>AR_comb_assmDRAFT_10357902_pt1 | contig 11300 bp, 11 predicted proteins | sample ArasoioldDNA_FD_10543 | JGI IMG/M metagenome (IMG submission 10543) | reverse complement strand
ATGCGACAGCGGTTCGAGCAGATGCGTCCGGCAATGCAGCGTCTTCGCGATCAATCCCAGGTTGATCGCCGCGACGCGATCGCGGTCCTTACGCCGGACCAGCAGGCGCGGGCGTGGGAGCGCATCGCTGCGTCGGGGCGGATGCAGCGCGGCGAAATGAGTCGCCGCTTCAGGCCGGGACGCGGCATGCACGGCGGGCGGATGGGTATGCGAGGCCCCGGCAGGATAGGCCCGCGGAACGACGCCGACCGACGAGGACCAGCCCCGCAACGCCGGCCGGACGACCAGAACTGAGTGGGGCCGGTTGTCATCCCTCGCCTGCCGGGTCGGGATGACACAGGATCGATCACTTCGCCGACTTCGCCCAGTGCGGCGCCGTGGACCATTTGGTGACGTCGAACATAGCCGGATCGACCGGGACATCGACCTTCCATCCCGAGTACTCCTCGGCCTGACGACGTACGCCGTTCTGGAACATCTCGATCTTCGTGGCGAGCCATGCGCCCTTGCCGACGCGCTCGTAGCCCGCGAGGTGCACATCGAGCGGCGACTGTCCGTTGCCTCCCGAGAGGACCATCCGGCGCAGGAGCTTGTGCTCGGTGTCGACCCAGAACTGCGGTGACGTCGTATCGGACGCCGACGCGGCGCCGACGACCCACACCGGCTTTCCTTCCCAGGTGCCGGTTCGCACGCGGCTCATGTCTACCTTCATCTGGCCGAGCTCCTTGACCGTCTGCGCCACCGGCTGGACGTAGACGCCCTCGATGAGGGGAAGAAACTCGTTGCCCGACGCCGCGGAGCTCTGGAGCTGTCCGCCACGGACGCGGAACGAAGAGTCGGGGGTGAAGATGATGCCGTTCCCCGCCGACAGATCACCGACGTCGATGCGGAGCTTCGTACCGCCGGCACTCGTATGCGACAGCGTCTCGTACCAGGTCTGCTCGCGCTCCGTGCCATCCTGCCCGCGGAGCGTCGTCTTCTGCGTGAACGTGAGCGTGTGGTACCACTTGCCGGCGTACGCGGCCCGCATGGCCTCGAGGACATCGGCGCCGGTGCGCGGGGCAGCCCCACCCTGGGCCGCTAGGCACGGAGCGGTGGTGAGCACTACGGCCGCGACGAGCGCAAACCGTGACACGAGACGATTCATGGAAAGCTCCACAGGGTTGCGACCAACGAGCGAGTGAGGAGCGGAAGCTTGGATCGTGCTTCGCGGAGCGTCAATCTGCCTGGGACGAACCGCTCAGAACGCCGCGCTCAGCGACGTTGTCGATGACGCGCGGGAGCGAGAGCGTGAAGACGGCACCCTCGCCTAACACGCTCTCCACAGTGATGTCACCGCCCATGGCGCGCGCGAGGTCCCGGCTGATCGAGAGTCCGAGCCCGGTTCCCTGGCCCTCACGGGTGAAGGCCTGATCGACCTGCACGAACGGCTCGAAGATCGCGTCCAGCTTGGTGGACGAGATCCCGAGGCCCGTGTCCACGACTCGAACGCTCGCCGTGGTATCCGTGCAGGCGCATTCGAGCCTAACGTGGCCGCCCGGTTCCGTGAACTTGATCGCGTTCGAGAGCAGGTTGAGCAGGATCTGCTGCACCTTCTCGATGTCCGCCCGGACGATCATGGAGGGGGGACACTCGCGGTACTCGTACTCCAGACCGCGAGCACGCACCTGCGGGGCAACGAGCGAATACATCCCCACGAGGATGTCGTGCAGGCGTGTCGTCGTCAGGTGATACTCGACGTGCCCCGCCTCGATCTTGGCGAAGTTGAGGACGTTGTTGATGAGACCGAGCAGATGGCGCTGGTTGCGCCGGATGCGGTCCAGGTCCTCGCGCTGCGACTCCGTCACGGGGCCGCGAATGCCGAGCTCCAGGAGATCCACGTAGCCGCCGATGGCGTTGAGCGGCGTGCGCAGCTCGTGCGACATCGCCGCGAGAAACTGCGCTTTGACAGCGTTCGCGTGCTCGGCCGCGACGCGCGCCGCGTCCGCCTCAGCCCTCGCCGTCCGCTCACGCAGCAGCAGCCGCTCGCGCTCGAACTCGCCCTCCTTCCGGTCGGTGATGTCCAGGCACGATCCGATGAATCCGGCGAACTGTCCGGCTTCGTCGATTCGTGGGGTGCCGGAACTGAGAACCCAGCGGTATGTGCCGTCGTGCCGCCGAATGCGGAGCTCGACCCTGAACGGGTCACGCGAAGTCCAGTGCGTGCGCTGGGCCGCCAGCATCCGGTCGAGATCATCCGGATGAACGACGGACATCCATTTCTCACCAACCTGCTCCTCGAGCGTTTTCCCGGTGAACTCGAGCCATGATCGGCTGAACCAGTCCGGGTTGCCGTCAATGCCACTGAGCCAGATCATGACAGGCGCGGAGTCGGCCATCGTTCGGAACCGGTTTTCGCTTTCGCGGAGCGCGCGCTCCGCCGCGCGGCTCCGGAGCAGTGCCCGGATCGTGGCCAGGAGCACTGGTGGCTCCACCGGGTGCGTGAGATAGCCGTCGGCACCGGCGTCGAGGCCGCGCGCTCGTTCGTTAGGCGACGTGAAGCTGGCCGAGATGAGGAGGACCGGAATGTCCGTTGTCAGCGCATCCATCTTCAGGCCGCGCGCGATCTCGAAGCCGCTGCCGTCGGGAAGACGGACGTCGAGCACGATGAGATCCGGCCGATCCGCCGCGAGTCGCACGGCATCGGCGGCGGTCTCGCCTTCGATGACGCGATAGCCGCCTTCCTCGAGCACGCGCGTAAGCACCCAGCGGTTGGCCAGCGTGTCGTCGACCACCAGGACGTTGATCACCGGCCGATCAGGCATGCGACACCTCGGCCGGCGCGGCGTCCGACTTGCGACCGGCCGCGTCGCGTACTTCGTACAGGATGGGCAACACCAGCGTGAACACGGAGCCTCGTCCAACCTCGCTCTCGACCGTGATTTCCCCGCCGAGCAATCGGGCGAGTCGTCGTGACAGAGGAAGCCCGAGGCCCGTGCCCTTCACGCGCCGCTGCATCGGACTCTCGATCTGTGCGAACTCCTCGAAGATTCGCTCGAGGTGCACGGTGTCAATGCCGATGCCCGAATCGGCTACGGCGAAGCAAATCGTGTCACCCTCGCCTTCTCGCGCCGAAACGCGCACCTCGCCGCGCTCCGTGAACTTGAGCGCGTTCGAGATGAAGTTGCGGAGGACCTGGGCGACTTTGGATTGGTCGGTCTGCAGCAGCGGCAGCGGTGGAACCGGCTCGAACACCAGCGACACTGCATCGTCCGTCTCGATGGGGCGAAATACGGCGCGCAATGCGCCCCACAGGTCTTCGACCGTGAACGCGTCGACGCGAATCTCGGTGCGTCCGGCTTCGATCTTGGCGAGGTCGAGCCAATCGTTCACCAGGTCGGACAGCGTGTCGGTGGAGTTCCGCATCATCTCGATCGCCCGACGGTGGCGGTCGGTCAACGGGCCCTCGTAGCCGTCGAGCAGCAGCCTCGCGACGTTCCGGACGGCGTTGAGTGGTGTCCGGATCTCGTGATTGAGATCGGAGAGGAAACGCGTCTTGAGGTCGTTCGCGCGTTCCAGGTACACGGCGCGCTCGTCGAGCTCCGCGTACAGCGCGAGCACGCCGCGATTCGTCTCCGCGAGCTCCTGTGCGAGTCGGTCGGTGTCCGCCTGCTTCTCGCGGAGTTGCGTGAGCGCGCGCGTGAGCTCCTGACTCTGTGCCTGCATCTCGAGCAGCGGATCGAGCGCACCGGCGGCGGCGACGGCACCCATCGCGGCGCTGATCGCACTCGGGGTGGCGCGCGCGGCGGCCGGCAGGCGCTTACCGATGATGATCTCGGTGCCATCGTTAGGCGACGACGTGGCGGAGAACGTGTCCGAGAGACGACGGGCTCCCACGATGCCGATGCCGAGGCCAGTCGAGGACACGTACCGGCCATCGAGCACGTCCTTGAGGCGCGCGATGCCGGGTCCGCGGTCGATCACCCGCGCAACCAACACCTCCGGCGGCCCGTGATCGATCCAGAACTCGACGCACCCGCCGCCGGCATACTGGTGTGCGTTCCGGGCAATCTCCGACACCGCCGTGGCGAAGCGTATCTGATCCTGGACGTCGAGCTTGAATTGTGTCGCGAGTTGACGCGCGCGCTGCCGAGCGAGCACGACATCATGCTCGCGTTCTAGATCCACCTTCAGCAGCGTGGTCGGCGACATGGGCGCTACCTTCCCCTCCATCATGCGGCCATCCGGCCCGCGGCCCGGACGACGATGACGAGTGCATCGTCGCGACCTCGGGAAAAGTCGCGATAGAGCACACCAGCCACAACACTTGGATCGCGGAGGGCCAGGCCCGGATATCGGCTCAGATCCCACCGTCCGCTCAGTCCGTCCGAGTGCAGCACGAGCAAACCGTCGCGCGGCCACTCGTAGGCGAACTCCTGAATCTTTCGTGCCTCATGGCCGGCAATGCCGTTGTACGATACCAGATTCTTCGACCCGCTCGGCGACACGATCACTGCAGAGATGTTGCCGAGGCCTGCGTATCGCACCGACGCCCCGGTGGAATCCAGTTCCGCGATCGCCAGTGCCGCACCACGCGTGGATCGCAGTGCCGCATGCACCTGCGCTACGATCATCCCCGGCTGGTCCGCGGACCTCTCCACCGCCACATCCACCGCGCGCCGCGATGCGTCGGCCGCGGACTGGCCATGACCCAGTCCATCGGCCACAGCCAGCACCGCTCGGCCATTTGCGAAGGCGATGCCCCAGTCGTCGCCGCACGCGGACTCACCGCGCTTGGGAATGCGGACCGCGCCAATCTCGAACGGGCGCGGATCGCCCGACATGGCTCCGCGCGCGCGGCTGACGCGGGCGACCAGAACGGTCCCGGCGCCCGCGGACGTGAAGATATCGAACGCGGTCGCCAGCCTCGACATCGCGCCAAGCCCGGTCCCGGAGCTTCCCGCCGTCGAGTATCCGTCGCTCACCGCGCGTTGGAGGTCCGGAATCCCGGGACCGGCGTCGATCGCGATGACCTCCGCGCCAAGGGTGTCGGAGCCTAACGAGCGAAGCACCACATCGCCGTGACCGGCGTGCTTGGCGATGTTCGTTGCCGCCTCCGACGCGAGGATCGCGAACTTACCGGCCTCCGTCTCGGACAGGCCAATGGCCGAGGCGATCGCGTTGGCACTGCGGCGCGCCTCACCGACCTTGCTTGGGTCGTCGATCGCGATGGCGACTCCCGATTCGTAATAGAGGTGATCCGCCACGATCACTTCCACCGCGTGATCGTCACCCGCGTGCCTTCGCCGACGCGCGAGCTGATGTGAAATTCGTTCACCAGCCGCCTGGCGCCGCCCAGCCCAAGCCCTAACCCATTGCCCGTCGTAAAGTGGTCCGTCATTGCCTGCTGAATGTCGGGGATTCCAGGGCCCCTGTCTTCGAACACTACTCGGAGACCGCGACGGACGCCGTCGTTGATGAGCTCGAGGACCGCAGTTCCGCCACCGCCGTAGTCGACGGTGTTGCGTGCGATCTCGCTCGCGGCGGTCACCATCTTCGTCTGGTCGACGAGCGAGAAGCCGGCATCGATCGCCCAGGTTCGGACTACCTGGCGTACGGACACCACGTCGGCCGCGGAGCGAAGCTCCAGCGACTCAGTCCGTGCGACCGGCATCCGCGCCTGGGACGTCCTCATCCTCCCTGGTCGCCGACTCGAGCAAGGCCATGCCCTTGTCGACGTTGAGCGCGGTGCGGACACCTGGAAGCGTCAACCCGAGCTCGACGAGCGTGATCGCGACGGCCGGCTGCATGCCGACGACGACGGTTTGTGCATCGAGTACTCGGGCCATCGCCGCTATGTTCGCGATCATGCGACCGATGAAGGAGTCGACGATGTCGAGCGACGAGATGTCGATGAGCACCCCGCGGGCGCCGGTCTCGCTGATCCGCGTCGTCAGCTCGTCCTGCAACTGCAAGGCGAGCCGGTCGTGCATGTCGACCTGAATCGTGACCAGAAGCAGGTCGCGTAGCTTGAGAATCGGTATGCGGTCCACGAGCGCGGCTCCCGGTCAGGCGCGCGACTTGAAAAGCTGGTGGCTCTGCCCTCTCATCTCGAGCGCACGGCGGAACGCATCCGCGAGTGTGGCCTTCGTCGTGACCGCACCGAGGTCGACGCCAAGGTGCACGATCGTCTGGGCGATCTGCGGCCGGATCCCGCTGATGATGCAGTCGGCGCCCATGAGGCGAGCTGCCGTCACGGTCTTGAGAAGGTGCTGCGCGGTGAGGGTATCGACCGTGGGAACGCCGGTGATGTCAATGATGGCGATGTCCGCACCGGTCTCGACGATGCGCTGCAGCAACGACTCCATCACTACCTGCGTTCGCGCGCTGTCGAGCGTGCCGATCATTGGCAGGGCGAGAATCCCGTCCCACAGCTTCACGACAGGAGTGGATAGCTCGAGGAGCTCCTCCTGCTGGCGCATGATCACTTCGTCGCGACTCTTCTGATAGATCTCGGTCGTGAACAGGCCGAGCTTGTCGAGCAGCTCGGTGATCGTCCAGGTTGTCGCCGCGAGCGACTCGGCGTCGTTCGCCAGGTCCTTGCGAATCCGGGCGAACAGCGGGCGCTTGAGGGAAAAGACGAACATTGCCGTCTCAGTCGGCGAGAATCCCTGGAATCCTCGCGAGCGCGAGATCTCGCTGAGCATGTCGCGAACACGGCCATAGGCGGGGCTCCGAACGTCGGAGACGTTCCCGGTCTGCGTGGCCTGCTGGAGCAGATTCAGGAACTCGGTGGATTGGCCGCGCAGGTCGCTCTCGGAGATCTTCGATCCGGGGCGGAAGGTGGAGAGTTGCTCATGCAGCCACTCGTCGAGCAGTTCGGCTTCGTACGTCTTGAGGATTCGTGCGATGACGGAGTCCGTGGCTGCGCTCACTATGGTCGTCTCCTCGGTGCGTGGCGGGTCGATGCATGCCCAGGCGCGCCGCTGTGTCAGGATCAGCGGTGAGCCATTCCTTCGATCGCGCTGGACGGATCGGTCCACGGGGGCGCCGGATATTATCCGTGGCGTCGCCGAGACCGCCAGCCGCGGAATGGATGTGTTCCGCAGAATTCGTGCGACGAGGTGTCGCGGAGTTTTTTCGGAACCTTTCCGGCAGGATGGGAACTCATAAGGTTGTAGTCAGCCCTAAGACCTGTACCAATCCTACCATTCAGCACCGCGCTGAGGAGCTGATCCATGTATCGCCACGCCGTTCGCGGCGCCATCGCTCTCGCCGTGATCGCGCCTCTCGCCGCTCTTTCGCGCCCATCGTCTCACGCCGCGGTGCGCGTTCCAGCCGCAACCGTGACGAGCGAGGCGCCATCCAAGCCCGGTCTTCAGACCATCGTGCTCGCCGGTGGGTGCTTCTGGGGCATCGAGGCGGTGTTCGAGCACGTGAAGGGCGTCACGGATGCCGTTTCCGGCTATGCTGGCGGAACGAAGGCGCAGGCCGAGTACGAGACGGTGAGCACGGGAACGACCGGGCACGCGGAGTCCGTGCAGGTGACATTCGACCCGACGAAGGTTTCGCTCGAGAAGCTGCTGCAGGTGTTCTTCTCGGTGGCGCACGATCCGACTCAGCTGAACCGTCAGGGCCCGGATGTTGGCCCACAGTATAGATCTGCAATTTTCTTCCAGAATGAGGAACAGGAGCGGATCGCGCGGGCCTACATCGACCAGCTCACCAAGGCGAAGGTGCACCCGAGGCCGATCGTGACGCAGGTGGTGAAGCTCGAGGGGTTCTACCCGGCGGAGGAGTACCATCAGAATTTTGCCGAGCGGAACCCGACGTACCCGTACATTGTGTACCACGACCTGCCGAAGGTCGCGAACCTGAAGAAGCAGTTCCCGGATCTGTACCGAAACGAAACGGCAGTAGCCGCCCGTTAGCAGCCTGGGGTTACAAGAAAGGGCCAGATCAGTTGATCTGGCCCTTTTTTTTGGCATTCAAGGCTAGCGCTGAACGCGGCCGCTTGCGTCGCCGGCTACGACGGCCTCTACCTCCGCGACGCTCACGCGATTGAAGTCGCCCGGGATCGAGTGCTTGAGGCACGACGCGGCCGTGGCGAACTCCAGCGCACGCGCATCGTCACCGTAGGTCAGCAAACCGTAGATCAGGCCTGCGCCAAACGAGTCACCCGCTCCGACCCGGTCGACGATATCGGTGATCTCGTAGCGCCGGCTCACCAGAAAATCCTTCCCGTTGTGAAGCACTGCCGACCACCCATTCCGGTCGGCGCTGTGACTCTCCCGCAGCGTAACGACCTGCTTCTCGAGGCTCGGGAACGTCTCAAGTACGCGCGCCGCCATGGCGCGGTACTTGTCCGTCGCGAGCGACCCGGACGCGACATCGACGTCGAGCGCAATACCTAACGCCTCCTGACAATCCTCCTCGTTCGCGATGCCGACGTTCACGTGGCGAACGACCTCGCGCATCACGTCAGGCGCTTTCCTGCCGTACCTCCACAGATTCTTGCGGTAGTTGTAGTCGCACGACACCGTGATTCCCTTCTCTCGCGCGCGGCGCGCACCCTCGATCGCCAGGTCCGCGGCGGACTGACTGATCGCCGGCGTGACTCCCGTCAGGTGAAACCACGCCGCGCCGTCGAGCACCGCGTCCCAATCGAAGTCTTTCGGCGTTGCGCTGGCGATCGCCGAACCGGAGCGATCGTACACGACCTTCGACGGCCGCTGGTTCGCGCCGGACTCGAGAAAGTAGATACCGAGTCGCGAGCCCTGGCGACGCACGCGACTCGTGTCCACGCCGAACCGCTGCAGCTCTCCCACGCACGCGTCGCCCACCGGGTTCGCTGGAATCGCCGACACGAACGATACGGGAACGCCGAACTGCGCCAGTGACACGGCAACGTTGGCCTCCGCGCCACCGAACGACGCCTCGAGTGTCGGAGACTGCAACAGGCGCTCGAATCCGGGCGACTTGAGCCGCAGCATCACCTCGCCGAACGTCACCACTCGTGCGCCAGAGCTCATGCACGGTCTCCGGTTGTTGCCGCGCCGGCGATCGTCACGGCGGCGCGTGTCGTGTCGCGAATGCGGTCGAACTGTCTGGCGGCGATCCAATCGTTAGGTGCCATCCACGACCCGCCGCAGGCGACCACGCGCGGGAACACGAGGTACGACGCGAGGTTCGACGGCCCGATACCGCCCGTCGGCATGAACGACACGGTCGTGTACGGCGCGGCGATGGCCTTGAGGAAGGCCAGCCCGCCAATCGGTTCGGCCGGGAAGAATTTGAGGACCGACAGCCCGGCGCCTAACGCCATCTCGATCTCCGTCGGCGTGCAGACGCCCGGGAAGACCGGCAGCTCCACGCTCTGACAATACTCCACGACGGCGGGATTGAAGCCCGGTGCCACCGCGAATCGGGCACCCGCCGCGCGCGCTTCGGCAGCCTGCGCCGGCGACAGCACGGTTCCGGCACCGACGAGCACCTCAGGAACCTCGCTCGTTATGCGGCGAAGGGAATCCATCGCCCGCGGCGTCCGCAGCGTGACTTCCGCGCACGGGAGGCCGCCGTCGCGCAGCGCCCGAGCCAGCGGGACTGCGTCGTCCGGGTCGTCGATCACGATCACGGGAAGGATCCGCATTGCGGCAAAGCGCTCGAGGACACTCGCCGCCGAGTTCATCGCTGTCGTGGTCACAGCCTGTAGGCCTCCTTCGGAAGCTCGTACGCCAGGGCGCGCGCCATCGCGCGCGCATCGCTCGAGTCGATGACGTGTCTCGCTACCAGGGCGCCGAGGTAGTTGGCGTCGACCCGACGCGCGAGGTCGTGGCGAGCGGGGATGGAGCAGAACGCCCGCGTGTCATCATTGAAGCCAACGGTGTTGTAGATGCCGGCGGTCTCGGTGGTTTGCTGGCGGAACCGCGTCATTCCCTCGATCGAATCGTGGAACCACCAGGGCGGACCGAGACGCAGCGCCGGGTAATGGCCCGCGAGCGGCGCGAGCTCGCGTGAGTAGGTTGCCTCGTCGAGCGTGAACACGATCAGTGTGAAGCGCGGATCCGCGCCGTACGCGTTGAGCAGCGCCCGCAGGTTGCGCGTGTATTCCGTCGCGACCGGAATGTCTCCGCCGACGTTAGGCCCGAACCGATCGGCGAGCGGCGTGTTGTGATCGCGGAGCGAGCCCGCGTGAAGCTGCATCACGAGCCCATCCGCCACGGACATGCGCGCCATCTCCATGAGCAGGTGCGCCTCGAGGCTCCGTCGATCCTCGGGCGTTGCAGTCCCGCGGAGCGCGCGGTCGAACACCTCGGCCGCTTGGTCGGAGGCCAGTCGCGCCGTGTAGGGTTCGACGACCGCGTGATCGGTGGCCGTCGCTCCCATCGACTTGAAGAACACGCGACGCGTCTGGATCGCCCGAATGAACGTGTCGTAGTCCGAGACGGTGAGGTGGGCGACCGCGCCGAGCAAGGCGAGCGCGTCACGCCACGAGGGACTCGAAATCCGGAAGAGCGCGTCCGGTCGAAAGCACGGGAGGACGCGACCGCTCCAGTCGGAATCGCGGATCGCCTGATGGTGCTCGAGCGAGTCCGTCGCGGCGTCGGTCGTGACCAGCGCCTCGATCCTGAACCGATCGAACAGCGCGCGGGGCCTGAACTCGGGTGATGCGAGCTTCTCGGCGATGTCGTCGTAGATCGCATCCGCGGAGTCCTCGTCGAGCCGCGTGCGGATACGAAAGACTTCCGCGAGCTCCTGATCCAGCCACGCGCCCGAGGGCGTGCCTCGAAACAGGTAGTAGTGGGCGGCGAAGGTGGACCAGATGCGACGAGGGTCGTTTTCCACCGGCGTGCCGTCCCGAGTCGGGACGCCGAGCTGCTCGAGTGGGATCCCGCGTGAGTAGAGCATGCGCAGGATGTAATGGTCCGGCTGGATGAGCAGCGCTGTCGGCTCCGGGAACGGCTCGTTGGTGGCGAGCAGGCGCGGATCCACGTGCCCGTGCGGGCACACGAGCGGCAGCTGGCTGGTTTCCTGGTAGATCTCGCGAGCCGCTCGGCGGATGGCCGGGTCGGGATCGAAGAATCGATCGGGGTTGAGGGTCACCCGCGAAAGAGATGTGGTCATCTGGGCGACAATATATTGCTGACCTCAGCGGTCTGTCATTTCGAGCGCAGTTTGTCATCCCGAGCGAAGCGAGGGATCCTCATCTTACCGAAACAGGACTCTCTATCGGGAGGACGAAGATCCCTCGCCTGACGGCTCGGGATGACAACCGGCCTGACGGCTCGGGATGACAACCGGCCTGACGGCTCGGGATGACA
>AR_comb_assmDRAFT_10035512_pt1 | contig 11300 bp, 10 predicted proteins | sample ArasoioldDNA_FD_10543 | JGI IMG/M metagenome (IMG submission 10543) | reverse complement strand
CAGAGGCGAGGCGCGCGAAAAATCGACGAGCGGAGGCGTACTTGGCAAGTACGTTGGAGCGAGGCGATTGAGCGCAACGAAGCATATGAGTCTTTTTCAGCAGCCTGACTAGACGAAATGCACGAATATGGCGTTAGCAACCAGAATGCCGCGGGGCGTGAGCCGAAGCCGGTTGCCGTCTGTTTCCATCAGGCCTTCACTGACCCAGCCCGAGATTTGCGCGTACAATTCCGAGGCGCTTTTGCCGAAGCGTGTGACAAACGCATCAAGGCATATTCCGTCGATGAGTCTTAGGCCGGAAAACATATACTCTCCCGCGGCTCTGCTTAGATCGCTTTCCTCTGTATCAGTGACAGCCCGTCCGCTTTCGCTAATCTTGCTCATATAGCGAGCCGGATTCTTCTCGTTCCACCAACGGCGCCCGTAAGTGCCACGGTCTGCAACGCGCGTATGGCTATGTGCTCCGGCACCGATTCCGAGATAATCGCCGCTCTGCCAATAGTTGACGTTGTGTCGGGAGTGAAAACCCGGTCGCGCATAGTTGGAAATCTCGTAGCGCTGCAACCCGGCAGCGCTAAGTCGCCGTTCTATCAGCTCCGCCATTGCGATTTCTTCTTCTTCGCCGAGGAGGCTAATCCGCCCACTGCGATATTCGTGATGGAAGGGAGTCCCTTCTTCGATGGTGAGGTTGTAGGCCGATAGGTGAGGTGATTGGAAGCTGAGGGCAGTGTCGAGGTCGTTTTCGAGATCTCGCAGAGTCTGGCCCGGGTTGGCGTAAATCAGGTCGAGGCTGAAGTTTTCGAAGCCTGCGTCACCGATGATTTGTACTGCTCTGATGGCCTCATTGGCGGAGTGGACTCTACCGAGAAACTTGAGCAGATGAGGCTGGAAAGACTGCACGCCGACGCTGATACGATTCACCCCGCAGGAGTGGTAGCCGGCAAAGTTCGCGCTTTCCACAGTTCCGGGATTAGCTTCCAAGGTAATTTCGCAGGCAGAGTCGACGGGGAACAGCGCGTGCGCGCTTTCGAGAATGCGCGCGATGCTCGACGGCTGAAAGGTCGATGGGGTACCCCCGCCGAAAAAGATCGTTTGGACGGCTCTGCCGCGCCAATCATTCATGCGGGCATAATGATTCAGTTCTTGAATCAATGCGTCAGTGTAACGTGCTTCCGGGATTTCCGGGACGACGTGAGAATTAAAATCGCAGTAGGGACATTTGCTGATGCAATAGGGGATATGAACGTAGAGAGAAAATGGCTCCTGTTCAGCCGGCATGATAGCCCTATCATATTGACCAAAGGAGGGCGCTACAACACCTTAGGAATAATTGTGGCTAAAGGTGCAGCACGTCCCCATCCCGTAACACACGAAGGCGGTGGCCCTTGAGCTTGCGCAATTCTCTGATGACCTCTTGGCGAAACTCAGGTTTAAGGTGAGTAATCAAAATTTGCGGCGATTTCATCGCGAGCTTGTCGAGTTCCTGAAGTAAAGTTTTAGGTGTTAAATGACGGCTCACGTCGGCGACGTCCTGGAGACGGTTCGGGAAGGAAGTTTCGATCACGAGGGAGCCGAGATCTGGGTGTTTTCTGGCGAAGGACCAGATCTTTTCTGTAGGTCCGGTGTCGCCGACATGAAGCAAGGTTTTGTTCTTCGACTCGATAAGAAAAGCAACTGTGGGCACCACGTGTCCGACCCCGATCGCGGTAATGGAATGGCCCCCGATCGTGGTCACTTTCCCCTCGCGTAAGGACAGAAGTCTCAGCACGGGAACTCGTTGGGTGGGGCCGGTAATGCGGGTGAAGTCTGGCCACACCTTATTGTTGAAAAAGGACTTGGCTAATCCGTCGATGACGCGACGCACACTCCAAACGTTGATCGGAACTTTACACTTGCCGTAGAGATTGTCAGCCAAGGTGCCTAGCGCCATCACGTGATCCAGATGGATGTGAGTTACGAGTATATCTCTGATTTTTTGTTGGGCTGCGAGAGTCAACGTCGCGGTGGTGGAGCCAGCATCAATAAGGAGCGAGTCATCGATAAGAAACGAGGAGAGATTATAGCCGGGGAGTTGACCTCCGGAACAACCTAGAACGCGAAATTTCAAAGCTATGTTCCTTCTCCCCTCGTTGACTTCACCGCTCCCACAGCTCACCATCTTACATCAATGCTGCTATTTCGTATCCATCTTTTTTTTTCATAGGTTCCCAGCAGGATGGCTTTGAGCCCAAAGAGATATTAGACACTGAGTGAATTGTAAAGGGAAACGAGGCTCAAAGGTAGGGAGTTTTTTTGTGGCGGAAACTGTGAAAAAGAGATAAAGCTCCGTATAATTGCCTCTCATTTTGATTTTGGATAGGAGAACCCCACGCATGTTCCGGAAATGCGCGTTGATTGTTTCGGCAATGGTTTTTCAGCTGCTGGGTGCATCGGTATCCAACGCCGGAGAAGGTTCACGGCTGCCTCGCATCGGTATTCTCATCCCCGAATCTGGGCGATCTGAGACTCAGAGCATCAAGGGACTGCGGGACGGGCTCAAAGAACTAGGGTACAAAGAAAGAGAAAACATTCTTGTGGAAATCCGAGATGCCAAAGGCGACCGGGCAGCCCTAAAGCCTATGGCCAAAGAGCTTGTAGATAAAAAGGTCGACCTGATATTTACGACCGGGACTAGGTCCACTGGGGAAGCCATGGCGGCGACAAACGAGATACCGATTGTTTTCCGCCATCCGGGAGACCCGCACACCATGGGTCTGGTCAAGAGCAACACGCGACCAGGAGGAAACGTAACCGGCGTGGCCGGCTTCGGAATCGAAATCACAGGAAAGAGGCTGGAAGCACTGAAGCAAATTATCCCAGATGTTCGTCGGCTGCACATTTTTTATGACCTGAACGACAAATTTTCGCGCGACAACTTTGCTTTTGCCAAGAAGTCAGCAGAAATGCTCGGCCTCGAGGTGGTAGAGCACGGCACCAAGTCAGCCGAGGAGTTGAAGACATCCTTAGGTAATCTTCAAATCGTGGCAGGCGACGCTCTCTTTCAAGTCCCGGATAATTTGGTCGATAGCGAAGCGGAATTCATTTTTCAAACGGCAAGGCGAAGGAAGCTCCCCACCATGTTTAACGAAGAGCCATGGGCCATCAAAGGTGCGCTTGGTGCGTATGGCCCTAGCGCCTACGAGATGGGTCGTCAGGCTGCTGGCTTTGTAGACAAGATCCTCAAGGGCCAAAAACCCGAGAATCTGCCAGTGGAGCGAGCCAGGAAATTTGATTTGGTCATCAACTTCAGAACCGCCAATGCAATTGGGCTTACCATTCCTCCGGACGTGTTGAAGAAAGCAGATAGAGTCATCCGTTAACTGAACGAGAGCCGATGGCCGATTTAGCGGATACGATTAGAACCATCCCCCTGTTTTCCGGACTCTCGCGTGAGGATATCGCTAAGGTTCTCGGCAAGCTAGAAGAAAAAGTTTTTAACGCCGGAACGACGATTGTTTCCCAAGGAGATCAAGGCGATTCGTTCTACATTATCCAATCTGGCGCCGTCCAAGTGGTCCTTGAGGGAGGTGGAGGCAGAAGGGAAAGCATCGCGGTCTTGGGTCCGCAAGATTCGTTTGGAGAAATGGCCCTTCTATCAGGAGAACCACGCTCGGCGACCATCATCACCGTCAAGGATACCACGGTGTGGAGGCTTCCCCGAGAGGCTTGGAATGAACTGATCGAAAAATACCCTACTTGGCTCCTCCACTTTTGCGCTACCCTGAGCAAAAGACTCTCACACGTAGAGCAGCAATACTCCCAGGGGCGCGATGCGTTCAACTCCCTGGCCGAGGAGTTCTACGGCTCCAGAAGCCCTGAGCAACAACAGTTTTCTCGCCGAGCCTCATTGTTGACCACCATCGATCCTCATACTGCAGACCGGCTTCTTCAAACGGAAGGGGCGGCGAGATTCGTGGCCGATCTTGAGCAAAGCGAGTTTCCTTTGATCCGGTCCCTAGAAACCAATCGTTACGAGCTGCATGCCTTTTTTAGAGACTTTTTGAGGGAAAAGCTTCTTCAGGTCGAAGGCAGAGAGACGGAGCAGCAACTGCACGCTCAGATTGCAGCGCAATACGAGGCGTTGGGTGATTGGAAACAGACTATTCACCACTCTCTAGAAGCCCAAAAGTGGTCTAGAGCGGCACAGCTCCTTATCAAACACCAAGAGGAGTTGCTCAACGGTTCCTCCCCGTTCGTGAAGAACGCGGTTGAAAGAATCCCGCCCGACCAGTTCTTCGCTGAACCACATTTAGCGCACATCAGGGCCAGTGCGCTTGCCCATCTAGGTGACATGGGAGGAGCAGTCAGAGTCTATAAAGAAGCCCTGTCGCAAAGAGGCGCGGGAACTCTCATCGCGGAAGCTGTGGCCCGCTACCAGAGCATGGCAGATACCTTGGTGGAAAAGCGAGAATATGCTCAGGCGCTCACCTTTCTTCGCAGCGCGCTCACTCTGGTGGAGCAGGATACCGGAACCATGGCTGGAGATAGGACGGAGCTTTACCGGGACAGAGCCAAGGCGACCCAAGCATCATCGTTCCCTAGTACAATATCTGGAAGGGCCCCTCTCTGGTCAAATATAACCTCTATCGTTTCTCGTTCTTACAAAAATTCGCCGGTGAGCAGGTGGGCGGGCGGAGTTTTGGGTCTTGCCGTTTGGAGTTATCTCTGGTTCTGGACACCTGACATAGGACTGGAGCCCGGGGCGACCAAATTGCTCGGCTTGCTGTCCCTGACGTTGATCTACTGGGTCTTTTGGGTGTTTCCGGACTACGGAGTCGCTCTGATTTTTGCCTTGGGATTAATATTAAGCCGCCTGGGGACTCCAGAAGTAGTTCTCGGCGGCTTCGCCAGCACGACCTGGTTTATGACACTTGGCGTGCTGGGTTTGGGCGCAGCGATCACCGGCTCCGGACTCTTTTACCGCCTGTCACTTCAGCTGGTTCGCTTTTTTCCTCTAAACTACTATTGGCAGATCATAGCTCTAGGTTTGATGGGGATCGTCGTGATGGCCCTTATTCCACAACAAAGCGCTCGCACCGCGATTATCAGTCAAATGCTTGTCAATCTATCTGAAAGCCTCGGCTACAAGAACCCGTCCAGAGCATCGACGGGCCTTTTTGCTGCCAGCTTCCTTGGCTTGGGGCAACTTGGGTTTCTCTTTCTAACCGGGTCCACAACAAGCTTAATAGCCTGGGGACTCCTTCCCGCCGACGTCCGTGAGCAGTTTACGTGGGGCTACTGGTTTCTTGCTGCTTTACCTCCCACCCTAGTCGTTGTCATTATAATTTTAACCGGCACGATGTTTCTCTATCGCCCCGAGTCAAAACCTCAGGTCTCCTATAAAATGGTTCAGAATCAGCTCGACGTCCTAGGTTCTTTATCGCGAAATGAATGGATCACGCTTGGGGTGCTTTGTTTCACTGTGGTTGGTTGGCTGACCATTTCCTACCATGGAATAGACGGTGCCTGGATCGCGCTCATTTCGCTTTGCGTTTTAATCAACACGGGCATACTGGGCTGGGGCATGTTGAAGAAAGGGATCGATTGGGAATTGCTGATCTATATGGGCGCGACGTTAAGTATACCGATTCTTCTAAGCCAGGCAAAAATTGATGAGTGGTTAGTTGGCTTAGCGTCCCCGGTGATCCTTCCGTTCCTGGATCGCCCAGTGCTCTCATTTATCGCCATCGCCCTCATTGCCTATGCCGTCAAGTTGGTTTTTACTAGCTTCCTGACGGTCGTGACGCTTACAGTCGCTCTACTCCCATTGTCCATCGATATGGGCATTAGCCCATGGATCATGGCCATGATCATCCTCATGGCCTCTGAAGTCTGGTTCTTCACATTCCAAGTAGACTGGCACACGCTCGCCTACTCGACCACCGAAGGTAAGGGATTCAGCTATCCGCTCATGTCACGGATCAATTACTTTTATGCGCTGGCCTACTTGGTAGCGTTGATAGTGGCCATTCCGTATTGGAGATATTTGGGACTCATGGGCTAGGTTTCCTCGCCGATCATCACTCGCGATCTGATCACAGAAAAAATTGATGTCGCTGATCTCATGGGTCAGCAACCTTGTTCCATTTGTCGTACCGACGCCGAAACCTCCGGTGCAACGGCTGCCGATGCCGGATTCGCGCTCGAGACCAAAGGACTTCCCATTGCACCGCCACAAAGTCGCTTTGCAAACTTTGTCGAAATAGTATGAAATGCCTGACCTGCAGCAATCATGGGGGAGGACTGTTCGATGGGGCTAAGTAAGTTCATCGGGATTTTGAACAATCGGCAACATGGCGTTGCGCCTCTTTTGTACGGCGTGATTCTCGCCCTGACGCTAACCGAGCCATTATTCGCTGCTGACGTACCGGGGGTAGAACCGCTAGCGGAGGTAAACGGAGAGACAATAACCGCTAAAGACCTCGAAGGCGCGCTTGGCGCGAGGTTGTCGAAGCTGGAGGAGCAAATTTACGATCTCAAGCGTCAGGAGCTTGACTCCCTCATTGCACGGCGGCTGTTTGCTCAGGAGGCAGCAAATCGCGGGATTTCTGTGCCAGCATTATTGGATGCAGAAGTGACGGCGAAGGTTAGTTTGGTCACTGAGAAAGAGATCGACGACTTTTATCAAGCTAACAAGGCGCGGATGCGCGGCGACGAAACCGACGTTCGCCAGAAAATTCGCGCCTTCTTGCAACAGCAGAAGTTAACCACTCGTCGGGAGGTTTTCGTGGAATCGCTCCGCTCTCAGGGTAAGGTTGTCGTCCGTCTGCAGCCACCGCCTGCAATCCGCGCTGAGGTGTCCACCGAAGGCGCGCCCATTCGTGGTGCGGCGGACGCATCTGTGACGGTTGTGGAATTCTCCGACTTTGAATGCCCGTTTTGCAAGCAAACCCATCCGACATTGAAGCAGCTACTCGAGCTCTATCCGGGCAGGGTACGGCTTGCGTATCGGGATTTCCCGTTAGATTCGATCCATCCGCAGGCGCGGCGCGCGGCAGAGGCCGCTCGCTGTGCTCAAGACCAGGGAAAGTTTTGGGAGTATCACGACGTGCTTTTTACCCAGTCTCCCCAATTGGCTCTCGAAGACTTGCGGCGTTACGCGGGACAAGTGGGTCTTGATGTCACAAAGTTTGACGGTTGTGTTGCAACAGGCGTACATAAAGCAGCGGTGCAACGGGACCTAGACGAGGGTAACCGGCTGGGGATTACCGGCACACCAGCTTTCTTCATTAACGGGCGAACATTGACTGGGGCCCAGCCTCTCGAGGCTTTCACAAGATTGATCGAGCAGGAACTTGCGCGCACAGCCGCGTCGGGGAAGGGTAAGGAATAGAAGCAAACGGGTGAATGGGTGAACTGGGAAAGGAATGCATGAATAAAGAAGCAAGCTAGTTCACGCTTCCGCGTATCGCCTCAGATAAATCCTCTTTTAAGATTGTATTTCCGGAGACCGAAAGCACCAGCCGTTTCATCTCATTTTCCAAATTACCGGACGTTTCCGAGCCAAGGATAGTTCATGCAGGCGCTGGTGGCTTGGGAAACCACGTTCATCGCGTCTTTCTTCATTTCCCGACAAATAATTGGCTAGCAAATAGTTTGCTAAGCCCGGAATGTCCTGCCGAATCTCACGGCTGGCCTCCTAACAGACGTAGGGCTGTGATTGCACACGGTTATTCAGGTGGGAATCCAGCATCTGAGTTGGGTAGCGGCGACGTTCAAACAACAGCTTGGCGATTCTCTGAAGAATAGTGATCGTCGGCACCGCGATGACCATCCCGACGATCCCGAGAGCATGTTCACCCACGATAACCGACGCGATGAGGAGCACTGGATGTAAATCGTTGCCCTTGCCAACAGCCAGAGGTTGGATCACCACGAGGTCGAGAAGCTTTAAGGAAAGATAGAGGACAACCACCTGGGCAATGACTGAGAGACTCTTAAATTGTACTAGGGTAACGAGGATTGCGGTTGCGCCACCGATGATCGGCCCTAGATAGGGCACCACGTTGGCCAGGCCGGTTACGACACCGAGTAAAAGCGGATAGTTGACACCGAGGATCGCGAGCCCCAATGCGGCCGCGGTGCCGACCACAATGCCTTCGATGGCCAAGCCGCGCAGATATCGACCTACACTGCGATCGATCTCGCACCAAACTGCAACTGAGGTCTCAATATGGTTGGCCGGCAAGCGATCCAACACGAACTGAACAATCCTGCGGCTGTCACGCAGAAAAAAATATGAGAAAAATGGGATCAACACGCCGGCCAGCACAATGGTTGCCAGGTGACTCAAAAGCGCAGGAAGATCCGCTACCTGTTGCTCAATAAAATTATTCAACTTCTCGTAGCGAACCTCGCGCGTCGTAAACAACGAATCCGCGGCGGGGTAATTGGCGACGATCTGATTCTGCAAGGCATCGATGGCTTCGTCAAAGCGCTGGCTGAAGAAAGGCAGGTTGCCCGAAAGAGTGTTAACTTCGGTCCGTAAACGCGGGAAGACGAAATAGGCTGTGAGAAGGAACGCAACACCAAACCCCAGGTAGATCACCGTGACGGCGACCTTGCGCTTAATCATGGCACCTTCGGCGATTTTCACTATCGGGTTGAGCAGATATGCTACGGTGGCTGACAGCAACAGCAGCAGGACAAAATCGCTCGACAAATATACGATCAGCGCCACAAAAGCGACGACCAAAGCCCAAATGATAGAGGCGGGCGGCATCCATCCAGCGGAATTAGAAAGTTCGGGAGTTTTTATCGTCTGTCCTTCAGCCACGGGAAACGCCTTTCGAAATCATACCAGGGTTTTCGGAGGCTTGTTCAACGATCGTGCTATTTCGGCCATTTCTCTGGGACTGAGACTTGCGAACGTAACCCGCAAGGGTCTTCAATAGATTACCCATCACGTGAATTGCCAGTGTCCTTTGGCCCTCTATTAGGTCTTCGAAATCACTCCGGTATAATATGAGGAGGCGAGATGCTTCGGCGGCGCGGGCGCTGGCAAAGCGCGGCTGGTCGTCGATTAGCGCCAACTCGCCAAAGTAACCGCCTGCGGTCAGTGTTGCGAGTAGTTCTTCTTCCTCGTTGAGGGCGCGGCAAATGGATACCTGGCCGGCGATAATAATGAACAATGCTTTTCCGGGCTCCCCTTCCAGGAAAATTGTCTCGCCGGGAAGATACTCCCTTTCGAAGAATTTTACCAAAAGCTTGCCAAGTTGCCTGCGACTCAAACCGGCAAAGAGCGGAACGGTTCCGAGAAGCTTAAGGCGTAATACCTGTTCGTGGTCCGTTACTTGCTCGAGCCAGCGCCACCTAGCCATAGAATGCCACGTGCCTCATTTCTGTTGATGCGAAGCCATGCAAAGCGACCAAATCGGCCTTACCTTATGCTTCCGGCATCGCTTGTCAAGGGTATTTGGGCCGGCGAATCTGGTTTGCAGTCCGAGAACGTTGAATCTTTTACAGCTCGGTGATATGCGCCTAGCAGGTTCAGACTGTCAGCCGCCACGAGTTTTGAAATCATTGACTGCGGTTGTTATAGTTCCAGCGTGGAATCGATAAAGAGGCAACCCGTATGTCCGTAGAAGAACACAAAGCCAAGGGCAAGCGAAACATTAATTGTTTTGTTATCACGGTGAGCGATACGCGCGACGAGACTACCGATGAGAGCGGGCAATTGATTAAGTCGTTCCTTGCCGATGAGAAGCACATGTTAATCGGCTATCGGATCGTCAAGGACGAACCGGCAGAAATTGCCGCACTACTGCGCGAAGCCCTGGCCAACAAGCAGGCTGAGGCGGTAATCGTTAACGGCGGCACCGGCATTTCACCTCGCGATGGAACTTACGAGGTCATTGTGGGGCTACTCGAAAAAAGGCTCGATGGCTTTGGGGAGATCTTTCGCTATTTGAGCTACCAAGACATCGGCTCCGCTGCCATCATGAGTCGCGCGGTTGCAGGTTCGGCGCAAGGGAAAGTTCTTATTTCACTTCCCGGTTCCAAAGGCGCAGTGCGGTTGGCCATGGAAAGACTGATCTTGCCGGAACTGCGCCACTTGGTTTCCCAGCTGCAGGGAAAATGACGGTCAAGGTCAAACTCTTTGCGATCTTGAGAGAGCGCGCCGGCGTGGCGGAAGTCACCAAAGAGATCAAAGAAGGCAGCTCGGTCGCCGATCTGTGGGCGATACTGCAGCAAGATTACCCCAAGTTAGCAGTTCCTGGAATTCGGCTGCTGTACGCCGTCAATCGGGACTATGTGAAGCCGGAGCGCGTACTCAATAATTTCGATGAAGTCGTCTTTATTCCGCCGGTGAGTGGAGGTATCGATGTTTCGCGTCACCGATAAACCGATCAATCTTCAAGAGTTGGTTGATTGCGTCACTGACCCCGAGGCCGGAGCGGTGGCGACTTTCATCGGCATCACCCGTAACAACAATGAGGGACGCAAAGTTATCGCGCTGGACTATGAAGCGTACCCGGAAATGGCCGAGAAGGAATTGACCCGTCTGAGTGAGGAAGCAAGAACAAAGTGGCAGATCTGCCGGATGGCGATCGTTCATCGAGTAGGTCCGGTGCAGATCACGGAGCCGAGCGTGGTGATTGCTGTATCAGCGGCGCATCGTGAGGCCGCGTTTGCCGCCTGCAGATTCGCCATCGAGGAAATCAAAAAAACGGTGCCGATTTGGAAGAAGGAGGTTTATGAGGGAGGCGAAATCTGGATCGGCACGCAGAGCGGGCAGCCGCTGAATCGTTCCTAGAGAATCACAGGGCTGAAATCTTAAGCTATGGATTGCGGATTGTTGTCGGACTGATTTAGCCGCTCTTTAGAATTTTTCCTCTTATCCTCCAGCGCAGCCAAAGAATCAAGGCGAAAATCAATCCCAATAGTAGCAGCGAGATAATGGTCTCAACTTTATCAATGCCTTTCGCGATTGCTTGGTAAGGTTCGCCCAAGCCCCAGCCCAAATATCCCAAAAATAGACAGCGCGGGATCGAGCCATAAAAGGTCCACAGAGTGAACTGTCTGATGGGAAGCCGCAGCAGCCCTGCCGCGGCTGAGATTACCGAGAGTGGAAATATCGGCAATGCACGGAGGAAAAAAAGTGAAGTGTTAATTTGACCTTCACGAAAACGATGTTCCATCGCTTCCACGTCCGACCAACTAAAGCCCAAAAAATTTTGCAATCGTTCTACGAGGGGCTTGCCGCCGATATACCCGATTCCATAGCCAATATAGGCACCCAAGGTGGAAGCGATTGAACC
>AR_comb_assmDRAFT_10016556_pt1 | contig 11300 bp, 11 predicted proteins | sample ArasoioldDNA_FD_10543 | JGI IMG/M metagenome (IMG submission 10543) | reverse complement strand
GCTGCAGGCAACGTCGCGCGTGGCGGATCGGTCGCGCATCTTCTTCGGTGCGCTCGCGCAGCCGCAAATGAACGGCGCCGAATCGAAGGCGCGCTACACCGTCGACACGTTCGCCGACTATTTCGAAGATGGCGCAATGCTCGCCGGCGCGCTCGAAGGGCTCGAAGCGACCTTGCAGCTTGCCGCGCGCCCAATGCAGCCCGATGACCAGCGCGACACCGACATTGACGCGGCGCAACGGGACGAGATGATCGCCAGCCTTGCACGGCGCGCGCGGGAGCTGCGCACCGACCTGACGTTTCTCATTCGCGCAAACGACAACGACTTCGTCTACTACGTCGAACGGCGGGGTCGCGGCGTCGTGCTCCGCGCATCGCCCATCGACGTCTCACGCGTCGCCAGGGAAGCGCTGTTCGACCGGATGCGTGCCACGGTGTTGACGTCGGCAACGCTCGCCGTTGACGGCTCGTTCGAGTACGTGAAGAGCCGGCTTGGAATACGGGACGCGAGCGAGCTGCGCGTCGAGTCGGAATTCGATTTTGCGCGTCAGGCGCTGCTCTACCTGCCGCGCCGTGTGCCGTCGCCGAAATCGGGCGGTTTCAGCGCAGCCGCCGCTCGAGAGGTGGTCGAAATCCTGAAACGGTCGCGGGGCCGTGCGTTCGTGCTCTTCACCAGCTACGCGATGCTGCGCGCGGTCCAGCAGTTCGTCGAAATGGCGCTCCCGTTTCCGATCCTCGTGCAGGGAACGGCACCGCGATCCGCCCTTATCGAACAGTTCCGCTCGACCCCAAACGCCGTTTTGTTTGCGACCTCCAGCTTCTGGCAAGGAGTGGACGTCGTTGGCGAGGCGCTGAGCTGCGTCATCATCGACAAGCTCCCGTTCGCATCCCCAGGCGACCCGGTAACGGCGGCCCGGATCGAGGCGATCAAGGCCGGCGGCGGCGACGCATTCGCCACCTACCAGGTCCCTCTTGCGATCCTTTCGCTGCAGCAGGGCCTGGGCCGGCTCATCCGCCATCGAAGCGACCGGGGGGTCCTCGCGATCCTCGACCCGCGCTTGCGAACAATGGGTTATGGGCGTAGATTTTTAGATTCCCTCCCTCCGGCGCCGGTCACCCAGGACCTGGGGGCGGTCGAACGTTTCTTCGGGTAAAGTTAAGGGCTGGGCGAGCGTGACGGAACTGAATGCGCCCGAACTTCGTTACTTGCAAAGAGAGGATTTCAGCATGCGGACCCATCTGTACCGGGGTGTCCTGGCGCTTCTCGTGGCGCTCGTGTTCTCGGCCCCCGCATTTGCACAGGGCATCGTCAAGGGCAAGGTTGTCGATGAGAAAGGCCAGCCTGTTGCCGACGCGAAGGTCTCGATTGCCGGCCCGGCTCGCAACGCCGAGACGAAGACGAACAACAGGGGCGAATTCGTGCAGGTCGGGTTGCAGTCCGGCAGGTATACCGTGACGGTGTCGAAGGACAAGGTCGGACAGGCCGCGCAGCAGGTCAACGTCTCGCAGGGCACGCCTGCCGAAGCCAACTTCACCCTGACTCCGACCAGCGGCATGTCCCCTGAGCAGAAGGCGGTACAGGAAGCGGCGGCGTCAGCGATCGACGCCCTCCGTGCGGGGCGCGACGACGAGGCGATTACCAAACTCAACGACGTCGTGACGAAGCTGCCGACGTGCAGCGACTGCTACTACAACCTTGGCCTCGCCTATACCCACAAGCAGCAGTGGGCGGAGGCAGAAACGGCCCTGAAGAAAGCGATCGAGCTGAAGCCGACGAACCCGGATCCGTACAACGGTCTGGCGAACGTTTACAACGCGCAGAAGAAGTTCGACGAGGCGCTCGCGATGAACCAGAAAGCGACCGAGCTGGCCGGGTCGACTGCGGGCGCGGGCGGCGGCGGCAGCGCCGAGGCGGTCTACAACCAGGGCGTCGTGCTATTCAACGCCGGCAAGTACGCTGAAGCAAAAGGCCAGTTCGAGAGCGCCACCAAGGCCGATCCGAACAACGCGAACGCGTTTTATCAGCTCGGAATGACGAACCTGAATCTCGGCCAGATTCCGGAGGCAGTGTCAGCGCTCGAAACGTTCTTGAAACTGGCGCCGAACGACCCGAAGGCTGCGCAGGTGCAGCAGTCGCTTCCCGCGCTGCAGCAGATGATAAAAAAATAGATCATCTCCGACGTTGGTAGGGCCGACCTTCGTAGGGCCGACCGCAAGAACCTTCCGTAGGGGGCCGACCGTAAAGGTCGCCCCCCTACACGTTGACGATGCGCCCTGAGCCTACAGTCGCCGAACGGCTCGAGCACATACGGGCTCGCATCGCAGCAGCGGCGAAGTCAGTGCGCCGCGACCCCTCCTCCATCCGCCTCATAGCGGTTTCCAAAACATTTCCGATCGACGCAATTCGCGAAGCCTACGCCGTGGGACAGCGCGATTTCGGCGAGAATCGCGTTCAGGAAGCCCTACAGAAAATCGCCGCTGGGGCCGACCTTGAGATCAGGTGGCATCTGCTGGGACACCTGCAGACGAACAAGGCCCGCAAAGCGGCACCGGCATTTTCGGCCATCCACTCCATCGACAGCGTGGAGCTGCTGCAGAAGATTGACGCGGCTGCGGCGGAGGCCGGCCGCACTCCGGAGCTGCTGATTCAAGTCGATGTGGCAGGCGAAACGACGAAATTCGGTGCGCCGCCTGAGGCGCTATCGCCGTTGTTCGATGCGGCAGCGCGGTGTCGTGCAGCCCGGGTCGTCGGGCTCATGATGCTGCCGCCGATTCCCGACACGCCCGAGGACGCGCGGCCGTGGTTTCGAAGGCTGCGCGACTTGCGCGACAAGTGGCTTGCCGCGGGCATTCCCGCCTCGATGCTCGCGGAGCTGTCGATCGGGATGAGCGGGGACTTCGAGGTTGCCATCGAGGAAGGGTCGACGATGGTGCGCGTAGGGACAGCGATTTTCGGGAGCCGACATGTCGAACCCTGAGGAACAGGCACGGATCACAAGTGGGACGTGCTCTCGGACCGCCTCGCCAGAGCGCGAGATCAGCATCACCCCGGTCGACATGCGCCAGGCGCGTTTTGCCAGCGCGCTGCGTGGTTTCGACAAGAGGGACGTGACGACCTTTCTGCGGGAGGCGGCGGAAGGCTTCGAGCACACGCTGCGCGAGAACGAGCGGCTCCGAATCGAGATGGTTAGGCTCGAAACCTCGCTCAGTCACTTCCGCGAGCTCGAGGCAAACGTCAAGACCGCGACGTTGAGCGCGCAGCGGATTGCGGAGGACACCCGCCAGAACGCTGAGCGCGAGGCGGCCAGAATCGTCCGGGACGCCGAGGCCCGAGCCGACCTTCTGCTGCAGCGAGCACACGCCAAGGTCGAAGATGTCGAACGCGAGATCGACGGGCTGCGCATCAAGCGACGCGAGGCTGAAGTCTCGCTCGAAACGACCATATCCGCGCTGCAGAACACACTCGAGTTCATCCGCGAACAGGAACGCCGCGAGCGCGACGAACGCGTCGTCCAGCATCGTCCCAAGATCGCCGCCGTTCTAACCAGCGCGACGGGTTAGTTGAGGATCCGGCTCACCGTCAGGGCTATCCCGCGCTCCAGCCGGCCGGGCATCGCTGGAACGCGTGAAGGCGCGCTTCTGGTCAGGCTGCGGTCTCCTCCCGTCGAAGGCGCGGCCAATGAAGAGCTGATCGGGCTGCTTGCCAAACTATTCGGCGCTGCTCGGCGCAATGTGCTGATCGAATCAGGCGAACATTCCAAGCTGAAGCATGTCGCAATCGAGGGCGTGAGCGTTGGTCAGCTGCAGCGCGTACTCGAATCGTTGGGGATACGTTCGGACGACGTGAACTTCTCCTCGTGACCTTCGGTTTTCGTGCATGATGCGGCTCCGCGGTTGCATTTTGAACTACCCTAACGCCGCGTGATTCGCGCGGACTTCCTCATCGAACACGCCGGTGTCATCGCGACCTGCGCCGGCCCGGCGCCGCGTCGCGGTCTCGCGCAACGCGAGATCTCGCCGATCCGCGACGGTGTCATCGCGGCATTCGAAGGACGCATCGTTTACGTTGGCGACGCTGAAGGATTTGCTGATGCGGTGACCGTCGAAAAGAACGCCGTGCGGATCGACGCACACGAATGCAGTGTGGTGCCCGGGTTCGTGGACCCGCACACGCATGTCGTTTATGCGGGCGACCGCACCGCCGAGCTGCACAGGCGGCTCGCCGGCGAAACCTACGCGTCCGTCGCAGCAGCAGGCGGCGGAATCGTCCAGACGGTTGCGGCCACGCGGGCCGCCACCGTGGAGCAACTCGTCTCCGGGGCGCGGCCGCGCCTCGACGAGATGCTCGCCTGCGGCACGACGACGTGCGAGGCGAAGAGCGGCTACGGGCTCGACCTGGAATCGGAGCTGCGGCAGCTGCGCGCCATACGAGTCCTGGACGAGGAGCACGCCATCGACATCGTGCCGACGTTCATGGGCGCACACGACATTCCTGGTGAGTACCGGTCGCGGCGCGGAGAATACGTCTCGCTCGTGATCGACGAAATGCTCCCGCGTGTGTCGGAAGAAGGCCTGGCGGAGTACTGCGACGTATTCTGCGAGCACGACGTCTTCACTCCCGAGGAGTCGATTGAGATGCTCGACGCGGCTCGCCGCCTCGGGCTGAGGGCACGCGTGCACGCCGAAGAATTGGCGCCCGGCAGCGGCGCCAGCGTGGCCGCACGCGTCGGTGCACGTTCCGCGGACCATCTCGTGCACGTGGACGAACGTGGCGCGGACGCGCTCGCCGACGCAGGTGTCTGCGCGACGCTTTTACCCATTGCCGCGTTCTACCTGAAACTCGGACGATACGCGCCTGCCCGCATGCTGATCGCACGCGGAGTCGCCGTCGCGCTGGCAACCGATGTCAATCCGGGGGCGGGCTTCTCGCCGTCGATGCCGTTTGCGATGACGCTCGCCTGCTTCGGCATGGAAATGACCCTCGAGGAGGCGCTCGTCGCGGCCACGTTGAATGCGGCGTGGGCCATCGATCGCGCGTCCGTGGTCGGCAGCCTCGAGCCAGGCAAGGTGATGGATGCCGTCGTCGTCAACGGTCCGCTCACGGAGCTCATTCGTGTCGGTGCACCCGCGATTCGGACGGTGGTCAAACGGGGTGAGGTCGTCTACCGGAGATGATCAGGGATGGCCGCTGAACCACCCAACCGCGGCGAGCAACCGCCGATGAGTTTTGCGGAGATGGCGCTCGCCGATTTGCTCGATGCGTTTTCATCGACCGACGCCGTGCCCGGGGGCGGCTCGGCGGCCGCGCTGTCCGGCGCCCTCGGTGTGTCATTGCTGCTGATGGTCGCGCGGCTTCCGAAGACGAAGACCGGCGCGCCGGAAGAAACGGCGGACCTCGCCGAAGCGGCCTCGCGACTGCATCCGCTTCGCGATTTTCTGATCGAACTCGTGGACCGCGACAGCAGCGCCTACAGCCAGGTCCTGGGCGCGTTTCGACTCCCCAAAGAATCCGACGCCCAGGAGGCGGCCCGCGGGGACGCGATTGATCGCGCGACCCGGACCGCGATCGATGCGCCGCTCGACACGATGCGCGCGTCCCAGCAGGCGCTGCGTGGTGCAGTCGTCGTCGCGGCGAACGGAAGCCGCCGGACCACGAGCGACGTCGGCGTCGCGGTGGAGCTCCTCGGCGCCGCGCTGCGGGGTGCGCGGCTCAACGTGGAAATCAATCTCGCCGGCGTAAACGACCCGGCGTACGTGGCGCGGATCCGTGAAGAAGCCGAAGAACTGGAAGCGAACGGGGGTGCGGACGCGGAGCGAGCGCGGCGCGCCCTGGGGGAATCGTGACTTGCGACTGGCGCCTTGGGATTTGGGATTTGGGATTTGGGACTTGGGATTTACAACTACCGGTTCACCAGCGGGTTCGGTCCCGGGGCCACACCCGCACCCATATTGATTCCCTGGACGGTGAACTGGAAACGAATCGGGTACTTGTAATTCGGGAACAGTTCCACTGAATCCGTGTATGCCGCACTCGCCGTCGTGCGAAGGCCCTCGCGTGTCACCTGGACGTCCTGCTCGGCGATCGGCAATTCAAGCGCTTCCGCTTTCAGCAGAATCTGATTCTGCAGTTCACCGGGGACCAGGCGGGCGCCGAACGTGACCAGCTCCTGCGACTCGTCCTTCAGCTGGTAGTACCTGGCCGCCGCGTAGCCCACACGCGCCGCCGCGTTGACGATCGCGGCCGCGACGAGGAGCTTGACGACGGTCTTCACGTACGTACGGTTCGGACCGAACGTAAGAAATCTTTAGGATTTACCTAATGGATTTGGTGGAACAACCGGCTCCAGCGGATGGTCGTGAAGAATCGTGCGATCCCGCCGGACGGCTGCCCTTCCTCGCTGTCCTCAAAGGACCAGTAGATGAACGCCGCCTTCCCTTTCACATACTCGCGGGGCAGAAAACCCCAGTAGCGGCTGTCTTCGGAGTTGTCGCGGTTATCGCCCATCATGAAGTAGTGATTGGCCGGGACGGTGACAGGGCCGTAATGGACGCGGACGTCGAAGTCTTCCTGCGGGCTGTCGCCTGGAGGCGGAAACAGGTAGTGGACGTAGGGCTCGTCGAGCGGCTTGCTGTTGACGTAGACCTTCTTGTTACGCAGCTCGATCGTGTCGCCCGGTAGTCCGATCGTCCGCTTGATGAAGTCGCGCTCGGGGTCTTCCGGGAATTTGAAGACGATCACGTCTCCGCGTTTGATCTCGTCTATGGGCAGCAGCATCTGCTCGAGACGCCCGAGCGTCGGCCCGAAGATGAACTTGTTCACCAGCAGGTGATCGCCGATGAGCAGGTTGTTTTCCATCGAACCGGTCGGGATCTTGAACGCCTGGACGATAAAGGTGCGGACGAACAGCGCGAGGATCACGGCCACGCAGATCGACTCGAAATACTCGCGAACCGTCGACTTGTGATACGGCACGGCCGGCTCGAGGGCCGGCGTCTTCATAGCTGGTCTGGCCATCTCTGTTGGGCCGGCTAAAAGCCGGCCTCTACGATTTTATGCCCTCTCCGGCATTCTTATTCCGTCCCCACCTTCAACACTGCGAGAAACGCCTCCTGGGGGATTTCGACCCGGCCGACGCGCTTCATCCGCTTTTTCCCTTCCTTCTGCTTCTCGAGCAGCTTCCGCTTGCGGGTGATGTCGCCCCCGTAACATTTGGCCAGCACGTTCTTGCGCAGCGCCTTGACCGATTCCCGCGCAATGACCCGGTTGCCAATCGACGCCTGAATCGCGATTTCGAACATCTGTCGCGGAATGAGCTCCCGCATCTTCGAAGCCAGGGCACGGCCACGCTCATAGGCCGCGTCCTTGTGCACGATGATCGACAGCGCGTCGACAGGATCGCCGTTGACGAGGATGTCCATCTTGACGAGCGGCGATGCCCAGTAGCCGGTGACGTGATAGTCGAGCGAGGCGTATCCACGCGACATCGTCTTGAGCTTGTCGTAGAAATCCATCACCACTTCGTTGAACGGAAGCTCGTAGGTGATGAGCACGCGATCCGACTTCAGATATTCGAGCTTCTTCTGGATTCCTCGCTTGTCCTGACACAGCTGCAGGATCGGGCCGACGAACTCGGAGGGCGTCAGAATCATCGCCGTGATCACGGGCTCTTCGATGGTCTGAATCCGTCCAGGGTCCGGCAGCTTCGCCGGACTGTCGATCTCCTGCACGTCGCCGTCGGTCGTCGTGACGCGGTAGAGCACGCCCGGCGCGGTGGTGACCAGATCCATGTCGTATTCGCGCTCGAGCCGTTCCTGCACGATTTCCATGTGCAGCAAGCCAAGGAAACCGCAGCGAAACCCGAAGCCGAGCGCGGCCGACGTTTCCGGTTCGTAGAAGAACGACGCGTCGTTCAATCGCAGCTTCTCGAGCGCTTCGCGCAGCTCCGAATACTGGTGGCTTTCGACGGGATAGAGGCCGGCAAACACCATCGGCTTCAATTCCTTGAAACCGGGAAATGGCTCGGTAGTGGGACGCGCCACCTCCGTGATCGTGTCGCCAATCTTCGCGTCGGCCACGCGTTTGATGTTGGCCACGACGAAACCGACCTCGCCGACGCCGAGCTCGTCGACCGGCACGGCCTTCGGCGAAAACACCCCGAGGTCGTCGATTTCATAGTCCTGCTGCGCCGCCATCAACCGGACTTTCTGTTTCCTGCGCAGCGCGCCGTCGATGACTCGCGCGACGATCACCACGCCGCGGTACGGGTCGAACCAGGAGTCGAAGATCAGCGCTTTGAGCGGCGCGTTGGGATCGCCGGTGGGCGACGGCAGGCGCTGGACAACCGCCTCGAGGATGTCTTTGACGCCCGTGCCTTCCTTCGCACTGGCGAGGATCGCCCCGGAGCTGTCGAGGCCTATGATGTCCTCGATCTGCCGCTTCGACTCGTCCGGCTGCGCGCTCGGCAAGTCGATTTTGTTGATGACGGGGATGATCTCGAGGTTGTTCTCGACGGCGAGATACGCATTGGCGAGCGTCTGCGCCTCGACGCCCTGCGACGCGTCCACCAACAGCAACGCACCTTCACACGCGGCAAGCGACCGCGTGACTTCGTAGCTGAAGTCCACGTGCCCCGGCGTATCGATGAGGTTGAGCACGTACTGCTCGCCGCTCGTCGCGGTGTAATTCAACCGGACCGGATGCGCCTTGATGGTGATGCCGCGTTCGCGCTCGAGGTCCATGGCGTCGAGCACCTGCGCCTCCATCTCGCGAGCCTGCAGCGCGCCGGTCAGCTCGAGGAAGCGATCCGCCAGGGTCGACTTGCCGTGGTCGATGTGAGCGATGATCGAGAAGTTCCGGACATACCGTTGGTCCATTGGGGATCAACGGTAAGGTATCAGGTCTCACTCGAAACCTGATACCTGTCGCACTATTTCTTCGACGCAGCTGCCTTCGGCGTTTTCGGCGCTGTCTCGGCGCGCGCGGTCTTCGTGGCCGCCCCTTCGACCTGAACGGTTTGCGCCACCTGCTTCCCGTTCTCCTCGCTGTAGCGCACCTTCACCTTCTGTCCCGTGTGACCGGTAAGATCGGCGGGCGTCATGCGCCTCGCGCCCATGCGGATCGCCGTGGCGGAGCCAAGCGACAGGGTCTCGTCGCCCTTCGCGGTCTTGACGACAATCGAGTTGCCGGCGGCGTCATATCTGTCGAGCGTGCCGGTGATCGAATGCGCCGCTGATTTCTTCGCCGCCTTGGCGGTCTGCGCGGGTGCCGCAGACGCCGACGCGGCGACCGCGAGCGCCAAAATGCCGGCGCTCAGTAGCTGGAACATGCGTGCCATGGATGTGGACCTCCCCTGCCTGAATTGGCAGCTGTCTGGATTTCACCAAGAGCAGTGCCATGGCGATTGGCGCCGTTGAGATGCCACAAATATCGTGAACACAAAGGCTTCTGAGGACGTCGCGCCTCCCGAGGCATTGCACGACGCCGCGCAGGAGCGCCCCACTGAGGCAACATGGCGCCGTGGACTGCGCTCCATTCGCCTCAGAATGGCGCTGGCCGGGGCGGTCCTCGTCTGCGTCGTCATTGGTGCACTGACCGCCATTGGCCTCGCCATCGCGGAACGCCGTCTGGAAGACGACCTCCGGGACGAGGCGCGGATCACCGCGCTCGCCGTCGCCGACGACCTGGAGCTGCGCGCGGACCCGATCGGATCGGCAACATCGGTGCGGACCTTGCGTGAATTTCTGAACGCCACCCCGTCGGTCCGCGACATCACGCTCTATGCCGACGAAAACGGCTCATTACGCGCCGTCCTCGCGACCTCGGCCAGTTCCATCGACAGCCTGGATCCGCTCGTCACACGGGCTGTCAACGAGATGCGAACGTTGAGCGAGGATCGCGGCGAGTCATTCGTGGCGGTCGCCACGCCGATTGTTCGCGCCGATCGTGCCGCGGGCGCGGTCCTCGTCACCGTGTCGCTCGGTTCCGTCGTGCGGCTCCGCAATGAAGGACGCCTGCTCGCAGCCGCGATTGCCGCGTTTGCCATTGCCGGCGCCGCCATCGTCATCTTTGTGCTGCTGGCGGGTCTCGAGCGGCAGCACACCCGATTGCGTGAGGAGTTGTGGCACATCCGTGAGCTGGCGACAGTCGGCCAGACGATGGCGAACGTCGCGCATCAGCTCGGCACGCCGCTGAACCTCGCATCCGCACACGTGCAGCTCCTGCAGCAGGAGCTGCCGACGGATCGTCAGGTGCAGCGGCGGCTCGGTGTCATTCAGGAACAGCTCGATCGAGTCACCGACAGCCTGCGATCGCTGCTCGATCGCGCGCGTCCGAAGGACGCGCAGCACACGTTTCCGCTCCGGCCGGTTCTTTCGCGCCTCGCCGAAGCCGGCCAGATCCTCGGTTCGTCGCAGCACGTGCGTGTGACGCTCGACGTTCCGGACGCGCTGCCGCTCGTCGAGGGCGACGAAACACAACTCGAGCTCGCGCTCAGCAACCTCGTCACCAACGCTCTCGACGCCATGCCGGATGGAGGCAATCTCAGCGTCACAGCGAAGTCCGAACCAGGATGCGCCATCGTGGAGATTGCGGACACAGGCATCGGCATCGCGCCCGAGATGGCGGACCGCATCTTCGAGCCGTGGGTCACGTCCAAGTCTGCAGACCGTGGGACCGGCCTCGGTCTCAGCATCGCGCGCGACGTGGTGCAGCGCATGGGAGGCGCGATCAGCGCCAATTCACGACCGTCCGGCGGCACGGTGCTGCGCATCACCTTGCCGTCATCGAAGGCGGAGGCCGCATGACAGCGAAAAGAATTCTGATCGTCGATGACGATCGCGAGACCTGCCGGCTGATCGGAGAGCTGGTCGGCGGTCCGGGACGCACGCTGGAGGACGCAACGACTCCGAGGCAGGCGCTCGATCTCATCCACGATCACGCGTTCGACCTGGTGATCTCCGACATCAATCTGAATTCGACCGAGTCGGGGCTCGACATCCTCAAGGCGGTCAAGTCGCAAAATCCGGCCGCACAGGTGCTGCTGATCAGCGCGTTCGGGACGCTCGATACCGCGATTGCAGCGGTGCGGGCCGGCGCCTTCGATTACATCAGCAAGCCCTTCAACATCGGGGAAGTGAAGGCGACGGTCGAGCGCGCCCTGACCAGGAGCGCCGAACCTCCAGCGGTCCCTACCGCCGAGGATGCGACGCCCGCCGGAATCATCGGTCGATCCGCGGGAATGCTGACCGTCTATAAACAGATCGCCTATGCCGCCGATTCGTGGGCGCCCGTCCTCGTCACCG
>AR_comb_assmDRAFT_10280252_pt1 | contig 11301 bp, 8 predicted proteins | sample ArasoioldDNA_FD_10543 | JGI IMG/M metagenome (IMG submission 10543) | reverse complement strand
TGGTCGCTCGTGATCATGGGCGTCGCGACCGCGGCGATCGGGTTCATCCCCTCGTACGCGTCGATCGGCATCGCGGCGCCGATCCTCCTGGTCGTGTGCCGGTTCCTGCAGGGCTTCGGCGTCGGCGGGGAGTGGGGCGGTGCGGTCCTTCTCGCGGTCGAGCACTCGGGCGGCGAACGGCGCGGCTTCCATGGCGCGTGGCCCCAGATGGGCGTGCCGTTCGGGTTGCTGCTCTCGACGGGGCTGTTCGCCTGGCTCTCGAACGCGCTGCCCGAGGACAAGTTCCTCGCGTGGGGCTGGCGCGTTCCGTTCCTCGTGTCGATCGCGCTGGTCGCGGTCGGCTTGTTCGTCCGCCTCAGGGTTCTCGAGTCGCCCCTGTTCGCCACATTGAAGGAGAAAGGCGAGGACTCGCGAGCGCCCCTCCTGGACGTCTTCCGGGACCACCCGCGCGAAGTCATCCTCGGCATGGGCATGCGGTTCGCGCAGAACGTCTTGTTCTACTTCTACACGGTGTTCGTTCCCGGCTGGGGCGAGAAGACGCTCCACTACTCGCGCAACACGATGCTCGGCGGCGTGCTGGCCGCGTCCGTGGTGGGCCTGATCTCGATCCCGTTCTGGTCGTGGCTTTCGGACAAGGTTGGCCGGCGGCCCGTGTACTTGTGGGGAGCCGCCGCGTCGCTGCTGCTGACGTTTCCGTGCATCTGGCTGATCGAGCACAACGCCGCGATGGTCGCGCTCGCGATCGTGGTCGCGATGGTCGGCCACGACATGATGTACGGGCCGATGGCCGCTTACTTTAGCGAGCTGTTCGGCACGCGCGTGCGCTACAGCGGCGCGTCGCTCGTCTATCAACTGACGGCGGTCGTCTCGGGCGGGCTCGCGCCGTTCATCGCGACCCTGCTCATGGCGAAGCACGGCGCGAGCGCGGTCGCGTGGTACCTGGTCGGTTCGTGCGCGCTCACGCTGGTTGCCACGTGGTTCGCGCCCGAGACACATCGGGTGAACCTGGCGCGGTGAGCCATGGCGCTGATCCAGAGGACGAGCCGCTTGAAGCCGTCGGACGGCGAACACAGGTATCGCATCGATGTGTCCCGTGTCCGGGAGAACGATACGCTGATCCACATGATCTACGACGCGAAGACGGGGAAAGAAGTGCTGGCGAAATGCGAGTTCTCGGGCGCCGACCTTGCCGCGCTGGATGCCATCTACCTGGGCTCCAGGCACAACGGGAACAATTGCTACGACATCTGGTACTACGGCCTGCCGCAGCCCACCCGGGTGACGACCCCCGATGAAGAACACTGAGACGACACGCCTCCTCGCGCACCTCGGGCTCGAGCCCGAGCCGCCGACGCTCGACTTCCTGCACCGGCTGATTGCGGCGCACCAGAGCACCGTTCCGTTCGAGACGCTGACCAAGCTCGCGGACTACGAACCGGGTCTCGCGCGCGGGGACTTCCTGCCGCCGCTCGATCTCTACGTCGACCGCATGATCACGCGTGGCGGCGGGGGACTCTGCTGGACGCTGGCGCGCGGATTCCACGCGCTCCTCACCGACCTGGGTTTCGCCGCGCACCTGATGCACATGGTGCCGGGTCACCTGTGCGTTCGGGTCGAGCTGCTCGAAGGTCCGTACTACGCCGACGTCGGGTACGCGGCGCCGCTCTTCCAGGCGTATCCGCTCTTCGAGCCGTTTGCGCTCGACACCCACCGCGAGCAGTTCACCTACGACGTGCGCAAGGACGGGATCTTCGTCACGCGCAAGCCGGGACCGGAGAAGCAGCTCGACCCCACACCGCGGACGATCGACGAGATGGCGGAATTTATCCGCGCGGCGAACGATCCGGCCGTCCGCACGAGCTTCCTCCGGCGGCTGACCTACTCGCGGCACGTCGACGGCGTTTGGACCAGCCTGCGTGACGGCGCGCTCCATCGCTTCCTTCCGACCGGGCTGGAGAAGACGGAGGTCTCCGCCGCGCAGGCCCCGGACGTGCTCGCGCAGGTGTTCGGCGCCGATCCCGAGTTGTGGCGAAACGCGGAAGCGCAACTGGCGCGCTTTCCAGATCTGCCTCCAGAAGGTTAGATTCCGCGAATGCGCCTCACGCTCGGAGCCCGCATCCCGCATTCCGAACCGCGCTGGCTGCTGCTCATGAAGCGCCCTCACTTCGAGGATTGATGAGACTCTCTCCCGGAACGAAGCTCGGGCCGTTCGAAGTCGTGACGCCACTCGGCGCCGGCGGCATGGGCGAGGTCTACCGTGCGCGCGACACTCGACTCGGGCGGGACATCGCGCTCAAGCTCCTGCCCACCGAGCTCGCCGCGAACCCGGATCGCCTGGCGCGGTTCGAGCGCGAGGCGCGCACCGTCGCCGGTCTTGCGCATCCGAACATCGTCACGCTCCATTCGATCGAAGAGCACACGGGGGTGAAGTTCCTCGTCCTCGAGCTGGTCGAGGGACACGATCTGAGCGCGGTGGTGAGCAAGGGCCTGCCGGTCGCGCAGGTGCTCGACATCGCCATTCCGCTCGCGGACGCGCTGGTGGCCGCGCACGAAAAGGGCGTCGTCCATCGTGACCTCAAGCCCGCGAACGTGATGCTTTCGCGCGAAGGCCGGGTCAAGGTTCTCGACTTCGGGCTCGCGAAAGACGTCGATCCGAGCGCGGAAGAGACGATGGCGATCTCCGCGGTCGGCCAGGTGCTCGGCACCGCGCCCTACATGGCGCCCGAGCAGGTGCGCGGCGCGGCGGTCGACGCGCGCACCGACCTGTTCGCGTTCGGCATCCTCGTGTACGAGCTGGCGACCGGACAAAGGCCGTTCACCGGCGAATCCGCCGCCGAAGTGACGTCGTCGATCCTGCGCGACACGCCGGCTCTGCTCTCGAGCGTGCGCCCGGACCTGCCGGAGGATCTCGAACGCATCGTCGATCGCTGCCTGGCGAAGAATCCGCGCGAGCGCTACCAGACGGCGCTCGATGTCCTGCACGAGCTCAAGCGGATCGGCAAGGGACCGCGTGTCAAGCCGGCCGAGTCGCGGATCGTGTCGATCGCCGTGCTGCCGTTCGCAAACCGCAGCGCGAACGACGACGACGATTATTTTGCCGAGGGCCTGGCGGATGAGTTGTTGTCAGTGCTCGGGCGCATCCGCGGCCTGCGCGTGTCGGCGCGCACCGCGACCGCGCGGTTCAAGGGCACCGCCGAGGACCTGCAGTCGATCGGCCGAGCGCTCAACGTCGAGACCATCCTCGAGGGCAGCGTGCGCAAGGCGGGCAACCGCGTGCGCATCGCCGTGCAACTGGCGAAGGTGTCGGACGGCTATCGCCTCTGGTCCGAGTCGTACGACCGCACGCTGGACGACGTCTTTGCCGCTCAGGATGACATCGCGCAATCGGTGGTCAAGGAACTGCGTGCCGCCCTGCTCGGCGAGACGCCGGACTCCGACGCCAGTCGCGATGCCCGTGCCGAGGTCGCGGAGGCGGTGCGCGGCCGCACCTCCAATCCCGAGGCGCAGCGCCTCGTGCTCGAGGCGCGCTACCTGGTCTCGAAGCGCATCCCCGAGATGCTCGACAAGGCCAGGCCACTGCTCGAGCGTGCGATCGAGCTCGATCCTTCGTATGGGCCCGCCTATGTCCTCCAGTTTCGTCTCCTGCAGTGGCGCAACGACTTCACTCACGATGCCGCGACCCGCGCCGGCGAGATACGCAGGATGCAGGCCGTTCTTGATCGGGCATTCGCGCTCAGTCCCGACGATGCCGACGTCCTGGCGGCACGCGCGGTCTTCGACTGCAAGTACCGGCTCGACTGGAAGAAGGGATTCGACGCCGCACGCCGTGCGGCTGAGCTCGCCCCCGGAGACGCCTCGGTTCTTCGCTCGGTTCAGATCGTCGTGTCGGCAGGGGGACTCTTCAAGGAGGCGGAAGCTCTCCTTCTGCGCGTCCTCGAACTCGACCCGCTCGAGCACGGCTCGTACATCAACCTTGGCTTCAAGGCGTACTGGCAGGGTCGTACGGAGGAGGCCATCGTCCTGCTGAGGCGTGCGATCGACCTGGGTGCCGTCTATGCGGGCCATGCCTGGCTCGCGCTCGCCCTTGCCGAACAGGAGAACTGGACCGAGGCCTTGGCGGAGCTCGACCGCGAGAAGGTCGAGGCGCTCGCTCTGTGGGCGAGAGTCGGCGTCTTCGCGAAGATGGGCCGGAAGGAGGAGGCCGGGGCCGTCCTCTCCCAGTTGATCGAGCGATTCGGAAACGAGGGCGGAGCCCAGGTCGCGGAATGCTGTGCGATGCTGGAACGCTACGACGATGCGTTCGAGTGGATCGATCGCGCGATCGCCGCCGGCGACACCGGAATCATGGACGTGCTGCGGAACACTCCGAACTTCCGGCCCATGTACCCGGATGCACGCTGGTCCGCCCTCATGCGTCGGCTCCACTTCGAGGATTGATGCGCCTTTCTCCCGGAACCAAACTGGGCCCCTTCGAAGTCGTCGCGCCGCTCGGCGCGGGCGGGATGGGCGAGGTCTATCGCGCACGCGACACGCGTCTCGGGCGCGACATCGCGCTCAAGGTGCTGCCCCAGGAGCTCGCGCAGAACCCCGATCGGCTGGTGCGCTTCGAGCGCGAGGCGCGGTCCGTCGCTGCGCTCGCCCACCCGAACATCGTCGCCCTTTTCTCGATCGAGGAACACGACGGGACGAAGTTTCTCGTCCTCGAACTGGTAGAGGGACGGGACCTGGTGTCGGTCGTCTTGCCCGGGGGGCTGCCGGTCGCGCAGGTCCTCGACGTCGCGATTCCCGTCGCGGACGCGCTCGTCGCGGCGCACGAGAAGGGCATCGTCCACCGCGACCTGAAGCCCGCGAACGTAATGCTGTCGCGCGAGGGCCGCGTGAAGGTGCTCGACTTCGGTCTCGCCAAGGCGCTCGAAGCGGACTCGAATGCGACCGTCGCCGCGACGATCTCCGAAGTCGGCCAGGTGCTCGGCACGGCGGCGTACATGGCGCCCGAACAGATCCGCGGCGAGACCGTCGACGCGCGCACCGACCTGTTCGCGTTTGGGGTCCTGCTCTACGAACTGGCAGCCGGGCGGCGGCCATTCACGGGGGGGTCCAACGCCGACATCACCTCCGCGATCCTGCGCGACACGCCCGCGCCTCTCACCAGCGTGCGCGCCGAGCTCCCGGCCGACCTCGAGCGGATCGTGGAGCGCTGCCTGGCGAAGAACCCGCGCGAGCGTTTCCAGACCGCTCTCGACGTGCTGACCGAGCTCAAGCGCATCGGCCGCGCGAAGACGAAGAACGGGCCCGCGGAAGAACGCGTCGTGTCGATCGCGGTCCTGCCGTTCGCGAATCGCAGTGCGAGCGCCGACGACGAATACTTCGCCGAAGGTCTCGCGGACGAATTGATGGGCGTTCTGGGGCGCATTCGCGGACTCAGGGTCGCGGCACGAAGTTCGGCGGCGCGCCTCAAAGGTGAGGATCCCACCGCGGTCGGCCGGGCACTCCAGGTCGAGGCCGTGCTCGAGGGCAGCGTGCGCAAGGCGGGGAACCGCGTGCGCATCGCCGTCCAGCTCGTCCACGCCGCCGACGGATTCCAGGTGTGGTCGGAGACCTATGACCGCACGCTCGATGACATTTTTGCGGTGCAGGACGATCTCGCGCAGTCCGTCGTGCGTGAACTGCGCAAGAAGCTCCTGGGCGAGGCCGACGACTCCGATGTCGATCGTGGCGTGAAGGCCGAGGTCGCGCGTGCCGTGCAGGGCCGCTCCGTGAACGCGGAGGCGCAGCGGCTCCTGCTCCGGGCCCGCTTCCTGCTCGAGGGCCGTCGATACGATCAGCTCGACACCGTCCGCGAGTTGCTCGAGCAAGCGATCGCAATCGATCCCGAGTTCGCCCCGGCTTACGTCACCTTGAGCCAGGTCCATGCGTGGCTGGCCGACAGCAGCAAGGGGGACCGGGAAGGCGAACGCGAGAAGTCGAAAGTCGCCCTAAGGCGCGCCCTCGAGCTCGAGCCGGACCTCGCCGAAGCGCATGTCCTCGAGGCCTGGATCGCGGCCCAGACGGAGCTCGACTGGAGGAAGGCGTGGGCGGCCTGTGAGCGCGCCATCGCGCTCGATCCGAAGAATCCGCTCGTCCTCAGGATCACGGCCATTCTCGCCCGTTCGGGCGGGCGCACCGAGGATTCCGAACGATACGGCCGGCTTGCCCTCGAGAGCGACCCGTTCAGTTCGCTCGCGCATCACAGCATGGGACACACGGCGATGATCGCGGGCCGGTACGAGGAAGCCATGGGGCACTACCGGCGCGCACTCGAGATCTCCCCGCAGGGGGCAAACACGCATTCCATGATGGCCAACGCATTGCTTGCGCTCGATCGGCCGGAGGAAGCGCTCGAGGAGGCGCGGCTCGAGCATGACGAGGTGTTCGGGCCCTACAGTCGTTCGATGGTCGACTTCGCCCTGGGGCGGAAGGAGGAGTCGGACCGCGAGCTCCAGGTCCTCATCGACCGGTACTCCGATTCCTCTGCATCCCAGATCGCCGAACTCTACGCCAGTCGCGGGGACACCGAGGCGATGCACACGTGGCTCGAGCGAGCCTACGAAGCGAAGGACGGCGGTCTGACGGAGGGATTCACCTCGCCCGTGTACCGTCTCTATCGCAACGACCCGCGCTGGATCGCGCTCATGCGCCGGATCGGCTTCGACGCCTAGGCTTCGGCCTTGCGTCCGAACTCCGGTTCGAGCGGAAGCCACAGGGCGATCAGGAAGCTGGGTAGCGTCGCGACGATCACCCAAGTGAAGAAGTGGCGGTAGCCGATGTGGTCCTCGAGCCAGCCGCTCCACATGCCCGGGATCATCATGCCGAGCGCCATGAAGCCGGTGCAGATCGCGTAGTGCGCGGTCGCGTGGGGCCCGCGTGCGATCCGGATCATGTACATGAGGTAGGCGGTGAAGCCGAAGCCGTAGCCGAACTGCTCGATCGCGATCCCGAGCTGGACCAATGGAAGACTCGACGGCTGCGCGTACGCCAGCCAGATGAAGACCGCGTCCGGGATGTGGATCGCGAGCAGCATGATCCACAGCCACTTCTTGAGCCCGTCGCGCGCGATCACCCAGCCGCCGAGCACGCCGCCCACGGTGAGGGCGATGATGCCGATCGTCCCGTAGATGAAGCCGACCTCGGTCGTCGTGAGGCCGAGCCCGCCGGAAGCGCGTGGATCGAGCAGGAATGGTGACGTCATCTTGACGAGCTGCGCCTCGCCAAAGCGGTAGAGCAGGAGGAAGAGAACCAGGACGCCGATCCGCGGCTTCGCGAAGAACGAAGCGAACGTCGCGATGAATGCTTTGACGAAGCTCGGGATCTCGCGCGCCTCGCCGGGCCGGTCGGCCTCCGGGCGCGGCAGCACGAACCGGTGCCAACCGCCGAACAGGACGAACAACCCTGCGAGAAGGCCCAGCGCCAGCGCCCATGCGTGGCGCGGGTCGCCGGTCTTCGCCGCGACCACGCCCGCCAGCATGACGAGCAGGCCCTGCCCGGCGATCGTCGCGATGCGGTAGAACATCGTCCGCACGCCGACGAAGAACGACTGCTCCTTCTGCGTGGTCGCCAGCAGGTAGTAGCCGTCGGCCGCGATGTCGTGGGTCGCCGACGCGAACGCGAGCACCCAGAAGAACGCGAGCGATGCCTGGAAGAACGCCGGCGACTTGAGCGCGAACGCCGCTCCCGCGAGGCCGGCCGCGATCAGGAGCTGCATGATCCAGATCCAGCGCCGGCGGGTGCCGAGGATGTCGACCACGGGCGACCACAGCGGCTTGATCACCCACGGCAGGTAGAGCCAGCTCGTGTAGAGCGCGATGTCGGTGTTGGAGATGCCGAAGCCCTTGTACATGATGACCGAGACGGTCATCACGACGACGTACGGCAGGCCTTCCGCGAGATAGAGGGTGGGGACCCAGCTCCACGGGCTCCGCATGACCTTGCGTGTAGCATGTTCCGCGGCCCAAGGGCAATGCTTGTCGCTTCCGCCCGCGCCGTCCGAAAGGTAGATTCCCACGATGCGCCTCGTGCCCGGCACGCGTCTCGGACCGTTCGAAGTCATCGCGCCGCTCGGCGCAGGCGGCATGGGCGAGGTGTATCGCGCCCGCGACACGCGGCTCGGGCGGGACATCGCGCTCAAGGTCCTGCCCGAAGATCTCGCCCAGAGTCCCGATCGGCTCGCGCGCTTCGAGCGCGAGGCGCGGGCGGTCGCAGGTCTCGCTCACCCGAACATCGTCTCCCTGTTCTCGATCGAGGAGCACGCGGGGACGAAGTTCCTCGTTCTCGAGCTCGTCGAGGGATACGACCTGACGACGCTCGTTACACCCGGTGGGCTCCCGGTGGCGCAGGTCCTCGACCTGGCGATTCCTTTGGCGGACGCACTCGTCGCGGCGCACGAGAAGGGCATCGTGCACCGGGACTTGAAGCCGGCGAACGTCATGCTCTCGCGCGAAGGCCGCGTGAAGGTGCTCGACTTCGGACTCGCGAAGGCGGTCGATGACGACGTGCACGCGACGATCGCGGCCACGATCTCCGAGGCCGGGCAGGTGCTCGGGACGGCCGCGTACATGGCGCCCGAACAGATCCGCGGCGAGACCGTCGATGCGCGCACGGACCTGTTTGCGTTCGGCATCGTGCTCTACGAGCTGGCGGCGGGGCGTCGGCCGTTCACCGGCGCGTCCAACGCGGACATCACCTCCGCGATCCTGCGCGACGCGCCCGTGCCGCTGCGCAGCGTCCGGACGGAGCTGCCCCCCGACCTCGAACGGATCGTGGAGCGCTGCCTTGCCAAGAATCCGCGCGAGCGCTACCAGACCGCGCTCGACGTGCTGACCGAGCTCAAGCGGATCGGCCGAAACCCGCGCGCGCAGAGCACGGAAGAGAAGGCGGTGTCCGTCGCGGTGCTGCCGTTCGCGAACCGCAGCGCGAGCGCCGAGGACGAATATTTCTCCGAAGGCCTGGCCGACGAGCTGCTCGGCGTGCTTGCCAGGATCCGCGGCCTGCGGGTCGCGGCGCGATCGTCTTCGGCGCGTTTCAAGGGCGGGGCCGACGATCCCGGGACGATCGGACGTACACTGAACGTCGAGACGATCCTCGAGGGCAGCGTGCGCAAGGCGGGCAATCGCGTGCGGATCGGCGTCCAGCTCGTCAAGGCGGCGGACGGCTCGATGATGTGGTCCGAGACCTACGACCGTACGCTCGAGGACGTCTTCGCCGTCCAGGACGACATCGCCCAATCCGTGGTCAAGGCGCTGCGCAGCGCGCTCCTCGGGGAGGCGCCGGATTCCGATGCGAGCCGTGACGCGCGCGCCGAAGTCGCGGAGGCTGTACGTGGCCGCACCACGAACCCCGAGGCCCTGCGCTTGATCCTGCAGGGACGCCACATCGCCGAGCGCCGCACCGAAGCCGACCTCGCGAAGGGCATCGAGTATCTCGAGCGGGCGCTCGAGCTTGATCCCGACTCCGCACCGGCGTTGGTGTCCCTCAGCCATGCCCACACGTTCAGGGCCGACCTCCTGCCGGATCCCGAGCGCACCCGCGAATTCGAGCGGGCGCAGCAGACGCTCGAGCGCGCTGCCGTGATTGCCCCCGACCTGGCCGACGTGCACGCCCAGCGAGCCTTTCTGTTCTTCGCCACGGGCATGGACTGGAAGCGCGCCCGTGAAGCCAATGAACGCGCGCTGTCGCTGGACCCGAGGAATACCCTGGCTCTGCGCCTTGCAGGTGCGCTCGCGAAGTCGGTGGGCCACCACGAGGAGTCTGCGGAGTTCTACCGCCGCTTGCTGGAGGTCGATCCCCTCTCCCCTCTCGGGCACCAAAACCTCGGGCACATCCTGGGGCTGGCGGGACGCCATGAGGAGGCGATCGCGGTCCTGCACCGGAGGCTCGAACTATCGGCGCAGAGCGCGGGCGCCCACTCGATGCTGGCCTACAGTCTTCTTGGGCTCGGCCGCATGGAGGAAGCGCTGGCGGAAGCCGACAAGGACGCCAACGACGTTTTCCGCCTGTACGGACTCTCGATGGTGCTGTGGAAAATGGGTCGCAAGGAGGAATCGGATCGGAAGCTGAAGGAACTGATCGACAAGTGGACCGGGGTCGCATCTGCCCAGGTGGCCGAGCTCTACGCTCTGCGGGGCGACGTGGACGAAGCCTTCGCGTGGATCGACCGGGCGATCGCGGACCACGACGGTGGCATCATGGAAGGTGGAGGCCTGCCGCAGTTCGCCGTCCTCCATTCCGACCCGCGGTGGGCCGTGTTCCGCAAGCGGATGAACTACGACGACTGACGCGGCCTGACGCGCGCGACGATGACCCCGAGGCAGGCGTCCTGCACCACGCGGATGCCTGCCTCGGCGAGTTTCAGCGCCGCGGCATCGTGGCGGATCCCGGTCTGGAGCCACACCACCTCGGGTGTCTTCGGCAGTGCGAGAATCTCATCGGCGAGGGCGGGAATTCTTTCGGGGCGACGGAACACGTTGATCAGGTCGTAGTCTTGCTTGAGTTCGGCGAGCGACGCGTAGCTCTTGCGTCCCATCGATTGTTCGATGATCGGGTTGACGGGGATCACCTCGATCCCCCGGTCGACCAGCATCTGCGGGATCGCGAACGCCGGCTCCCACGGTCGCGACTCGTCCTTCATGCCGACGACTGCGGCGATGCGGAACGTGCGAGCGATCTCGGCAATGCCGGCATCGGATTCGACCAGGTTCGGGTGCGTCATGGCCCGAGCGTACACCACGGAGGAGGACGACATGGACATTCGGAGAGCGGGCACGCAACCGTCGGCGCACGGTCCCGAGGCGACGTTCACCGGGACCGTGCGCATCGATCCGCTCAACCAGGTTCCAGAGCGCGTCGGTTGCGCGAGCGTGACGTTCGAGCCGGGCGCGCGCTCGGCGTGGCATCGTCATCCGCTTGGGCAGGTGCTCGTCGTCACCGCGGGTTGCGGGTACGTGCAGCGGCGCGGCGGACCGATCGAAACCATTCGTCCCGGCGACGTGGTGTGGACCGCGCCCGGGGAAGAGCACTGGCACGGCGGCACGCCGACCACCGCGATGACCCACATCGCGATCCAGGAACAACGGGATGGCAAGGCGGTCGAGTGGCTCGAGAAGGTGACTGACGCGGAGTACGGGGCCGCTACGTCGTGAGCACCGCGCGTACCGCTCGGCGCCACGCATCGACGCGCTGCCTGCGCTCGCCCGCAGACATGCGCGGCTTGTAGCGCTTCGCGACCTTCCGCGCGGCCGCGCCCGCGCCCTTCCAGCCGAGAGCCCG
>AR_comb_assmDRAFT_10122383_pt1 | contig 11301 bp, 12 predicted proteins | sample ArasoioldDNA_FD_10543 | JGI IMG/M metagenome (IMG submission 10543) | reverse complement strand
GGATTAAAAGAAACAAAAGTGAATCTTTAAACAATCAATACTACAAAAATGGGATTTAAGAATGCTATCAGCTGGGTTGAAATACCAACGAAAGATCTCGATCGTGCGCAAAGGTTTTATGAGACAATCTTTGATCTTACATTAAATCCATTGGATCTGGAAGCAATTAAAATGCGAATGTTTCCATTGGATGATATGATGGGTGTCGGTGGTGCGTTGGTATATGCAGAAGGCTTTTACAACCCTTCGATAAATGAAGGTCCATTGGTTTATTTGAATGGAAATCCTGATGTACAACTCGTATTAGATAAAGTTGAAGCTGCTGGTGGAAGAATAGTTGTTCCGAAAACAGAAATTTCTCCCGACTACGGACATATGGCAATATTTATAGACACAGAAGGAAATCGCATAGGTTTGCATTCTATTCCTGGTCCAAAATAAGTCTTATGGCTACACACGACTGGAGCCGATTCGCTGTGCGCATCAACACAAAGGCTCCGCATGAAGAACTGTATAAGGCCTGGGCAACACGTGAAGGTCTTGAAGACTGGTTCTTGCGAATGGCAGAATTCAAAAAGCCTGGTGGCGAATTGCGAGCAAACAATGAATTAGTTCATGAAGGAGATACTTATCGTTGGCGATGGCATGGTTGGCCCGATGAAATGACCGAAGAGGGTGAAGTGTTATCGGCAAACGGAAAAGATTTCTTTAGTTTCAGATTCGGGAAGGCTGGAATAGTTGATGTGCTATTAAAAAATGAAGAAGGAGAAAGTATTGTTGAACTAATACAACATGACATTCCAACCGATGATGAATCAATCAAGAATTGGCATATTGGATGCAAGACCGGTTGGACATTTTATCTCGCCAATCTGAAATCCATTTATGAGGGCGGCCTGGATCTTCGCAATAGAAACGAAAAGATCCAGGAAGTAATTTCATCCTAAATGAAGTTTGACCTTAACAAGTCGATAGAGATCCTGGAAAAAACTCCAGGAGTCATTCGTAATTTATTATCGGGACTTAGCGAGGACTGGATAATAAATAACGAAGGTCCAGAAACATTTTCTCCGTATGATGTGGTCGGACATTTAATTCACGGTGAGAAAACCGATTGGCCCGGTCGAATTCAAATGATTCTTGATCATGGTATTTCCAAAACATTTGTTCCCTACGAGCGATTTGCAATGTTTGAAGAGAGTAGGGGCAAATCTCTGGAAGATCTCTTAAATGAGTTTGATGCAATTCGGAAGAAAAATGTCGCCTGGTTGAAATCTTTACGTTTGACTGAGGCTGATTTCGATAAAAGAGGCGTGCATCCAAAATTTGGTGAAGTAACCTTGAGACAATTGATGTCGACTTGGGTAATTCATGATTTAACCCACATGTCCCAGATCACGCGTGTAATGGCCAAACAATACAAATCGGAAATGGGCCCCTGGCTGGAATACTTCCGAATAATGAATTTCTAAGTTCCTATAATTATAAGGGAGATTGTTTTTATTAAGTTTTTTACGCTGGCTGCGTAAAAGAATAACAGAATTACACAATCCATATAACCCATCTAACCAAAATCAACTTTTATGTCTAAAAAATTCTCTTTCTGGATTTGGGCAGCCATAATTTTCCAATGGCTAACCGCTGCTGTCCATACCGTCGGACAAATCATGGGTGAAGGTGCTGAGGTAACAGACGAAAAAGAAAAGCAGCTCATGGATTTAATGGTCAACTTCAAAAAGGATTATGGTGCGGGCTTCGTTCGCAGTGTTGATGATTTCGTTTTCGCGCTAGGCATCTGCCTTACCCTTTTTTGCCTATTTGGTGGGCTGGTTGATTGGTGGCTCAATAAGAAAAAGGTTTCTGCAGATGTGTGGCGTGGACTTCTTTTAATTCAAGTTTTAATCTATGCGGTAGCGTTTGTATCTGTAGTGATGTACACGTTTATAATTCCCGTCATTTGCTTTGGTCTTATTCTTTTGTTTTCGATCGGCGCATATTTGTCAACGCCAAAAAAAGCATAGTGTTTATTTATCCAAAACAAAAAAGCGTCCCGACGGCACCGTCGGGACGCTTTTCTTTTTTTCTTTTATCGACTAGAAGAATTTATATCGATTGTCTTTGATGCTCGCCGATTTCTTCAGCGCTTCTTCCCAACGGCCGCTGCTCATGTACTTCTGCTGTTGATTCATCATCATTTGTTGTTGCTTCACATCCATGCCTGGATTAGAAATCGCTCCAAAGTTTTTAACCTCGATCACGAAAAGTCCGAGATCTCCCGGAATTGGAGGTGAAATTTTGCCTTTATAATTATTATTGAATGCCGCACCAATCACCTTTGCTTCCCTACCCACATTATTAATAATTGGGTTCGCAAATGAAATGCTGTCCGCCTGACCTATCGGTTGATTAACGGCCTTACTTACATCTTCCAGCGTTTTTGCATTGGCAATCTTCTTCTCAATCTCCTTTGCTTTCTTCTGATTTCTAATCATCAATTCAACTTGAGGCCTTGCGCGAACTACGTCCAAAGTTCCTTTTTCATAAGACTGAGTAAGGATAGGAACGACAAACTTGTCGCCAACTTTGAATGGCTGTTCTGAAACATCGCCAATTGAAGCAGTATTAAAGATCCAACGAATGAGTTCGCGAGCGCTACCATTTAATCCGCTAATATTTCCATCAAGTGGTTTAATATCTGCTGCGTTTATTTTGTTAACCTTATACTTCTTTGCATTCTCATCGAATGATTTTTGATTGCGACTCTCGCCTGCAAACTGAATCGCCGCCGCGTTTGCCGCTTGAATGGTTGAGTCAGAAGCATAAATTGGTTTTGAGAAATAAGCGATCTTATATGCATTCGAACCGCCTTTCTGGCTGAGGTTTTCCACATAGTGGTAACCAAATTCAGTTTTGACCACACCCTTTGATCCTACTGGTTTGTCAAAAATGAATTCATTGAACGGCGCCATCATTTGTCCGGAAACAACATTCTCGTAAACTCCGCCTTTTTGCTTGCTTCCTGGATCGTCGGAATATTTTGCCAAAAGTGTATCAAAGTTTGCTCCGCCACGGATCGCAAGTTCAATACTATCAATCATGCGCTTTGCTGTGCTGTCTTCGCGAACTGGTATCAATTGGCCCGTATTATCCTGCGTATGGGTTGCTACCAATATATGGCGAGCCTTTACAGTATCCGGCAATTGCTTGGCTGCAACAATGCGAGCAAGCACATAGTTGCCACCGCCATTCATGCCCGGATCTAAGTAAGGTCCGAATACAGTACCTACGGGCTGTTTTACAATCGTGTCAATATTTGGAATCTTAATTTCCCTTCTTGCGATATAGCTATCATAATAAGGAGTCAAAGAATACTCGTGCTTGAGGAACTCATTGATGTCGGTTGCTCGATTGAAACTATCTTTCATGCTCTCCATTTGCTGATATACCAGGTTGCTATCAGATTTACTTGGTGCAGCGTCGAAAGCAACGTATTCAATAGCTGTCGCCTTATCTTGTTGGAAAGCTTGCTGTCTTTTGTTTACATAATCCTTCACATCTTCATCAGTCACCTTAATAGTTGAATCCGAAATTGTAGCATATGGAATGGTCACAAATGAAATCGAAGAGATCTGACTTGTCTCCAAATTTGTTTTCTCAACCATCCATTTAGGAACATAAGAGCTTCCGCTGATCATTGATTGCAGCTTCTCTCTTTGACGTTGCAAAATCAATGCGGGAAGATATTCGCCGAAGAAGTTTTTGTACATCGCACTATTCTTCTGTCTGCGCAACTCCTGAATCTTTTGGTATGCTTGTTGGGCGTCATACTGTCCGGTGTTTGGATCAGTAAATTGTTGACGAAGATCCTGTGGAGGGTTTGGTCCATATAAGATATCACCCAATTCTTTGTCTGTAACTTCTATTCCAAGTTTATCAAACTCTTCATTAAGCAAGATTCTTTGAACGTAGCTATCCCAAAGATTGTTTCTTTGTTGCAGCATATTTGCTTCATCAGTTGGATAATTGTTAGCGCGCATTTGTTCTTCCATCTGCTTGAACTTCTCTTCGAATTCAATGCGGTCGATCTTTTCGCCATTAACCTTACCAAGTGTGTTGCTGGGACCACCAAAAAGTCTGCTGCTTCCACCTTGAAATGCATCCTGAACAATGAAGGCAATAAGGGCTAAAGCAATCAGTCCGATAATGATCCACGCACCCTTATCTCGGATACTTTGAATAATTGACATACTACTATTGGGCTTTAAAAATGGGTAGCAAAAATAGGGGAAAAATGGATAGGAACAAATTGTGGATAAGCGTGTAAAACCCGCTCGTGATGCTGGTTTCCAAATGTTAATCGTGAACAAATGATTCAGGTATCCGTTAATAAGTCCAAATACTTCTTTCAATGTGAAACTTACCCGTGAAAACAACTTTAACATACCCTTGTCAGAAACCACACAATTCGGTGGATAACCCGGATTTTGCTCATTTGAAATAAGTGGAAACTTGGTTCCAAAAATGGCTAGATCTATTTATCGACCCGATTGGTGTAAACAAATCACTAGTTATCCTATCCCGATTAACAGGAAAATTGTTCAATGAATGAGTTTTTACATTTACCCATCGACACTGTTAACAGGAGTGAATAAGTATCGGCGTTTGGCTATGGGGTTGAGTTTGTCGTTGTGAATCTGTTGTTAGAAAGAGTGGATAAACCCTATGTTGTAACTTTACCAAATAAATATTCTTATTATTTATACACGAATTCACAGGCGTAATAGTAATAGGTTATTTATAAAAATATAAGTATTATTAATTATTATGGAAGATATTCACGTTGCTGTTGCAAAGGAAAATGTGAACCGCGTCGGCTTCCTGGATTTGGACGTGGATCCTACAATTGATCTTTTTCAGGAGATTGAAAGATTGAAGAAGGAAAAGAACGCTGTTATCCTGGCTCACTATTATCAGGAACCGGATATTCAGGATGTGGCAGACTTTATAGGAGATAGTCTTGGTTTAGCGCAGCAGGCGGAAAAAACAAAAGCTGACATAATAGTTTTCGCTGGCGTTCATTTTATGGCTGAAACGGCGAAGATCCTAAATCCACATAAAAAGGTATTACTTCCGGATCTGAAAGCAGGTTGCTCATTGGCCGATAGTGCGCCTGGTGAATTATTCAGGAAGTTTAGAGAAAAGTATCCGGAACATATTGTTATTTCTTATATCAATTGCACGGCTGAGATAAAAGCTTTGAGTGATATCATTTGCACATCCAGCAATGCTCAAAAGATAATTGAAAGTGTTCCACCAGAACAAAAGATAATATTTGCTCCTGATAAAAATCTCGGAGCTTATTTAGCTAAAAAGACCGGAAGAGAAATGGTTCTTTGGAATGGAGCTTGTATGGTTCATGAGATATTTAGTCTCGAGAAAATTACCAAGCTAAAAATGCGTCATCCGAATGCTAAAGTTATTGCGCATCCCGAGTGTGAAGAACCAGTATTGAAAGTAGCAGACTATATTGGATCGACAACAGGTTTATTAAAGTTTACACAGACAGATAGCAACAATGAATATATTGTTGCAACTGAAACTGGAATACTACATCAAATGCAAAAGCATTCACCAAATAAGACTTTTATTCCTGCTCCTCCGAATAACGCTTGCGCATGTAACGATTGCCCTCATATGAAGTTGAATACATTGGAGAAATTATATCTCTGCATGGAATATGAAGCTCCGGAAATTTTGATGGATCCTAAATTGTTAGCTGCAGCAAGAAAGCCAATTGATAGAATGCTTGAGATAAGTGCGAAATACGGATTGTAGTTAACGACCCATAAATACCATAAGAATCTGAACATCGCTTGGATTAACTCCACTTATTCTGCTCGCTTGTCCTAATGTGCGCGGCCTTATCTTCTTAAATTTTTGTTGGGCTTCTGTTGAAAGAGATGAAATCTTTCCATAATCGAAACTATCCGGTATGATAAGATCTTCTAATTGACTCATACGTTTCACAATCTCTTTCTCTTTTTCGATATAGACGTCGTATTTGATTTGAATTTCGGCTTGTTCAATTTCTTCTTCATTAAATCCAACCAGGGCATTCTTTACTGTTGGTAAAGAATTGATCATTGAATGAAGATCAATCATCGGTCTTAATAAAAGCTGTGTAGCTTTCTGTTTTTGATTTAATGCAGAAGAATTTTTTTCAGCAAGTAGTACATCAGCTTCTTCGGGTTCCACAGAAAGCTCTTTTAGAATCGTTTTAATCGATTCTACGGCTTCCTTTTTCTTTTGGACCTTTTGCATTCTTTCTTCTGATGCCAGGCCTAATCGATAGCTTAATTGGGTTAAACGCAGGTCAGCATTATCCTGACGTAATATAGTTCGATATTCCGCACGCGATGTAAACATTCGATAAGGTTCTTCTGTTCCTTTGCTTATCAAGTCATCAATCAAAACACCGATATATGCATCACTTCTCCTAAGTATTAATGGTTCTTTTTCATTGACTTTCAGATGAGCATTGATACCAGCCATTAATCCCTGGCATGCGGCTTCCTCATAGCCGGTTGTGCCATTTATTTGTCCGGCGAAGAAGAGATTATCGATTCGCTTTGTTTCCAGCGAATGTTTTAATTGAGTTGGAGGAAAATAGTCGTATTCAATTGCGTAACCAGGTCTGAATATGCGAACAGACTCAAACCCCGGAACACTACGAAGAGCTTCGTATTGAACTTCTTCAGGCAGGGATGTGGAGAATCCGTTTACATAGATTTCTATTGTATTCCATCCTTCCGGCTCAATGAAAAGTTGATGTCGATCTCGTTCAGCAAAACGATTGATCTTGTCTTCGATACTTGGACAATACCTGGGACCAACGCCTTCAATTCTGCCCGTGAACATCGGGCTCCTATCGAACCCGGTCTTCAAAAGATCATGAACCTTTTGATTTGTGTAAGTGATCCAACAACTTCTTTGCGATTTTGGCTTTTCAACGTCCAGATAGCTAAATCCTACAACCTCGTCATCTCCCTTTTGTTCTTCCATTTTGGAATAGTCAAGGCTTCTTCCATCGATTCGCGGGGGTGTTCCAGTTTTTAATCTATCGCTTTCAAAGCCAAGTGATACCAGCTGTTCGGTTATTCCCGTTGCTGCTTTCTCCGCTACCCTTCCGCCCCCGAATTTTTTCTCTCCTATATGAATTACTCCATTAAGAAATGTGCCGTTTGTCAGGACTACTGCTTTGGATTTTATCTCGTGACCTAATCCGGTAACTACTCCGCAAGCTCGGTTATCCTTTACCAATAATCCTTTCACCATATCCTGATAAAAGTCAACATTTGGCGTGCTCTCCAGCATTTCACGCCACTTAGCCGAGAAAAGCATTCGATCATTCTGAGCGCGGGGGCTCCACATTGCGGGACCCTTGGATCTATTCAACATTCTGAACTGAATCATGCTTTGATCGGTCACAATTCCTGAATATCCGCCCAAAGCATCTATTTCCCGCACAATTTGCCCCTTCGCGATTCCACCCATAGCAGGATTGCAGCTCATTTGTGCGATGGTCTGCATATTCATAGTGACCAGAAGCACTTTTGAGCCGAGATTTGCGGCTGCAGCAGCTGCTTCACAGCCTGCGTGACCCGCACCAACCACTATAACATCATATTCCTGGAACATAGAGTTTGCAAAAGTACGATAAGCCTCAGGCACAAATGCTTAAATTTTCCCTGTTTCACATGGCACAGTTTCGACTCGGAACAATTCCATAAATTTGAATATGGCTAAAAAGAAATGGACCCCTCAGACAGAGATTACCGATGCCCTGCTTCAAAACCGGGAAAGAAAGAAGTGGCAGATCGCCCTTCGGAGATATGTGATCGAGGGTCAGCCATCCTCTTTTTACGCTCCATACTTTGGGATTGACATCAAAAACTTCAGGAAATGGATCGAGCTTCAACTTAATGAGGAACTGGATTGGGAGAAACCTACCAAGGATTGGCGATTCGAGCATGTAATTCCTATGGACTACTTTGATTTCACTATTGACCAGGAGCTTAGGCTCTGCTGGAACTTTATAAACATCCGGGTTGTTAGGAATGTGCAGGGAGAATTGAATGAGTCAAAGGTGGATCCTTTTGCTGCGAGATCCTATTACGAGACAATGTTTAGAAATACCGGATACCTGACTTGCCTGGAAATGATTAAGAAGATTGAACAGATCGAACTGAGGCTGGCGGGTGGAAATAGCAGGCTCGAAGGGTTCATAAAGTCAAATAGGAATTACCTGAACGCACTTTCTGACTTTTCCAGCTATGAATTTGACCAGCTAAACCGCGAAATGGACTTTGATCGTGTTTTAAAGGAGCGGGAATTCCTGAAGAAATATGAGATTTAGAAATGTTTCGTCGCGGAACTGTGCTACGTGGAACTTAATTCTTGAAGTATTTGCTCAGATATAGGTCTTCAAGTCCGGTCATTTTCGCTTTTTGCTTCTTTGAGCTATCATCGTAACCGCAAACATGAAGAGCACCATGAAAAATGACCCGATGAAGTTCCTCGACAATTGGTCTTTTGAATAAAGAAGCATTAGCCCGGATCCGGTCCATGCTGATATAGACTTCACCTTCGGCATTCGAATCTGAAGAAAGGTCGAAGCTGATAACATCGGTTAAATAATCACGGGAAAGGAACTCGCGATTAATTTTGAGAAGATAGGAGTCAGAACAAAAAATAAATTGCATCGAGCGGAGGGGTTTTCCCTCAAGCCGAAAGATCTTTTCAATAAATGCTTTTAAGTCCTCTCGATTTCGAAGGATTGAAGTGTTGATCAATGAATGAAACTGAACTTTCGGGGATCGCTGGGCCATTTCCAAAAATCGTAAAGTAAGTTCTTGAGACAAAACTACATTTGTTGAACAGTAATTATGAAACGTTTATCTGAATTAAAGCCAGGCAGTACGGCAAGGATTCTTTCCTTTGAGAACAATGATCTTTTTCTAAAGCTCATGGAGATGGGTTGTGTTCCGGGAGAGCGGGTGAAAGTTGTACAAGTAGCTCCATTAGGAGACCCTATCTCTATCATCGTTTCGGGATACAGTTTAAGCCTTCGCTTAAACGAAGCCGACAATATTTTCGTTGAAGAGGAAATTGTACAAAACATTGATTTTCAATAGATTAAATGAAAATCGGACTCTACTTCGGTTCTTTTAATCCCATACATCACGGGCATCTTATTATCGCCAATCATATACAACAGGAAACTGTATTAGATCAGGTTTGGTTTGTCGTTTCTCCACAAAACCCATTGAAACCCCAGAAAGGATTGTTGAATGAATATCACCGATTGCACCTGGTTCAATTAGCAGTCGATGGAGAAAACAAACTAAAGGCTGTAGATATTGAATTCAGGTTACCGAAACCTTCTTACACAGCGGATACGCTCACCTATCTTGAAGAAAAGCATCCGGGAAATGAATATTCTGTGATCATGGGATCCGATAGTTTTCAAAACATTCATAAGTGGAAGAATTTCGAATTCATCATAAAAAACTATCCAATCTATATTTATCAACGCCAGGGATTCAATGTTGAAATGTCAACATATCCTGAAGCGAGAATTAATATTCTCAAAGCACCCTTGCTCGAAATTTCGGCTACTCATATACGCGATAGCATTAAAGAAGGAAAATCGATACGATACCTCGTACCAGATAAGGTGAAAGAAGAAATCGAAAGAAACGGTTATTACCGGAATTGATTCAACGAATACCGGCAACAAATTGGTAAATTGAAATCAAATTCTAACTATCGGCTCTGATGGTATTGCTCCGCCATATCCCCTTTCTCAAAGCTGTATTCTGGCATAGCATCACAGCATTCGGCGGACCGCAGGGACATTATGGAATGATGTTGCGCACATTTGTACAGCAACGTCATGATGTAACCGAACAGGAATTGCTGGAGTATAATTCTTTCTGTCAATTATTGCCGGGGGCCTCATCAACACAAACACTAACTTTAATCGGGTATAAAAGAGGAGGAGTACCATTAGGGGTATTGACATTGCTAATCTGGATACTTCCTGCTTGTGCATTAATGGGCGGATTTACTTTCTTGCTTGAATACATTGACGAACGACACACAGGAACAAATATTTTCAAGTTCATTAAGCCAATGGCTGTTGGGTTTTTAGTATTTGCTGCTACAAAGGCTTTTCAGCTCGCGATACATAATCCCATTACCTGGGTAATAATGTTAGTGAGTACGATAGCAACATATCTTCTCTTTAAGACTCCATGGGTCTTTCCAATACTGATCGTCCTTGGAGGATTTGTTACCAACCTTAGTGAAAAACGTATTCCGCAGGTTGAACAAAAACCGAAGAAGATCAAATGGGCGAATATCTGGTTGTTTGCAATGATCTTCATTATCGCCGGTGCGCTTTCCGAAATCGCCAGGAAAAATGATTGGCCCAATAGAAGACCACTTAACCTATTTGAAAACACTTATCGTATGGGAAGTCTTGTGTTTGGCGGGGGACAAGTATTGATTCCATACATGTTCGAACAATTTGTCGAACGCCCACATGCACCAGCTGTTATTCGCAAGAATGAAGGAACAAAAGGAGTTATCCAAATCGATAAACAAGATTTTTATACTGGAGCGGGAGTTGTAAGAGCAATACCAGGTCCGGTGTTTTCATTAGCAGCGTTCACCGGCGGAATGGCGATGAAGGATCGGGGGACTGGTTGGCAGCTATTGGGAATATTAATTGGGTCAATTGCGATATTCCTGCCAAGCGCATTGCTTGTATTATTTTTTTTTCCAATCTGGCATAACCTCAGAAAGTATGCAGTTGTTTACCGATCGATTGAGGGCATCAATGCAGTTGTCGTTGGCATAATGGTAGCGTCCGCATTTTTTATGATGAAAGATATTTCCATCACGGAACTCAAAACAATTAGTGTTTTGAACATAGGAGTGATCATCGGAACCTGGGCATTGCTTCGATTCACGCGACTACCATCTCCAATAATTGTATTGGTTTGTCTGCTGCTAGGATGGCTTCTTTGAGATTGCAAAACGACGACGAACGGGAGGTCTCTTTCCGCTTATCACCTTTGCCTGGCGCTCACGCTTATTAATTGAATTTTTCGGAGTACCGGTTATCTCGCCGCGGCATTTTGGAGAACCGCATTGACAAACGAATGGCTCCATGTGTTCATCCAACATTGCAGCATAGTCAAGAGTCAATTCTTCGCCAGGTGCAATATTTCTAAG
>AR_comb_assmDRAFT_10038192_pt1 | contig 11301 bp, 5 predicted proteins | sample ArasoioldDNA_FD_10543 | JGI IMG/M metagenome (IMG submission 10543) | reverse complement strand
GGGACAATAAAAACCCCCCGCCGGTTCGTCGCACCGGCGGGGGTTGATTCACTCTGCTCTAGAGCAGCCCGCTACGGCGCGCCAGCGTCGAGTACTACTACCCGTACGCCGACGAGCGTTACGCTAATAGCAAGAGCAATAAGAGTGACGGGCAAACTGTGTGGCATGGGTATTTGCAACCTTCAATGAAGTACCGTTTGATGGGTCAGATACACTATTGGCAATCTATCGCAGTGTCAAGACGAAAGTTTTTCACGCTGCGCCCATGCCCGAGGACTACAGGTCTCTTAGAACGCCCCGCGTGGCACAGGAATCCCGGGAATCCTCAGTCGGACGCGTCCCAGCGTGTGACGCGTGGTAAAGTACATCGTTGACCAATCATCGTCTCCCCAGGCCATATTCGTCGTCGTTTCCCTGGTCAGGATCGTTCCCAGGTGGTTCCCTGTACTGTCCAATATCCAGATACCACCGGGGCCGGTGCAGTAGACATGGCCTTCTCTATCGACTTTCATACCGTCAGGGTTCCCTGGCCGTTCGCCGGTCATGGCGCAAAAGACACGATCTGTAGCCAGGGCTAGCAAACCTGTTGGCTCCACGTCAAAGGCACGAATATGCCGGCGGCGGGAGTCATTGATGTAGAGGATGCTCTCATCTGGTGAAAAGCACAGGCCCTTGGGTAAGACAAAGTCCCGCAGCAGGAGGTGGATTGAATCCCGGTCTGGCGAGACGCGATAGGCGCCACAAAAGTCCAGCTCGGACTCGATACGCCCGAGCCCTGGATCCGTAAAGTAGATGCTGCCGTCGGATTTCACCACCACATCGTTCGGGCGGTTCAAGCGCCGGCCATGATAATCGTTCGCCATCACTGTAACACTGCCATCTGGCTCGATACGGGTGACCCGACGGGCGTTGCCTTCACAGGCCACCAGCCGCCCCTGCCGGTCGCGGGTGAGGCCGTTGGCCCCATTGGTGGATTCCTGTACCACACTGACGCCGGCCTCTGGAGCCCATTTCATACGCCGATTGTTGCCAATATCGCTAAACACGAGATATCCGCCTTCGTGCCACCACAGCGGTCCTTCGGCAGGGCCCATGTCATTGCCAAAGCCACTGGCCAATTCTTCCACCTCTTGCTGTGGCGATACGACACGTTCCAAGGCCGGATGATGTTGTTCGATTGGCATACTATACTCCTTCTCCGATGCGCTCTCTGACACACTGACTTAACCAGGCCATCTCCTCCTTGGAGAAGGGTGGTGGAGGCGGATCTTGAGTGTAATCAATCGAGAGATGGTAAAAGGCTTCATCATAAATGACAAGCAGGGCTGCGGAGAGCTCTAGGGCGATGGCCTCCGAGCCAGGGGAGAGGGGCGGTACTGGCAGGGCCGGCAACTTGTCTTGCAGTTTACCTCAACGGCGCTTGCCTGGACACCGGTGAGCAGCATGAGAGACGGGACTTCAGGAATGCGCGGATGCATCCAGATACAAGTCCCTCGACGAACGTGGAGGCAGTAGGGAACCGCTATGGTTGACAGCCTGAGGCCATCTTACTACACTCGCTCTCAGCGAGGTAGGCGCTGGGCGTCCTCGCTAAGGCCTCATGCGCTTGGTCCATCATGAGAATCCTAGAATGAGTGATGGAGACACAGCCATTGTCACATCTGCTCCCCTCGTAGACCGCTGGCGTCGTCGCCTCCTGCTAGGGCTCTTTTTTCTCTCTGGAATCAGCGGCTTGCTCTACGAAGTGGCCTGGACGCGTATGCTGCATCTGTTGTTTGGCGATACGGTCCTGGCGGTAAGTACAGTCCTAGCCTCTTTTATGGCCGGGCTGGCGCTGGGCAGTTTCTGGTGTGGCAGGTATGTGGATCGCCGACCGCGTGTCCTCGCCCTCTACGCTGGTCTCGAAGCAGGTATTGGCGTGAGCGCTGTCGCGCTGCCCGTGGTCTTACAGGCCCTCACACCGCTGTATGTCTGGTTGCACCAATCCCTGCATGCCTCTTTCTGGCTCTTTAGCATTGTACGTTTTCTCCTCGCCTTTGGTCTGCTGTTCATCCCCACCACCCTGATGGGAGCGACCTTGCCAGTGTTGAGCCGGTATCTAGTGCGCCACACCGCCACGCTAGGATGGCGCGTCGGGACCCTCTATGCTCTGAACACAGCTGGCGCTGTACTGGGCTGTTTTCTGGCCGGGTATGTGCTGATTGGCCGCCTTGGCTTGTCCCAGACGGTATGGATTGGGGCAGTCCTGAATCTGGCGATTGCCCTGGTAGTGTGGGTCATACAGCGGTGCACAGACGAGGGACTCCCAGAGTCAGAGGTACCCCTGAGCACGCTTGCAGATGCGCCGCCGGCATCGTACGTCTACGACCGGAAGACTGTGCGTCGCGTCTTGTGGGGTTTTGCCCTGTCTGGCTATACGGCGCTGTCCTATGAAGTGCTCTGGACCCGCGCCCTGACCTTCTTTATTGGCAACTCGACGTATGCCTTCAGCGCCATGTTGACGACCTTCCTCTGCGGGCTGGCCCTCGGGAGTTTTCTCTGCGCACGTCTCAGTGATCGGCGACGGAACTTGTTGGCGCTGTTTGGGGCGTTGCAGGTGGGCATCGGCGTCTATGGGGTGCTGACCATTGCTATCCTGGGACGCCTGTTTTATGGACTCGACACCTGGTGGGAAGGCTTTAGCAATGCCTACTGGGGAACAGCACTCTGGCTCACCTTTGTCAAAACCTTTGTGGTGATCCTGCCGCCGACTCTGTGTATGGGCGGAACCTTTCCGTTAGTCAGTAAAATTGTGGCGCACGGACCACAAGTGGTAGGCCGCAGTATTGGCAATGCTTATGCCTGCAACACGCTCGGTGCTATTGCCGGCTCCTGGGTGACCGGTTTTGTCGCCATCCCACTCTTGGGGATGCATCACAGCTTAGGGCTCACGGCGCTCATCAGTGTGAGCGTCGGGGTCGTCTTCTTGGCGCATGACTCCCTCCAGCGCCGCCACCAGGGGTGGCTGTATGCCGGTGGGCTGGGGCTCTTTGCCATTGTGCTGGTGACTACACCCACGCTGCGCTTTGCCGATATCGCCGGAGAGCCGGAAAAAGAGATCCTGCACTACGAGGAAGGTGTGGCTGGCGTGGTGAAAGTTGCTACCGACGTCTACGACCGTAAGCTGTTGAGTATCAACGGCTGGTCTGTCGCCGGTACTGGTACCCCCAACCTTGATGTGGCCCTGGTTAATGACTATCCCGAAGTGCAAAAAATGCTCGCCCACCTGCCTATGCTTCTGCATGCTGCACCGCGTCAGGTGTTAGTGATCGGCTTTGGTGCCGGTGGTACGGCCTGGTCGTTCAGTCGCTACGACGCGCTGCAACGGCTCGATATCGTGGAGTTCGTGCCAGGCGTCATCCGTGCGGCTCGCTTCTTTCCCGAGGTGAACCACAATGTCCTCACGGACCTGCGCCTGCACGTGACCATCGACGATGGGCGCAATTACCTCCTGGTTACTCCCGAAACCTATGATGTAGTGTCGGTCGATACCCTTGATCCCAAGCACGCCGGCAATGGCAATCTGTACACCCGGGAATTTTATGAACTGAGCAAGCGGGTGCTGAAGCCAGGTGGCATCTTCGTGCAGTGGCTGCCCTATCACCAGGTCGATAACGCGAGCCTGAAAATGATTGCGCGTACCTTCCAGCATGTCTATCCCCACGCCACCATGTGGCTGAACCGTTTTAAGGGATATACATTGCTTCTGGGGACCCTCGAACCCCTGCAGATCGATATGGCACGGCTTGAAGCCCACTTTCGCACTGCCGCCATCCAACGCGACCTGGCTGAGGTACACGTGGCCACACCGTGGCAATTCCTGGAAAGTTTTACCATGCGCGAGGACACCCTACGACGGTATACGGCCGGGGGTACGGACCTCAATACCTATAACTACCCGTATGTGGAATTTTACGGCGTCTCCTGGCACGACCCGGTGGACGAAAACCTCGCCGAACTGGCCCGTTATGCAGATGACGTTACGCCCCTCCTGACGTTCCCCAGTACCTCTGCCCCTGAGCAGCAGCACATGCGGGAACGCCTGGCTGTGCAGCGACGCATCTCACGCTACATCTTCCGTGGGTATCTGGCGAACTGGCGGCGCCAGCAACAGGAGGGCACCCGCGAGTATCGCAAGGCCCTCAAGCTTGACCCGCAGGATGACGGTATTAAATTTGCCCTGGGCATTGGTGTGGTGCATAAGCAACAGGCCCTGGCAACACTGGAGCGCCATCCCAGCGACATCAAAAGCCTCAGTAAGCTCGGCTACATTGCCTGGAACGAGCAGGAGTATGACGAGGCTATTCGGCGTTTTCAGCAGGTGCTGGCACTCAGTCCGCTCCAGGCGACGACTTATGTCCATCTGGGGGTGAACTATGCGGCTCAGGAGCGTTTTGCGGACTCGATTGCTGCCTATCAGGAGGCTGAGCGTCTGAACCCCGACCTGGCGCACCTCGTAGCCCAGAGTGTCGATCTGATCGAGCATTTACAGCGTGCGAAAGAACAGCCAGAGGATCCTACAGTACAGGCGCAATTGGGCGAGCTCTATGCCAGTGATGGGCGCTCCGATCGCGCTATTGAATCCTTTGAGAAAGCGGTTACCCTGGCCCCGCACTGGCCGCAGGGCTTGTTTACTTTGGCACGTCTCTATGAGGCGGAAGAGCGCGACACTGACGCCCTACGGACCTATAGCCAGGGGCTCGCCCTGGAGCCAAACAATGCCCAGGCGCGCAACAATTACGAGAAACTCACTATCAAAATGGTCTTGGAACAGGGCAAACCAGTCGTGCTTACTCTGGACACAGACCAGAAGGTGGAGATCGATCCCCGCAGTGCCACAAGTTATTACCAACTCGGCCTGCGCTACCTCCGTAACGATGAAGCCGAGGCCGCAGTGGTCACCCTGCAACAGGCCATTGCGTTACAGCCCAGTTCTGATGTCGCCCATCTATTCCTCGGCCTGGCCTATACCTCTCTTGGAGCCCATACCAGGGCGGAAGCGGCCTATCGCCGTGCCATCGCCCTCAGGCCTACAAACCCCCACGCCTACAACTACCTTGGCTTGACTTACCACCAGCAACAACGCTACCGCGAGGCTCTCGCTGCCTACCGCCAGGCCATCGCACAGGCCCCTGATTACGCTGTCGCCTATGTCAATCTCGCCGCCAGCCACGAAGCCCTCGGGCAGACTGCGCAGGCCCTCACCGCCTACCGCCAGGCCCTCCAATACGATGCCAATCTGCAGGCAGTGCAGGTGAAGATTGACGCATTAAGCAAGCCATTGGAGCGGTAGAAACGCCCCAGGATCGGAGGAAGCCGCCAGGGATGGCGGGTGGAGCGTCCGGGCAAGGGGACAGTGCTTTCTCATATTTCCGGTGGGGGCAATTCGATGGGGCGCTCACGATGCAACAAGACCCAATCACCATGTTCCGCGAGTCCCTCCACGCCGAGTTCATACACGAGCTCGCGCGCCTGGGTCAGGCGTTGCGCTTGCACATCCTTAGACAAGTATTGCATGGCGCGATAAAAAATTTTTTGCATCTGCTTATACTGTTTGTAGTGCTCTGCTAGCGCTCTTTTCTCCGCGTAACTGTGCAAGAACGCAGCAATCACCGCAGTCAACCCCATCGCGACCACCAACCGAGCGTGCGTCTCCTCTTTGAAAGTATGCTGGACGGGTTCGGGTAAGAAAAGCAGGAAATTCGGCATGTAGCCGAGCACAATCGCCAATAACAGGCCAAGCATAAAGCCAAGCATAATCCCGTATGGATACTTGGAGTTTTTGCTGTCTTTTTCCCCACGCCCCTGCGCGAGCTCCTCTCCACACCCGGCTTGCTCAGACGCGCCGATCTCAGTCTCAATGCGCTGCACGTCGCGTGCTTCGCTGCCATCATCTGCGCTCTCTTCGCCTTGTTTGCGCAGGTCTCTGCTCGTAGAACGCACATGTACGTAGCCGAGGCTCACGGCAATGAGCACCATCGCTTGCATCGACGGATCGTGTCCATGCAGGAGCAGCTCGGCGGCAGCGAGTCCTAAGCTGACTAACAGTGCACCATCCCCGATGCCTTTAAGAAGCCCGAGCTTATCGGTGTCACGTCGGGATACTCTCTGAAAGTATTTATACTGGGCTATTACCCAGTACCTCAGGACATCTACCAGGTTGTCGGCTGGCTCGGCCCCAACAAGCAGGCCACAGGTTCGGATGGCGTGGCGAATCCAATCCAGCTCGTTCTTTTGCTTACGTAGGTAGTGATCGGAAGCCGCGTGCTCTAACCCGGCAAGGCGCCAGAAAAACTGCACCCGTAGTCCCTCGGCCAGGGCGCGGTAGTCCTGATACTTGTTCTGGTAATCACGCCGCTTCGTATAGAGGTACAAACAGTCAGCAATGGCCAGCAGGCCCAGGTAAAACGTCAGAGGCCAGAGGTGCGCAGGCTCTGCAAGTAAATGGGCATAGCCGCTGAAACACACCACGGCCACAAAGACCAGGGCAAACATCCAGCGCAGTATATTGTGTGTATAACCCTGAAAAAAACTTGCGAGCGTATCCACATGAGCATAGGTGTCACGCAGGTGCTGGAGCGGTGGCCTCAGATGCACCGCTTTGTGCTCCGGGAACAGCCTCTCCCTACTTTCGCTCAGTTTTTCCGGGCGACCTGGCACAATACGGAGCATGTCTTCATTAAAGATGCTGATGCGCCCGTATATTTCCTGAATGCGCGCAAAGTAGGCCCTTTGCTTTTCAGGGCTATTCTTGTAGTCCTCAGGGGCTAGATATGTCCAGCCCTGCAGCTGATCTGGATGGTGTGTACTTTTCCTCGGGGTCATAACGTGATAGACTGGTCCTGTTTCGGGTGGATCCAGTGGGCTGTGTTGCCACTGGTACGGCTCAGGCACCGTGTGCAGATAGGCTTCGAGTTCAGGACTTAACCCTTGCAGGTGGCCCGTCTGCCTGAACTTGACGATCTGCGAAGTCCCTCCAAGCTTATTGGACTCTATCCCATCCCACAAGGCAATGAGGATCTGGCTATGGCGCGCCACATAGGCCCCCGCCAGGAGATATTGCACGTCCTTGAGCGGGACTGCATCCCTGTCTCGCTGTGCCGGCCAGGGTATTACAATGTGCCGTAGCGTCTTTCTGTGGGTGAAGAGCTCATGAAACTCCGCGACCGTGTCGGGGAAATCCTGGACATACTCTTCCGGAGGCATCGGCAACACGGGGACCAGGGACGCACCACATTCCAGCGCGACGTGTGCGACCAGGCGGTCTGCCCCCTCTGCGAGGGAAGAGAGGAGCACGAGAGGCGTGGAGCGGTATAGGGCTCCATAAGGCGTCTGCTGTTGGTCGGCTGTGCCTTGAATACTGTGGAAAATGCTCCGCACAGACGCGCGCAACCCCTCCAAATCCTGCTCTCGCAAGTCACGATGGCCGGTGATCCCTATCGTCAGAGGAAGAAGGCCAAGCTCGAGATCAGACGTAGACTTGCTCATGTCTTTCACGATATTCCTCCTCGCGATCCTGCCTCGACTGTAAGAACCTGCGCCCTGGTTCAGGTGCGGATTTATGTCCTCATGATGATTCAGTTCCCTCAGACTGTAAGATCTAAAAGGCGCATAAGTCATGCCCTGGAACGAGGGCAGCTGGTCCTCCTACCTCCCCTCCTCTGCTCACCATGGCAACCGGACACAGGATACCCCGCTATCGCCCATCACCAGCGGTTTGCAACGCCTTAAGACGCTTTTCAAACGTACCAATCCAACTCTGATATGTCGGCGCCAGTCGGCCTTGTGCCTGCCAATTGCGTAAAATCTGCAGCCCATGCTCCAGCTTTTCTTTCGCCTCTTGTTTACCAGCTTCAGTAGCAACGTCTAGATTTGAACTGATTTTCCAAAACGAAACGACCAGATCAATCTGCCACCCGGCATTCCCCGGGTCCTGCGCTGCCAGCTTTTGGGCAATGGCTAAACTGTCCCGGTAGGCTTGCAACGCCTCTGTGAGCTGCCCCTGATCCACGAGCACGTCGCCCACTTTGTTATAGCTCACCGATAAATCGCGCTGCCACCCGGCATGGCCCGAGTCCTGCGCTGCCAGCTTTTGGGCAATGGTGAGTCCATTCTGATAGGCTTGTAAAGCGCCAGCTAGATTCCCCTGAGCATACAAGAGCTCTCCCTGATTATTGTATGCAACTGATCTCTGCCGCAAGATCGCTGCATTATCCTCATTCACGTCCATGCGTTCATAATAATCGTTGACACGCTTTTGTACGTCCTCTATCAAATTTAATCGGCCTATAGGCTGCAGCTTATCGCGTAAATCAAAGAGCAGAAAACTCAGGAGGCGCTCGGCTTCGTCGCGCGCTCGACGCGCTTTGGCTGCTGCCGCTTCGGCGTTCTCCTTTTGTTGCTTTGCGATGTTCTCCTCTGTCTGCGCCTGTTGGGCGCGCAACTCAGCCAGCTCTATCACATGCTGCTGCTGCTCTATCGCATACTGCTGCCGCTGTAGCAGGATGAAACCGATCAGCCCCAGCGCCGCGATAATGGCAAAGCCGCCATACAGTACCGGTTTCGGTATCCGAAAGCGCCGGCTTCTGGCGATTGGTTGGGCCAGACTGTCGTGACTGATCTCGTAAAAGAAACTCTCCAGCCGCGGCTCTTTGCGCAGGAGCCGGATGTCGACCAGGGTATTCAACGTCTGCGGACTCACCCTGTAGGTTTCGAGAATCTGCCGTTCCTCAAGGCTGAGCCGCTGGCCCAGGCGATTCAGCAGGCCCTCCTCGCACAGCCGGCGCGCCCGGTTGCGCTGACGCCTCGGGGTGATCTTCTGCATGGCATTCTTGTAGAAGTTGGCCAGGATGGCTTCCATGGTACGGGTGTCACCCAGATACCTCTGGTCCACCCGGATATGCTCCTGCCCTCTGGCCTGTTCGAGACGTACCTGCTGTTCTATGTGCTGACACAGGATCTGCAACTGGAATGGCTCAATGATACCGGTGTGACCCTGCAGGAATGTCAGCACCTGGGCAATAACCTCTTCCTCGTAACAAAACGCCCGGGTGCTAAACAATGCCTCGTCCGCAAGCTTCGCCGGTTCCTCCATGGCCAGACGGGCCTGTTTTTCGCCAAACTCCGCCAGCCGAAAACGCTCTTCCAGAATGGTCGGAATCTCAGTTGTCAGCTCTTGTAGCGCGCCCAGGTAGTCCTCGCGCAGGCTCAGCACAAGCTTGACCTCCGGCGGACGCTCGCTGTAGGACAGCGTTTCACCCGCGCGCCGTCTAGCGCGGATCTGCTCCGGCAGGCGGCTGCTGGCGAGGTCGGCCAGTTCATGGACAATCGCCGCGCGCCTGGCAGGATCTTGCAGGGTGAAGAGCTCTTCGAATTGATCCAGCACCAGTACTGGCGTTTGGAGCGTTTCACCCCGCAGAAATAAGGCGGTCTTAAAAAACTCCCACAGACTGGCAGTTTCCCCTGGCGTGTAGTCGATGGCGTGGTGCCGACACTGCTCTGCAATGGCCTCGAAAAACAGTGTACGGGGCGGCCGCTCCGTATCATTCAAACGCACCGTCAGCGGCAGTAAGGCATACTCACGCAGGCGGGGAAACACACCGGCTTGCAGCAGTGAGGTCTTGCCCAGGCCGGACTTCCCAAAGAGCACCAGCAGGTTGATGGGCAGGAGCTGGTGCAGGAGCTGGTGGATTTCGTAGTCACGGCCGAAGAACAAGCGCTGATCGACCTCGTTATCAGCGAAGGGGCGTGTGCCAGGATAGCGGTCGTGGCGTTGCGGGGTGCTATGCATGGCGACTTTCATGCCGGCGTGCCCAGTCCTCGAGAATGGCTGCGGCAAGCTGCTCAAGACCGTTGGGCATTGTGAGGTCGGTGCGCTGCAGATGGAGAAGCTCATCCAGACGCCGGCAGGGCACCAGCTGCGCCGGAAAGATGAATTTTATGCCCTGCCGAAAGCCTCTTTCACGCTCCAGTGCGGCACGAATTTCTTGATAGTAATAGCTCTCGGTCCGTGCCAGCATGGCGGGCGTTTCCAGCACCACGAAGTAATCCACCCATTCATGAATGGCTTTGTGCAGCACCTGATGCCAACGGTCGCCACCACGTAGGTTCTGACGATCAAGCCAGGTACGAACCCCAAGAGCCCGGAGCTTGCTGCTGAATTCTGCGACTACTTCGGCATCTTCGCTACAGTGGCAGAGAAACGCCGTCGGCGCATCGTCTCGCCCTGTCTCTGGCTCTGGCGCAGCGACACGACCTGGCACGGCGGCCCCAAAGCGCTGGCTGAGTTCATCCGCAAACGCCTGCCAGGAGGCAAAGCGAAACTGGATGCGGTGTTGCTCATGATAGAACAGCACTGTTCTGGGCTGGTCCGGATGCGCAAAGAAGTCATTGTCTTCAAGGACGAGGGAGAAGTTTTTGCGGTCGCCGTGCGCTTTCAGCACGTGCAACAAAACACGCAGGTACCAGTGGCGAAAACCAAAACCCAGAAACAGAAACGAGATGTTCGGATCACTGAAACCACTGATCAAATTCCTTGGCAAGGGCGGCGTATTTTTGGCGACATGGACAAGAAAGTCCAGCAGATCATTTTCGGTCAACAACAACGAATCAGGCTCATCCAGGCTGCCGAACAGATTGTAAACGAAGAGTTGTGCTGGTGTGATGTCGACGAGCGACCCGGTGCGCTCCTTGCGGAACCAGTAAAAGTCCTGCACCGGCGACTTCCCCGCTGCACGCAAGGCCGTGGCCAGAAAGCCACCGTGCGTGATGTCAATACAAAACCGAAAAGGCAGCGCCGCGAGCTGGCGATGGATACTGGTCGCTTGCCCGGCATATTCACGGTAGAAATCCTCGACGACCATCTCCAGAGCAATGCGGTCGTTTTGGCGCTGAAAGATTTGCGCCACATGTGCCAGATCGTCCTGACCTGCAGGCACCTCCGGGCCACTCAGGTTGCCGGCGAGTATCTGGGCCAGCTTGATCGTGAGAGGCGTAGCGTTGGGGTCCTGGGCATCAAACTCGATGCCCGGACCGAGTAGGAGCATACAGGTACCATCCTGAATCAAGCGGATGAGTCTGCGCCAGTCAATGTCTCTGAGAGAGTCCATAATGCAACTGCTATATCTCTAGGTATGCATCGCCCAGACGGATAGGCGAGCATCATACCACACTTGCCTGAGGTGACCCAATGGTCGGCGGTGGCTCAACAGGGTAAGCGCATTTGGCTTAGCCTGTTAAGACCTTAAAGAGATAGTCGCGATC
>AR_comb_assmDRAFT_10249427_pt1 | contig 11302 bp, 10 predicted proteins | sample ArasoioldDNA_FD_10543 | JGI IMG/M metagenome (IMG submission 10543) | reverse complement strand
GTCTTTCAGATGGACGATCCCGATCGATTCCACAAGATCGAGGACGTCCGGGTTCCGAAGAAAGTTCACAGTCTGGGCATCGATCTGAAGACACACCGTCTGTACGCGCCCGCGGAGGAGGAAGACGGCCGGCCCATTGCGAAGATGCTGGTCTTCGAGGCAGTTCGAGGCGCGTCGAGTAGCGCCGGCGAAAAATGAGACGACTGTCCCGCCATGCGGGGTCTCCGTCGTTTCCTGACGTTTGCCGTCGGGACCTTCCTGCTGGCATGGCCGTCATCGGCGCCCGCATATCGGCCATTCGTCTCGACCGACGCCGCGGTCGCTGATCCAGCGGAGCTCGAGATCGAGCTCGGCTACTTCACGCTCGATCGAACGAAAGACGAAAATACGTTCATCATCCCCAGGACAGTCCTCAACTACGGATTGTTCAAGAACTGGGAAGCCGTGGCCGAATTCGCGATCCGGCGCGCTCCCGACGCTACGCTCGATGTCATCGACCCGGCGATCTCCCTGAAGGGCGTGCTGAAGGAAGGAGTGCTCCAGGACAAAGACGGATTCGGGTTCGCGGTGGAAGGGAGCGCGCTTCTGCCGTCGACTGAAAAGGGGCAAAATCGGTTCGGGTTCGAGAGCATCGGCATCCTGAGCGACAAGCTCGGCCCCGTCACGTTCCACGTCAACGGCGGACTCGGCATCGAACGCTCCACTGGCGACCTGGTCGGGATCTGGGGAGTGATCGCCGAGCTTCCCATCGCCGAGGGCGTTCGGCTCGTCGGGGAGGTCAACGGGGAGAAGCCGCGGCGCGAGGATCAGCGCGATTCGGCGCTCCTCGGTGTCATCTGGCGGCCCTGGTCCGAGAAGAACCTTTGGCTCGACGCGGGCATCCGCCGAAGCTTCACGGGTGCTCCTGACTGGCAGTTCACGCTCGGAATCACCTTCAGCTTCGCCCTCTCGTCGGCCGCGACCGGTCCAGCTCCCGAAGTCGACTTGTTTCGTGGGATGCGCGCGACCTCTGGAACGCGGTAGACCGCTGATTGGATCGCTGTGAGGGTGTCCGACCGTTTCCTGCTCTATGCCGCGGGAACACTTCGGGCTATTGCCGCCGCGACAACGGGCGTGTCGGTTGGCGCCTATCTGAAAGCGCTCGGCTACGGCGCGGCGACGGTCGGCTATGTGACGAGCGCGGGGCTATCGGGCGCGGCGATCGCGATGCTGCTCGCCACGATCGGTGCCGATACAGTCGGTCGCCGCCGAACACTCGTTCTGCTCTCTGCGCTCGGGGCTGTCGGAGGAGCTGTCGTGCTGTGGCCGCTTCCCGAGCTACTTCTGATCGCGGTCGGCTTCGTCGCTATGTGGAACGGTATGGGCCGCGACCGGGGACCCGCCTCGATGCTCGAGCAGGCCATGCTACCCGCGACGGCGACGGAGCAGACGCGGACCACGGCGTTCGCTCGTTACAATGCCCTCCAAGACGCGGGCAACGCGCTCGGATTCCTCATCGTCGCCGGGATGCTTGCCGTTCCAATCTGGATCGCGTCCCCCGCGCCCACAAATATACGCGAGCTTCGCATCGTCCTCGCGATCTATCCCATCACGAGTCTGGCCGCGATCGTGCTCTACACCTGCCTGTCGCCATCGGTCGAAGCGCCGACGGCTATTCGCCGAGCGCCCCTCTCTCGCGAAGGCCGGCGCGTCATCACGCGACTGTCGGCTCTCTTCGCGCTCGACAGCCTCGGCGGGGGCTTCGTCTCGGCGGCGCTCGTGTCGTACTTCTTCTTCGAGCGGTTCGGGGCGCCTATCGAAACCGTGGCCCTCCTTTTCTTTGCGGCGCGTATTTTGAACGCCTTGTCTCATCTGGCGGCGGCCCGGCTCGCTCGGTGGATCGGGCTGGTCAACACGATGGTCTTCACGCACATTCCGTCGAGTTTGTTCCTGGCCTCTGCGGCGATCGTTCCTTCATTTTCCGTGGCCGCGGCGCTCTTCCTGTTGCGGGAGTCGCTGGCGGAGATGGACGTGCCGACGCGCCAGTCGTACGTCATGGCCGTCGTACGCCCGGAGGAACGAACCATCGCTTCGGGAATCACGAACCTCGTCCGCCTGACCGGCTGGGCGATCGCGCCGGCAATCGGCGGCGCTCTCATGGAGGGCTATTCCCTGGCCGTCCCCCTCGTCGCCGGCGCTGCGCTGAAGATCGCCTATGACATTGCCCTGTGGCTGTCGTTCCATCGGCTCGCGCCACCTGAAGAGCGCCCGGCCGGGCATGCGGTTTGATCTCTCAGGACATCGTCAGCGATCTCATGCGACACCGCGAATCGTGAGGTCATTGAACGCGGTGATCGAATCGGCCTTCGTCCACAGTCCCACCCGACCAGACCTGAACCGCGCGTCGCGGTAATCGAGGTATGGGATGCCGTTCAGCCAAGCCTGAATGTGGTCACCGACTGCCACCACACGAATCATGTGCCACTGGCCAAGCGGCGGCGCCTTCATATCCGCGCTCGTCAACTGACGGGGCCTGCATCGTAGTAGTAGAGTCGGAAATTGCTCTCGAGTGCGTTAGCGCGAACCACGTAGTACTTGCCGTCGGTGAAGCGGAAGACGATGCCGCCCGACGCGTCTTCCTTCCCGGAGAGCGGATCGAACTTTACCGACGCATCGACATCCACGTAGGGACCCAACGGAGCAACGATTACATTGAATGCGTTCTTCGTCGCCCTTTGCATAAGGACCTTTTTACCGACAGGCGCGCCATCCATCTCCTCGACGACCCATTGTCCTTCGACCGTGGTCCAGCCCTGGATCCCCTGAGAGTCGAAGTCAACCTTCTGCGTGGGCACGTCGTTTGGCAGTTTCACCTCCTCTCCACCGACCGCGGCACTGAGTCGCAGCGCCGTGAGTCCTGCTGCCAAGGTGGACGCCGTTGCCTTCAGCAACTCTCGGCGCGTCACGTCCATAGGCTCGCTCCAGTTCTTGAGTGTTTCAGAACCTTTCACCATTCGCCGTACCCTCTTCTTGCAATAGGCGTCAGACGTGATACACCAGCATCAACGTTACATCCTCTTTCGAGCAGTTGCCCGTGGCTGCCGGAACTGCGACCGGTTGCGTTCCCATTCGGGGCTTCGCTCGGCACTGTCTCCTCTTCGGCGTTCTCAGCTTGGACGCGCCGCGTCTTCGTGAAATGACCTGCTGATTCGGGGCGCCGACGTTTTGGGAGTGAACCAGCGTCTCTTCAAGACGGCCCGACGCCTCATCTAGCATGCCCGGTACTTCACCCTGTAACTCGCCGAAAGCCACTTGACACGTCCTGTGTTTCGGCAGATTGTCGCGCACATCGAGCAACTCACGCGGCACCCGACGTGATCGCGGGGACGGCTCAGGCGGAAGCCGAATTGGCTTCGGAAGGGTTCCGCCATGGAGGCCGGTCAGCTCTTCGGAAGAGGCAAGATCCGGCAGCGCCGGCGCGCGCGACAATGAGCTGTGTCGCCTGCAAGCCGGCAGCATGGCGCGAGGGTGTTACGTCGTCCACTTCCCCGGATGAGACGCGGTAGAGGATGGGTCCAAATCGCAAATCCCGTTGAAGGGCAAGACAAGTCGCGGCCGTGTCACTGCTACTGATACGGAGGTGCACACGTGAGCATAGGATCGCTATCCGCAAACACTGAATTCGCGATCGATGTCATGGGCCGATACGTCTGCAACACGTTCGGCGAGGCCATGGCCAACTCAGACCCCGCGTTTCGCGCGACCGCAACAGATGTCAACGGCAATCCTCTTCCGCCTCGCGGCGACATGCGCCCATTCGACTTCATCATCATCGGCGGCGGAACGTTCGGGGGCGCAGTCGCGGAGCACCTCCTCTTCCGCAGCACGGGGCGCGCCGAGCGCGTCCTCGTTCTGGAGGGAGGACCGTTCGCCCTCCCCGAACACATCCAGAACGTCCCCTCGATCGCGGGCGTGGCCGAGGTGTGGGGATTCCCATGGAACGGCAACATCGGATTCAGTGGTCTCGCTTTTTGCGTCGGAGGTCGCTCGATCTTTTGGGGAGGCTGGTCGCCACGCCTGCTCGACTCCGAGACTGTTCCCTGGCCAAAGGCGGTGCTCGACGATCTAAACGCAAAGACGTTGACGAAGAACGGCGACGAGGGCTACTTCCGCCAGTCCGGTCGGCAGATTGGCGTCACCGAGACAAACGATTTCATTTTCGGTGAGCTGCACTATGCGATGCGCGATGTGTTGTTCGGGGCGGTGGAGGCGAGAAAAATCAGCGACGCGATGAGCCTCTCGTCGTTGCCGGAGTCACCGATGGTGGAGATCCTCGGCACATCGCCCACAGTGGACGAGCTCGCCGCGATGCTCGGCATCCCGGTTCCCAGCCCTCAGCCCCCGAATCTCAAGCAGCAGCTTCTGAACAAACTGAAGCTCGAAGCGCCGCTGGCCGTGCAGGCGCGGCCGGGACACGCAGGGTTCTTCCCACTAAACAAGTTCAGCTCGGTACCGCTGCTCATCAAAGCCGCACGGACTGCGTACAGCGAGGCGCCGGGGGACGATGTCCGGAAGCGGCTGATGATCGTGCCGCGCTGCCATGTCTCCCGTCTCAGCGTGGTCAGCGACGGCATGGGTGGCAAGCGCGTCGACGCCGTCCTCACCGAGCACGGCCCCATCCCGGTCTCTCCCGACTGCGAAGTGATCATCGCACTAGGCACGATTGAGAGCACGCGCCTCGCGCTCCTTTCTCTTGGCGAAGACGGGCGGATCGGCACCAATCTCATCGCCCATCTCCGCTCCAACGTCACCTTCCGTGTGCCACGCGAAGCGTTCACGGTGGTCGATCCCAAGCTGCGGGCCCTCCAATCGTCCGCGCTCTTCATGAAGGGGCAGCATCAGTTCAAAAAGTCCGATGGCTCACCGGACGGCGTGGGGCATTTCCACTTTCAGATCACCGCTACTGGTCTGGACGTCGTGAACACGAACGCCGAGGCCGAGCTGTTCCAGAAAATTCCGGACGTCGATACACTCCAGGGACACCTGAAAGCGAGTGACACGCACGTCGTGATCACAATCCGGGCCATCGGGGAGATGGCGACGGACAACCCGGCGAGCAACATCACGCGCGATCTCGATCCGCGCCAGGTCGACTTCGGCGAGCGAAAGGTGTTCGTGAACCTCAACGCGAGCGCCCGTGACCTCGAGTTGTGGGAGGCGATGGACACCGCCTCCGATCAGTTGGCCGCGGTGTTCGCCAACGGGAAGAAGATCGACATTCTGACTGGCAACGGCGGCAGGACGATCGCGCCAGGTGTCAACGCTTCGACGTACGCCGTCCACGTCCCGCACCGGGTCAAGGACGCGAGCGGGCAACTGGTGAACAATCCGGACCGTCGCGACGGACTCGGAACGACGCATCACGAGGCCGGAACCCTTCGAATGGGCGACGATCCGGCAAAATCGGTCACGAACTCCGACTGCCGTTTTCACAACGTCAGCAACGCGTACGTTGCCAGCCCGGCGCTCTTTCCGACGACCGGCTCGCCAAACCCGATGCTCACCGGCATCGCCATGGTGCGGCGTCTCGGCGATTACCTCCTCCCGCCGCCGCCGCTTCCCTCTTCGGGCGTCACCTATCTCTTCGACGGCAGCCAGAAGGCGACCGACTTCTTCTCGAAGTGGCTCATCGCCGGAGGCGGCTCGTTTCGTATCGTCGGCCGGTCGCTCATCGCACAGCCGGGTCCAGGCGGCATTGGTCTCCTCTACTACGTCGCTCAGCAGTTCGACAATTTCACGCTCGATCTCGACTTCTGCCTCCCGCACCCGCGCGGCAATCAGAACGACAACAGCGGCGTCTTCGTTCGTTTCCGCGATCCGCGGAAGCCGGAGCTTTCGGGGACGCCGGGCCCCGATGTCCCCGGGAACGCTGCGACCGTGGGCGTCGACACCGGCTACGAGATTCAAATCGATGAGGAGGGGCGCGGCGATACGCGCAAGACCGACCCGGACGGCACCTTCCCCGAGAAGGATGGCCACTTCTACAACCGCACCGGGGCGATCTACAAGGCGAAAACGGCCGGAATGGGGCCGGGACAGCAGAACTACACCAATACTCAGCGCCTGCGCCATGGCGTGTGGCACCACTTCACGATCACGGTAACGGACCGCACATACGACGTGACGCTCAACGGACAGCACGCGACGACGTTCACGGCCGACCCGAAAGATCCGAACGAGAAGTTCCGCGGACGAAAACGTAGCGAGGATCCCGATTCTGGCTTCATCGGTCTTCAGGTCCACACCGGAAACGTCGCGTTCGCAAATATCCGCGTCGCTTGAGAGGAACTCGGTTTACGGGGCGTCCGGTATCGAGGAAGGTCGCGGTTCATCCACGCTCGAAGCGGCGCGTCGATCACGGCGGTTCATTCATGCGTGCCACTGTGAAAGCCCGCCGGCCGGGGGGTCAGGGGCGAGCGTCCCAGAAATGGGGGCTTAGGAACCGCGCCGTGCGTTGGGCCAGGGCCGTGGCCCTCAGCGAGGGGCTTAAGATCAAGCAGTTCGATATATTCACTGGCTGCGTTGGGTAGCCGCCGACGGGAGAATTGGCGCTGCGGCAAAATTGGGCGGAAGAGTTCCGGTGAGAGTGCGGAGGAACGCAACGATCTCACCGATCTCGGGATCCGGAAGCGTAACGCCCAATTGAACACGGCCCATCACCTTGACGGCTTCCTCCAACGTCGCGACTGATCCGTCGTGGAAGTACGGCGGGGTCACCGCGACATTTCGGAGCGACGGAACTTTGAAAACATACAGATCGGCGGGATCCTTCGTGAAGCCGAATCGGCCCTTGTCGATCTCCGAACTCCGCGTGGCCTTCCAGTACTCTTCCACCAGCCCAAACTTCTGAAACGTCTGGCCCCCGACGCCCGCCCCGTTGTGGCAGGACGCGCAGCCCTGACCAATGAAGCGCTGCAAGCCGACTTGAGCTCTCGGTGAGAGTGCCTGCGGATCCCCTCGCAGATACGTATCGAATGGGGCGGGAGTCACGAGCGTGCGCTCGTACGCGCCAATCGCCTTCCCGATATTCGTCGATGTGATCGGCTTAGCTTCCCCGGGAAACGCTTGGGTGAACAGGGGCGCGTACCCTGCGATCGCCTCGATCCGCGCTGTGACGGCGGCATAATTCGAATGCCCCGAACTGAACACGCCGATGAGGGCCTGCTCGGCCTGATCCTCGAGATTCTTCCGGTCGCCCCACCAGTGCTGAATGAAGTTGAGGCCCGCGTTCAGGACTGTGGGCGCATTGCGGCGATGCGTCCGATGCTGGACCCCGATGGACTTGGGTAGCGCGTCCGTACCGTAAAGGGCCGGCTGATGGCAGGTTGCACAGCTCACGTTCCCCTCGATTGTCCACCGCGGATCGAAGAACAGCATTTTGCCCAGGGCGACTCGCTCTGGGGAGCTAGGAAGCTCGGGGGTACCCAGGGTCTCAGGCAGGGGTCTGAAGAGAGTTTGTGCCTGCTTGAGGACGGCTGTGTCATCTTCAGCGCGCAGCTGTTGAGATACAGCGCCGACGAGCAGCCCCGTGGCGAGTGCGGCAATGACCACAACCATCTCACGCTTCATAGGCGCCTCCCACCTGAAGTGCCTCATCTCACCTTGTTGCCCTTACGTACGGAGTCTTCCACGTCGCCGGATCATCGCCGATCGAGCCATCCAACTGCGGCCGTGACTCCGTAGGCACCGGTATGAGGCGCGGCCCGTCGGCTGGCGCGGGTGCCGAGGAACCGGCCGATCCGGAGCTGCTCCGCCGGATGCGACTCGGGGACGAGGCGGCCCTCGAGGCGCTTTACCTGCGTTATGGGGGACTTATCTTCACCCTTGCGCTCCGCATCGTGGGTGACCACGAGCTGGCTCGCGAGGTGTTGCAGGATACGTTCCTCCGGTCGTGGGACGGCAGAGAGACCTTCGATCCCGGCCGAGGACGCGTTGCCTGGTGGCTCATGGGGATCGCGCGGAATCGTGCAGTGGATTTGCTCCGCAGCCGGCCGCATCAGGCTCGCTTGCGCGAGCAGACGCGGCTTCAATCAGGCACCCACGCCGGCGAGCCGGCTCAGCCGGACGCCGCCGATGCTGTCGTGCTGCGCCGTCTCGTCATCGAGGCGCTCGAAAGGCTACCGATCGTCCAGCGAGTCGCCATCGAGCTCGCCTACTATGGCGGGTTCACTCAGACGGAGATCTCTCGCCACCTGGAGCAACCGCTTGGAACGATCAAGAGTCGCACCCGCGAGGCCATGGAGCGCCTGCGTCAAGTGCTGAGGGCCGCGCTCATCGAGCCGACAAGGGAGCCTGGACAGCGCCGTGAGTGACGAGCATCCAGTCGAAGATCTCGCTGCGTACGCGCTCGGGTCAGTCGACGCGGTGGACAACGCGCGCATCGAGGCCCACGTCGTGGACTGCGCGGCTTGTGCCGCTCGGCTCCGCGACTACGAGTTCGTGGTCAGCGCCCTGCCGTACGGCCTTGTACCCGTACCGCCGCCGCCGGAAGCATGGACGACCATCAGCGCGTCCGCGCAGATCCAAACGCCGCGCAAATCGCGACGGCGATCGAGGAGCCGCCTGCCCGCGTGGCTCAGGGTCGCGAGGTGGCCAGCGCTTGCGGCGCTTCTTGCGCTTCTCGTCATCTGGAATGTGACGCTCGAGCGCGAGCTCACGCGCCGCTCTCCGGGGCCGGCGCCGGGACCCGAGGTCGAGGCGCTGTCGCGCCGCCCGGGGCGTGTGATCATCCTGGGGGGCACCGGCGCGCCGAACGCAAGCGCGCGCATCTTCGTGGCTGTGGACGGAGGCGGGCATCTCGCCGTCAGCGGTCTCCCCCCTCTTCAGCGCGAGCGGACCTATCAACTTTGGTTTGTACGGACCGGAAGGCCAGCGGTGAGTGCGGCCACCTTCAGGGTTGACTCCTCTGGCCGCGCATGGGTGAAGGTCGAGCCCTCAGTGTCTCTCGATGACGTGCGGATGATCATGGTTACCGAAGAACCGGCTTCAGGAAGCCCGACTCCGACCGGCGGTGACCTCCTCATCGCCCGGCCGTGGCCATGAGTCTCGGGCGTATCGACAGAGGAGTCGACGTTACCAATCGCAGGGGGGTCTGATTCGCTCTTGCGCTTGGTATGCAATGCACTCCTTTTGCCATTGCCGACGAGGGCCCGCTCTCAGGGACACGCCCGATATACAGAAACCAACTCTGCATCAATGCTCATCGTCGCCTTATGCCTTAAAGCGGCCTACAGTACTTTATTGGCCGGCGCCACATCAGTCGCAAGTATCCATGGCTGCCATCCCAGGAGTGCTCGATCAGCCGAAACTGTGTATCGCTGCTGCCCGTACACGGTCTATCTAGACGAGGCGGCCGATCGAGTGCCCCGGTATCGGAGTATTCTTCTTGAGCGAGTACCTCGCCAAACTTCGTGACCGCAACATAGCGTGGCTCGACTAGCGTTTGGCGCTCCTTCCAGACGTCGCGGTTCGATAGGACGTAACAAGCTTGGGCGCGCCGTACACTTGACGTCGACGGGTTTGTGTCGCGTCGCTGAGTTCGCTAGGCGGACTCGCGTGCTACCTAAAGTGACCTGCGCCGTCTGCCGACGGCTCTTCCACGAGGAAGAGGCGAGCCTACAATGGCACGCCAACGCGCACGGTCGCGTGGTGTGCCCGCACTACAGGAGCTGACTACTTCGCAGTCTTGCCGAAGGTGACGCCGCGAGCTGTGCGGCGTGGATCGCCTTAAGCGCCTTGTTCTCGATGTTTTCCGACCGTGGTGGTAGCCGAGATAGCCGGCGCCCCATCTTTAGCTCCTGCCGGCGCAGTCCTTCCTCTCGACCCGATGCCTCGCTTACGCGCGCACATCGAGGCAGTCTTGCGACTCGACGCGCGTCGCTCGTCTTGTATTCCTCTTCGGCGGCCGAACGGGGCTCATGGCGTCGTTGTTGTGGATGGGTCTCCTACCATCGCCTGGGGCGTCGGTGGAAATTGACACTCCACGAATGGCGATGCTACATCTAGCCTCTCGGGTCATTAGAGATTGCGGCCTCCGGCGGATGGATCTCGCGCGGCACAACGCCGCGGCGCTCAAGCGTTGCAGGAGGCTTCGATGTTCGGACGCACCCGCGAAGCTCAGGACACCACGCCGACCGAAGGGCTCTCCGCCCCGCCAGTGACCCTGCTCACGGTCGTTGGCGACACCGCCAAGATAGAAGGCAAATTCCATATCGCCGATTCGATCCAGATCGAGTGCGAGGTGGGCGGCGAGCTGCGGGTGGGCGGCAAGCTGGTCATCGGCGAGAAGGGTATCGTCCACGCTACCGTGGAGACGGTGAACGCAGTCATTCGGGGACACTACGATGGCAACATGACTGCCACTGGCAACGTGGAGATTGCGGCGACCGGCCGTGTCCGTGGCAACATCAAGACGGATTCTCTGGTGATCTCCAAGGGTGGACGTTTTAGGGGTAACGTCGTCAAGATCAACGAAGAGCCAGCGGCCACCCTCCGGCCGCTGTATCTCATCGAGGACAAGTTCGCTGAGCAGATCGGCCCGGGGCAACAGCCAGGCGATGTCAATTCCGGCGACGCTGCAGTGGCACGCTAACGCGCACGGGCGCGCCGTGCGCCGCAGCGGCGGTCTGGTGTTCAGCCAACAGAGCGCTCAGAACCGCGACCGACCGTGATCGAGCGGAAGGCCGAGCGCGTTATCCCCTGGCTCTTCCCTCACCTGGAGGGCGCGCTCGCCGGCCAGCGGATCTCGGACCCACGGAAGGCCTGGGAGTCGGCCTGCAAGGCCGCTGGCCTGCCCGGTCTCCTGATTCACGACCTGCGGCGATCGGCGGTCAGGAACATGGAGCAGGCCGGGGTTCCGCGCTCGGTCGCCATGAAGCTGACCGGCCACAAGACCGAGAACGTCTACCGGCGGTACGCGATCGTGAGTGAGGCCGACCTGGATAGCGCTGCGGCGAGGTCGGCCGAGGCCGCGTCACGTTTTGTGTCACGTTCGGCGGCCCCGGCCTGAAATACTGCTCTACAACCTCGCGACTTCGTTGGTTGTGGGGGTCGGATTTGAACCGACGACCTTTGGGTTGTGAGCCCTTTTCAAATGAGGACGGGAGCCAACGCGCCACAAACAAAGCCTCCTGAATTAGGGCTTCTGACGTCTTCGCCTTTGGGGCTCTTTGGCTCTCGTTGGGAGCAACTTGGGTGATTCCTGGGTGGCCGTGACAAACAATCCCGAGCCGAACGTCTTGGGCTGCTTTGGGAAGGCCCGATG
>AR_comb_assmDRAFT_10077912_pt1 | contig 11302 bp, 7 predicted proteins | sample ArasoioldDNA_FD_10543 | JGI IMG/M metagenome (IMG submission 10543) | reverse complement strand
GGCGAAGGCAGCCACGTGATCACGGCAACATATTCCGGCGATGCGGCGAACGCGCAGAGCACGTCCACGCCGCTCACCCAGGTCATCCTGCGTGCGGCAACGACCACGGCCGTTGTGGCGGACGTGAACCCGATTGCACCCGGAGGCAGCGTGACGTTCACGGCGACGGTGACGCCGCCGGCGTTCAGCGCCACGCCGACGGGAAGCGTCTCGTTCTATGACGGCGGCACATTGCTCGGCGTTTCCTCGCTTTCGGGCGGCGCCGCTGCGCTGACGACAACGGCGCTCACCAACCCCGGTCCGCACAACATCACGGCTGTCTACGGCGGCAGCGCGAGCTACAACGGCAGCACATCGCCAGTGCTCGTGGAGACGGTCACCGGCGGCGCCGGGACCACCACGACGCTCGTGTCGTCGCTCAATCCATCGACGTTCGGCGACGCGGTGACCTTCACCGCCACGGTATCGGTATCGAACGGCATGCCGACGGGAACCGTCACCTTCATGGATGGCGCCTCGTCGATCGGCAGTGCATCGCTGTCCGGCGGCGCCGCAGCGCTTCTGACAACTGCGCTCGCCGTCGGCACGCACAGCATGACCGCAGTTTACGGCGGGGACGCCACGTTCCCGGGCAGCGCGTCGACTGCGCTTTCGCAGGTCGTCAACACCGCGGGTACGACGAATCAGCGCACCTTCGTTTCCTCAGTCGGCGCCGATACGAACCCGTGCACATTGGCAAGCCCATGCCGATCCTTGACGGCGGCGATGGTCGTGACGAGCTCGGGCGGAGAAGTCATCGTCCTCGATTCTGCCGGTTACGGTCCGACGACGATCACCAAACCGATCACGATAACGGCAGCAGCCGGCGTATATGCGGGCGTCTCGGTGCTAAGCGGTACCGGCATCGTGGTCAATCCGGGCAGCGGCAAGGTCACGCTGCACGGCCTCACGATCAACGGCCTCGGCGGGACAACCGGCATCGACTTCCAGTCGGGAGCCGCCCTCTACATCGAGCGCACGATCGTCACCGACTTCAGCGGCGCGGGCCTCAACGCGACGTTGCCGGCGGGAGCCGAGCTTTTCATCCGTGACTCGTACTTCCGCGAAAACGGCGTCGGCGCCTCGCTGTCGACGAGCGCCGGTGTCGTCAACCCGCTCGACGCGACGATCGATCGGTCGCAATTCGAAAACAACGGCACCGGACTACTGCTGACCGGCTTCTCGGCAACCGCCGCAATCCGCAACTCGATCTTCACGTCCGGGAATTACGGCATCGCGATCCAGCCCACGATCGGCGGCGCAAAGAGCGCGGTCGACATGCGCAACACGACGATCTCGAAGGGAACGGCGGCGGGCATCGTCGTCGGCGGCAACGGTGCAGCCACCGCGACGCTGTCGATTACGGGATCGCAGCTCACCGACAACGGCATCGGACTCGACGCGCAGTCCGGCGGTACGGCATACGTGACCGATTCGACGATCGTGCGCAATACAACCGGCGTCCGCCACCTCACCGGTTCAATCGTATCGCTCGGCGACAACCGGCTTACCAACAACGGTACCAACGGCACGTTCTCGACGACCGTGCCGAAACAGTGATATGACCCCAGCGACGGAGAAAACCATGCAGAAGCGTTCCTTCCTCACTCAACTGGCGCTGATGGCCGTCCTGGCGGTCGGAACCGCCACCGAAGCGGCGGCCGCCGCCCAGCGCACGTTCGTTGCGTCGACCGGTCTTGACACCAATGCATGCAGCCTCGCGTTTCCATGCCGGTCGTTCGGCGTCGCGATCGCGCAGACGCTGCTTGGCGGCGAGGTGATCGTTCTCGATTCGGCGGGCTATGGGCCGGCAACGATCTCGCAGCCGGTGTCGATCATCGCGCCCCCGGGCGTTTATGGCGGCATCACGGTGTTCAGCGGCACGGGACTCACGGTCAACCCCGGCAGCGGTAACGTCACGTTGCGCGGCCTCACGATCAACAGCATCGGCGGCACCGTCGGCATCTCGTTCACCACGGGCGCTGCGCTCTACGTCGATCAAGTGATCGTCACGAACTTTCCGACCGCGGGTCTCTCGGCGAGCGTTGCCGCGAGCAGCAGGGTATTCGTCACCAATTCCCAGTTCAACGACAACGGCACCGGCGGCACCTTCACGGCGTCGGCGGGAGCGCTGACGGTCAGCATCGACAACACGCTTTTCGCGCGCAACACCACCGGCCTCAGCTTCGGCGACGGCACGGCGGGAAGCGTCCACGGCTCGACGCTGAGCGGCGGAACGACGGGCATCTCGGTAGCGCCGCCCACCTCCGCACAAACGGCGACGATCGAAGTGCGCGACTGCACGATCGCGGACAATTCGGGCGCGGGCGTCAACGCGACACAAACCGGCGCCGCGTCGCCGCTGAACCTCGTCAGCGTCGTGAGCTCGCAAGTCTCCGGAAACGCGACCGGCGTGCTCGTAAGCGGCGCCAACAGCGCCGCCTACGTGTCCGATAGCACCATCACGCGCAACACTACCGGTGTCAACCCGGCGTCGTCGGGGGCCATTGTCTCCGGTGGCGACAACCGGCTCGTCAACAACGTGGCGGACGGCGCGTTCTCGTCGACGGTGCCGAAAATCTGACGCCGTCTATCATTGTCATTTCCCTCCACGCCCGCGGAAGCTCGCGGGCGTTTTGTTTTCATGTGTTGGCGCCAGTTCCGGCAGTGCGCAGCGCGATCAGCCTGAATGCCGGCACCGGCTGCGCGTACCCTTTGAGCGCAAGCGGGCCGACCGGCTCGACGTCGGCGGCATCGCCGAGGCCGGCACGGGTACGACGGTCGATCAGGATTTGCCCGCCCGCGGCCTCGCCGCACAGGCGGTCGGCGAGATTGACGACGCTGCCGATCGCCGAATAGTCGCGGCGACCCTCGAAGCCGAACGCGCCGAGCGTCGCGAAGCCGAGCGCAATGCCGATGCCGAGGTCGAGGTCATGACCGAGCGATTGCCATTGCGTGCGCAGCGGCACGAATCGCGTCTGCATGGCGAGCGCCATCGCGGCGGCGCGCTTGCCGGGTTCGGGCACCGGAAACGGGTCGTTGAAAAATATCAGGATGCCGTCGCCTGCGAACCGGTCGATCGTGCCGTCATGCGCATTCGCGATCATGCCCATCGTTGCGTGGTAGTCGCGCAGCACCGCCTCGACCTCCTCGGGCTCCGCATGATCGGTGAACGCCGTAAAGCCACGAAGGTCCGCGAAGACATAGCAGATCTCGCGCCGGTGCAGCGCGAGAATCGAGCTTTCGCCGGCGCTCGCGATGGCGTCCGCGACCTTCGGCGAAAAAAAACGCTTGAGCTGGGAGAGCTGCTGCACCTGCGCCACCTGCTCGGCAACGCGCTGTTCGAGCGTCGCGTTCCACTCCCTTAGCTCGTTGGCCTGGCGCTGGACTTCGTCCTGCAGCGCCTTGACGCGAAGGAGCGAGCGCACCCGCGCGAAAAGCTCGGGCTGATTGATCGGCTTCGCCAGGAAATCGTCCGCGCCTGCCTCGATGCCCTTCAGCCTCTCCCCCTGCGGGTCGAGCGAAGTCACGAGGACGACGGGGAGCAGCGCGGTCTCGGGATCGGCGCGGATGCGCCTGCAGACGTCGTATCCGGACAAGCCCGGCATCATCACGTCGAGCAGCACGATATCCGGCTTCTCCGCGGCGAGCTTGGCAAGCGCCTCCTCGCCGTTTGCCGCCGTCGCCACTCCGAAGCCTTTGACCGCGAGCAAGTCGGCGAGAAGCTTGACGTTCGCCGGAGTGTCGTCGACGACGAGAACCTTGGAAGGACCGCTCATCGCCCCGAACGCTCCAGAATTCTTTTCACCGTTGCGAGAAATTCCTTGAGGTCGAGCGGTTTGCCGAGATAGGCGTCGAATCCGGCCTCGGTGATGTGCTTGCGGTCCTGCTGCATGACCGACGCCGTGACGGCGATCACCGGAATGTGCGCCGTCGCTGGATCGGCGCGAAGTTCCCCAAGGGCCTGAATGCCGTTCATGCCGGGAAGCTGGATGTCCATCAGCACGAGGTCGGGCTTGCGTGCCGCCGCCATCGCGAGGCCTTCCTCGGCAGTACCCGCTTCCATCGTCTCGTAACCCTTCACCTGCAGCACGTCACGCACGAGCTTCATGTTCTTTTCGTTGTCTTCGACGATCAGGATCAGGTCCATGCGACACTCATGATTTGATGGGGATCGTGAACGTGAACGTGGAGCCCTTGCCTGGCTCGCTTTCAACCCAGATCAGGCCGCCGTGCAGTTCCACGAACTTCTTCGTCAGCGTGAGCCCCAGTCCGGTGCCTTCCTGCTTTTTCGTGTAGTCGCGCCCCACCTGCCGGAATTCCTCGAACACCGCCGCATGATCCTCGGGCGCGATGCCGATGCCGGTGTCGCGAACCGCCACCACGACGGCGTCCTGCTGGCGACGTGCGGCCACGTCGACGCTGCCGCCGTCGGGCGTGAACTTGACCGCGTTGGTCAACAGATTGACGAGGATCTGCTTCACCTTGCGCTCGTCGGCGGTCACTTCGCCGAGCGCCGGATCAACGGTCATCTTCAACGCGACATTGTGCCGTTGCGCGCGCTCGCGAACCAGCGTCATCGCATTGGAAAGTGCGGATGCAACGTCGAACTTCGCGAGGTCGAGCTCCATCCGGCCCGCCTCGACTTTCGACAAGTCCAGTATGTCGTTGATGAGTCCGAGCAGGTGCTTCCCCGACGAGTGGATGTCGTTCAGATAGTCTTCCTGCTTTTCGTTCACGTCGCCGAAGAGCCTCTCCTGCAGCACTTCGGAAAAGCCGATGATCGCGTTGAGCGGCGTACGGAGCTCGTGCGACATGTTGGCGAGGAATTCGGACTTGTGCTTGTTCGCGATCTCAAGCTGCCGGCTTTTGTCCTCGATCTCCCGGAACAGCCGCGCGTTCTGGATCGCGATCACGGCCTGGTCGGCAAAAGTCTTCAGAAGCGCGATGTCCTTGTCGGAAAACGGCCCCACGTAGTCCCGTCCTACGAAAATCACGCCGATGGCCTTTCCCTCCCACACCATCGGCGCGTAAACGACTCCCTTGAATCCGACTGCCTTGTTTGCGCGGCGCGATATTTCCGGCACCCCTTCGCCATCTGCGACATCGGGATAGTGCATCACGCTGCGAGTCAGCACCGCTGTCCCCGACCCGCTCCTCCTGTCTATGGCGAGCGGGAAGACACGCTCAAGCTCTTCCCTGTTTGGGCCGTGGTATGCAGCGAGGTGAATGAAACCGTCCTCTTCCACGAGATTGATGCCTGCCACCTTGCCCGCGAACAGGCGCTCGGCGCTCGACAGGATTTTCTCGAACACCGGCGACGTGTCGGCGATCGAGCTGCTGATCGCTGCGAGCACCTCGCCTGACGCCTGCTGCTGTTCGAGCGCCTCCTTCGTCTCGTTGAACAGACGCACGTTCTCGAGAGCGATCGCCGCCTGGTCGCCGAACGTCTTTAACAATGCAATCTCCCGCTCGCTGAAGGCCCGCACGTCGAGCCGGCGCAAAAGGATGGTGCCGAACGGCTGTCCTTCGCGGTAGAGCGGCGTCACGAGAACCGTGCGATGGCCAAGACGTCTCGCGATGTCGTGGCTCAGCGGATATTCGCCTCCTTCGGCAAGCAGGTCGGCCACCTGGATGGTTTTTTGCTCCAGCACGGCGCGCCCGGCGAGGGAATCGCGATTGATCGGCAGCGAATCGACGTGGCTCGTCTGATCCGGCGACGGGCCTTTCGACGCCAGGTGTCGCAGCTCTTTGCCCTCGATCAGGTACATCGACGCAGACGCGGCGTCGCAAAGATGGGCCGCTCGATCGGCGATCGCGTCGAGCACTGGCAGGACATCGGTCGGCGAACTCGAGATCACGCGCAGGATCTCGGCGATTGCCGTCTGCTGGTCGAGCGCCTCCTTCGTTTCGTTGAACAGCCGCACGTTGTCGATGGCAATCGCGGCCTGCCGCGCGAAGGTCTCGACGAGCGCAACCTTGTCGGGCGAGAAGAGTCCGGGCTCGCGCCGAAAGACAAAGATGCTTCCATACGCGCCGCCTTCGCGCATCAGCGGCACGGACATTACCGCACGCTCGCCGCGCGTCGTGTTCGGCTTCGCGTCCGGAAACTCGGAGTCGAGCAGCGGGACGATGTCGGGCAGGTGGATGGTCTTGCGGTCGAGCACGGCGCGGCCGTTCACAGCGGTTCGCCTGATGGGCGTCGGCAGGATCGACTCCAGCCCGGCGCCGGTCGCGAGCTCGTAGTTAGCGACGGGCCGCAGCACGTCACCGTCGACGAGCAGCACGCGCGCGTACGGCGATCCGCAAAGATGCGCGGCCCGCTCGGCGACGGCGTCCAATACCGGCTGCACGTCTGTCGGCGAGCTCGAGATGACGCGCAGGATTTCGCTGATCGCCGTTTGCTGCTCCAACGAATTCGTGAGCTCCCGGGTTCGTTTTTCGACCTTGTGCTCGAGACCGGCGTACGATTCGCGCAACCTGCCGGTCATTCGGTTGAATTGATCGGCGAGCCCTTCCAGCTCGTCACCGGTGTGTACCTCGATCTTCTGGTCGAGCTCGCCGGCGCCGATGCGTTGCGCGCCTTCGTCCAGTGTTTGTATTGGCCGCACCATGCCGCGCGCGAGCGCGAGCGCGCCCAGCGCCGAAATCACGAGGGCGCCGAGCAATAGTAAACCGGTGCGCTCGATCGACGCGTTGAGCTTTTCGTAGACTTCCGAGACGGGCTGTTCGACGAATACGGTCCAGCCGAGCGGCTCGACGGTCGCAAACGAGGTAAGAACCTTCGTGCCTGCGAGGTCGGTCGACACCATTGCCGGCGCATCGGGGTTGTTCGATTCGATTGCTGTCTTGACGTGCGGCAGCGTAGAGAGATTTGTCTTGCGCAGGACGAGGCCGATGTCGGGATCGGCGACGAGGTAGCCCTGCTTGTCGACCACGTATGCTTTGCCCTTCTCCCCGATCTTGATGCGGGATACGACATCCCAGATGAATTTCAGGTTGACGTCCGCGACGGTCACCGGCCCCTTGTCGCCGCCCGAACGCAGCGCGATCGTCATATACGGCTCGGTCTCCTTGCGGAAGTAAACGGGGCCGAACCAGGGTTGGGCGCGCTTCGCGAACAGGAACGCCGGCTCTTTCGACCGGTCGTCACCGCTTGCGATGCGATCCATGGCGAGGCGCGACACGGCAATCTGCTCGTGCCCGGAGGGGTCGAGCTGCGCGATGTCGGTGATATCCGGAACCTGGCGCAGCAGCTTGTTGAACTCGATGCGTCGCAGTTCCACGTCGGACGCATCGATTTGCGGCAGCGAAGCGTACGCGAGCTGCTGCTGGATCCGTTCGACATACTGCTGGATGCGCGTGGACGCGGACAGCGCCTTCTCGTGCTGGAGCGCGCCAATCGCCGCCTTGTTTTCCTGATAAGAGAAATAGACGCTGATCGCGCCCGAGATCAGCACCGCGCCGCCGACCAGCACAAGGATCAGCAGCAGGTACTTGCGGAACAGGCGGCCGCGGAGCGTACGGCGAGCAGGCTCCGGCGGCGGGACGGGAACAGACACCGTGGCCGCTGGACCCAGCTCGGGCGCCGCACTGTCGACAGGCAACGGTGGTCTCGCGGTCATGCCGTGAGTCATGTGCCGCCGACACTCATCACTGAATCACTTCGTCCGCCCGCAGCAGAACCGACTGCGGTATTGCAAATCCTAGCGCCTTCGCGGTTTTCATATTGATGACCAATTCGAACTTGGTCGGCTGCTCGATCGGCAGATCGCCCGGCTTCGCGCCTTTCAGAATCTTGTCGACGTAATCCGCCGCGCGCCGATGCAGCAGCGGAAAGCTTGGCCCGAAGGACATCAGTCCCCCCAGATCCACGTATTCCCGGTTTTCGAAAATCGTAGGAATCTTTAATTTCGCGGCAACCGCGACCAACTTCCGCTCCTGGTTGCTCAGAAGCGGATCGCCAGTATTGAACATTGCCTGCGTTCCACTCGTCCCCAACATGTCGAGCGCGTCGTTGAGCTCGACCACGGTCCTCACTTCGACCGAGTCGAGTCGAACCCCAAGCTTCGTCGCGGTTGCCTGCATGGCGCGCACCTCCGGGCCATTGTCGGGCCGGGCTGGATTCCAAACCACCGTTGCCCGGGAGACGTTCGGGAATGCGTCCTTCATGATTTCAAGCCGTTTGGCGCTGAGATCGAGCAACATCGCGGAAACACCGGTGACATTCCCTCCGGGTTTGGCGAGGCTCGCCACAAGCCCCGCGGCGACCGGATCGCCGGTGGCAGCCATGACGATCGGTATCGTGCTCGTGTATTTGACGGCGACCTTGGCTTCCGGCGTGCACGCCGTCACGATGACATCGACCTTGGAATCGACCAATTCGCGCATGATGGCGTTGAGCTTGTCCGGGCTGCCTTCGGCATCGCGAATGTCAACGGTAATGTTCTCACCCTCGATCCAGCCAAGCTCGCGCAGCCGCTTGCGAAAATCCTCGCTGAAAGGTGCCGACGGCCCCTCCTTGAAGATATAGACATAAGCAATGCGCGCTTTGCCCTTGGGCTGCTGCGCCGGCGCGGCGCGCGCTCCGACGAGCCCGGCAAGCGAAAGACCGATGGCCTGACCCAAGAACCGACGTCTCATGACGAATGCTCCCGATGCAATTTCAGCGATTCACTCTTCCGCGCGTGGATGGCTGCGGTTCTTTCGGAAGGGCGTGCCGGATTGCCCGCATCGACCTGATCCGGCAGATGGCTCGATTTCCTGAACGTTTCCCCTCTAGCGGCGCGCCCGCCTCATGCGCCCGGGTAAGGTAGGCGGTTGCGGACGTAGGGTCAATCCCCGACATGTCCCCGGCAAAGCATCAGGCGTCAGTGCAGTCCGCAAGGGATTCGGCCTTCGCTGACTGCCGACGGCCTCGCGGACGCGCATTCTTGTAGAGCAGGTTGGCACGCTGCGCGGGTTCGTTTTTAGCAAGAAGCAACGTGCATGTTTCGATTTATGAATGGAGGATGACGATGAATCGCACCGTTGGGCAACTTCTCGTCGCTTGCACCGTGGCGGCGATGAGCGTCGGCGTGCAGGCGTAGTCCACCTCGACTTCGCCCACGCCCGCCACCGCGAAGACACCAGAACAAGCGCTGAAGGATTATCAGGTCGCAAAAGACGCATATGCTGCGCAATCAGGGACCGCCCGAAGCGATCGCCTTCGCAGCGCGAGGGATGCGTACGAACGCGACACAAACGGCATGATGAACAATGCACCGGCGGCCGCACGGCTAACGCTCGTGGCGGCGCGAGCGCCAAGAACAATCGCTCCTGGCACCCCGCAAAAAGGGCGGCGGGCACCTCGTTAGCTGCGGCGACGGGGGCGGAACGCTTGTCCCATTTCGTCGTAGCGGCTGGCGCGCGACCCGGCTTCCGCCGCGTTATCGTCGCGATTTCTTACATTGCGAGCGTTGATCTGTTCGCGTTATGAAATAGGCTGCTGATTTATAAGGCTATAAAGTTGTGGTCTACGGATTGCTTCGTACAGATGGGTAAAGAGCCAGTGTATGTCGGGCTGTTGGAAAAAATACGTGGCTGGCTCCGGGAACGATCATCAACGCAAGGTGAGGAGGAAGCCGCCATGCGTATCGCCCATCTTGTCGTCGCAGCCGCTCTTACCGCCCTCGCGACCCCTTTTGCAGCCGCGGCTCCGGTGACGTTTACGAAACTAACCGGGCTCACGGGCGGCACGCTTGCTGCGACCGCGGTCTATCGAGCGGATCTCTCCAGCGTCGGGGGCAGCATCCTGTCGATTACGATCAACGACAACAGCGGTGGCGTCGGTGGGTCGCCCGGTCAGTTTTCCGGGTTCGACCTTGACGCGATCATCCTGTCGACGACCAACTGCGCGGACGCTGCGTGCGCAGGCGGGTTGGCCGGAATGTCGGTATTCGACTTCATCTCCGGCATTGTATTCAGCCCCGGCACTCAACGCGCGCCGGCCGACCCGAAGCTGTTTGGAACGGGGCCCGCCGGAAATACCGTCGACAATTCAGTGGCTACCCTCGGCCTCTTCGACGGAGAATCGACGACGGCAATCCCTGGCGCTTTCGGCTTCGTAAGCATCGGCGATGACGGCGTCATCGCGTTCAATCTAACAGCGCTCGTCGATACGGCCGGCCTTTTCTTGTATATCGGCGAAGTTGGAGACAACGGCGAGGTGGCGGCGTCTGCGGTTACTGTGGGTCCGGGACGAGTCCCGGAGCCCGCCACGCTTGCACTGCTCGCTGTCGCGCTTGTCGCGATTGCCTTGATACGTCGGCGCAGGAAGTAACGCCAACGTTTTAGCACTCGGGCGGATAGCCTGCCAAAGTGGCGGCCACTCCGCCTGTTTCATGTTCCGAACAAGCGCCGGTCCATCGACCACGAATATATTGCGTTCGAACGCTGAACAGTGGTTGCGGCAACGCCCGCACTGGTTTAGATTGCAATAAAAAAAACCAAGTCGTGAGGGAGGAACATGGACGTACATGGTGACTTGGTATTGTTGGCGATCGCCGGCGTCGCCCTGTTGGCCGTGCTTATCTACACTCTTCTTCGCATGTCCGGCGACCAGGATCGAGAGGCTCGCCACGCCGAGAAAGAACTGATCCCGCATTCCGACGTGACGATTACGAACCACGGACCTAGCTGAAGCACCGCGACGTTTCTAGGACAGCGGGGGCCTCGTCTTCTTCCGTCGCAAGCTGCTCTGCTCTCAGATTTGCACTCGTTGTGAGCCGGCGTTTGCGCGTCGTCATACACGCTTGTTCCGATAGACGCGCGAATTGATGCGCTCGATGGCGCATGTCTTGGTATGCCCTTTGCATGTAGCCCGTTGTATCGGCCGCATTGGAGGGCATCGTGGAGACAGTGGGAACTGTGCTGATTATCGTCGGAGTCATCGCCGGAATAGCACTTGGATGTGGCGTCGCGTTCGGAGTCATCCCGATTTTTGGAGACTACAAGAATCGGACGCCAAGCGCTCGCAAGGGCACGATGTCGCGCGGCTCGCGTGCGCCATCGCTGGGCAGTGGTCGCTCGGCCTCATCGGAAAATGACGCGGCCGAGTAGTGCGCGTGGAGCGCACGCGACGCATCGACGGCAATAACCAACGACTCGGACTTTGTCGCCGCTGGGCGCAGGCCGCGGACGAGTGACGACGCGAATTGCCGTCGGTGTTGGCGTCCCCAAGGGGATTCGAACCCCTGTACTCACCGTGAAAGGGTGATGTCCT
>AR_comb_assmDRAFT_10032854_pt1 | contig 11304 bp, 9 predicted proteins | sample ArasoioldDNA_FD_10543 | JGI IMG/M metagenome (IMG submission 10543) | reverse complement strand
GTCATCGGGCGAAATTTGTAGAGATCACAAGTGCCCTCATCGGGGTCAAGGGCGGGACAAGCCTCATCGTTCGCGAACTCTGCAAAGCGAAGACTTTCGGGGTCAGCTAACAATCCAGTGGCGGGATCTCCGGGAAAAGTTGGCGACAGCCTTTCCACCGACTCTCGAGCTCTCGCGCGCACCGCCGCAGCGCGAGCGGGATCCTTGACTTCAAGCTCCGCGAGGCCCTGCCGCAGACGGGCCGCATCCAGCTGATTGATGGCGAAGACGCCGATGCAGCAAGGTGTACATCCCTTGCGGCAGACCAGACGCCCTCCGCTTCGGCGAGCGACATCCTTCAATGCCGCGTCGACGATTTGAATCAGTCTGCGATCGCCGGGAGGTGGCGGGGACAATCTCACCCCGAGAGCATAACTCCAATTGCAGTCCATTTGGCATACAAATCGCAGCGATGGAATTTTTGCGTTGGACTCTCAACCCACTTGCCCGGAGAATGAGTGCGCCTCTTCTGCATCGTGGCAGAAGGCTCGAATCTCTTCGTTGTGACGCCTTCCCCCAAGATGGGCTCCCTGGTTGGTTGAACCGCGTCGTTCAGGCGAGTACGACTGCAACCCGTTCGGATGTTATTAGGCGGTTGCAGAGCAATCCATAGAAAGAAAGAGTGACGACATGCCTGAAAAGCGAAGCGTCAACCTGAAAACTGTGGCCAAGCGAGTAGGGCTGGCACCCTGTTCGGTTTCAGCAGTTCTGAACAACACTCCGGCCGCCATGGCCATTCCGCAGACTACCAAGGACCGGATCTTTCGGGCGGCAGCAGAATTGAATTACCGGCCGAACTTGTGGGCGCGTTCCCTGCGAACTAAGCGCACGCGCATGGTAGCTGTTTTGACACCTGACATCGGGCGGCCTGCCATAGCAAGGGTCGTTGCTGCGGTACAACGGAAGCTGAACGAAGAGGGATACCTGCTCGCGCTTGGAACTCCGGAACCAACCGAATCAAGCGATTCGTATAGCCTGTTTCACCAACGAGGGATCGAGGGACTGATCACGATTGACGCCAGCGCGCCGAAACATGTCGACTTGCCGGTAGCGGCAGTTGAACTACGCAACCCGAGTTCGATCAGCTTCTCCGAGCATTCATACTCGTGGTTGACAGAAATGGGAGAAGCCGCAGCGGAAACCATTATTCGTCTGATTGAGAAGGAGGACTCGCCTCGGAGAGTCAGGATCGAAGCGATTATGGCTTCGTCTCACATTGGATTTCATGACTCAGGCGTAACTTCGCGCATGATTCAAGAGAGCGCGTGAACCCAAACATTCGCGTCGTTGAGGCCGCGCGCTTCGGAGAGGCCTCCAAATCGCCTAAGCCTTACGACGCGCCTTTGTTTCCTCGAGAATTCGGAACAACAACAGCCATCGCTTCACGTTGGTTGTCATCAGAAAGTTTTCCTTCACGTGTTCGCGGCCATTTACGCCGATGCTCCGAGCGAATTCGGGATGCGTCAGCAAATAGCGAATCTGGAACGCACATCCTTCGACGGAGTGCACTAGGACTCCGGTGAGCTTGTGAACGATCTGGTTGGGGATGCCTCCGACCGCTCCGGCAATTGTTGGCTTGCCCTTCCATAAGGCCTCTGTCACTGTGAGGCCGAAACCTTCCTTCAGGGATTTCTGGACAACGATCGTCGATGCCCGCTGAATTGCATTGATCTGCAGGGCGCACCACGGGGGAAGATCGAGAATGATGATGTCAGGATCGTTCCCAGCCGCCTCTTTGACTTCCTGCAAGACGACGGCACCTTCCGGGTCGTCCGTCGCGCCGCCACCAGCGAGGACCAACTGGCAATCCACATATTTCTTGGCGAGTTTGTAGGCCTGGACCACGCCCACCGGGTCTTTCAGCCGATCGAATCGCGAAACCTGGGTGACGATTGGACGAGACCGGTCAATACCAAATTCATCGCAGATCTGCTGGACCTGGGAGTCAGGAAGTTCCTTGTTCTTTTCAGAGAGCGGGTCGATACAGGGATAGAAAAGATACTGAGGGATGGGCAGTTGTCGGGCAAAAGACTGGGAGGAGAAGATGGCAGCATCGTATTGCTCAACAAACGGACGCAGAAATTCCCAGACTTTGGCGTCCGGATTGGAGAGATCGATGTGGCATCGCCAGACCCAACTGGAATTGGACTTCGACCGGGAACGAATCAGAGCTGCCGGCTGTGGATCGTGAATTACGACCAGTTCCTCGCCGAACTGCATGCGTTCGCGATTTTGTTCGTTGTACATCAGAAAGATGTCGCGGGCCGACTGGGTCAGCTCGTACGGTGCTCCATGCAGTGCGTTGTGAAAAGCCTTGGTGATCTCGAAGAAGTCGTTGCCGCCGGTGATGACATCCCAGTGTGTCGGGACCTCGAGTTCTGAGAGAAGAGGCACCAAGCGGTTGAGCATCTCCGCGACTCCGCCGCCTACAGCGGTGGAGTTCACCATCTTGATAGTCTTGCCCTTCAAATCCCGCGCGAGGAATCTCAGCGTATCAAGCTGGCTCTGCCCGACGATGGACTTGTAGTCATCGAGATGGGGAGGCGGAGGCGGCGCTGGAGGCGTCAGAACGCTGGCCGGCAAAGGCCGGTTGCTGCGCCGATCGGTGGATCGCCGTGCGGGATGAGGCAACGCTGGAGCCGAATTGTTCGACGCCGCTTCATCGGGCACTTGAGCGTCGGCTACGGAACCGGCGGTGAGAGTGGCGCGTTGGTCTTCTGAACTCATTCTCTTTCCTGTCTCAATTCATGGCTTGGGAGACGATGCGCGCGATCTGGCGGCGCACGCCTTCCAAGGTGTTGGCATAAATATCGATCCGCTCTATCGAATCGGCGGCGTCTGACAGTCCCACTTCCTCTTCCAGCCATTGGGAGAAATCATTCGACATCCGGTGGAGGCGCAGGCGAGCCTCGATGAAATGATGGTGAATCGAATGCACGCTGACCTGATTGAGACCATCGAGAAATCCCGGGAGGGTTTCGGGGCAAAACGTGGTGGGCAGCACCACGATATCGGCCGCGCAGAAATAGAACGGTTCATGGGCCTGTCGCGACCCGGTGCGGTTGTGCGACTGCAGGAATTCGTCGAGAATCTCGATCATTCTGCGGCGCAAGCCTTCGATGGCCGTAAATTCCCGTACGTCAACGCTGGCAAACTGCTCGGCAAGCGCGGGCTCATTGCAGGCGAACAGGCTCCAGTGAGCGAAGTCGTTCGAAAATCCCTGACGGATGAAGTGATGTTCCTGAAGCGTCCGGAATGTGTGCTGGAAAATCGAATCATCGGGACAGGTTTGCAGCGCTTCGAGGAGTTCGCAAAGATTGTTGGCCTTCTGCCTTCCGATCCGGAGCAAGTGCTCGGATGTGTTGAAGTAAAAGGCTTTTTGCGGCTTGCGCAGGGCGGGTTTTTCAGTATCAGGCATTGTGTTTAATAGGTAGCAGTCTAAGCTACCGAGGTTGTCTTAATGGCAAAGCGTTTCGCGAAAAGAAAAGTTGAAGCGACCTATCCGACGGATGCGCCCGCCCGGAATCTATCGGATCCCATCTCACCGGCGTCCAGGCGCACGTCGCAGACTTCGCCGATCAAGCTTGCGGCCCAGCGATATACATTGTTCTCGCGAACCGATTTGCGCATTCGCTGCATGCGCAACTGCTTCTCTTCGGAACTCATCTCGACGGCGGCGCGAATCGCCTCCGCCGTCTGATCGATATCGTAGGGATTCACCTGGAGCGCATCGCGCAATTCGCGAGCAGCGCCTGTAAAGCAACTGAGGATCAGCACGCCGCGTTCATCTTGCCGCGCCGCGACAAATTCCTTAGCGACCAGATTCATCCCATCATGAAGTGAAGTTACCAGGCAGAGATCTGCCGCCCGATAGTAGGGCTGAATCTCCTGGTGGCTATGCTGACGGTCCAAAAGAACAATGGGCTTCCAGTGGTCTGCGCGGAACCGCCAGTTGATGCGATCCACCTCGGCCTGCACCTCGGCTTGCAAATCATGGTAGCGCTTGATGTGAGTACGGCTAGGAGCCCCGATCTGTACAAACGTGAAAACGCCCTGATAGCGCGTATATTTTTCGAGGAACCGCTCTATTGCCAAGAATCGCTCGAGAATCCCCTTGGTGTAGTCGAGGCGGTCGATTCCAACGCCCATCAATGCAGCTTCGACTCCGAGTCCCTTCAACAGGGAAGTGCGAAGTTCGTAGGCCGACTCTTGCGGATGGTCCGCTTGCGGTTCCGGGGAATCCACGCTGATCGGAAATGGACGAACGGCTGTGCGATGGTCCAGGCGCTGCACAGAAAAATGCTCCCAGTCGATGCGCGACTCGACAATTCTGTCGACCGTTTGCAGGAAATTGGTGCAATGCGCCTGGATGTGGAAGCCGACAAGATCGGCGCCAAGCAGACCGTCCACCAATTCGCGCTGCCATGGACAGATTCCGAATGCCTCCGGATTCGGCCAGGGGATGTGCCAGAAGATCGCAACGCGCGCATCAGGGCGACGTTGCTTGATCATTCGTGGAAGAAGAGCGAAATGATAGTCCTGTACCAGAACGACGGGATTGGCGATTCCCTGCATTTCTTCCAATAGAGCCTTGGCAAACTTGCGGTTAACCTCTTGATAATGCTTCCAATCGTTGGCGCGAAACAATGGGCGCGCATGCGCGATGTGGCAGAGTGGCCACAGACCCTCGTTGGCAAAACCGTAGTAATAGCCTTCCTCTTCCTCCTTGGAAAGCCACACACGGCGGAGAGTGTAGTGCGGGTCCTCAGGTGGAACTGCGAGACGGTCGTGGCCGTCGACGGCCTCGGTGTCGGCATCGCCGGAACCATGAGCAATCCAGGTTCCGTCGCACGCACAGAGTACCGGTTCCAGAGCGGTGACAAGACCGCTGGCAGGAACGCTGACCTCAATCGACTTGCCAACGTGAGTGTGCATATATGGCTCACGGTTTGAGACGACGAACAGTCGCCCGTCTTGCAGTCGCGAACGAACATTTACGGCAAGCCGATCAGCGGTCCAGATGGATTCTGCGGTCTCGCGGAGGCGGGCCTCGAACTCGGCGGCGGAACGAGCCGTGTTCAGGCTTTCGGCCATGGTGGCAACTTCGCGAGCCAATGGACGGAACAGGTCCAGATCCAGCGGCTTGATGCGTGCCGACATCGCTCTACCGGTACGCAAGGCCTTGATCCAATTAGCTGTCCGCGCAATGGGCCCGGCGATGCTCCAGCGCACAATCAACAAGGTAATCAGGACAATGAGTACCACGTGTGCCAGGGCGCTCAAGAAAGTTTCGCGCCAGATCCTCAGGGTCTCGGCCTTGATGTACCCGGAATCGTGAACGATCGCCAGGCTGCCAACAAGGTTGTCGCCGTTGCGGAGGGGCATGGCATAGATGTGGATGGACGCGATGCCCATGCGTAAGAACGCATTGGTGTCCTTATTCTCGTGCAAAGATTGAAGGACGATGGGAGGAGCGCTCTCAAGGAGCGGCTGAAGATTCGAGGTTACCGCAATGGGATGTCCCTGCGGATCATAAACGGCCAAACCTGCGAGGTGCTCGCGATTGGCGAATTGCTGCACGGTCTTCTGCAGGGTGCGCGGCGCATCCCGTTCCAGGTCATGCTCGACGTTTGTCGCCAGACTGTCGCCCAGCACTTCGGCGCGGCGTTCAAGATCGCGACGCATCCCACGATTCTGCACCAGGACCTGATAGTAGGAGGTGCAGAGCGAAACAAGAGTGACGCCAATAATGAGAGAAATGATGAGCCGAGCGCTGAGTAGTCTCATCTACACGTCCTCGAAAAGAAATCGCAAGAGACCAACCGCGCTGGGACCAAAAGTGTCTCAGTGAAGCTCCGTTATGCAAATGCGCGGTCTTCGAAAGATTCCCCTGCGCGGTTTCCAAGGCCGCGCTAGACGGGGCGCTGAGACGAAGGGCTGTTCCATCGTCACTCGGCACAAAGGGACGCAGGCCTGTGTGCCACTACCGTAAAAAACACAGCTATTCTGAGGACGGGAACAAGGAAAAGGTTGCACAGAGGTTGCCAAACCTAAGCTCGTGCAATTTCAGCGAGTTGGGGGAATATGAAGGAGCGAGCCGTGTAATTCTTCCACACGGACCGCCCCCGAGGACAGTGCTCGCCCTCAACTCCAAATCAGCGTGCTAAGTGATTTGGAAGCAAGGGGAATCTCCGCGACTTGGGTTGCTTGCTTCAACCGCACGGTCTTTGCCGCACCCGTGTTACTTAGGACGACCACTTTCTTACCGTCAGGGTTTTCGATTGCGACATGGTCGACGCCGGTAATGGTCGATGAGGAATCGATTCGCCGGGCGCCCCGGCGGATGGCGCGTGAAAAATGTGCGAATGCCCAATATTGTCCGCTTCGGGTAATCTCCTTAGTCTCGGAATGGATCGTAACCACTCCTCCGCAGGGAAACGGGCCAATGTTAGGCCGTCCTTTCTCATCGAGCGCCAGGTTCCATCCTGTGATGGACTGGCACCAGTTACGAAGGATTTGAGCGTATGTCTGCCCCCAATTAGCCCAATCTGTGGAATAGTCCGGCTGGGTGTAATCAGGACCTCCCTCTGTCCAGTACAACTGAGCATCGGGATGAGCTTCGTGGAACTTAGTCATCTGCTCTGCGGTACCGACGTATCCATGAAAAGCCACGTTGTTGCAGTACTTTCGGACGTCTGGATCATCGAGTTCGGCGACGGCGCGGCCCCACAGGTTGTAGTTGTGATCGAGAATCCAGATCTTCGTTGAGAGGCCGTTCTTCTCAAGGGCCGGCCCAAGGAAGTTTTTCACGAATCCCATCTCAAATTCTTGCGGCCATGAGCACGCTGGCATGCGGCCATCCTGATCAGTATCCACTTCGTTCTGCACAGTGATGGCTTGTACCGGGACTCCATCCGCAGCGTAGGCCTGCAGAAACTTCACGAAATATTGCGCATAGGGGCCGAAATAGTGTTGCCGCATCGAACCGCCCAACATCGAGCCGCCAGCCTTCATCCATCCTGGAGGACTCCATGGGGAAGAAAACAGGAATAGGTCGGGGTTCGCTTTTCTCGCCTCGCGCAGCATCGGCAGAACATAAGGTTGATCGTGGGCGATGGAGAATCGCTTCATTTCGGGGTCGGGCTCACCTTCGTCATAACTGAAAACTTCCGTTGAGTAGTCGCTCGCTCCGATGCAGGTGCGGCAAACGCTGAGCCCCATCTCGGACGGATGAAACAAGTTGTGGAAGAGTTCTTCGCGAGCGGAAGGCGACAAACGATTGAAGGTGTAACAAGCAGCGTCGGTAAACGCCGCACCGAATCCCAGGATCGGCTGGAACTTGCGGGATGGATTGATTTCGATCACATTTTCGAGATTGTTGCCGGCAGCCTTCCAGGCTGGTGAAGGTGCTTGGGAGTACCGCAAATTGTCGGCGGTGACCCGAACTGATATCTCAGACGATTCAGGTGGCGCCGGTGAAAGTGAAAATGCACTGGATGCTTCGGCGGTTGTGGCCGCCGCGATTCCACACGCAGATAACTTAAGAAAAGTCCGTCTAGTATGTTCACTCGACACGGGGTTCTCCTTGGCAGGAATTCGCCGATGTGAGTATAGTGCGAACGATTCTCAAATTCACGGGAGCAACCATGCGAACAATTTCATACGCCTTGTGTTTGTCTTTCTTAATGCTGTTGTCTTCTGTGTTGATGGCGCAGTCAGCAAGTCCAACACCCACTCTGCCAGGATGGACCCTTACCTGGAGTGATGAATTCAACGGTTCAGATGGGTCGCCGGTTGACTCTTCGAAGTGGGTCTCGGAAACCGGGGGAAACGGCTGGGGCAATCGGGAGCTCGAGTATTACACGACGCGTCCTGAGAACGCCTTTCAGCAGGGCGGCAATCTCGTGATCAAAGCGCTACAGGAAAAATATACGGGTCCAGATAACGTCAGCCGCGACTACACGTCGGCGCGACTGAAGTCTCTGGGCAAATTTTCCCAGAAATATGGACGTTTTGAAGCGCGCATTAAAATCCCGAAAGGACAAGGCATTTGGCCGGCATTCTGGATGATGGGAGATAACATCGGCAAGGTCAATTGGCCGAACTGCGGCGAGATCGACATCATGGAGAATATTGGAAAGGAACCGGCGCTGGTGCATGGCACGATTCACGGTCCCGGATACAACGGGGCAGAAGGTATTAGTGCATCGTTTGGTCTGCCGGGCGATGTGCGGTTCGCGGATGACTTCCACGTGTACGGAGTCGAATGGACCCCGAAGTCAATTCGGTTCTTCGTCGATGACCATGTCTATGCAACACGAACTCCAAAAGACTTGCCGAAGGGTACGAAATGGGTGTACGACCATCCATTTTTCATGTTGTTGAACGTGGCGGTTGGCGGCGGATGGCCGGGAAATCCGGATGACACGAGTGTTTTCCCGCAGACAATGCTTGTGGACTACGTGAGGGTCTACAAACCAGCTAAATCTGCGGCTCGCTGAAACCACGAAGGCCACGAAGGTACACGAGGAAGGCCATTGAGCTCGGCGTTTGCCTATTTTCGTGTCCTTTGCTGGGGCAGATCCTGGGTTCGTGAAATCGTATAAAATCGATTCCCGAAATCTCACTCCGCCAAGGAGTTCCTAATGAGCAAGGTCAGGGTTCTGGTCGGCACAAAGAAAGGTGCGTTCATTCTTTCAGCAGACGGCAAGCGTGACAAATGGGAAGTAAGCGGCCCGCATTTTGCCGGATGGGAACTCTATCACTTGAAGGGTTCGCCGGCTGATCCGAATCGCATTTACGCCTCGCAAACCAGCGGATGGTTCGGACAGATCATCCAACGCTCCGACGATGGCGGGAAGACCTGGCATCAGCCGGGGACGCCTCCGGGCGAAACCACCGGACCCGGCGGTATGCCCAAAGGCGAAAGTAACAAGTTCGCGTACGACACCGCATCCGCGCCGCTTACAACGCACCAGTTTTACGATGGTACGCAGCACCCATGGGAGTTCAAGCGTGTGTGGCATTTGGAACCATCGCTGACCGATCCAGATATGGTTTACGCGGGAGTCGAAGACGCGGCCTTATTCAAATCGACGGATGGCGGGAAGAACTGGAAGGAATTGCCGGGCCTTCGCGGTCACGGTACTGGACCGAAGTGGCAGCCGGGTGCCGGCGGCATGTGCCTGCATTCGATCATTCTCGACCCGAAGGATCCGAACCGCATTTATATCGCGATCTCCGCGGCGGGTGCTTTTCGCAGTGACGACGGTGGAAAAAGTTGGAAGCCGATCAATAAAGGGTTGTATTCCAAATACATTCCGGATCCCACGGCGGAGATTGGTCACTGTGTTCACCACATCGCCATGAACCCGAAGCGTCCGGGTGTATTGTTCATGCAGAAACACTGGGACGTGATGCGTTCGGACAATGGCGGCGACGAGTGGACGAAGATCAGCGGCAATCTGCCGACGGATTTTGGATTCGCCATCGACGTGCATTCCCATGAGCCGGAGACGGTCTACGTCATCCCGATCAAGAGCGACGGTGAGCACTACGTCCACGAGGGCAAGCTGCGCGTTTATCGAAGCAAGACTGGCGGCAACGAGTGGGAGGCTCTCACGAAAGGACTGCCTCAGGAGAACTGTTACGTCAACATTCTGAGGGATGCGATGGCAGTGGACACGCTGGACAAATGCGGCATCTACTTCGGCACTACCGGCGGACAAGTCTACGTGTCGCCAGACGCTGGAGATTCCTGGTCGCCGATTGTGCGGGACCTGCCGTCGGTGCTGTCGGTGGAAGTGCAGACGCTAGCGTAGGCGATCGCCGTCCATAGAGGTCAGAAGGAATATGTCCGATTGAGGAGAACGATATTGAAGACCACTCTGGTTCTGGCTTTACTGTTGTCGGTTTTGGGCGCCGTCCCTCTTCTGCATGGCCAAGCCTCGAAACCGACCCATGTTGTGGGCACAGTTCCCGTTGAGGCAAACGTACGCAAGCTCTGGCAGGCCTTCAAGAGCAAAGATAAGGCAACTCTGTCGAGTCTGCTGGATGACGGGTTCCGCCAGTTTGAAGAGGGCCTCAGTACCTTCGGCGACAAGAAAACGGAAGTCAATGCAGTGGACGAATATGAGCTCATCAGTTACACACTGAGTGACTTCACGGTGAAACCGCTCTCCCCGAATGCGGTGCTCGTCACTTATATTGCGCAGTATGAGGGAAAATCGGCTGGAGAGAATCTAAAGGCCAAGAGCGTCTTTGGCGAGGTCTGGACCCATTCAGGCAAAAATTGGCAATGCTCCTACATGCAAGAGACCTATGTGAAGTGAGACTTATTGATGGCTGCAACGATCCGAGTTGAACTTCCACAGCATCTTCGAACCCTGGCACACGTGGGTCACGAAGTCGAAATCCAGGTCGAAGGTCCAGTCACCCAGCGATCCGTGCTCGATGCGGTGGAAGAGCGCTATCCGATGTTGAAGGGCGCGATCCGCGATCATGGGACGAAGCAGCGGCGTCCGTTCCTGCGTTTCTTTGCTTGTCAGGAGGATCTGACGCATGAGCCGATGGATGCGCCGTTGCCCGCTGCTGTTGTGGAGGGGAAAGAACCGTTTCTAGTCATCGGGGCAATCGCGGGGGGATGAAGCCCACCGTCCTCTTGAGGAACTCTAGCGCCCCGCTCGAAGCGCCGCTCTTCCACGGTGCTGGCGAGAACTATCCCCTGGCAATCTGAATCAGCTTGGGAAGCACATCGCCGAACTGCGATGACGCCGGGCTGCCGAACTCAAAGTAGATCTTGCGGTAAAGATCGTACAGTGCCGCGTAGGTGGTCTGTGTTTCTGCCTGCGGCTCGTAGACCACGTGCTTGGGACAAATCTTGTCTTGGGCGTCACCGATGGTCTTGAAAACGCCGGCGGCCATGAAGGCGAAGATCGCCGACCCCAGGCCCGTAACTTTCCCGCTTGGCACCAGCACGGGGCGTCCCAACACATTCGCGTACACCTGATTCAAAACCGGGTTGTTCTGCGGAATTCCTCCGCCATTGATCACGCGCTGCGTTGGTGCGCCGTATTCGCCCATGCGGTCCAGAATTACCCGTGTGTGAAATGCTGTTCCCTCGATAGCAGCAAAGAGCTCGTCTTGAGCTGTGTGTACAAGGTTCCAGCCGATCGTCATGCCGCCTAGGTTTGGATTTACGAGGACAGTGCGATCGCCATTGTCCCAGGTCATGCGCAAAAGGCCGGTTTGTCCTGCGCGATACTT
>AR_comb_assmDRAFT_10177115_pt1 | contig 11305 bp, 10 predicted proteins | sample ArasoioldDNA_FD_10543 | JGI IMG/M metagenome (IMG submission 10543) | reverse complement strand
GAGAGTTGGTCGAAAGCGCGCACGCGAACTTCGATTTCTTCCTCGGTAATGATGTCCTTGGCTTTGATTTTCTTTTCGTCAAACGGCTCGCCCTGGAAAATCTGCCTGTCCAATTCAGCATTTTCCTCAACCTGGTTCACCTGCTGAAGAGTTTGCCGGGCACTGCTGACCACTACCGCCGAGGCATCGCGGAATTGCGAGATAGGCTTTTTGTAATCGTCGTTCCCGCAGCCGGCCTGCCAGCAAAACGAAAGCAGGAGCAGCAACAGGGCGGCAAGCGGGCGGGCACGGCTCCCGCGTAAATTGGCATTCATGGTGTTACTCCAAACGGGAAATGCTCTGTTTAGAGAGTGACGAAAAGAGGCGAAACGTTTCTCTATAACCTTCTAAAAATTTGCCACTCGCTTGCTGCGGTCGCTCAGCCGGGCCCGCTCCGCCCGGCTCACGCTAGCCAGCCACCTTGGCGCTCCGCTTGGTTACGGCGGCGGCAGGAAGCCTGCTGGCCACTCGGAGACCATGATTTTGCCGTCGGAGGTGCGCTCCAGCGCGGGAGCGTACAGCCCCCGGGATTCACGGCGCCACCAGGCACCGGTGGTTTTTTTTGTGGCGCGGTCGGTGAACCAATATTGCCAGAGCACCGCCCGGATATGCGTTGGCGGTGAAACCGGAAAAGGGTTGAAACGAAACAATGACAGGACGTCGCTATTGTTGAACAGAAGTTGCTCTCCGGTGCGCACCACAAACGGATTTTCGCGCCAGCCGCCGAGCGAGGCGAACCACAGGTTCCACTCGAAGCGCGGCTGAAAAGGAGCGTAAATTCCCGGCGCTTCCTTGAGGGCTTGCGGTTTGTAACGGAAAGGATAGGCCGTCCAGTTCACGCCGTCATTCGAACCCTGAAATTCAATCTCATAGCGCGACCAGGTCATGCGGCCGAATAACCCGTAGGAATTGGCGATGCGAAAAGGTTCGAGCGCCGTCAGGGGTCTGGAAGGCAAGGGAAGTTCCGGGAAAATTTGCTGAACCAGCAGGAATAGCGTGGCGTAGAGCACCCAAGCCAGAAAGAAAGCTTTTGTCCACAGAACAGCATTGGACAAAACCTCCCGCCAGCGCGGGACTTCGTGCGGCGCAGCGACAACTGGAGCAGCGGATGCGGCGGACTGTTCTTCAGCTGGCGTTAGGGGAGGCGGGTGAAATAGCGAAAGAGATTCCGCTTCGGGCGGCCCTGGTGTTTCGACCGACGGGCGGCGGAAGGCGAAGAGACTTTTGCGCCAAGGTTTTTCGCCTAGCTCGATTCCCAGCCGTTGTCGCACAGGTTCTCGCCAACGGCGCGGGACAAAACCAATCAGGAAAGCGTCGTCAAGCAGAAAAATGGCCAGTGCCAGCACCAGATAATTCAGAAAGGCGTAGTTGGCAGTGAGGATGATGGCGATCTGCAAGGATGTTACGAAGAAAAAGCACGCGATGCGAAAGATACGCGGTAAAAAAACCATGCCGACGACTACCAGTTCCGTAAAGACTGTAACCACCGCGGTCACTTCGTGGAACCGGCGCGGCAGCTGATGCGCATACCATCCGATCCAGGTAGGCAGCGGGCCGTTCTGGTAATACTCGTTCATGGCGGAAAAATCACGCCAGGAACTGTCGCCGCCAAAATATTTGGCGATGCCGGACTCGAAATAAATGGAAAACCACAACAGCTGTAGTAGAGATAAAGTGGCGCGCGAAGGCGGCTGCTTTTCCGCCAGGCCCGGCCGGAATCCGCCCGGCGCAAGGAAAAAGGCCATAAAACTCGCAGCGAGCAGCATGCCATCGGACTGGTAGCCGGAAAAATCCTCCGCGGCCGCGACGAATGATAAAAAGAGCAGGAAGCAGGTGGCCAGCATCACGCGCGGCCACAGGTTCAGAATCAGCAGCAGGGAAGCGAGCATGCCGGTCCAGCACAGCGCAGTCAGCGCGTCGGAGCTGCTATTGAGCCACAGCAAAGTAGGCGCGTACCAAAAGCGCGCTGCGCCGGGCATAACTTTGGCCACTTCCTGCAGGTACGAACCCGCCGGCAACAAGCCGTCCGGACCAAGCAATCCCCGGATTTGAAAGATCAGCGAGTAAAATGCGGAAAAGTAGATGACGCCGAGCGCTCGAAGAAAAAGCCAGCGCGAAAGGATGTGGCCGCCTGGTCCTGTAATACCGGGCCCAGCCCACCAGCGAACGGCGCGTTGCGCAATCCCGCTCATCGCCGACGATGATAACGCGCTAAGTACAGCGTGACTGCCGCGAGGATGTATTACCAGGGCTCGGACGGCGGTTGCAATGGGGAATGGCTACTTCCAGTGAACACTGCAGGAGCCGTCTTCGCAAACCGCGCGGTTCCAGCGGTAGCGGTTGCGCGCAATCCATGAATAGACTTTTGTGGCGAGCCAGTGGATGCCCGGCAGTAGCAAAATCCACGCACCCAAATTCCAACCCGGAAGCAGCCGGCCGATACGCGCCCAAGCGTCTGCACCGCTGTACAAGCGGCCCTGCGAATCCACGGCTTGCATCCATTTCATGGCTTCTTCGCGATTGATTTGCGGGAAGCGCCGCGCGGCGGCGGGATCATGCAGGTCGAGCAGCTCGATACGGCGGCGCGAATCGAAGCGGGCGACGCGGTCCGCACCGTTACGGCACAGCGTGCAGGAACCATCGAAAAGTACGGTGAGGTCGGGCACCAATTCACCCCAACAGGTAATTGGATTCCCACGTGAGAGCAGAGGTTACGATTGAGCGGCGGCAGCCACAGCGTCCGCCGTTTCGCGGGCTTTGCCGGCGCGCTTGATGCGGGCGGCTTTGCCCCGCAGGTCGCGCAGGTAGTACAGGCGGGCGCGGCGAACGTGGCCCTTGCCGGTGACTTCGATGGAAGAGATGGAGGGCGAATGGAGCGGGAAGATGCGCTCGACGCCGGTGCCAAAGCTGACGCGGCGGACGGTGAAGGTGGCGCTGGAAGCTCGGCCTTTCTTGGAGATCACCACGCCTTCAAAGGCCTGGATGCGTTCCTTCACCTTTTCGCCTTCGCCTTCGAGCAGCCGGACATTGACGCGGACGTTGTCACCCGCGCGGAACTCGGGCAAATCTTTGCGCAGCTGCGCTTCGTGTAGTTTGCGAATCACCGGATTCATTTTCGTATTCCCTGCAGACCCGCTCAGGCGGGGCCAGCTCTTCTAAGACAAACCAATATTGTACGCGAATTACCTGGAATTCTCTAGCGTTGTTTCCGCGAGTCGCTTCCGCCCGTCGCAAACAGAAAATCGGCGGAAGCACGGCAAGCCGACGGTATGCCGTTCTCCGCCGTCCTTTTGCATCGATTCAGGCTTCACCGCTGCTACAGTGAGCGGCGCAGGCTGAACGATCCGCAAGCGCGGTAGCTTTCCAAGAGCGAAGGCCATCGTAGATCGCGCGGTGGCGACCGCGATGAGCGCGGCCCTTCCGCGTCGATCCATCAAAGTGACACTCAGGCCGCTTGCAGCCTCTACCTCGACCCCGGCGTCATGTTTCGTGCAGCGGCATTCCACCATCACCGTCAATATCCCGTGGCTTGTCCGTGGGGAGTTGCTACGAGGCTATATAGGCCATCCGTTAAACAAATGGGGCGAAGGCGATCGGGCCGATTGCCTGGTTCTGGTGCAGTACAGCTTTCGGTTCTGAGCCGGCAGCCGTAGAGCTCAAACCGGTTTCTTTTCCTCCGGAAACAGATCGGGGCGGTTACGGAGGGTTTTTTCAAGCGCCATGCGGTGGCGCCATTTGGCGACTTCGGCATGGTTTCCCCCGATGAGGACTTCGGGGACTTTCCAGCCGCGGTAGTCGGCGGGGCGTGTGTAGTGCGGAAAATCGAGCAGGGTGCGGCCGTGGGAGAGCGCTTTGTGGAGCGCGGCGGTCTGCGATTTTTCGGCGCGCTCGAGCAGACTGAATGATTCGTTCTGCGAAGAGGCTTCGTTGCCGAGGGCGCCCGGCAGCAATCGGGTAACGGCGTCGAGCACCAGGGCGGCCGGGAGTTCACCGCCGGACAAGACGAAGTCGCCGATGGAGATTTCTTCGCTGGCGAGATGCTCCGCGACGCGTTCGTCCACGCCCTCGTAGCGACCACAAAGGAAAAGAACGCGATCGAGCTGCGCATAGCGTCGGGCAGTCTCCTGCGTGAAACGCTTGCCGGCCGCGGAGAGCAGCACGATAGCGGTTCTTGCGTCGAGCGAACTCCTTGCCGAGGCATCGCCGACGGAATGGCCCAGCAGCGATTCGGTCGCTTCAAATAACGGCTCGGGCTTGAGCACCATTCCTTCGCCGCCGCCAAACGGGCGGTCATCTACGGTGCGGTGGCGGTCCTTGGTGAATTCCCGTAAGTCCTGCACATGGACCTGAATGATGGCGGCTTCGCGTGCGCGGCGCACGATGCCATGCTCGAGCGGCCCGGCAAAAAATTCCGGGAAAATAGTGATCAGATCAAAGCGCATGGAGTCTTAAGTTTAGCAGGTGAGTGGCGGATGGAGATCGTTCGGCTTCCACGCAAAGCGAGTGTTTGCCGCGCTGAAGATCGCGGCGCTGCGATTAAACTTCACAGATCGCGCAGGCCTTCGGGCAGCAATACTTCGATGCGACGGGCGAATAGATCGATCTTTTTGCAGATATCTTCGGCTAGAGGAACGAGCAGTTCGCCCTGCGGCGTATCGAGGGCGAGCAGCGGTGTGCCGGGCTGGCCTTCGCCGGGGAAATAGACATCGCGGACTTGGCCAAGGAGGGAGGGGGTTCGGGCGGCCAAACAGGGTGAGGAAGCAACCGACCCGGTGGTGACCGGGAGTTCGAAGACGGAGCAGTCGATCAGGTCGGTGACAAAGTATGTGCCCGAGGGAAGTTCTGCGCGCTGGCCCCACGGGATCTGAACCTGCTGGCCGCGCAACTTTTCCGCGGCGCTGATCGAGGAAACGCCAGCGAAGTGAAACACGCACTGGCCGGGGTGATTGCGGTCCATCCAGAACGATTGCACGGCTGTTTTTTGCGGAACGCCAGAATTCGCGGTGAGAAAGAGTTCCGGTTGTTCCTTTAAATGTTCGGGAAAATCGGTGAGCAATTCCGCGGCGACTTCGCCTTTGTTGCCGCGAGCGCGCAAGATGCGGGCGACGGTAACAAATTTCCGTGCGAAAGGATCGGCCTGAGAAGTCATTCGACGGCGGGCTTACTCTTCCAAAATTTCCAGCGTGAACCGGCGATGAAGCTTCATGCCGGAGGCGCCCAGCAGAGTGCGCATGGCCTTGGCGGTGCGGCCCTGGCGCCCGATGACTTTGCCCAAATCTTCTGGATGCACGCGCAGTTCAACCACGGTAGCCTTCGGCCCCTCGACCGTGTCCACCTTTACGTCTTCCGGGTGATCCACGAGTGCCCGAGCAATGGTTTCCACCAGCTCTTTCATTAGGCACCTCCTTGCTCAAGTTCCAGGATCAAACGGATCATTTTCAGGCAACCAGTTTCAGCAGCTTGGCTAACCGGTTTCCGCTAACCTGTCCAGACAAACCGGTGCAAAGCAGACTACCCGGCCCAGGTGAAGAAACCCACTGCGCTCTTAGATGCAAATTCACAGATGCAAAACCCCCCAAATGCCGCGGGGGGTCTGAAAAGAAGCCCAACTGGGATGATGCGTGAATGGCTTCGGGGTTACGCGATTTTTTGCAGGCGAATAAAGCTGCGCACGGTATCGCTCGGCTGAGCGCCCGAACCAAGCCAGTATTTCACGCGCTCGGCGTCCAGCTTGATCTCTGCGGGCTTCTTAAGCGGGTCGTAAGTGCCCACGGCTTCCACCACGCGGCCATTGCGGGCGCGCGAACTTTCAATCACCACCACGCGATAATAAGGCTTCTTTTTCTTCCCAATCCGAGACAGACGAATCGTCAGCACAAACACACTCCTCCTGAATCTTTCATTGTAGCGTGAGTACGCCGGTCGGAGCAATGGCGGAGCAAGGTTTCTTTGCAGTCCGCTGGTGCTGGCAGAGCTTGCTCATGTTGCGGCTTTCTCGAAGTCCCCGGAAGATTACGGCTGACTTCATCCGTTTTTGCTGGTCTGGCCGCCCTCCACCCGGATTCCGCTTAACTTGCGCCGCCGTGGTGGTCAAACCGCGGCGCTAAACGTGTCGTGCGACATAGAGTCGGCGCCTTCGTCGGGCTCAGCCTTGCCCGCGGCAGGAGCCGAAGCAATTCCGGGTGCAGCTGCGGCGCCGGATTTGCGCGTGCGGCCGGCCTGCGCAACTGTTGCAAGTTGCGCGGCGCGCATCAGTCTGTCTTGTACCGAGACACCGTGTCCATTGCGGCCATGTCGCGGACGCGTGAATTTTCCATCCGCTCCAAGAACGCGCGCGCTGCGCGTGTCCTCAAGATATGCAGCGAGAACTTCGCCGATAATGCGCTGCTTGAGCGCCGGATCCTTCAGCGGAAACAGCACTTCCACGCGTTCATACAAGTTGCGCTGCATCCAGTCCGCGCTGCCCAGGTAGATTTGCGGAGCACCGGCGTTTTCAAAATAAAAGACGCGGCTGTGTTCGAGAAACCTGCCGACAATGCTGCGCACCCGAATGTGACTGCTGATACCGCGCAGTCCGGGGACCAGCGCGCACTGGCCACGTACGATCAGGTCAATGTCCACACCAGCCTGCGAAGCGCGGTACAGCGCCTGAATCACCGGGGGATCGACCAGAGCGTTCACCTTGGCAACGATACGCGCAGGCTTGCCGCGTTTGGCGTTGCGAGCTTCGCGATCAATCAGCGAAATGCAGTTTCTGGCCATATCGCGCGGGGCAACGAACAGAGGCTGGTAGTCCGGTTGCTCCGCGTAGGCGGTCAGAAAGTTGAAAACGTCGTTCACGGAAGCGGTGATGGCCTGGTCGCAGGTGAACAAACTGAAATCGCTGTAGAAACGCGCCGTGGAAGGGTTGTAATTCCCGGTCCCCAAATGGGCGTAGCGGCGGATTTTTCCGTCGGAATCCTGGCGCACCACCAGCGCCAGCTTGGCGTGCGTTTTCAGGCCGACCAGTCCGTGGAAAACCTGCACGCCGGCGTCTTCAAAACTCCGCGCCCAGCGGATGTTGGACGCCTCGTCAAAGCTGGCCTTCAGTTCAACCACCACGGTCACTTCTTTTTTTGAAGCAGCTTCCAGCAGGGCGCGCGCAATCGGCGAATCGGTATTGGTGCGATAAAGCGTCTGTTTGATGGAGAGTACGCGCGGATCGCGCGCCGCGGTCTGCAAGAAATTGACTACCGCGTCGTACGACTCATACGGATGATGCAGCAAAACGTCGCCCTGGCGCAGTGCCGAGAAAAGCGAGTCGGCATCGTGCCCGATGTGCACTTGCTTTCCCGTAAAGGGTGCATACTTCAGATCGGGACGAGCGGTTTCTTCGTAAAGATGAAAGAGCCGCTGCAAATTAACCATGCCGCGCACGCGGAACACCAGTGGCTCATCCAGTTCGAAGTTGCTCACGAGCCGCTTGATAATGTCCGGATGCGCGCCTTCTTCGATTTCCAGCCGCACCGCCCATCCCTTACGCCGCTGCGCTACCTGCGAGTCAATCGCCTCGAGGAGATTGCGCGCCTCCTCTTCTTCCAGATACAGGTTACTGTTGCGGGTGATGCGAAACGGGGCCGAAGCCAAGATTTCGTAGCCGCGATACAGTCTTGGCGCATAGTTAGAAATGATTTCCTGCAGTGGAACGTAGTGAATGGCGTTATCGTCGGCGGGCACGCGCAACAGGCGCGGCAGCGCGCGTGGCACCGTCAGCACGCCAAAATATGTCTTGCCATTTCCGCCGCGCTTGCGCCGCAGCAGAAACGAAATGCACAGCGCCTTGTTCAACACGTGCGGAAACGGGTGCGAGGGGTCCACCGTAACCGGTGTGAGCATCGGCTCGACCCGCCGGTTGTAAAACTTTTTGGCCGACTCCACGCCCTTGCCATCCAGCTCGGAAAAACGCAGCACGCGGATATTTTCCTTGGCCAACAGCGGAAGCAGTTCGTCGTTCCATGCTTTGTACTGGTCACGGACAAATGAATGCATGGACTGCGTAACCAAAGCCAGTTCTTCCTCGGCCGATAAACCGTCGGGGCTGCGTTCCGTCGAACCGTGTTCGATGCGTTGCAGAAAACTGGAAACGCGCACTTCCACGAACTCGTCCAGATTGTTGGCGGTGATGGCGAGAAACTTCACTCGTTCGAGTAGAGGATTGCCGGGATCGCGCGCTTCCTCCAGCACGCGCCGGTTGAAATCGAGCCACTGTACGTGTCGATTCAGGTAGTAGCGCGGGTCATCCAGTTTTGTACGTTCCATGGCGGCCTCGCTGCGATGGACCAGAGGAAACGAACCTTTAGTCTCTCGAAAAGTTTGTTACAGCGTGATGAAAGACGGGAAGTGGTATTCTCCTCGACGCCGTTCGGCTTGCAGAGCTGTCCAAGGGGTCTTGCTTGAGGGTACTCCTCGGTGCGTCGATCATGTTGAGTTGGTTCCTGTTGGCTGCGGTTCGCGCGGCGGGCCAACAAGGGGAGCTTTCCGCGCAACCGGCTGACATTCATAAGAAGCTACAAGCAGGTTTCGCGGGCCTGACGACCAGCGATTTGCCCGGCTTGGCAGTACTGGTCAAGCAAAACGGACAAGTTTTGTTCGAGCAGGGTTACGGTGTACGTGACTTTCGCGGCAAACGAAAAATTGATGCGGGTACGAACTTCCGGCTGGCTTCCTGCTCGAAACAGTTCACCGCCATGGCCATCATGCTGCTGGTGCACGACGGCAAGCTGCGTTACGACGAAACGTTGACCGAGATCTTTCCCGACTTTCCTGATTACGGAAAAACCATCACCGTGCGCAATCTGCTGAACCACACTTCGGGATTGCCCGACTATGAAGACCTGATGGATGCGGCCGAGAAGGCGAAAGGCCCGATTTGGAGTCCCGAGAAGCAGATTCGCGACCATGAAGTTCTGCAGCTGCTCGAAAAGGAGTTGCATGGGAAATTCGCGCCGGGCACAAAGTGGGAGTACAGCAACTCCGGCTATGTGGTGCTCGGAGTGATCGTCGCAAAACGCTCCGGCAAGCCTTTTCGAGAATTCCTGCGCGACACCGTATTTGCCCCGCTGAAAATGGACCGCACCATCATTTTTGAAAAAGGCCAAAACGAAGTGGCGAATCGGGCTTATGGGCATTCCAACCAGAATGATGCCTTCGTCGAAACTGACCAGAGTCGCACGTCCGCAACTCAGGGAGATGGCGGCGTCTATTCAAATCTCGAGGATCTAAGCAAGTGGGACGACGCGCTACGCAACCACACTCTGCTCAATGCCAAAGAATTTGCGCTAGCCATCACTCCAGTGCAGTTGCCGCCAGGCGCCCAACAAAAGCTGGCCGAAGACGCCCCGAAGTCATTGCGCGGAAAGGCGGTATCTTATGGCTTTGGCTGGTTCCTCGATTTGGAAAATCCGCATCCGCTGATGTGGCACTACGGCGACACCATGGGTTTCAAGACCGCAATCTTGCGCTATCTCGACTCCCATCTGACGGTCATCGTCCTCTCTAACCGCAGCGACCTCGACGCTGGAGCCTTGGCCCTCAAAGCTTCGTCGGACATGCTCCGACCGGAGCATTAGTGCAGAAAGGGAAAGGTTTTGATCGAATCGCGCCGGACAGTCTCACGCATTTTAAAAGCGTGTCCCCTGGTGCTACCTTGCTGGGCAGAAGGCGCAAAAAACAACAGGCTCAGGGCTAACGATTGACTTCTCAGGATAATCCCGAAAGCTTGCCGAGACCTTTCATTTTCGAGCGCGCCGCCAGGGCTCCGTATTGCTTCATCATGGTGCGCATCTGCATGTATTGCTTGATGACCTGGTTCACTTCCTGCACCGAAGTTCCACTGCCCGCCGCGATGCGCTTCCGCCGTTTGCCGTCAATCACGTTGTAGTCGCGGCGCTCCTGGTTGGTCATCGAATTGATGATTGCTTCCACTTGCGTCAGCTTGCCTTCGTCCACCGAAGCGTCTTTCGGCAAATTCTGCAACGGTCCAACCTTCGGCAGCATGTCCACCAATTGTTCGAGCGGCCCCATCTTCCTGATTTGCCGCAGCTGGTCGCGAAAATCCTCCAGCGTGAATTCGTCCTTGCGCAGCTTGCGTTCGAGTTCGAGAGCGGCCTTTTGGTCCACCGCCTGCTCGGCTCGTTCAATCAGCGAAAGGATGTCGCCCATGCCCATAATGCGCGAAACGATGCGTTCCGGATAAAAGCCTTCGAGCGCATCGTACTTTTCGCCCAGGCCGACGAACTTCACCGGCGCCCCGCTGACTTTGCTGATGGAAAGCGCCGCTCCACCGCGCGCGTCGCCATCCAGCTTGGTCAGGATTACGCCCGTCAATCCCAGCCGTTTGTGAAACTCACCAGCCGACCGCACCGCGTCTTGCCCGATCATTGCGTCCGCAATGAACAGGATCTCGCTCGGCTGTAACTCCTTCTTCAGCGTGCTCAGCTCTTTCATCAGCTCGTCGTCAATGTGTAACCGGCCGGCGGTATCCACCAGAATCACGTCACTCGCCGAAAGCTTTGCTTCCTTGATCGCGCCCCGCACAATTTCCAACGGCTTGTCGGTACCCGCGCCTGGCCACAAACTTACGCCAATCGCTTTGGCCACCTGCGCCAGCTGCTCGCGCGCCGCGGGGCGATATACGTCGGTCGACACCGCAATCGGCCGATGACCGTGCTGCGCCAGCCATTTCGCCAGCTTCCCGGTAGTAGTGGTTTTACCGGAGCCTTGCAAGCCCACCATCATCCATACCGATGGCGGCCGCGACGCAAACAATGGCTTGGCATGTTTGCCCAACAGGGTCGTTAGCTCATCGCGCACAATCTTGATGACCTGCTGGTCCGGCGAAAGCTGCAGCATCACTTCGCTGCCCAACGCCTTGCCGCGGATGTTGGTCAGCAATTCTTCGACAACCGGCACCGCCACATCGCCTTCCAGCATGGCTTCGCGAATTTCCGCCAGCGCAGCGTCGAGGTGCTCATCGGTCAGCTTGCCTTGCCCGCGTAAGTTCTTGAATGTTCGTTGCAGTTTCTCGGTAAGGTTTTCAAACATAGTCGAAAGTCACTTTGCGCCCGGGTGAGAGAGCGCATCGCCGTCCAGATCCAATCTTAGGGGCGTCGCTCCGGCCGGTCAAACGATGCGCGCTCGATTCTTCGAACCCGGCATTGCGGATTCCTGGTGCCAGGAATTTAGGCGCAGGGCTCGGCCCGCGCCAGCCGGTCCGGCTCGCCCCCTC
>AR_comb_assmDRAFT_10568006_pt1 | contig 11307 bp, 8 predicted proteins | sample ArasoioldDNA_FD_10543 | JGI IMG/M metagenome (IMG submission 10543) | reverse complement strand
GATCTGCAATATCATTCTCGTCGCCCTGATTTGAGCGAATGTCTGGCCCATGCGGATGTAAGCCGACCCGAGATTCTGGCGTTGGAAAGAGATGTCGCAATTCAGGACCAACAGTTGATTCTCGATCGAAGCGAAAGCCGTCCGAAAGTAGAAGCCTTTGCTGGCTACGAGCTCTACAGCGAGCAAGACCCAGCGGTCGGACCGGAATTCAATCATGGCTACATCGTCGGATTGAATGCGACCTGGCATATTTTTGATGGCTATGCGACTCGCGGCCGTCTCCAAGCTACGCGGGCGAGGCGCGAAGCTGCGCTTCATGCCTTGGAAGCGGGAAGACAATCCGTCGCGTCGGATGTCAGGAGTGCGTTCCTCGATCTCCAACAAGCAGATCGTGTTTTGGAATCGGAGACTCGAAATGTGCAAAATGCCGACGAATCACTTGAGATCGCGAAAGGAAATCTCAGCGCCGGGTTAGGGACACAACTCGATATCCTTCAAGCGGCGTCGGATGTCACCCGCACCCGAACCACTCGCGTGGGCGCGATCTACCTGCACAATGTTGCCCGGGCCCGTTTGGCCCGAGCCTGTGCTCGAGAACCTCAAGAGTTAGGTTTTGCCGCGAAAACCGCCCCGACATCTGGTAAACCCATAGCTGAGATAGCCGCGCCGCCTTCAACCCTCGGAGGACGCCAGCGATGAAACCAGTCCGCATTCAGATTGCAGCAATCCTGTTCGGATTGTCTGCATGGCACTCGAATGCGATCACACTCGACGGTGTCCTCGCTGCTACTCTTCAGAAAAACCCGGCCATCATCGATGCAAGGTTAGCCCTCGAACAGGCGTCGGGTCGACGACTTGTCCTCCGCTCCACCAGTCTGCCCAATGCGAGGTTACAGGGACTCGCAGGAGTTCAAGGTGGAGACCGCGCTGGAGAACCGGACACACAGGAGTTCGGACTAGGACGCGGTTTTCTTAATCAATCGTTATTCGAGGCATCAATTCCCGCGTCGTACAGACGCGGTGATATTGAGGTTCTTCTCCTTCAACAGCGATTAAATGTTGCGATCGTAGAACAACTCCATGCAGCCCGCATCGCCTTCTACACCGCGCTCGTAAATGATTCATTGCGCCAGCTCGGTGAAGCCCAACGAGAACGGCTCGCGGAAAATGTTAGCGCCCAGGAGGACCGTTATCAGGCGGGTCAGATCGATCGTGGCTCGGTCTCAAGCGCGCGATTACTCGAGCAGGAATTGAATCCGCGCATCGAGGAAGTCCGCCGCGGATACCAACAAGCGTTGCTAACCCTAGCAACACTGATGGGTAATCCTGTGGGCACTGGAGCAAACATCGCAAAACCCGAGGGAGAGCTACAATTCGCGCCGACCAATTATGATGTGGGGCGCGCTGCCGCAACCGCCCTAAAACGTCGTGCGGATTTGAATCTCGCTCGCCTATTAATTCGCGCGGCGGATGAGGATCAGAGAATTATCGAGGCAGCGTACTATCCAGTCGTCAGTGCGGACTTTTTGGGCACATATATTCCTATTACCATCCGTCGGGCTAGTGGAGGGTCTGCCAGTAGCGCAGATGATAATATTTCTTCAGAGGTAAGGGCGGGAGTGGCTTCAACCTGGCGAGTCGTAGATAATGGGAAAGTCGGAGGCCGAGTCGCGCAAGCGCGCGCCGTTCGAGAGATGAATGAAATTTCTCTTCGGCAACTCGAAACGAACGTCTCGCTCGAGCTACGGCGCATCAATAATGATTTAGGCGCAATCAGAAAACGCTGGGACTCATTAAGCGCGGCCGTCGCCGGTGCGGAACAAAATGTGAATGTCGTCCAACAGACACTCGCGGAAGGTCTTTCTTCGCAGTTGGAGTTTCGAACGGCAGAAAATAGTTTTCTCGAAACAAAGGGCACGCTCCTTTCCACCGTCTTCCAACACAATGTGGCTCGAGCTGAATGGGATCGCGCGATCGGACGGTACTTTCAGTTTTCTGACGACACCGCCGGAAAATCGCATTAGTTGGAGCCTTTGAAACTCCTGTTTTCAAAGAGACGTATCTGGGTCGTAGCGACCGCTTTGTTGCTGGTCTTGGGCTTCTTTTATTTCGTGACGTTGCCTGTCGCAGAGATCGCAGTCGTCAAACGAGGGACCGCGATCTCAGCAGTCTATGGGACCGTTCGGATCGAGCCGGCTTTGCTTGTGCCCGTTCGGGCACAAAATGCTGGATTTATCCAGATGGCGGAATCGTTGTCCACTGGACGCGGAGCAATTGGGAGGTCTGTCGAAAAGGGGCAATTGCTCGCGACGATTGCGGACGAAGTGACGGCGCGACAATTAAAGCAAGCGCGAGTCGATCTTCAGGCCGCCATGCAACGAGCCGAGCTTCCCCTTCCGTCTGCGGAAGCGCTCAAGGTTGCGGAAGACAACATGGGTCGGCTCGAGAAGTTGAGTTCCCTCAGTAACGTGCCAGCCGTCGAACAGGAAAAAGCCAAGAGCGAAGTCAAACGTCTGCGCGGCCTCCTAGAAAGCGAAAGAATCGAGCGTGACCGCAATCTGGCCATGCTCGAGGACTCTCAAAAGAAACTCGAAGCGCAATTGAAGAATTCGGAGATCCGATCTCCGACGGATGGCTTGCTCACGGCGATCAAGACCATTGATGGCGAGCTCGTCAACGATCGAACTGAATTGTTCACCATTTCATCGCACAAAAACTACGTTCGAGGAGAGGTCGACGAAGAAGATGTCGGTGAGGTGAAGGTTGGAATGGAAGCTGTCTTGCAAGTTTACGCATTCAGAACGCGTCAATTCACCGCAAAGGTCTCAGCGATTCAACCAGCGGCTGATCCCGAAACACAGCGTTATACCATCGTACTGGATCTCGAGAATCCACCCGAGAATCTGATGGCGGGAATGACGGGTGAAATGAATATCATCACGGGCACGCACAAGAATGTGCCCCTTGTTCCAACCCGAGCCCTCATCGTCGATCAGGCTCTGATCGTAAAAAACGGCGTCGTCCGCGCACGCACGGTCAAGGTGGGCTATAAGACGCTCGATTTTTCTGAAATTATTTCGGGCCTTTCTGAGGGCGATCGAGTCGTGCTCTCCGATCAAGACAAGCTGCGTCCAGGAAACGTGGTTCGCCAAAGAGTCGCCAAGATCGTGCGTCCACCCGATTAATGATGACGCCCACTTTGTATATTGCTTTGCGTTTTCTTAGTCATCGAAAACGCGCCTTCGGATTGAGTCTCTCTGGAGTTGTGTTTGGTGTCGCGATCTTCATCTGCACACAGGCCCAAACACAAGGGTTCGCGAAAAATTTTATCGATTCAACCCTTGGAAGTAACGGCGCCTTGGTCCTGCGTTCGCGCTTCGAATCTCGATCCGCTGCGTTGATGGTTCCACCAAAAAGCTCGGTCAAAGGTACCGCGCCGCGTCGTCATTACGTCGGCGGGATTACAAATGCGCGCGAAATCATGCGGATCAGCCGACAATTTCCCGACGTGGCTGCCTGTTCACCCGTCTTGAGAGGATCATTAAACGCGCGCGCGGGATTCGAAAACGCAACAGCTGATTTGTTTGGAATCGATCCGCTCTTCCATCTTCAAACAACAAATCTCGCCCAACAGTTGATCGATGGAAGCTTCGATGATTTTCGCAATAATCCGAACTCCGTCATCATCGGCTCGCGTCTGGCGGATGCGCTCGAAATTGGAATCGGCGACGCGGTTTTGTTGCTCTCTCCCGGCGGAGAATATCGACGCTTTGTAGTCGCAGCCATCGCGCGAAGTGGCGTGGGAGTCGTCGATGCCACTCGAATTTATTCTCACGTCCGGGTCGCACAGACACTCCTGCGCAAACCTTTTCCTGCTTCAATGATTGTCTACAAATTGCGGGATCCTGATCGCGCGCCGGCATTGGCTCAAAGATTCGAAACACTTTTTCAACACGAATCCCAAAGCTGGCAGGATCGTGAAGAGGCAAACCTTCAGCTCTTTCTCACTCTCCGGATATCCGCAGCCATCACCGTGTCGTTGATCATCCTGTTGGCAGGCTTCGGAATCTTCAACGTGCTCACTCTCTCGGTCCTCTCCAAAATTAAGGAGATCGCGATTCTCCGTTCGATGGGATATCGAGCCCGTGACATTTCAGCGATCTTTCTATGGCAAGGAGCAATGATTGCCGTTGCCGGCTCATTTATTGGATGTTTGGTTGGCGCTCTTTTTACCTGGGGCGTCTCCCATATCCCAATCCGTGTGCGCGGACTGATCTACGCGAATCATTTTCTCGTGACGTGGGATTGGCGACATTACGTTTGGGCGACGGTGCTGGCGATCATTGCTGTCGCCATCGCCAGCTACGTCCCCGCTCATCGCGCTGCGCTGCTAGCACCAGTAGCCACAATCCGCGGCTCAAGCGCATAGTTTGAGAAACGGCCTCCGATAGAGGCGTCGTCAATAAAACTAGGGCAGCTTATACACTTCGACCAAGCCGACCCCGGTGGTGTTATTGGCCCCACGCACGATCGCAGTGTAATTGCCGGGCGGCGGGATCTCGAGCACGGCGGCTTCACTGTTGTTCGAAGGAGCCAAACCGGTGTCAGCTATTGTCTGCGCGTGAGGGAAATCCATCCAATTGTCATTCGAAGAAATCAGAGTGCCGCTGCCATCGTGCAGTTCCAACGTCGGATCCTGCATTGCGTTGGGAACACCCAACGCACCTAATGAAGGCCCGATACCGCGAACCACCACAGTCGACGAGCCGCTGGTATCCGGACCGAGGATGAATCCGCCGATCATAACATTGTCACCAGTATCAACAAATCCCCGCGTACTGATGTTAGCCAGTTGTGAATTGGCGCTCTGATCGAGGTCGTAGGCTTCCACCACTCCAACTCCAGTTGTGTCTCCACTGCCACGAAGAACCGCTGTGTAGCTGCCTGGGGCCAAAGTCTGCAGGATCGCGCTTTCCAAATTATCCGTCGGCGCAATGCCAGTAGCCTGGATGTCGGCTTCCTGTGTGTCTCTCCAATTATTATTGCTGGCGAGTAAGGTACTACCTTGAAAAAGCTCGAGTGTCGGATCGGCTAGTGCTCCGGTGAAGAAGGCAGAAAGAGAGGGCCCGATCCCGCGGATCAGCACTCTTTTCGGATCCGTCCCAGTGAGGATTAGACCGCCAATAAGAGCATTGTCACCTGTTAGTACAGCGAGGCGGGTGGAGACGTTCAGAGCTTGAGAAGGTGGCGGAACTGTGGCCGGAGTCGTAGCCAACTGCATATTAAGCTCGTCGATGCTGACATTAAGAACCTCGGCGGCCCCGTCCGAAGAGGTAAAATTCAGCGTCAAACTGGCGCTCCAAGTTCCTGCACCCGACAAGGGAAATGGAGCTGGCGCCTGCCAGGTACCATTATAATGATGTAATCCCGGCATGATTGTTCCGGAGTCGCTGAAGGTCTGAGGAACGCCAAGAAACGTCACACTTGCGCTCGCTGTATAAGCGATGGGAACAGTGCCGCTCGTATCCATTGTCACGCTGTAAGCAACCGAAGCAATGTCGCCCGCGTTGGCGGTAAAAGTCCCGGATATATCTCCTGAAGCGGTATTCGAAGCCGGCTGTGTCACCGTCGCACCACCTGTCGCTTGAAGTAGGTCACCCGAGACCCCCGGCGGATTATGAAGCACTTGGACAGTAAACGTATTGTTAGTAAATGCCTCTGGAGGCGTAAGATTAGGACCTGATGTAATTGTAACCGTCCCGGCGAAAGCCGGAGTTGTGGAAAGCAGAAGTGCAACCAAGCCAATGACAAACGAGTAGATAATAGACGTCTTCACAATGGTACGGTTCTCTTCAAATTCTAACGAATCGTCAAGCGCAAACATCCTACAAAACCTACGGGTTGTGACCTACCGCCGTTCAATTATGGATGACAGCTGCATCCCCGCTTCGTAGAGTTGCTTTCTCCGCTTGAACCGCATGAACTTGCTCAGCAAGATCGGCCGTGAATTTTCCGGCTACAATCTCCTCGAATCCGGGAAACGGATTTTCGACCGCAAACCGCTCCAATGCAGTCTTTACCTAACCGACAAGTGCAACCTCGATTGCTCTTACTGCACTGAATACGACAACTCCAAGCCGCATCCCAAACTAGAGGATCTCAAGCTTTGGATCCGCAAAATTCGTGATCTTGGAACGATGCGGATTGCTCTAGTCGGTGGCGAACCACTCCTCCACCCCAACGTAGTCGAGATCGTTCGTTACTGCCGTGAACTCGGATTCGCCACTAGTCTTACCACTAATGGTTTTCTTCTGACTCGGAAACTCATTGCCGAATTGGAAGAAGCAGGTCTCCAAGTGATGCAAATAAGCGTTGATCGCATGACTCCGAGCGCGATCACCAAGAAGTCGTTCAAGACGATTCTACCGAAGCTCGATTACTTCAAAGATTCAAAGATCAGTCTCCACATCACCGGCGTCATCTGCGCCGACACGCTTCCAGAATCAAAAGCGGTTTTGGAAACCGGATTGTCGCGCGGTATCCCAACCGAGGTCAGGCTCGTTCATGCAGATCCGCTCAATCGTTTTCGGGTTGCTCGTGGTTCTAAAGAGGAGCTGGAAGAGTTTGTTGATTCAATGATCGAACGAAAACGCAGTGGCGAGAAGATTCACACAAACGAAGCAATCCTGAGCTATCAGAAGAGTCTTTTACGCAACGAACCTATCGAATGGACCTGCAACGCTGGCTACAAGCTCTTCTTCGTTTCCGCGCAAGGAAAGTTCTGGATCTGCAGCATGGTGCACACAGACAAACACATCATGGATATTACCCTGGATGATCTTTATGCGAATAATCGCAAGAAAAGTTGCCAAGATGGGTGCGGAGTTTATTGCGCGGTGAGTACTTCGCTCCTGGTCGAGAAACCGTTTCAGGTGATAACTGGCGAGATCGTTTCGCGTGCAAAGCGTGTTCCAGGTTTGATCAAGCAGGCGATCAAGACCCCTGATGGAGGCGAGCCACACCAACCTGCGCAAGCAACGCCACTTTAGAGATTAGCGGTTCCGTCTGCAGCTTAAGCAATCTCCGAACGCCCGGTAGGCGTGTCGCGATTTGTCCAGATTTGAAGGGCGCGAATGAGCTGGATAGCGGCCGTGGCTACGGCCCACCAGCAAATTAATACAAATCCATTTTTCGCCTGATCTATGAGAAGCGCTCCGGCGAGAATCCAGATATTAATGTTCCGTCTCGCTCCTATGCGGCGCATGAAGCGATCAAAATCGGAGGAATCGTCCAAACTCCGGCCCGTGGCAGTTATTACCACTCGGCGCGCAAGTTGACCGAGCACATCAGAGCCAACAAGCAACAGCAGCAGCACATAGGCAAAACGCAGCCCCTCCTTTTCGAAATGGAACGCAAGAGCGCTCCACCAGGATACCTGAATAAGGAAATCAAATGCGTGTTCCCAATTCCCCGCCGCGGTTGTTTCCACCTTAGTGCGGGCAAGCTTCCCGTCCACGCCATCGAGCACTTCGATGGCGTACGCGAACAAGATGCCCCACCAAAGATGGCCGGTCGCGAAGAGAATTGTCACAGCCATGCCAATCAGAATGGTGAGAAGGGTGATCTGATTTGGCGTAATCGTTGTGTGGCAAAGGCGGGCGACAATCCAATCTTCAATCGGCGAGTCTAACTGTCCGGGGATATCAAGAATTCCATTCTGCGCTCGATCGCGAACAAAACCTTCTGCTGCCGGCAGGAGATCGCGCGAAGGCAGAGGAAAGAAAACGGGACGAACATCCTTACGCAAGTCAGCTAAATAGGTTGGCATGGTTGCGGCATCGCACTCCTGGATTGTGCCAAGGCGCGAGCACGAGACCACACGATCGAATACGGTCGATGCCGGATCTTGTTGGGCAAGCCAACTTCGATGTAGCAATGCCGCCTCGCCAATTAGTTTCGATTCATTTCTCCATAAGCTGACGCATTGAGAAGGCGGCGCGGAATCAACCAGCACTGCGGTAGTGTTTTGGGTGGTGAGTGCATCCAATAAGCGTGAGTCATAATAATAATCGCCGGAGACGAGCAGAACTCGATCGGGCTCCACGGGAATATCCTGTACGGAGACCATCGCGCCTTTTGGATTCTGAAAAGTAAGGGCAAGATTCGAGCGTGCCCACGAAGGAGCCGCGAGGTGATCCTTTACTTCTTTTGAATTTGTAAGAATCACCGCGTCACGAAAACCGCATCGTTGCAATGTCCGCAACAGACGTTCGAGGAGTGAAATTCCGAAAAGCGAAGTAAGCGCACTGGGCGCATCTGCGAGAATGATCAGGTGCGGGAGTGGCGATTCCATCAAACGATGATCTCACACCAATCGTGGGGTGAAGCAGCAAATATAAATGGAACGAACGGTTTGAATGGCAGCAGTCATCATGCTCCAGCAGCCAATTGCGGCAAACGCCAACGCCAGTTGTCCTCCGAGTAAACCAATTAGCAGCATGACTATGTAAATGTTGCGCCGGCCGCCGATCAGACGCAGCCGCTGTTCGAATCGACTGAAATCATGCGATGGTTTACCCGTGTGCGCCATCACCGGGCGCGTGACAATTTTGCCCAGGAGATCACCAGCAATTACGAGCACACCGAAGAGCCAGGCGTGCTGCAATTGACCGCTAAGCGCCCAGGCAATCGCGAGCCACCATGAATATTCAAAAGCATGATCGAGGTAATGCTCCCATTTTCCGAGCTCCGTGGTCTCGACTTTAACCCGAGCGAGTTTGCCATCCACCCCATCGAGAATGCCGAACGCGATTGCCATGAGGAGGCCACTCCACCAGTGTCCGCGAACAAATTGGATCGTGATGAGGATTCCCAGAATAGCGGTGAAAAACGTCACTTGATTGGGAGTAATGCCGGTCGGGCAAAGATGGCGTGTCGCCCAGGTTTCGATCGGGGCATGAAGAATGGCGGGAAAGTCGGGCGTTCCCTTGGTTGCAGAATTCAAGATCAAATTCTCTGCCAGCGGAAGATTTTCAGGCGAGGGCGCTGGGAACCAAAGAGGATGAATGGTTCGGCGAATTGAACCAATATAAGCAGGCAATCGAGCAACATCGAGAACGGAAGAATCGTTGAGATCGTTGGAAAAGGAATCGGCCCAGCGGGCACCGCAGACTAATTCACCTTGGAAACGCTGCGTCCCGTTTAGGAGTGAAAGCCTTTCTTTAGGTGGATTTGTGTCGATAGTCACCGTCGGAACCGAACATTTCAGGAGGGCTGCAAGAACTCGCGACTCACAATAGATGCTTCCGGAAATAATCAGGAATGGACCCGGCCGCTGTGCGATGTCAGATATGAATTCGATGCGGATTTTATCTCGGGCGGAAGAAACCGTGTCCAGTTCTGCTCTCACTTCCGGAGTCGCGTTCCAGATAATCGCGGTAGAAAAGCCGAGCCGCTGCAAAACACGCAGATGCCGATCCACCATAGAAACACCGCAGAGGCGGACGAGGCTTCCAGGCTCGGATGCTAAGACAACTGCAGTGATTTCGGTGTCCATTCGATCGTTCCGATCGCGTAATTCGCTCGGAAAAATAGCGGAAAACGGTTCACTGTGATTATGACTGGCGCTACCTTAAAATAGATGAAGGGCGCGGTTTCACTTAGTTGTACGGGAATCGAGAGATTTCTGGGTGAGGACGAATCACGCGTCCACGCCTTGCGTGGTGTGTCACTCGACCTCGAACCGGGAACCGTTCACGCAGTCGTAGGACCTTCCGGCTGCGGAAAGAGCACCCTTCTCTATATACTCGGATTACTTGATCGACCGGACGCCGGTTGGATCGAGCTCAATTCGGGAAATGTTTCTCAGCTTCCTGATCACGAGCTCTCCCGGCTGCGTCGCGAACTAATAGGGTTCATCTTTCAATTCCATTTCCTCCTCGAAGATTTTACAGCGGCGGAAAACGTGATGATTCCGATGCGGCGTCTCACCCGCCTGAACGAACAGGAAATGCAGGATCGAGCAGCCTTCCTACTTGATGAGGTTGGGCTGAGCGACAAATTGAATCGCCCGAGTCGCCATCTTTCCGGTGGTGAACAACAACGCGTCGCGGTAGCACGAGCCCTCGCTAATAATCCCAGCGTTATCCTGGCGGATGAACCGACTGGAAATCTGGACAGCGCCAACTCGCGACGCGCATTTGAGTTATTGCAACGAATTGTCCGGGAAGAGCGCAAGGCCTTGTTAATCGTGACCCATAACACAGAAATCGCCGCAGCATGCGATTGGATCCATGAAATGCAGGACGGATTACTTGTTGGCAGTCATCCACGCGGAAATGTTCCACCTGTCCAAACCTGAGCGGCCCGGGTTCAGGATGTAACAAGCTGTGCTTCAACCAGACGCCGGTAGAAATCGGAGGTCTGCAACAGTTCGTTATGGCGCCCGCTAGCAACGATCCGTCCCTGATCGATCACGACAACTTTGTTTACATTTACGACAGTGGAAAGTCGATGAGCGACAATGAGTGTCGTTGGTCGATAATTTAGTTTGCGCAGGTTCTCCTGAACGATTGCCTCACTTTCCGCATCGAGAGCGCTAGTCGCTTCATCAAAAATCAAAATGTGGGGCTGGCGCAACAAAGCGCGCGCGATGGCCAGACGTTGTCGTTGCCCTCCTGAAATTTGCACACCCCGTTCGCCGACTTCGGTATCGTAACGCTGCGGCAAGCGTTCGATGAACTCCGTCGCGCGTGCGAGTTCAGCAGCAGCGGTAAGACCATCCGCGCCATTCGCGTGACCATAACGAATGTTTTCGCCGACGGACCGAGAGAAGAGCACCGGCTCCTGCATCACAATTCCAATCTGAGCCCGTAACCATTTTACATCGAGATCGCGAATGTCATGACCATCGAGTTCGATCCGGCCCCCGGTAGGATCATAAAAGCGAAGCAGTAGATTAATGATGGTCGATTTGCCGGAGCCCGATCGACCGACGAACGCGACGGTGGTTCCCGGTTCAATCTCTAAATTTACCCCGGCGAGTGCAGAGACTTCCGGTCGACCGTTATAAGCGAAATGAACATCATTCAGCACGATTCGGCCTTCGATCTTTGCTAGTTGCTTTGTACCGCCGGCCGGCAACTGCGGTTTACGATCGAGTAATTCCAGAATCCATGCAGCCGTTCCAAGGGAGCGAACGGCGTCCGACCAAAAATCCGAGCTGGCGCGGACGCCTTTCGCGACCAGGAAGGCGTATAACATGAAGGAAATCAACGTGCCGGCACTTAACTGTCCGCGCAAGATGAG
>AR_comb_assmDRAFT_10275758_pt1 | contig 11308 bp, 8 predicted proteins | sample ArasoioldDNA_FD_10543 | JGI IMG/M metagenome (IMG submission 10543) | reverse complement strand
GTGTCGGCCGACTCAAGCCGAACGAGATGAGGATTTTCGGCAAAAAACATTTCGCATTGGCCAAGCGCCGCCGGATGTGACTCGACCGTGCGGATCGTGTCGATGGTCGCGTCGGCGCATCCGATCAGAAATTGAGAAACCGGAAGATAAACCTCAGCCGCTATGCTGAGCGAACCTTCGACCAAATGGTCGTAGCAGCGATGGATGGGACCGACAAGGCCGTTCTCGAGCGGAGCCAGAATGTAATCGGCATAACCGCGTTCGGTCATCCTGAAAAGATCGTCAAGCGTCGGCTGAGAGACCGTCTTACAATCTTTTCCGAGCAGCGCGATGGCCGCTTCCTCACTGAACGTGCCCGGCTCGCCCAGGATGGCAACCGTTTTCGCCGTATTGAGATCGGCGGTTGCTTTGCGGTCGGGTTTTAGCTTTTTTTGATAAGTCCGCTGCTGCAGATGGAGCGATTCGTCGATCACAACTTGAAAGATGTTGCGGACGCTTTGCTCGTCGAGCGGCCCGCCGTTCACGCGAGCGAGGCGGTCGAGGACTTCGCGTTCGCGGCCGTGATCGCAGAGTGAAGCGTCGTTATCGGATTTCATCGCGCCGACCCAGAGGGCGATCTCGGCACGGCGGTTGAGCAGGTCGAGGATCTCGGTGTCGATGGCGTTGATCTCGTTGCGTCGGTTCTTAAGTTTTTCGGCAGCAGTGTTCATCGTTTTGGCCCTAAAATCAAAAAGGCCGTCGATCCTCTCGGATGACGGCCTTGTTTAAGAGTTTTTCGCTCTGTTACAGACGCCTCCGAGTCCGCTGCTGCGGCACGAAATAAAAATAATAGGCGGCTGTAAAAATATTTGAGCTCATTTATTGCTTCAAAAAAGCTTTCCAATTATAGCAAAAGCCGGCGGGAAAGCCAGGGCTATTTGTCGGGATTTGCAGTAGCGGCCCAGGTCGTGCAAACTCTGGACTCGTGAATTTCCTTGGCATAGACATTGGAACCGGTGGTTCGAGGGCAGTCGTAATAGACGAGCGCGGCGGGGTTGTCGCGGCCGCAACGGTCGACCATGAGCCGTTCGCCTCGCCTCAGATCGGATGGGCCGAGCAAGATCCGCGTGATTGGTGGCGCGCGTCCATCGAGGCGACCCGTCAAGTTGTTGGCACAGGCGGTGTCGCAGCTGAGTCCATCGGTGCTGTTAGCTTTTCCGGCCAGATGCACGGGTCCGTATTCCTCGACGATACAGATAACGTAATTCGTCCAGCTTTGTTGTGGTGCGACCAGCGGACCGCAAAGCAATGCACCGATATCACCGACCAGATCGGCGCCGAGCGTCTGATCGAACTCGTCTGTAACCCAGCGATCACAGGATTTACTCTGCCAAAGCTTTTGTGGCTGCGCGAGATCGAGCCGGAAAACTGGAAGCGGGTAACGACGGTCTTGCTGCCAAAGGATTATGTTCGACTTCGCCTGTCGGGTGACAAAGCAAGCGATGTGGCGGATTCGTCGGGGACGCTAATGTTCGATGTGCAGAACCGACGATGGTCGGCGGAGATACTTGATGCTCTTGAGATCGACCCAACATTGCTCCCGCCGGTTTACGAGTCGGTTGAAGTTACCGGGAAAGTTTCAAAGGCGGGAGCGGAAGCAACCGGGCTTCGCGAAGGAACTTTAGTTGTCGCAGGCGCCGGAGACAATGCAGCCGGAGCCGTCGGGATGGGAATCGTCAGTCCGGAAACCGTTAGCGCGACGATCGGAACATCGGGCGTGGTTTTTGTAGTAACTGAAAAACCGACACTCGACTTGAAAGGCCGAGTACACACACTGTGTCATGCAGTGCCGGGCCGCTGGCATATGACCGGCGTAACATTGAGCGCCGGCGAGAGCCTGAAATGGTTTCGAAATCAGTTTGGCGGCGGGAAGAGCTTTGCAGAATTGGACCATGAGGCTGCTTCTGTTACACCGGGTTCGCAAGGCGCGATATGGCTGCCCTATCTAATAGGCGAGCGCACCCCGCATCTCGATCCAAATGCGCGCGCTGCTTTCGTTGGACTGACCGCCGCACACACAACTGCGCATCTGACGCGTGCGGTTATGGAAGGTGTGGCGTTTAGCCTTCGCGACTGTCTGGATATCTTTCGCGGACTAGGAGCGTCGGTCGAAACGATCCGTCTTGGCGGGGGTGGAGCGAGATCGCCACTTTGGCAGCAGATCCAGGCGGACACCTACCGGCAGACGGTCGAGACGATAACGGTTGATGAAGGCGCGGCTTTGGGAGCGGCGATACTTGCCGGCGTCGGAGCGGGCGCCTGGCCAACAGTCGACGATGCGTGCAGCGAAGCGATCAAGGTCGCGAAGCAGATTGACGTAAATTCAGCCTCGGCAGATGTGCTGGCGAGGAATTATGAAACGTATCGAAGGCTCTACCCGGCGCTGAAAGCGGCGATGAGTTAGCGAACCGAAAACTTGTAAACGGTCGTTTGCGAATAAGTTTGACCTGGTTTTAGCTCCGTCGACGGAAAATTGGGTTTATTCGGTGAATCGGGAAAGTGCTGTGTCTCGAGGCAAAAACCGGAACGCCGCGGATAATCTTGCCCACTCTTACCTTTTATGGAGCCGTCGAGAAAGTTGCCGGAATAAAACTGCACTCCGGGCTCGGTCGTGTAAACATCCATGACGCGGCCGGTCTTGGCATCGTAAGCCGTTGCGGCAAGCGACAATTCTTTCCCTTTCTTATTCAAAACCCAATTGTGATCGTAGCCGTTGCCGAACTTTAGCTGCTCGTCGTTCTGCTCAATACGATCGCCGATCGTGGCCGGTTTAGTGAAATCGAATGGGGTTCCCTTTACCTCGCGCAGCCCGCCGGTCGGGATCGAGCCGTTGTCGGTCGGTGTGAAGCGATCGGCGTTTATCAGCAACTGAGTGCCAAGAATGTCGCCGCTGCCCGCACCCGCGAGATTGAAATACGAATGATGAGTCAGGTTTAAGACCGTCGCGTTGTCGGCCGTGGCCGCGTAGACGATCTTAAGCTCGTTTTTTTCGGTAAGCGTGTACGTGACTTTGACACTGAGGTTTCCCGGATAACCTTCCTCTCCATCTCGGCTGAGATACGTCAGCTCGAGATTTGCTCCCGCCGGATCGATGTAAGATCGCGCCGTCCAAACAACTTTGTCGAAGCCCTTGATGCCCCCATGAAGATGATTCTCGCCATTGTTTACCGCGAGAGTATATTCTTTGCCGTCGAGCGTAAACTTCCCTTTCGCGATGCGATTTCCGTAACGGCCGATCAAAGCCCCAAAATAAGACGTGTGCTTTTCGTAATCGCCGATCGAATCGAAACCGAGGACGACATCGCCGAGTTTGCCGCTTTTGTCCGGCACTTTGAGCGTGACCACGGTACCGCCGTACGTGATGATCCTAGCTTCAGCGCCTTTTGTGTTCGTAAGCTTATAGATATCGACCGTTCTTCCATCTGCGGTCTTGCCAAATGAAGCTTTTGTTACCGTCGGTTTTGCCTCGGCCGTCATCGTCAATGAGAAAGTCGCCAGCATTGCTGCCAGGACAAAGCGTGTGATCATATGATTTTACAAGTTCTCGAGCCGCTAAACGATACCACCGGTAAGTTTGGATTTCAAAGAATGCGTTAACCGCATAACCGCCGTTGTCTAAAGGTTTTCAATACGGTAAGGTTTCACACAAGTTATGACCTGGGAAGAACGCTGGCATCCTCTGCGGGAAGAGTGGGTGATGATTGCCGCCCACCGTCAGGACCGTCCCTGGAGTGGTGACAAAACTCCGTCGGAAACCAGCGATCTTCCCGCGTTTGTTCCGGATTGCTATCTTTGTCCCGGCAATACGCGCATAAGCGGGAAGGTCAATCCCGATTACGCGCAGATCTTCGTTTTTGATAACGATCATCCAAGTGTTGCGTTGGACGCACCTCCAAACGACCAGCCGCCTTCGCCGATCTATCAGGCACGACCTGCAACGGGTATCTCGCGTGTCGTTTGTTACAGCCCAAAACATAACATGACATTGACGGAGCTTGAGCTTCCCGAGATCGTCAATTTGCTTAAGACCTGGCAGGAGCAGTATTCGGAGCTCGGTTCGCATCCGGAGATCAAACACGTTCTGATCTTTGAAAACAAAGGTACGGTGGTTGGAGTTTCGAACCCGCATCCGCATTGCCAGATCTATGCGAATAATTTTGTTTTCAAGACGATCGAAAATGAAGCTCGGGTCAGCCGCAAATATTTCGCGGAGAAAAGCAGGCCGTTATTTCAGGACATTTTGAAGGCTGAAAAGGACCATGGCCGGCGCATTATTGCTGAGAACGATTCAGCGATCGCTTTCCTGCCGTATTTCGCTCGGTATGCGTACGAGGTATTTGTAGCTCCGAAAGAAACTCATCCAGGTATCGACGCGCTTTCGGCGGATGAGATCGGTGATCTAGCGGACGTACTGAAAAGAGTGTTGATCAAGTTCGATAACTTGTGGCGGATGCCGTTTCCTTATGTTATGCCGCTTCACCAGGCACCGACCGATGGCGGCGACCACGGCGCGTTTCATTTTCATATAGAGTTTCATCCGCCGCTCAGAAAACCCAACCTGCTCAAGTATCTCGCCGGCCCCGAGATCGGCGGCGGGAACTTTTTGAGCGATACATCGCCCGAGGAAAAGGCGGCTGAGCTTCTGGCGCTTTCAGACATCCATTACAAGCAGGAGGCCGGGTCGTGAACGATATCGAATCGCTTCTGCTGCCCATAAAATCTCTTCACGAGCTTATCCGAGCTAATGTAGTCGAAGCGTGCGAACGCAGTTCTACGGAGCAACTCTCGTCGGTCGTTGCCGACGACCAGGGCGACACGATCTTTGCAATCGATCGCGTCAGCGAAGAACTTCTGATCGACTTCTTTGAACGCAAGATAGCGTCTGAAACACCGATAGTTTTGATCGCAGAGGGCGTCGAAAGCGGCAATGTCGTTTTGCCGCGAGGAGCGAAGGAAGTCGATGCTCGCTGGCGGATCATAGTCGACCCCGTCGACGGAACTCGCGGGCTGATGTATCAAAAGCGGAGTGCCTGGATACTAACGGGCGTCGCTCCAAATCTCGGCGAAGCAACAAATCTCGGCGATATCGAGTTTGCGATACAAACGGAGATACCGCTAGTAAAACAGTATTTATCGGACACCGTTTGGGCTTTTCGAGGTCGTGGAACGAATGCGGAAAGGCATAATCGTATCACCGGCGAGGTGACCGAGCTGCGTATTAAGCCGTCTTCATCGACAACGATCGAGCAGGGATTTGCGACCATCGCTCGATTTTTCCCCGGCGTTCGCGACGTGTTAGCCGAGGTCGATGAAGAGATGATACGAAGCGCTCTCGGGAAGCCTCGCCTGGGAAAGGCTCAGTGTTTCGAGGACCAATACATCTCAACAGGTGGACAACTGTGCGAGCTAATGTCCGGTCATGATCGCTTCATCGCCGACCTGCGACCGCTGATGCAGCCCATTCTGGATGAGCGTGGACTGGACCTGAGCATTTGCTGCCACCCTTATGACCTGTGCACGGAGTTGATCGCTCGCGAGCTGGGCGTGATCGTCACGAACGAAAGTGGCGGGGCGATCAATGCTCCGTTTAGTGTCGACGCTGATGTTGCGTGGATCGGTTATGCGAATGAATCGATACGTCGACAAATCGAACCTCATTTACAGGCTGCGTTGAGAGGCCGCGGCCTGTTAACGGCCTGATATGTACCGGATAGCAAAAGGGACCACACAAGGCCTGAAAGATGTGGAGAGATTCATCCACGTTCTCAATGACCCTTTCTCCGAGCTCACAACCTTTTTCGACAGCCGATACGACATTTCTGTTTCCCGCGCTCCGGGCCGGCTGGATGGGATTGGCGGCATCGCTGATTATTCAGGTTCACTCGTTCTCGAAATGCCGATCGCCGAAGCAACGATCGCGGCGGTACAGAAAAGTGACGATCGAAAGCTCACGGTTAGAACAATTTCGCGCGATGGGCATGGACATGCTCAATTTGAAATTTCGCTCTCGCATCTGGTCGCTAGTGATTACGACGACCTTCGAGCGATCTTCGCGGCCGACAAAACAAACCACTGGGCGTCGTATGTCGTCGGCGTCTTTCCTATTTTGGTACGGGAGTGCGGATTCGAGTTTGAGAGCGGGGCGCGCATTTTGATCTCGTCCAACGTGCCACCGGGGAAAGGCGTCAGCTCGTCGGCAGCATTGGAAGTCGCGACGATGCAGGCGGTTTGCACGGCATTCGGGTTCGCCATAGAGCCAAGGCAATTGGCTCTGCTTTGTCAGAAGGTGGAGAACCTGATAGTTGGTGCTCCGTGCGGCGTTATGGACCAGATCACATCTCACTGCGGAGTTGAAAACTCTTTGATCTCGCTGCTCTGTCAGCCGGCTGAGATCAGGGAGACTATTCGTATTCCAATAGGCATCGAGCTCTGGGGAATAGACTCCGGGGTCCGCCACGCGGTTACCGGATCCGATTATTCTGCAGTACGAACCGCCGCGTTCATGGGTTATCGAATTATCGCCGGGGCCGCGGGCTTAAAGGCCAAAGAATTAGAGGATGGAATTGCCGAGATCGATGACCCGCGCTGGCATGGATATCTATGCAATATTTCGCCGCAGCTGTACGAACAGGATTTTTCTGCTGAAATTCCTGAGACTATGAGGGGCTCAGAGTTTATAGAAAAATACGGAGGCATAACCGACAGGGTTACTACGATCGATCCGGCGCGAACGTATCCGCTAAGAGCTGCGACCGAGTTTCCGATCAATGAAAACGATCGTGCGGCGCGTTTTGCAGATCTGTTGAAAAGCGCTGAAGTCTTGCAGCATCTGGATGAACTCGGCGAATTGATGTTCGCGTCGCACGCCGGATACGCTGCGTGCGGACTTACCGAACCCGGAACCGAGCGACTTGTTGAGCTTGTTCACGAAAGTCACGGCTGCGGCCTTTTGGGGGCGCGAATTACCGGCGGCGGCAGCGGCGGGACCGTGGCCGTCCTTGGGGCAAGCGGATCTCGCCACGTAATAGCTGAGATCGCTCGGCAATACGCGCAGGAAACAGGGCACGATCCTCACATTTTCAGCGGATCGTCACTCGGCTGCGCCGAGTTCGGATCACTGACTTTGACTCAGGCATAAATCCGGCCCCTTGGCAGGTAACCGCTTGCCGAGAATCGGCTTTAGCGTTTATTCTTGACAACGTTCCTGAAATCGGAAAAACGGTTAACTCGGCCGATCGTAAAACTTATTGCAGATTCACGCGTCGGGTGGATGTGATGAACTCTGAATCAAACCATATGAAAAAACTATTCCTGACTCTATGCTCCTTCGTCCTGCTCATTCCGTTTCTCACCTCATGCGGCCCATCAACAAACACTGGGAGCAATGCCGGCGGAAACAACACGTCTGGGGGTAATACTGCCGGGAGCAAGAGTTTCAAGCTCGCCTTTGTTACGAATAACGCTTCGGACTATTGGACAATAGCCCGGAAAGGGGTCGAAAAGGCCGACGGCGAGTTGGACAACGTCAGTGTGGAATTCAAGCTGCCCGGCTCCGGAGCGGCTGATGAGCAAAAGAGGATCATTGACGATCTACTTTCGGTCGGTGTTAACGGTATCGCGGTAAGTCCTGTCGACCCGGATAATCAGACGCAGCTTATCAACGACACAGCAAAAAAGGCGCTTGTGATCACGCAGGATTCCGACGCGCCGAAGAGCGATCGAGCGCTTTACATCGGAACGGACAATGTCGCTGCGGGTAGGCAGGCTGGCGAACTCGTCAAGGAAGCCTTGCCAAACGGCGGGAAGATAATGGTCTTTGTCGGAAAGAGCGACGCCCGAAACGCGGCCGAACGATTTCAGGGCCTGAAAGAAGCGTTGCAAGGATCGAAGGTTGAGATCATTGACCTTCGCACCGACGACACCGACCGTGCCAGAGCTAAAACCAACGCGGCCGATTCACTTGTTAAGTATCCGGACATCGCGGCTATGGTCGGACTTTGGAGCTACAACGGACCGGCGATCGTCAATGCGGTGAAGGATGCAAACAAGATCGGTCAGGTTAAGATAGTTTGCTTTGACGAAGAAGATGAGACGCTCGCCGGCGTGAAAGACGGTTCTATCTTTGCGACGGTTGTCCAGCAGCCGTACGAGTTTGGCTACCAATCCGTAAAACTAATGGCACAAATACTCGGAGGCGATAAGTCAGTCATCCCGGCAAACAAAGTCATCAATGTGCCGACTTTGATCATTAAGAAGGATTCGGTCGAGGAATTTCAGAAAAAGATCAATCAACTTCGCGGACGTGGCTAAGCATGACGCCGATCCTCGAAATGCGGCACATGACAAAGCGCTTTCCAGGCGTCGTCGCGCTTGACGCTGTCGATTTCGAGGTTCTTCCGGGCGAGGTCGTGGCGCTTGCCGGCGAGAATGGCGCCGGGAAATCGACGTTGATGAAGATACTCGGCGGCGTTTATGCGGCCGACGATGGAAGCGTTTCTATCAATGGTAAATCGGCATCGATCCGCTCGGTTTCGGACGCAACCGCAAAGGGCATCGCATTTGTTCATCAGGAACTCAATGTTCTCCACAATCTAACGGTCTCGGAGAACGTTTTCCTCGGACGCGAACCGCGGATCGCACGATTCTTAGTTGATCGAAGCAAACTCAATATTGACACGGAAACCTATTTGAAACGGCTTGGCATGGACCTCCCGGGACGGACACCATTGAGCGAGCTTTCCATTGCGCAGCAGCAAATGGTTGAGATAGCGAAGGCCCTTTCGCTAAACGCTCAGATCCTGATCCTCGACGAGCCGACGTCGAGTCTGACGCTGACCGAGACCGACCGCCTTTTGAATGTCGTCCAGGACCTGCGATCTCAAGGCGTAAGCATTATTTACATTTCACACAGACTCAGCGAGATCGAGATGATCGCTGACCGAGTTGTCGTTCTACGTGACGGGAAAAATGCCGGAACACTTCAGCGCGAAGAGATCAACCATGACGGGATCGTTAAGCTGATGGTCGGACGCGATATTGAGCGGTTCTATAAGCCAGCGGATCACGTTGAGTCGAAGCCGTTCGCCGAGATCAACAACCTGAGAACAAGGCGTTATCCGGAAAAGCCTATTTCGTTCGATGTCCGCAAGGGCGAAATTCTTGGATTTGCCGGACTCGTCGGAGCGGGTCGGTCAGAGGCGGCTCAGGCGATCTTCGGTGTCGACGGACGCGTCTCCGGAGATATCTCGCTCGATGGAAAACGCGTCGATGTAGCGACGGCAAACGATGCAATAAAAAATGGGATATATCTGGTGCCCGAAGATCGCCGCGTTGCCGGGCTGATCGTCGACGTGCCGGTCCGCGAAAATATTACGCTGCCCGAGCTATCGCGATTTGCCACCGCCGGACTGATCAAGGGGGACGAAGAAAAGAAAACGGCGAAAGCGATGTGCGAGAAACTCGGTGTCAAGACGCCTTCGATAGAAACTAAAGCCGCGAACCTGAGCGGCGGCAATCAGCAAAAAGTCGTACTCGCGAAGTGGCTTTCGCTAGATCCAAGGCTTCTGATCTTTGACGAGCCGACACGCGGAATTGATGTTGGCGCAAAAGCTGAGATCTATCAGTTGATGCGGGGCCTGGCTGAAAGCGGCGTCGCCATAATGATGATCTCGAGTGACATGGAAGAGATCCTTGGTGAAAGCGACCGAATTGCCGTAATGCACGAAGGCAGCATCACCGGCGTTCTCGACCGTAACGAGGCGAGCGAAGAGGCTGTGATGAAACTTGCCGTTGGACGAACTGAATGAGAAAAGAGCTCGGAACATTTGTACTGCTCGCCGTTCTCTGCGCCGTACTGGCTTATCTCAACCCGAGCTTTCTAGCTCCGGTAAACCTGCAAAACCTCGCGCGCCTTATTGGCATCTACGGCATATTCAGCATCGGACTCGGGATCGTGATCATTACCGGCGGCATCGATCTTTCGGTCGGCTCGGTGTTCGCGCTGCTTGGCGTTCTGCTTTCGATCTTTCTCGTTCAGCGGCATTGGCCGGCTGCGATCGCCGTTCTTGCCGTCGTCGCCATCACGACACTTTTGGGCGCTATCAACGGTTTCCTTATAACCAAGATCAAAATTCAGCCGTTTATCGTTACGCTTTGCGGTTTGCTGTTTTACCGAGGACTTGCACGCTTCGTCGCAAATGATGAAACAAAAGGTTTTGGGGCCGCTGAAGGATTTGAGACATTGCAGTCGATCGCTACCGGTACAGTCTTAGGCATTCCTACTCCATTCGTCATTCTTGTCGTGGTTGCTGCGTTGATGTGGGTCGTGCTGCATCGTTCGGTTTATGGACGATATTTGTACGCGGTCGGCAGAAACGAGACCGCTGCTCGGTATTCAGGAATAAACTCAGACCGGATAATCGCAAGCGCGTATGTCCTTTCAGGTTTCCTTGCGGGCATCGCCGGCGTCCTTCTGGCCTTCTATACAAACTCGATCTCACCATCGTCGCACGGAAATTTTTACGAGCTTTATGGGATCGCGGCCGCGGTGCTAGGCGGCTGCAGCCTGCGAGGCGGCGAGGGTTCGATAATCGGCATATTGATCGGCACGGCTCTCCTGCAAGTCCTGCAAAACCTAGTCAACTTGCTCGGCATACCGAGCTCGCTGAATTTTGCCGTCATGGGGGCGGTTATTCTTATCGGAGTGCTAGCAGATCAACTGTTGCAGCAGCGTCGTGCAGCACGCCTTGGGAAATAGAAAATGAGATATCGAAAATTTGGACGGACCGGCTGGCAAGTCAGCGACATCGGTTATGGCATGTGGGGAATGGGAAGCTGGTCCGGCTCGGACGATGAGGAATCTCTTCGTTCTCTCCAGCGGGCGGTCGATCTCGGCTGTAACTTCTTCGACACAGCGTTCGTTTACGGCGACGGACGAAGCGAGGCACTTCTCGGCAAACTGCTTCGCGCAAATCCAGACAAAAAGCTGTACACCGCGACCAAAGTCCCACCAAAGAACCGGCAGTGGCCGACCTTGCCGGAATATACCCTTAAAGAATGTTATCCTCCCGACCACATAGAGGAGTTTCTGCACAAGAGTTTAGAGAATGCGGGTGTCGAGTCATTCGATCTGTTGCAGCTTCACACATGGAACGACGACTGGGCAGACGACTCGACTTGGTCTGACAAGCTTGCAGAATTGAAAGGACGAGGACTGATACACGCAACCGGCATCTCGATCAACAGATGGGAACCGTGGAACGGAGTAAAG
>AR_comb_assmDRAFT_10063309_pt1 | contig 11308 bp, 12 predicted proteins | sample ArasoioldDNA_FD_10543 | JGI IMG/M metagenome (IMG submission 10543) | reverse complement strand
AGGTGTTCACCGCGAGCGAGTACACGACCGACACCACGCTGCGACCCAAGCTGACGGTCACCTATCAATAAAAACGGCACGAGCTACGGACTATAGCCATTCCCGCGTGCAGGGAGGACACGGCGCGCGTCTGTGCTAGGATTTTCAATACACTGATGCAGTGCGCCCGGATGATGAAGATTTGAGATGGCTCCTAGACCACATTGCTCGGCCGCCCAAATCGACGGCGCGGGTCGAGGCATGGGATTACATTCCCTGCCAGGAGCCGCTGCGGTTGTGCTCGCACTCGCTTGCATGTGTCTAGGGTCCGCACCGACCTTCGCGCAGCCAACGAACAACGACTACTACAAAGGCGCTGGTACCGAACTTCTGTACAACGTCGAGAAGTATCACTTGGGTCTGGCCACAGACAAGCTGCGCGCCCGCTCGTACGAGTCGGGGTTCGGAGACATTGGTTTTATCCTGATCTATTATCCCAATCATCCGCGAGGCCTGATGCTGCTCATAGAATTGTGTGAGCAATGGAAATCGCCTCGATGCGACCTTCAGCAGGCATTCGAAAACGCCATCGCGGTCAATCCGGACGTCGCCGCCACTTACGTGTTGCAGGGTATTTACCTCTATCGGGCGAAGCGCCTTCCCGCGGCGGTGACAAGCCTCGAGAAGGCAGTGAAGCTCGACCCGGATTCGCTTAACGCCCATTACAACCTGGGGTTGGTCTATTTCGAGACCAAGCAATTCGAGCTCGCTAACGCGCACGCGCAGCGGGCTTACCAGCTCGGTGCTTCGGTACCGGGCCTCCGCGACAAGCTCAAACGAGCGGGCAAATGGAAGCCGGTCGACACCCCGGTGCCCGATGCCGCGTCGTCGATCGGCTCGGATGCCCAGCCTTCCCCGGCCCCTCGATAGACACCGCGGCAGTGCTGGTTGCGTCGATCAGGGAATGGTGACGCTTCGGATGTTGCTCAGGAGCCGCAGCGCAAATCGCGTGGGCGTACGGTCCCACGGCGTGAAACGCGGCAACTGGTAGACGTCCGAACCGGCGGCGGCAACGCCCCACGCCGTCGAAACGGCGGCGCGATATCCGGCATCACGCGCCATGCGCACGTGCTCCGGACCATAGTCCTCGCCGGGTTTGCCGTTTGGATAGGCGAACAGACGAACCGGCTCGCGGAGTATTTCGGTCAGCCGTTGGCCGCTTTCCGCGATTTCACGCTTCGCCTGTGCGGCCGTTACTCGGGTAAGAATGGGATGCGTCACCGAATGCGCGCCGATTTCCATGCCCGCCGCGCGTAATGTGCGCACGTGCGCGTCACTCATCATGGGGCCGTTCCCGGCGGGCGCGCGGGCCGCTGCCGCCAAGTGCTCTGCGCGCGCTTCACGCTCCGGACCCGGCAAATACTTCAAAGCGGGCAGAATCCGTTGGATCGCGAGCCTGCGTGCCTGATTACTGCCCAGTTCGAAGATCGGCAGCCCCCACGTCTGGAGGTCTAGCACCGGCCCGGGCATGGAGCGGAGCGCCTCGATAACCTTGTCGTTCCACATCCAACCGCCATCGAGGTAGCCGGTCGCGACGAAGAACGTGGCGGACAGCCCGTGCCTCTGAAGAATCGGCAAGGCGACCTCCACATTATCGAGATATCCATCGTCGAACGTTACACACGCCGCCCGCGGAGGCAATTCGCCGGTCATTAGCCGGTCGACGGCCTCCGAAAGCGGCAACGGCACGAAATTCTCGGCGACTACGCGCATCTGGGCGTCGAACACGCCAGCCGTCACGTCCCATGTATTGAGCGGATCCTCGTGCGCCAGAACCCGATGGTAGATAAGGATCGAAAGGCGAGCGCGACGCCCCGCCGGCGACATCACGCTGGCCAAAACGCGAAGGAGCGATTTTCCCCATCGCGGCATCACGCGGGCGCCCCATCAGCGGGGGAAGACCGCATCGGCTTCGTGCATCGAACGATAAACGAGTGACTGATCAGCAGTCCGAATAGGGGAACGAATCTCAGCATCCACCGAAGAGGCGGTGTCTCGACGAACTGCTGCAACCGTGGCCATCGTGGCGGCGCCATTGGCATCCAGAACACGGCGACGTCACGAAATCCCTGAGCGATCAAGATGCGCTTGAGCTTTCGGGGCGATTCATATCGCAGGTGGGCAGGGCGGCGCCTCAGTTTTCTGGCGAATACTCGAGCGGCATTGATGGCAAAGGCTCGATTCAGCGCGTCGACCCACAACTCACCGCCGGGACGCGTTAGCAAGCATAGCTCGCGCAGTGCGGTTTCGCTTTCACCCAACGCTTGAATCACACCGAAGCAGAGTATGCCGTCGAACGCTTCGGCCCTGAACGGCAACTGCCGCACGTCGGCCACAGCGAATCCGATTTCCGGCGGGCTGCGCGTCTTCGCCTTCCGGATGGCGGGGAGCGAATAATCGATGCCCGTCAAGTCGATACCCCGCGCCATCAGGTACCGCGTGTAGGTCCCCGCACCGCAGCCGGCGTCGAGCCAGCGCATTCCCGGTCGCCCCGGCTGCCAGAGTTCCGCGAATCGCCGTAACCGGGCGTCGAGCCCGGCGGGACTCCAGCCTGCTATTCCAGCATCGTCGTCGCGAAGCGACGCGAACTCCTCGAAACGGCTTCGCCACGCTTGTTCGAACGTGTCGTTTCCGGGCCGGCGGTTGTGGTCCTTCGTCATGGGGTGTCGGCTGCCGGGAAGCGCGTCGCAGAGCCTATCAGAAGCGCGAAAGACGCGGCCGACGTGCATGTTCGCAGGAACAGATCGACACCCGCAAGAGCTGCGAATTGCGTTGGAGTGCCGACCATGCGAAAGGACTGGCGGCGCGTCCTTGCTGAAGCAACCGATTGGCGCCGCATGTCCACCGCCGTGCAGTTCCACGGCGCTTGGCATTCTGCTAGTATGAAAAAAGTTGAACGCTTACCAGAAATGATGTCGACTGTCTTGGAACGCGCTCATTCCGTCGACGTGTTATGGCACGGCCGCGCGTACGCGACGATCGACATGAGGTTTCTACTTGGCCCGGTCCATCGCATTGGCCAATGAGCTGCATTCCCCCGACGTTGCGCAAGACCTGCGGGGGTGGTTTTGCCGCGCGATAGCGCCCGACTCCGCATGCTCGGTTCTCGAGGTCGGCGAAGCCCATGCCGGAAACTGGTTTGCCAACGTCACGCGGTCGGAATCGGCGCTGTCAAGCGAGGCGCGCACCGGAAGCGTAAGCTTTGACATCGTCGTGATCCATCAGTCGCTGGGTGGCTGCGCGACGCTTCAGAATGCGCTGACATCTGCCAGGCGCTTGCTGCGCCAAGGCGGGTGGCTTGTCTTGTCGGGTGCGAATCGGCTGCGCCCCCCGAGCCGCGGTGGGTGGCCCTCGATGTCGATGCCAAGAGCGACCGGCTGGGGATTCCGGTCGGCGTTGAAACACGCCGGATTTGTAGACGTCTCGTTGTACGTGGCGCATCCGCCCGACAGCGCGCCGGTCTACGTGATCGAGTCCCATTCGCGCAGCGCCCGTGCGTTCTTCGGCGCTCAGCTCGCCGCGCGAGGCTTGCCGAACTGGTCTGCTAAGCGGCTTCTGTTGGCCGCGCTCGTTGCCACCAATGTGATGCCTTACCTGCAGCCGGGGTTCATTGTCGTTGGTCGCCGATGTTGAAGGCGGCGCACGCAGCCCTTGTCGAGTTCGGCGCACTGGCGCCATCGGATCGGCTCCCTCCCTTCTGCGCACGGATGAGCGGCAATCTTGTTCTGATGGTTTACCCCAAGGATTCGACGTTCTATCTGGTCAAGATTGGCATTCGAACGAGCCTCGACCGCGAATTCCGTGGGCTCGCGATCGCGCACGCGGCTATGCCGCGCAATGTGCCTCGGCCGCTTGGACTCACCATACAGGGATCCTTCCAGGTGCTGGTCACATTGGGCCTTCATCATCAACCACTCGCTGTTCGACTCGGGCGAGACGACTCTCGGATGCTCGAAGACGGTATCGATGCATTGCTCGCGGCCGGTTTGAGCCATTTCCAGGCGTCACCCCCCGACTGCGGCGTGAATCTCCAGGGCGCGCTGCGGGAGGCGAGCGCGGCGCTCGACTGGGCCGACTGGCGCGCTTATTGGGATCACGTACGCGCTCGGATCGCACCGCTGCCACGGATACTCCAGCACGGCGACCTCGCCGTGACCAATATCGCCATTGCAGACGGCGAGATAGCCTTTTTCGATTGGGAGGATTTCGGGTTGGTCGATGTGATCGGATTTGACCTTGCCGTGGTACTGCTTTCTCTCAACGATTTCGATGCCGTGCGGCTCCGCGCGAGGCTCGCCGCGCCCACGGTGGAAGCCGCACTGGTCAGGCGTGGTTGCGCGCGACTCAACCTGTCAACCGATCTCTTCCTTGAACTGTTTCCCCTCTATCTGTCGCTCTTCGTCAAGGTGAAGCGATCCTGGGCTTACGATCCGGCCGTGTCGGCACGCGCTATTGCGGCTCTGCGCGATTGGCTCAATGCCGGACCGGCGCATGTCGCGGCGGGATGACCAAGAAATCTGTCGTCCGCCATCGGATTAGTGCCCCCTTATGATTGGTTAGCTCGTTGAGGAGGTGATTGGATGAATCGGCGGACCCTCGTGGGGATGGTCGGCAGCGCGCTGTTTCTCGGTCGGACGCTGGCAGCGAGGGTGCTGACCGCGACAACCGTCCGTCCCTTCCGCGCTTTGACGGCCGTGCCCAGCCTTCCTGCGTTGCTTGCGGGTTGTGGATCAGAAACCGCGGCGACGGCGTCGGCGGCTGCACCACGCCTTCCGACGTGGCTTGCCGGCGTGCCTGTGCTGCAATGGACACGGATCCCCAATACGGCGATGACGACTATCAGGTCGTCGCCGGACTATTCGAAAATCACAAGTGCGGGGCTTGCCCCGGTCGACGGTTCGTACGGCAACCCGCAGAACGGCATCTACGCCTACTCGGGCGGTACGATCAAGGGCGGCAACACGATGCTCGTCTTTGGCGGTGGCGGTGCCGGGGCATGGGCCGGCAACGAAATACGGGCGCTCGATGTCTCCGCGGATGCCCCAGGGTGGCGCATCCCAGTGGGGCCATCGCCGTCGTCTGCCGTCTGGGATCGGCACGCACCGGGACAAACCTCGCACCTCTATATGCAGGACGGCAAGCCCAACGCGCGGCACAGCTACTGGGGGCCGCAGTTTATCGACTCGCATGGCGCCTACGCGAACTCGTTCTTCATTTTCATGTGCGGGCAAGTATGGGAGACCGACGCCGACATGCCTTTTCCGGATCAGCAGACCGTCGACAGCCTCGACTGGAGTTCTGGGGCGTGGCGCGCGCCCGGGACACATCCTTACATCCCGGCCAATCGCACGTGGGCCGGCGCATGGACTTGCAAGCATCCGATGACTGAGGATGTATACGTCGGGACCTATACGACCGTACAGAAGTGGAACCCGCTGACGAACACCTGGACGAAGCTGTGCGACGTAGCGGCCGACGTCACGCACCGAGGTATGGCGGCAATCGATCCCAATTCGGGGACGATCGTCCGGCTCGGCTGGGCCACTGGGGCAGTGGGGACCGCCTTCAATGTCCACGCCATCAATATCACGACGGGCACGCTGACCGTAGGATCGTTGGCCGGCCCGGCCGTGGGCAGCATCGTCATCGACGGCTTCGCCGCCATCGGAGCGGGCTTCGTCTACGATCTCGGCTTGAAGTGTTTCCTGCTTTTCCAGGGAAATGGCGTGATGCTGAAGATCACCCCAAGCGACGGAAACAGCTGGTACGTGGACTATCTGGCAACAACTGGCGCACCCCCGCCAGTGGACGTTTCGCTGGGTTCCTCACAATTGGCGGGGCGTATGCAGTACGTCTCGGCGCTGCGAGGTGTGTGCATTCTGTTCAAATACGACCAGGATGCCTATTTCGTTCGAACTTCATCGTAAGAACTCGCGGCAACGGTCCTCATCCGGCAACGAGCATCGTTTCCGTGGGAGCGCGCAATGAAATCGCAATCGATCGTCAAGCAGATCCTGATCGGTGGGCTCTTCGGTTTGCTGATGGCAATGGTCAATCGTCTCAACGGTTCGAACACGGAGCCGTTGCTGAGCCTTTACGGCATCGGCATGCTAGTCGGCGGGGCTGTGAGCGGCGCGATTCTGTACGTACTCCTTTACCGATTCTGGCCGCGGACGAAGTAGTTCGCGGGCGTTGTGGCCGCTCGCCCGGCAGTCTATGGGAAGGAACTCGTCATAAGGTCGACGCTCGAAGGTCGAGTGTGTTGGCAATCGTCGGGCGTGAATGTGGCCCCCACGTTTGAGATAGCGACTGGCACGAAAAGTGCCGAGGAGACAGATATGACCATTCCGGAGACGCTCAAGCATTTGCAAGGGAACGAGGTGGCCCGATGACCACGCGCCGCGACTTTCTGATTGCCGGGGCAGGCACGGTTGCGATCGCCGCTTGCGGGGGTGGAGATGCAGGATCCACCGAACTTACAACGTCAGGTCCCCCGTCGCAGGTAACGCCCCCAGACACGCCACCGCCAGTAACGCCGCCTCCAACGCCGCCCCCAACGCCGCCGACATCCACAACACCGACCGGACTCGAAGACCCGGTCGTGATCTACGATGGCCCGGGCGGTATCACAGGGACCCATTTGTACGCGCGGTTGGTGCAGTGGAAAAATCCCGGCGGCGATTGGCTCGACGCGGATGGCGTGGCGCAGGGCGACAGGCCGTTCGGCGAGGTTCTTGTCAGGACGGGCCAGAGTGGCGAGATCGTAGTCGACGTAACGCGGCTCGTCGTGCAGGGCAGCGAGCCATCACTCGTCTTGCGCGCTTTCGCGACCAGTGCGATGGCTCCGATCTTCCATTTCTCGTCGCGCGAATCCGGACAGGGGCCAAGGCTCGTCGTGACCTATGTTGACGGCGCGACTGATTCCATTCCGGTCATGTACGACTCGGAGTGCAACCTCAGCACAGCCTACGAGATAGGCGGCAGGACGTCGATGATGGTGAGTGGCACCAATGCGTACTTACGCTTTCCCGCTCCAACGAGGCCGGTGGCGTCCGCAAAACTGGTACTGACTGGTAGCATCAATACGGGCGGCAGACTGGGCGTTTACAAGTTCGCCTTGTTCCGCGACCCGCCGCCCACGGACACATTCACTCTCAAGGGCGACCCCCGCGTCTTCCTCGAAACTGAGTGCTTCGATGACGCCCCCTTCTACATCAGGACCAAGATCTTCGGCGGACCTCCGCCAGCGAGTTTCGACGATCTGCATCAGCGTGCGATTGTCAATGTCGACGGCGGGCGCGCGCTGCAAGTTACATTCGATCCGCGCGCCAACGCTGCGCTAAATGCGTCCGTCTGCTTTCCGAATTTCGACGAGGCTGACGAAGCGGCATGGGAGTTCGATATCCGGTTGATGCCGGATATGCTGACTGGGCTGGCTGACGGCGTGAAATTGTTTGCCGGTTGCTCATCCTCAACCAAGAACGACGACGCCTACTTCGCAGGATGGGCGGGCACTAAGACGCCCGGCCGCTGTGGCACGCTGCTCGCTGGAAACGGCGGCTCGAAGTCGCACGGCTACGACGGCTGGTCGCATCGCTGGGACTCGTTTAATACGCCCCCCGCGCCGCATCCCCTGCATGGCAAATTCATGCCCATGCAATACGTGTACTGGCCAGGGCAATTCGACTTCTACGGCGACCCGTGGGAATGGGGCCTTCAGAATCGATCATTGCAGGCTGGCGAGTGGTACACGATAACGCAGCGTTGCAAGGTCAATACCTGTGTCGGGACGAATTTCAAGAAGGATGCCGAATTCGACGGGTACATCAACCATAAACTAGCGCTGCGGAAGCGGGGCTTCTACCAGCGGACCACGGATACGCCACTGATCGCCCTGCCGCCATATAACGTACGGAGCAAGCTCGCAATCGGCCGTATCTGGCTCAACACCTATCATGGGGGAACGGCGCTGCCGTTGGCGCGATGCTCGTTTCAGGTGAGGAATTTCAGAGCGGCTAAATTCGCATAGGCCAGTTCCGGTACACCCTGGTGGTGCGACTAGAATAGGCAGCATGGCAGGCCCCAAGAAGAGAATCGGCGATTTTTCTCCGATGGACGGCGACAGGCCGGAGGCGTTTGCCGCCTCGTGCCTCGAGTTGATACAGAACATGGGACGGCGGCAGATCATTGCGCGACTCGGGCGTCGCCTGATCGAAGAACAGTACAGCGATAGGACTATCGCAGCCGCCGTTAACGATGCGATCTAGCGCCTGGCGCTGCTGCCTTCGTCACATTTTGCGCGTGCGGCAGGCGTGGCCGAAATGTCGCCTTTCCCGGTTGGTTGCCAGGGAGCTGGCTAGGGAGAGTCAATCTTTCACATCTCCGCAAATGAGTGCGGGACTCGTGCGGGACCTGGTCGCAAGGTGCTGCACGATGCTGCAATTGTCTTGCAACAGGCGCCCGCAATTCTTGAATGACTTCAACCACTTAAAGGCGACCACTCGAACTGTGAACTAGCGGTTGTGGGTTCAAATCCTGCCGGGCGCACCTCTCCCATGACGCTTCAGTTTTGAGTGAGAGTTTGGCCACTTCGCTGCTCAAAGGTACACATCATGCTCAACGTCATGATCACCATAGATACCGAACTGTGGCCCGATTCGCCGGACTGGCCCCATACGCCGCTCGCCGCCGGTACACGCTGCGAGCGCGAGCTCGAGGCCTACTTCTTTGGCGGCGGCGCGGCTGGCTTTGGGCTGCCTTATCAGCTGCGTGTCTTCCACGATGCCGGGCTGAAGGCAATTTTTTTTGTGGAGCCCCTGTTTTCCTTTACGCTAGGAGCGGAACCCCTCCATAGGGTGCTGGATCTGATTGCAACTCACCACCAGGAGGTGGGTTTGCATCTACATCCAGAGTGGCTCACTAGCGCCCGGCGTCCGGACCTCCCGGCCTTCCGTGGACCGTTCATTCGTCAATACTCCGAGCACGAGCAGGTCATGCTGCTGCGGGCGGGCGAACAACGCTTGCGCGACCTCGGTGCGCCGCCAATTCGGTGCTTCCGTGCCGGCAGCTGGGGTGCCGACTCGACAACCCTCCGCGCGATGGTACGGGCTGGCATCGTAATCGATAGCAGCTTGAACGCTACGTTCTCAACATCATTCCCGGAGCGTGCAGATCGCGACAATCTTTGCCAGCCCGCGCTGTGCGAGGGGGTCTGGGAGTTCCCCGTCACCAACTTTGTTGATCACCCGCCCGCGGGGTGCCGTCCCTTGCACGTATGTGCGTGCAGCTTCGGCGAGTTCTCCACCATCCTAGAGCAAGCTGAGAGGGCCGGATGGTCATATATTGTCATGGTCCTGCATAGCTTCGAGTTTGTGCGTGTGAACCGCATCTCGACCGGGCGGGTCGGCCTACGACGGTTGCTTGCCGCCCGTTTCGAGCGTCTGTGTGCCTACCTCGCCAACAACGCGGCCCGATTCCGTACGTGTCATTTTGCCGATGTCGACCTGGGCGCCTTACAGGCAGCGAAGTCTGTTGCGCCGCTCGTGTCTTCCCGCGTACGCACTCTACGACGCTACGCGGAGCAGGCCCTCTCGCTAGTCTACTAAGGTGATGAACGAAACACGCACGACGGCCGCCGCGACGATCTGGGAGGAAGCTCCGTTCGAGCTGACCTATCGCCTGGGGGAGATCAGGCTATTCACACGCAAGTTCCGCGCCCTCAATCTGCGCAGCCATTTCTTTGATCTGCCCGCGGATCCGATGCAGCCTCCGCCACCCTTCGAGCGCCTCGGGCACGAATTCGATGTAATCGTGACGCGATCGCATCCCATTCCCGAGCGGCTTCCGCAGCTTACTATCATCGATGGAGCTCTTCGCTACGTACCTGACCAATTCACACGGTTCCATACGTTGCTCGCCGGAACATTCGAAGACTACCTTGCTAAATTCAGCTCAAAATCGCGAAGCACCTTGCACAAGAAAGTGAAGAAGTTCTTGGACTCCGGTGAAGGGAGCGGGATGCGAACCTTTACCAAGCCGCATGAAATCGCCGAGTTCCATCGTCTTGCCCGAGGTGTATCCGCGCGGACTTACCAAGAACGCTTGCTCGACGCCGGCATCCCCGAAGATGCCAGCTTTGTGAGAGAGCTCGAATCGTTAGCGAGTCGCAACGCCGTCCGGGCCTACATTCTCCTGCTGCGCGGGGAGGCGATTGCGTATCTCTGCTGCCCCGCGGTCCAAGACGTCTTGCTATATAGCTACCTTGGTTATGACCCAGCGCACGCCAATTTGTCGCCCGGGACCGTACTGCAATACCTGGCCTTCGATGAGTTGTTTCGGGACGGCGAGTTCCGAGCCTTTGACTTCACCGAGGGCCAGGGCGAGCACAAGAAGTTTTTCGGGACACACGGGACGTTGTGCGCGAAGATCTGTTACTTTCCGCCGACGCTTGGTTCACGGTTCTGGATCACCCTTCACCTTGGACTCGACCGTCTTTCCTCCGCGCTGGGACGAATTCTCGAGCGCGCGGGACTCAAGAAGACAATCAAGCGCTTGATCCGGAGGGTCTGAGCAGGTGGGAACCGCTGCGTCTCCGCTTGCGAGGGCCTCCGTTCGATTGGCTGCACGGACCTGACACCGGCCCCATGAGCGTGTCACGTCATTCGCCGGCGGGCGCGGAGATGTTATCAACTTCACTCGGATCCCGATCGCGTACCTCTATGAAATCGCACACGAGCGGATGGGCGCGGAGATCAAGTACGCTTCCCCCAGAATCACTGACGCTGAAATTGAGCGCCTGAAGGACCTGTTGCGCTGGTTTGTTGCGGGCAGTAGCGCGGTAATGGACCTCTACGTAGCGTGGCGCCTTTTCTTGATGCAACGATAAGAGGTGGCTGAATACCGCCTGTTCCACAAGCTTGCCCTGCACTCGGCAGGAAAGCATGAAATCATCGACGACGATTCGATCGGACGCAAAGCGGACAATGCAAAACCCAACTTTACCGTACGATCCGAAACGATCGGAGCAGGAGATGACGAATTTGCTGCGCGCTGGATCATCGATAATCGCGCGAATCTCCTCGCGTGAATACTTGTGACCCGAGAAATTGAGCTGGTTCGTACGCTGGACCAGCTCGGCGACGCGGTCAAAGTCGCTCTCCTCGAACGCCCGCACGTCGAGGACAATCAGGCATGCCTTGAGGAAGCCGATGTAGTCGTCGCCGTAGGTTGCGAGCTGTTCGGTGCGTTCGGCCTCCTGCTGGTACGAGCG
>AR_comb_assmDRAFT_10541496_pt1 | contig 11309 bp, 16 predicted proteins | sample ArasoioldDNA_FD_10543 | JGI IMG/M metagenome (IMG submission 10543) | reverse complement strand
CGTAATTTATAGATCGTGAAACGACGGCCCGCTGCTCCGAGGCGTTGTTGCCAAAACACTATCGGGGAACCTACGTCAAGATGGGAATCGCCAGCCACGCAAGTAACGGTCTGCCAAACGCCCAGGCGGTGTTCAAGGCTCCCACTGGAATCATAGTGGCAGGACCGCCCGTTAGCGGCTAACCAAAAGCGTCTTTTGATCCCGAGTGAAAGAGGCCGCGCGGAGGCGTTGCGGCGGCCTATCAGTACGTCATAAGCATCAGGGTCTATTAGACCTAGTCGCTACCGACGCGAGGGAGGTTCATGGAGCGCTGGCTGGTTCGCAAGTGAGACCGCGTATTTCAGACAGTCGATTGAGTCACCTGGCCTGTTCAGAAAGCATAGAGAAAGCCCCTGCCTGCCTGGTGCCGGTTAAAGAGCACCCAATCGCGGCAGAGCCCGGCCTAAGAGTGGAATAGAGACCGTGAACAATAAGACCATCCTGAAAATTTTCTTCATTGCCACATTAGCGATCCTCGCATTTGTCGGGTTGGGCCCTGCAAGATGGCAGCCACGTTCGGGACTGGGCTGGGAACTCGACCACTTCGCGGGCTACTTTGTAATCACAGCGATGTGCTGCCTCGCTTGGCCGCGGCCACTCCTGATCGGGGGAATACTTGTGGCTTTCGCGGTGCTGCTGGAGGGTTTGCAAGCGTTTATGCCGGCGCTCGTCCTATTATCTCGCGGCCGTGTACAGCTCGGCGGGGCTTTGCGGCCAAATTGCGACATTAGGATCTACTTTAGCATCTACCTTTTTTACCCCCCGGTTGTTGCGTTTGAGTAACAGCATTAGAGCTGAAGTTTTGTAATTATGGGCGCGTGAGTATCGAGAAAATTAAAGCCGTAAAAATTGCTGGCGTGACCGCTTTGGTCCTGCTGCTCCTATTCGCCGCCCTTGGGCCCGCGAAATGGCAATATCGAACGGGACTCGGTTGGCGGATCGACCACGTCGTTGGCTATTTCGGGTTTACGCTGATGTTCTGCCTCGCGTGGCCGCGGCCGGTTATCGTGGGGGGAGCTCTTATGGTCGGGGCGATGTTGCTAGAGGCTTTGCAGGCTCTTACGCCGGATCGGTGTTGCGATTTTGAAGCTGCCCTCTACGGCGTAGGTGGAGCTCTAGTGGGGGCGCTCTTTTTCCAACCTTTCAGTCTATCGCTTCAGCGCCTGAAAGAGCGGACTCGTTTGATCCCGCGGTGGTTGGGGGCGCTCTTCCCGGCGGGCAACGAGAGGCGTGGCACCCTGGTGATGGCACCGGGGCAGCTGTTACCGAATTACGCCCTCCGCCCGGGCCGCCGCGATCATTGAAACCGGCGTCTTAATTAGGCTTATATCGCGGCTCGCCGAGCGAGCGCATGCGCGGCTCGCATTTTCCATCGCGGATACAAGCAAGACGGTGCAAAGGACAGCCGAAAGCAATAATTGCAGTTGACTGCGGCGGTCGGCAACCAGTGACATCGCGTTGTTCATCGTCCCCATCCCCCGGGCCCACGCCCTATTAGTCGCGATACGGCGAATGGAGGTTCATGGACCACAGAGTCAGTCAATTGCGCGGCCGTATAAGCATACGGTCAGGGCCGCGGGCCGATCTGACCACCCCATCAGGCAGCAGAGCCGAGGTGCCTTTTCTTGGCTATGCGTGTGCGGCCGTCGCCCGCCCATTCTTTGACATGGGCGTGCGTGGCTCGGATGAGCAGGGTCGGCCAATGTTCGAGCAGTTTGAAAAAGCCCGTCCTCACTGTTCTATACGGGATGATCATGGAGTGCTGATCAATCCCTTGCTAGTCGCCACGATCCAACGGTTGCCCCACAGCACGACAGAATTCACCGTTCCTACTCCTGGGACGGTGTCCCCACGCGCCGCTTGCCAGGTCCCGGCGGGGCCTTCCAGCGTGGCAATGCCGTTAACAACATTCCGCACCGTCCAACCCGGTATGGTCGTGGGCTTAGTCTCGGGATACGGCACGAGTTTACGCACTGCCCTCGCCTCACCTTTTTTCGTCGCGGTCTGCGAGATGGCAGAATCGTGCTCTGTAACAGCGGCGGACGAGGTGCGTGGTTGGGTAAAGTTTTGGGCCGCCGATGCCACATTGCGGATAGGTTCTTGCCCTGAGCTAATAATGTCTTCTCCTGAACGTCGCTCTAAAGTAGCAGCAGGTATACTTGCCTGGTCAGAACCGAGGACAGGACCTGAAGAGTTGGCGTTTTGCTCCGGAAAGTGGAATCGACCGAACAAATAAAACGAGCTCAGCGCGCCGATGCAGCCGAGCGCCAGTAACAACGTAGCTGTGATGAACCGAGTGCGCTTTACTTTGACAATAGGTCTTGAATGTGAGGCAGAAATTCTGTCTCGATCATCCATCCTAATGTCATCCTGCCATGTTGATGTCGTTGCAGATGGCTCGGACTAGCTTCCGCCCGGTCCGCTCCAGTCGACGTCTCAAGGCGCGCCTCGTAATCATCGGCAGTATTTGCGATCTCAGGTTCCTGACTGCGCCCCTCGTCTCTTCGTGCATCTGCTTGCCAGTGGCGTTTGCAGTAATCCCGCGCAAGCAGCAAATATAACAGATTGAGTTCTACGTCATCGACTTGCCATTCACCTGAGACGCTCTTCGTGCCAGTGATCTGACCGTCTTCAATGGCCTTGAGAATAACCGATTCCTCCAGGCCCATTGCTTTTGCAGCCTCTGCGATGGTGTACAACACGGCGATTGACCTCAATGTATTTTAAGATCGCCGAGAATGTGGGCCGCGACTGGTTATCGGAATCTTAACGTTGGCTAGGTCGCGTTCGCTGGATTCCATTACTAATGGCCGAACGATCACCAGGAGCTAAATTTTTGGCGGCCCATAACCGGCTGAGCTTTTGCGTGCACTGCTGTTTCGAGGCGTGAGGCGCCGCACCCTACTTACTATTTGAACGCTAGAACACCGCGTTGGACCACAGGTGTGGAAATCGTTGTGCACCGCTACGCGGTAAGCGGGTAAATGGTCTAGGAGGCGCCCCGGTCGCCCCTGAATGGTCCGCTGCATCCCCCGCAGCGCCTCCTAGTGCGTTCCAAGAGAGGAACGGAACGAGCGTACTTTCTGGCTCGTGTCAGAACCGAGGCCACCAAAAGACTTTCATACTGTGTCCCCAAGGACACACTCGACAGCAAAACAAAGAAAAACCGCCCGGCTTGAGCCGAGCGGCTAGGCTTTTTGGGAGTTCAGATGAAGAAAACGCTCCTACTAAGCGAGAATATGTCCGGAGTGCGGCCGCTCAAGGCGGCCCCGATCTCCCGCGCAGTGAACCTTTCATGCGAGCGGCGCGACCAAACGTTGGAGCGAGGCACAAAGTGCACCGCCGGGCGTGAAGAAAGGGGACCTCAAATGAAGAAAGTATTATTCGCCTTGGTTGCAACTCTCGTCGCAGTGAGCGTTTCCGGCTGCGCAGGGATCGGCAAAGGAAAAGGCAAAGCGCCCCCTCCTCCTCCCATCGTGAGGAAGGGTTGAGCTGACAGCGACTAAAGAGGGGTCGACCGAGCGGAAGTTTGGCAACCACCGCGGTGTTTTCCGCCGTGGAAGGCCTAACCTGCCGCTGCTGGTTGCGGTGCTCAGCCGTAGCGCTCCCTGGCACCACAGGGATCCCCGTTTCCGCCGCAACATTGTTGACCAAGCCCCGCGCCGATGCATTCTCCGGTTTAGCGTAGCTCACATAGACGGCCACGATTGCAATCGCGCCTAGCACGGCGCCAGATGCAAAGGACGCTAATGCAAACCGTACGTCCCGGCGTAGCCGCGCTCCCGGATGAAAGTACCCGAACTCAGCGTGAAATTGCTGGGTCAACTCAGCCTCCGGTTTGGCCGCGAACTCCCTCTGCAGCGGACGTAACGACAAGCTGATACGGGTCACAATCGAATCCCAAGCGTGCTTCTCGCCCGCGGGATAGACCAGATCGAAGCAATGAATCGCGGACCGCGAAAAGTTGCAGCGGCTGTAGTAGATCGTGTCGTCCTTAACCGCGGATATGGCAAAGAACGAAGCCGCGACCTGGTAATCCAGCTGCGTACGCGGCGTGCGCAGGTAGTTGTTCAAATAAGAGGCCGGCGTATCGCCGTTTTCGTTAGCCCGAGAGTAGACCGAAAGGGTGGCCCGACCCCTTTCTCCGGTTTCCCGTCAGCAACGGTAAAAATCCCGGCCGGATATTGCACTCGGGTTCCGAAATCCGGAACCGCCAAGGTCCGCCAGTCCTGATCTCCTGGTGCCGAAACAGCGTGCCCACAGATCACTGATGAGAATGGAATGGCTAAGGCGGCGGAAAAAAGCAACTTGAAAGGCTTCATGCGCAGGCTCCTCGCTTTATTCCAAGCGAACGCGGTGATCAGCTGGAGTGTTTCCCCCAAGCTCGTCTCGCCCGTTCCCAACTTGGCGCGTCTGGCGTCTGCATTGGTTACGGTGTGGCTTTCGCGCACTAGAGAAACGGAGCAATCCGTGGCTAAGTCGCAAGGGCAAATTGCGACGGGGCCGACGTAGCTGTGAAGCTGTGAAAAACAAACGTACAAGGAAGTTCAACATCGAGGTCTTAGCGGAACCCCGCTTAAGCGAGGCCGATCCAGCGTGCGATATCACGCTGAGCATCCTTGATGGCGGCGCCACGGTAAAGCTGTCACCCGCCGAAGTCAGGGAACTTGCACGTCAGCTTTTGGCTGCCGAGCAGACTGCCTGGACTGTGAAAGAGCCGCCGCGTTCACATCAATGGCTTCTTAGAGACGTTGGCCTCTTAATTGATAATCAAGTTTTCCCGCACAAATAAAGCGCGCTGCCCGGTGATGAGCCGATCGGCTAAGTTCCCCAGACCTGTCGCCCGAGGCATGGTGCGAATTTGAAACGCGACAAAACGCGCTTTCTAATTTTTGCAGGGAGCGGGCCGGACTTGGAGTTCATGCGCCTTGGAGCAGTTCACGCCGCAGGTGCCTCAAAGGGGGGGCGATCTACCGTTCCTCGTGCTCGCTGCTACAGACGGAACAATATGGAACGGCACGGGTTGGTGCGGGGTGCAGGAATTGACGAAATGAGTGCGACATTTTGGAAGAAATTTTTGGGAGCTATCGATTTCATCGAAACGTCAGCACAGTTGTTTGCTGGCGCTCCTCCGCTACCAACACGCTCCGTACGGCGAGGGAATGCGCCCTTAGCGTGACGCCCGCGCTCTATGAATGAAAGCCGCCCCCTCATGAGCGCCGAGGTTCTGCTGGTGCTAAAGTTAAGGCGCTACGGCGGCGCCGACCGCGCCAGCGTTCGCCAGGGGCTTTTCTCAAAAGATGTGGAAGGCCATGTTCTGCATTGCAAGCTCAGTTTTAGCACATGTGAGCTGATGTCTGCACTTGGCGGAAGCATACGTATGGCTCGGACGAACGGCCATACGAGCAATTAAATCCCGCAGCTCGGTAGCCCCGCTCGTCCCACACCGCTCACGCGGGGCTGCCTCCGGCTTTTGGGTACCCTAGACGACCCACGAGAAACTGCTAGGGTTTTGCAGAAATTCCGGCACCCGCCCGCTCGAGCAGCTGGCCGCAGCGCGCGCCTCGCGTAGTACTGGCCGCCGGTTCGAAGCCGCGCCGCTCCGAAGTAGGCAATGCGGTGTGAACGCACAATAGCTTCTGCGGCCGCAGCTATGAGTCGCTAAGCGAGAACGGGTGGGGCGATTAGCAGCTGAGGCACGGCATCATGGTGGATGAGCCAACCGACACAGAGCGTGAAAAGACAATGCGCAAATTGGCAGCGCGCTTGTTTTTCAATGTCGAAAAGCAGGGCAGCCGTTTTACCATCAGTCGTTACTTGGACGTACCCGCGCCGATACTGTATGAGAATCTGACACTCGCGGAAGTCGAAGAGCTTCTCAATACCTGCAAACTGCGTGGCCTGCACGGCGGGTAAGCACAAAGCGGTGAAATCTCACGAGCACTTGTGCTGCTGATCTCTTATTTATGCTCAGTCAGGCCGCCTTTGTTCTGAAAAAACGTCTGCTCCACTTCATTGTGTATAACGAGGAGCCAGTTCTCCGCGGCAGCGGCCCGCTCACGAAAGTAATTGGCCTCGGCCTCAAGTTCGCAGGCCCTCTCCTCAACAGCGCGTAGCTGTAAAGTAAGCTTATGTGCGAGGTCCATGGCTCGCGCACAATCTCCCTGGGCACTTTCAGCTGCTTTGTGCAGCAGAGCGACGATGCCGTGTCCCGCATCATCCGCTGGCGCACTCGCATCTCGGCCTGCCTTCTTAGGGGCGAAGTCAACCACCGAAGCCGAAGCCTCACGTTTTTGCGCAGCCATCGCCGTCTCCTCGCAGGTATACTGAGCAGGACTTCACCATAAAACATGGACGGCAACGGAGAGGCAGCATTTTGGCACGAGGTCACGAAAGGAATATTCACACGTGGGTCAGGACGCATTGTGGCAAAGCGGTGACCCGAGGATGGGCTTATGAGCAGTACTTGTCGGAACTCTGGGTGTAAGCTGTGGAAATGGAACCATGCCGCGTTCGCTTGCCAAGAAAACCGCACACCGCAGGTAACACCTCTTTACGCAGGCAAAGAGATACTGACCTCGCCAGAGTATCCCTCATGTTCAAAAATGTGCCCGAATTGGAACGCGCAGAGCGGGATCAGGACTCCGGCACTGCCCACATCAATGCTGCCATCGAGGCGGCTGAAAAAGCCATTGCAGACCTTGCAGCTCAGCAGCTTGGCCCCGATGAAATACACAAGGAATGGTGTGCTATTCGCGACCGCACGACTCTCGCCATTCGCAATGCGCTCACAAAATCCTTACGCGCGCAAACTCCTCAAAGCGGACGGAGTTATGGATGGTACGGAAATGATTACGCGAAATAAATGACAGCAGGATTGTGCCCAAACTTACAGAGCTGCAAAACTAGCGACCAGAAATCATGCTTGAGACCAGCGCACTTGGACCCGCTTCATTCGGCAGAGGCGATGGCAAAGCTACTTGAGCTTGTGCCTTGTGGGAACGAGGCTGCCGACTGGTGGATCGACATGGCCGGAAGAGCTCCCTGAAGCGCTATGAATAGCGGTACCCGGTCCGCCATGGGATCTCAGACTGTACTGCCTGTCTGAACTGCGCTTAGCGCCACGTTTTTGCCACGCCTGGGGCCTTTTGCCGAAGTCAAAATGTCGCCTCATGAAACACGCAAACCGGCACCCGAGATCGGGTCCCCGTGGGCGAGTTATTGAGTACTGACTGGAGCGCTCTCCGCGCCCGAATGGGGGACCCGATGCCAAAAGGGAGCATGATTTTGAGGCATTCTTTGGTCGCGTTCGTGCGAGGGCTCTTTGTTTGCGCGGTGCTTCTTCTCGCTGCATTCGCCGGCACTCTGAGACCTGCCTCGGCGGAAGAGACTGATCAACCTTCGGTCGAGTCCATCAAAGTCACGATCGAGCAGATCGAGCAGGCGGTCGGACGCGACGAGGCCACCGCCGAGGAATTGGCCGAAGCCCGGCAGAAGCTCAACGCGGCCGCAGACGGCTTGCGCGCGAAAATCGAGGAGCTAGAGCCGCGGCTGCACGAAATAGAGGAGCGGTTCAAGGAGCTCGGCCCCGCGCCCGAAAAGGACGAGCCGCCCGAGTCGGCCGAGATCGCCAAGCAGCGCCAGGAGCTCACCGCCTCCTTGGGCGAAGTGGAGGGCGCCTTGAAACAGGCGCGCGTGCTCCTGGTACATATCGACCAGTTGAGCGAGCGGGTGGCGCAGAAGCGCCATGCGCTGTATGCGCGCGAGCTGTTCGCGCGCAGCGCAAGCGCGCTTGACCCGTTCTTCTGGGTTCAGGTGTTCCGCGCCCTTCCCGTCGAATTCATTCGCGCCACAGCGCTCCTGGAGACCTGGCGAGGCGAGCAGCACGAGGCTGGTGGACTGGCCGCATCCGTCCTCGTCCTGCTCACGCTTGCCGCAGCAACGATCGTCGTCAGCTGGCGCTGGCATTCACGCGCACGCGCGCTGCCGGACAGCTCTGCTACCGCGAAAGCCTGGAGCGCGATGCGAGTGTTTATCTTCTTCACACTTCGCACCCCGCTCGCATGCCTTGCCGGTTTGTTACTGCTCAACGAGCTCGGGGTCCTCAACTTCCGGCTCGAGCAAATTGCGCAAGGCATTGTCGCCGGGGTTGCGGCGGCGTGTTTCGGGCACGCCGTGGCGCGCTCTCTCTTTGCCACCGACAGGCCGGAAGCCCGGCTGGTGCAAGCAGATGATGCAACGGCACGCTGTTTTCACAATCACTTGCTTTGGGCTTCGCGCATCTTGGGCGTCGTGATCGCGCTCCAGGTAATCCACAAGATCCTGTTCGCGCCGCTTGTGGTGACCATCGCAACAAATGTGCTTTTTGGCGTCGCGACCACGGGCTTGTTGATGCACCTGGTGCTGCGCCTCGACCGCATTAAGCGGGCGAGGGGAACGACGCTGCCTGCAGCCGCATGGGCTCACCCCTTGGGACTGCTCATGAGCGTAGTAATCCTGCTCGCGGTGATCTCAGGGTACAGCGCCTTTGCCGCGTTCGTGGCGCTACGGGTGATCGTTGCCGCTGCGGTGTTCGGAGCGCTTTACCTGCTGTCGCTCAGCACGCAGATCTTCTTTGCAAGCTTCGGCGAGCAATCGACAAAGGGGCAAAAACTGGCGGCGAGCCTTGGCGTAAGCGCCCGAGCTCTGGCGCTCAGCGGAACACTGGTTTCAGCACTCGTTCGCGTGATGCTGATTGTGCTCTCGTTCGTGGTGATCATCGGACCGTGGGAAGTGTCCACTGCCGATCTGTTCGATACGGTGCGCAATATCCCGTTCGGCTTTAAGATCGGCGACTTGCACCTTTCCCTGAACGCAATTCTTGCTGCGGTCGCAATGCTGGTTCTACTGCTGCTCGTTACCCGCGTCATGCAGCGCTGGCTGGAAAAAGAGCTCTTGCCGCGCACGCGCATCGAACCGAGCCTGCAACTCTCAATCGTCACCATCTTCGGCTATGTCGGTGCGATTGCTGCCATTTCGCTCGCGCTCACCGGACTTGGTTTCGATCTGCAAAAGATAGCCCTTATCGCCGGTGCACTGTCGGTTGGTATCGGCTTCGGTCTGCAATCGATCGTTTCAAACTTCGTTTCTGGTCTCATCCTGCTGACCGAACGTCCGATCCGGGTGGGGGACACCATTTTAGTGAAAGGTGAAGAGGGGTGGGTACGGCGTGTACGCGTGCGCGCGACCGAGATCGAAACGTTTGATCGCGCAAGTGTCATCATTCCCAATTCGGAGCTTATTACCGGTGTGGTGAAGAACTGGACGCGTACCAACACCCTCGGCCGCATCGTTGTGAAAGTTGCAGTTGTCTATGAGAGCGATCCGGTCCAAGTCCGTGACGCATTATGCGAGCTTGCGCGCGCACATCCGCAAGTAGTGCAGTCACCCCCACCCGGCGCATTTCTCGTGAACCTTGGCGAGAAGGCCCTTGAATTCGAACTGCGTTGCGTGGTGGCCGATGTGGAAAAAAGCCTCACCGTGAAAAGCGACCTGCATTACGCAATCCTCAAGCGCTTCAGCGAGGCTAATATCGAGATACCGTACCCACACCGGGAAATACGATCGGTCGAGCAGCGGCCGAGCAATGGAGGGGCTCTCGGAGCGCTGGCGCATCCACATTGATCTCGATTCGAGAGAAGTTGGGCCGCAGGGGGTATTGCGACCAGTACACCGGACAAGTTCGCATCCAACCAATCTGGCGCTCTAAGAAACGCAAAATCACAGTTGGCACAATCGCGATCGGTCCAAAGCCGTTAATGCAAGCGCACGAACGCCGGCTGCTGATGCGAATGACCGAGCAGCCACTGGTACATACCAGCGTGTCCCGGGCAACTCGCGTCCAAGAAAAATCCCGCACCATCCATGCTCGTCCCCTTTCACCCATTCGCCTTGAGCGCGCTCCAATGGCCGATGGGCCCCGTTCTGCAGGGAGATTTCGAGAAATTGCAACGAGAGTCGATCCAGGTAAGCCAGATTCTATAATGATGTCAGTTGGTTGTAAGGAACTTCCCTGCAGCGAGCAGCAGGGAGCGTTTTCGATATTGCAGGGAAGAGCAGCGTGGAATCGCGCACAATGGCAGGGTTCGTTGGCGCAGATTCGGCGATTCTTGAAGCCGTGTTCCAGCAATACCCACTCCGCTGCATATTTGGCCGCAGGGGCTTGTTGGCGCCCCGTTTGCTCGTGACCCACAAACCGAAAATGACCGTTGGCTCAAGCGACGCCCAAACGTGCATTCCCCTTTCACCCCAATCCGGGTCTCCTGCCTCAACTACGTTGAGGATTTGGGTCTCAATGTTGAGGGGAAGTCGCTGCGCGGCGTTTCTTCCACTCCAGTCTGGTACAAGGGATCACATCGTTGCTTCAGGCGTTTACTAGCGTGTAGGCGAATTAAGGAGTTCTTCCATGTTCCTCCTCTCAGCCGTAAGCTTGGAAACGAGCGCGCCGGAACTTGGCACGCCGAATTTCACCGAGATCCGCACTGTCCCAAGGCCATTCCCCAGGGACGCGGGTGAGCGCAATTGTTACAAATATCTGCTGGAGCAAATGCAGGCCACGCCCAATCGCCCGCACCGAAAGAAAGCCGAATTTGAGCAAATCTGCCGAGCGCGATTCGGTGTAACGGTGGATAGCTTCGATTACTGCTGGCGCGAGGCAATTAAGGTCACCGGCGCGGGTTGGGACCAACCCGGCCGCCCAAAATTTTCTCGCTAATCCCCCCAGGCACTTTTTTCCTGATCTGACTCGCCCAAGATGGAGCGCCGAGTGCGCTTGCAATCTTGGATGAGGACTTATGGCTCGAAAAATTGCACGGGTTGCACAGTGGCGGCCTGATCATCGACAAACGTCCAACGGGCAGCTTAATGCACGCAAGCTCGTGCGGGTGCGGGCGCTGTCGATCACTCAAATCAAGCTCAACCGGCGTAATGTCAGGACTCACTCCGGCAAGCAGATCGGGCAGATCGCAAACAGCATCCTCGCGTTTGGTTTCACGAACCCATTGCTGGTCAACGAACATTGGAAACTGATCGCTGGGGAGGGCCGCTACAAAGCAGCGCAGCTTCTCGGCCTCGCCAAAGTGCCGGCCATCGTGCTGGCGGGACTTTCGCCGGCGCAACAGCGCGCCCTTGCGATTGCCGATAACAAGATTGCGGAAAACGCAGGATGGGATCGTGCGCGCCTTGCGATCGAGATACCGGAATTGGCCGGGTTATTGGAAACCGAGGGCCTT
>AR_comb_assmDRAFT_10368055_pt1 | contig 11309 bp, 7 predicted proteins | sample ArasoioldDNA_FD_10543 | JGI IMG/M metagenome (IMG submission 10543) | reverse complement strand
GTCCCTCGCGCACTGTTCGAGCGCCTCATCGAGACACTTCACGCTAATTCCACCCCATGAATGGATACAGCCGAGCTTAGGAGGTGTGGGAATGCGGAAAATGAAGCCTGAAGAACTGATCGCACTATTGCGCCAGCTTGCCGATGCAGACCTGCATTTCATCGACCTGAGGGGCCTTGATCTCAGCGGCCTACATTTCAGCGGGCTCGTTTTGAATAGTGCGGATTTCGGTAACGCGAACCTCAAACAGACCAACTTCATCGGGAGCCAGGTTAGGGCGGTCAGATTCTCTCAAGCAGATCTCAGGGAGGCCGATTTCACCGGAGCAAATCTGAACGGGTCGAGCTTCGGAGTCGTATCGGGGTCGGAGGAGGTAGCGAGCCTTTCGCGGACAAGTTTCAAGCATGCTGACCTAACGGGTACAGTCTTCCAAAACCTCGATTTCAGAGAAGCAGACATCACTGGCGGAAAGTTCAGCGGATCGGAGCTTACCGGATCGAACTTCGCTGGCATGGACCTCAGCGGAATGGATTTTTCTGGGGCTAAATTCCTCCACGCAAACCTGGCTCGGACGAAGCTCGCCGGGACGGACCTCCGACATGCGCAACTGGCCGGCGAGACAACGCTTGATCACGCAATTCTTGCTGGTGCAAATCTCAGTGAAGTGCTTCTAGCGCCGTCGAGTGCCAAAGGTGCGGATTTCACGGAGGCAAATCTGGCGGGGGCCGATCTGGGCGAAAGGATAGACCTCAGTGGATGCGCGCTCGTTAGGGCCCGGCTCAAGGACGCGCTTCTTCCCGGGACGAATCTCACCGAGGCCGACCTCCGGGAGGCAGATTTGAGTGGCGCTAACCTTGACGGTGCAATCCTGGCAAGGGCCAACTTGAGAAATGCTCGCCTTAGTAGCGCCGATCTATCGGGGGCGAACCTAGAGGGTGCCCAGGTTACAGAGGAACAGTTGGCGAGCGTGGCGTCATTGCGTGGCGCCATCATGCCTGACGGGACCAGGCATGAGTGATAGGAGTTCCCGACGATCCCAGACGCTGCTTCTCTGAAGCTACGAGAGAACATTCTTTGAACCTAACGATTGATGACTTCTATACCGCGTCTTGAACAGTACGATCGTGGCGCCGGCTGGCAGCCTGCGCTGAGCGTCAAGTCGGGTTTCCTTATCGTCCGCGAGCTGGCCAGCCGCACGCGCCTGGCTAGGGGTACTCCGGTAGTGCCATCCGTGTAGCAGGCAACGTCCGTGTAGCAGGCAACGTCCGTGGGACGATGTCGCCAGACGCCGGAGGCGGCCGGGATTTCCGGATGCGGCGGCGTAGGCACACGAGCAATCTTACTCTCCGTCCAGCTTGTATCAGGCCGGTCCGCATCCGACTTGTACGGCATAACGAGTGGGGCAAGAGAAGCCGTCTCGCGTGCGGAGGGTGAGCGCGCGCGAACGTAACCAACGCGTCACGCCGCAGCTGGAACCGCGGTTGCCGTCCCGTCGGAGGCGTTCAGTCAGGATAATGTGCTCGGATCGTGCGCGGAACGCCTCGGGCGTAGCCACAATCCGACGGGTAGCCAATCGATTGCCTCACGCCATTTGACCGCCCACGGCGGATCCGGCCGCGCGGATCGAATGCGTGCGAGCGTGACTAGCGGCTTGACGTGGCGCAGTCGGTAGCTGCAGTGACCGCATGAAGCAAGCCGGTGTCTGCCTCGCCTAACGCCCCAAGCGTGTCCCCCGCTGCGAGGAGATGCCGTGCCGTCGGAAGGTGTCCTTGGGTGATGTGCTCCATGCGGCCAGTCCGAGAGGCCGTTGCCGGCCGTCGTCGAGCACTCAAGCGGGGTCGTCGCCGCGCGCGAAAAACAACCACCGGGAAGCGGCGGTTTGAATCCGGCCACTCAGCTCCCACCTAACGAACAGCAGCGGCCGTTCTTAACGCCAACCATGCGGATTTGCCGTTTCGCGCGCGTTTCTGATCGGCGCGCCGTGTTTCGCCAGGACTGAGAAAGCCCTTCAGGGGTGGGAGAGTCAACCCCGCGACCGGGCCGACCACTACCTCCGAGGACCGCAGTTGAGCTACAACCGGCCTAACAACGCCTGAGTTTGACAGCGCTCTCGTGGGTCCCTAGATAGCGGCTTTGCTTGCAGTGGCGTGAAGTCACACGGGTTCGACTGTGGGCCGGCGCGCCACTGCAGCCTCGTTAGGTCGCCCACGCGGTGGAGGGACCATGGCTGACCCCGTTAGCGCGATAGTCGACCAGTACAAACAGTGGCTGCTCGGTGCCACGAAGCCACGGACGCTCGTGGTGCCGAAGACAAAGTTCGAAGAACATCCTGATAGGAACTACAGTCTGAAGAACCGAAAGGCCAGCTACCTTCAGCATGAAAAGCAGACCTTCGGAATAAACTTGGGATGGACTGACGACGCGAAGGATTCCACGGGGGACAAAGTGGCTCGCTGGTTCTTCACCCGCAGCGGCAACAACCCGGGCCCGGTCCAGTATGGCGAAACGATCGCCATAGGAAACGGCGGAAAGCCGTCATTCCTCGAGTTTGAGGATCGTGCCGTAGGCATCAACCTGGGCTGGTCGGAGAATCCGTCGTTCGAATGGAAACTGCTCGGGGGCAAGATCGGAGACCCGGTGAACACGCAGGATTTGATCGCGATCTTTAACGAGAAGTCTGAGGACGGGGAATGCCTCATCTTTTTCGATCGCACTGTAGGCGGCGACATCGGTTGGCCGAGCAGCAAGACATGGACTAAGCAGTTGGAAGGCAAGGCTTGGAGCGTTGTGAAGAAACAGGCGCTGGAGCGCCTAGGCATTGACTAGGCGGTCGGACTAAGGAATCGGATCGGGAGGCTCGGCACGCATGCGCAGAACATCCAGCGCATCACACGTGTGGCGGTGAGCATGGCTCGGACGGCGGATTTCAGCTGACTCGACTGAACGATCAGCTGATCCAGATGGCGAATCGCTCGGCAGCACTTCACAGGGGACGGGGTTACACCCGATTGGCAGTCATCCAGGCGCGCCGCGCAGGCAACGTCGCCAAAGCGGAACAGGCCGAAGAGTTGCTGCGCGCTCGCAAGGCACTGATCGACCAGCTGGATGCCGCCGTCAAGGCGATCAGGAACGCGGACACCGCGAGCGTCGCAGTGCGGGCCCAGGCCGCACTCAAGCACGCATCGGACGCCGCGAGGGAGGTGGCCGCACTCCAGGAACTGGGGCAGGCCCGGGCAATCCTCGACGCGCTCTTTGTGGCCAACGCGACGCTAGCGCTCCAGCTGCAGATCGCGCGTCAGGAGATGAACGAGATCGACGCCGAGGACGGCAGGATTGAGAAGCAGGTGATGGACATCGCCGCCGCGACGTCGAAGGCGGACACGGACGTCGACAACTTCCTCATCGGCTGGGACCAGAGCCAGCCGGGCACGAAGAAGGCCATCGAGGACGAGGCTGAGGCGGAGCATAAGAAGCGGATACACGACCCAAAATCGTTCCGGCGCGATACCGGAGTTGCGGCGCAAAGCTGACGATGCGCCATCGGACAATCTCCTAGCCCGCGAGCGTCTTGACGGGTTAGCGGATAGGACTGGTCTGACTTCACCCCTCGCCAGCGTGCGCGGTGTCGACTCTCGTCGGGCTCCGGCCCGGTTGGGAGAACGTTTGGAGAACTCCGGCGCGAATGGCGCACAACGGCCGCCCGCGGCAACCGGGCGATGCCCGGTCTGGTCACACGCGTCGTGAACAAGAACGGATGGGTGAACGAGGCCTTCTACAATGCTAACGGCCTGCCCGGCACGATCGTCGATTACGGGCCGCTCGGCCCCGGGCGCGATGCCGTGACGTCGTTCCAGTGGGACACGAAGTGGGAGCGCGTTACTCAGATCACCTACCCGGAACAGAACGTCGTCCGGTTCGGGTACAACCCCGCTACGGGGAACCGGATCTGGCAAGAGGACGGGCGGGGTGTATCGAGCCGGGTCAACTTTACCTACAACGACACGACCGGGAACGGCTCGCTCCTTCTGGCCTCGGTTGTCTATCCGGCGGACGCGCAGGGGACGCAGGCGCGTGACACAGTCAAATACGACGGACTCGGCAACGTTGCCGAAGAGCGGGTCGCCGTGGGCACGACGGCCGAGCAGGTGAAACGCCTAACGAACGACGGCGCCGGCCGCACGGTCCTGAGCGCGCTGGACATCGTCGCCGGCGGGTCGCAGCAGCAGCGTGACTCGACTGAGTTTGACGCCATGGACCGCGTGCTGCGGACCAAGTCCTACGGCTTCGGTACGACGCCGGCGGAGACGGTGTTCACGCAGAGCACGTATGACAACGAGGGGAACCGCCGCCGCCTCGAGCGCTGGTCGTATCCCGAGGTGCCGACGTCTCCGATCGGCCACATCGTGACGCGCTGGGGCTACGACCGCGCCAACCGCGCAATTGCCGACACGGCGGCGGACGGGAAGACGGAGGCGAGAACGTACGACGAAGCAGGCAATGTGCGCACCGACTCTACGCGGCGGGGGTTGCGCGTGAGCATGACGTATGACGCTCTGAACCGCCTAACGTCTCGCGCGCTTCCGTCGCTCACATACCCCCGGCGGTCCGACGGCGTCGTCAACCTCGGAAACTTCACGGGAACGCCGGAGAATCGAAGGTACCCGCGCTACCCGCTCAGCCCCGCCGACACCGGTACCATCGCAAGCGACCTCGAGACCTTCGAGTACGACGCGATGGGAAACCTGGCGGTCGCCAACAATTCCGACGCCAAGGTAAGGCGGACGTACTTCCCCAACAGCCTCGTGGCGTCAGAAGTCTCCCGCATCCGAACGTACGCCGGGACCGACACCACGACGCACACCTACCAAATCGGCTACAGTTACGACCTGAACGGGCGCCGAACACAGGTCACACACCCAGCTCAGTTGGCGGCGGGGACGACGACGGGGGCGACCACCTACCAGTACTCTCCCACGACGGGCGGCCTGGAGATGGTGACCGACCCCCTCGGCAACCTGTTCAGATACCACCTCGACGCGCGGGACGAGATTGACACCCTGTACATGCCAGGCGGCATCTCGGAGGCATTCAGCCTTGACCCGGCGGGGCGGTTGTCGGTGGACCGCATGATCAACGCGAGTACGTCACCCACTCGGTTCACCAGCGACCCGCTGCGCCTAACGACGTTTACGTACGAAGGTCGCGGCAAGGTGCTCACGTCGCAGAATCAGGCGGGTGCGCTGGACGCGCTGACGGCGGCGTACACCGGCCTTGGCTACGTCAAGCAGAGCGACTACGCCGACCACGGCACGAACCAGTGGGGCAACGGTGTGGGCTTTACGTCGCACGAGACATTTCAGTACGACGCGTTAGGGAACCTGTTCCAGACCAGCACGGTCACGACGGGCGCGACCATCGGCGCGTCCCAGCGCTACGAGAACGGCCGTTCCATGCACTACCAACTGAGCACCGGGCGCGTCGTACTTGACTCGTTGAACAACACCCGCGCGGACACGTTGATGTACGACGGTTCCGGGAACGTCGAGTTCTCGACGTTCAAGTCGGTCGTGACGGGGAGGACCGTGGAGGACCGAGCGTCCTACTACGACGCGAACGAGCACCTGCGCGCCGTGGACCACCGGCTTGCCCAGAGCGGCAACGCACCGAAGTTCGCGCGCAACGTGAAACTCACGTTCGAGGAGTTCCGCTACGACGCGCTCGGCCGCCGCGTGCTCGCGCGCACGAGGCGATGGTGTCAGGGCGATGTGGACCCGAGCGGCGATCCGGAGTGCGGGCTCTCAACGATCCGCCGGACCGTGTGGGATGGGAACCACGAGCTGTACGAGATCCAGATGCCGGGCGGGGACACCACCTCGGCCAGCACGCTCGAAAACGACACGAAGGCCCCCGAGCAGCCGGCGGACCTGACGTTCACGTATTTCGATCTAAACCCGTTCTTCGGCCGCGTTGCGTACACCCACGGGCTGGCGATCGATCAGCCGCTCGCTATGACGCGACTCGGGTACGCCGACCGACCGTTCAACCGGCCGTTCGTCCGCTGGCAAGCGTTTACGCTGGTCCCGCACTGGAATGCGCGGGGGCAAGCGGATAACGGTACGTTCGCCGATGGTGGTGCGCAGAAATGCATGAACGACGGCGTGAACGCGTCGCGATGCGTCTACGTCCAATGGCCCTTCGGCTGGACCACCTACAATCAGACGATCTATACGCGCACCACGTGGCACGGTTCGCTCGTGGAGCAGAAGCGGGACGGCACGGGCCTGTTGTACCGCCGGAACCGGTACGTCGACCCGGCAACGGGGCGGTTCACGCAGGAGGACCCGATCGGGCTGGCGGGCGGGCTCAACGTGTATGGATTCGCAGGCGGCGATCCCGTCAACTTCAGTGACCCGTTCGGTTTGTTCGATGTGTACGTAGGATGTCGTAACGTCGACAATTCAGGTGGCACTTTCCAACACTGCTCCGTCCGGGTCGTAAACAGTAACGTTGACGTCACCTTCGAACTATTGAACAAAGGTGGAACGAACGCAGTTGGGCAAGCACCGCCTGACCAAGTCCAGCGTTACACGGGCAGATGGACGAAAGTTGCCGTCCCTATGGGCAAAGAGTCGGAACAGTTCGACGCTGAGGTACTTGCGAACGCGCAGCAGCTTGCCGCCGAGCGGAACGGCATGAAGTATTCATTCCTGGGTTCTCGCAACTCTAACCGCTACGTGTACGATGTGATTACGCGTGCCGGTGCTAGGGTGCCTTGGTCCGCGATACGGAACCCTGACCGCTCGGGCGCCCCCGGATTGTGCGGTGGCGGTGGCATCACCGACGGATGGAATTGCGCGGGGATTCCACTCCCTCGTCCCTGGTTGGCTCCGCTCAGCGGCGGACAGTAGCGACGAACTCTCCCAGCAAAAACGAACCGGTGAGGCAGAGATGCACAGGACTCAACACGTATCCCAGCTAAGTTCCGCCCTTATCGCGCCCAGTGTGGCATATCTGCTGGGGTTGGTCTATGCTGGTAAGATCTACGCCTCACAACATTCTGAGCCAAGCGGGATGCAGTATGTCATGCTTCCTCTTGTTGCTGCACCATTGGTTGGCATCGCGGCGGTTGCACTGGTCGTACGCGGAAGACGCGCTGGCCTACACGTGCTGACAATTCTAATGCCGTTCGCGGCTTGCGCGCTGCTCGCGTCACCGATCGTTGGTGTGCCGCTGTCGGATACCTACGCGCAATTCGGTTTGATTGCTGTCATCGTCTTCGGGCTGGCTCACGTAGCGTCTTTGCTTCTGCTCCGAGTTGCGCATACATCAACCCTAACGACGGATTCGCGCGGCCGACGGTGATGGCTGAGCCCCTGAGCGTGCCAGCGCATGGCAGTTGAAGCCACCTCACAGGATCCATCTCGGAAGCGCTGGGCAGTTCACACTATATAGGCGCAGACGACGGCATAAGCGCAGACAACGGCGAGAGCCCGATCGAAGTTGCTCGGGCTCTCGTTTTGCGTGCAGTCGAAGCGGGCTCCCGTCCATGGCACCAGGATTTCTCGGCCCGGATAGGTGCGTCTTGCGACGATCAGCGGACGATCTTTTGAAAAGACGCGACCAACGGTTTTCTACAAGCCCACCGCCAGCCGGAGAAGTGGGGAGAAAGTGGGGAGAACAAAGCGCCGGATGACGAACTTCGGCCACGTATGGCGTCAGTGCCTAACGGCTACTTCACAAAGGTAATCATCGCAACTGTAGGAACTTACTCACGGCGATTGCCTGCCAAGTCAGCGATGGGACGTCATGCGGGACTGGTAACGCTGGCCCTGACGGGACCGCTATTGGGCCCCGCAATCGACGGCTTTGGCCCGGTATCGGGCGATATGGTCCCCCCGGTTGGTTGCGACAGTGGGGAGAAAGTGGGGAGGAGATGGGGGTATCAAGAGGCCCAGGCGGGTCGCTCCCGGTCCTTCGCTCTCCAGGGCCCTCCGCGCAACCTATGACACCCGCCGCTGCAGTGTGAAGGCGCTGGTCCACTAGCGTCCGGACCGCCCCGACGTGAGTAGCCGGCCCCAAGTGCCGCCGCCGCGCGCTCATCCGCTCGCGGGCCTAGCACCATCGCTGCGGGTGTTTCGTTTTTTCTCCGCGCGATGGGCAAACGTGGTGTGACCTTCAGGCGCGCTCGACGCCGCGTGTCAGCGCGTGGCGTCGATCCGGCGAGGAACGATTCCGCTTCCCGCACTGCGGACTCGAAGTCCACGGTCACGCCGCGAACCGAGGTGGCGAGTGCGGCGTAGGGGCTCGGCCGCCGTCTTAGGAAGCGCGAGGTGTGCGCCAGGCGCGTCGTACGCCTAACGACGTCCACCGTCATTCGGCGCCACCGACGCTGCGATGCGGCTATGCGACACCCTCAAGCGCGGAGCCTGGAGCTATGCGGTACCCGGCTGCAATGACGCCAAAGGTGTGGACGCGGCAGGCCGCCAGACTATCCCGAAGCGCTGCGGCGATGGCTCGCGGGAGGGAGCGCGACCGGGCCTGCTCCGTGTGTTATGCACTACATTCGGCGCGTGAAATCCAGCTTTGTCCAAGGCGCCGTGCGCGCGCGGGTGGTTGTGCTGGACCGTCGCAACCGGCGTGACGAGCGTGAGATCTAGTACGGCTGTGCCCTGGCGAGAAAGTCGGGCGAGAAAGGTTGCTCTAAAAGACACTTGTCAATCCTAGCTCGCTTTGCACGGCTGAAAAAGGGCTGAAGATCGTTTGGTTGCTACTCGTGTTGCCCCAATTCAAGCCGATCAGCCTAACGCACGAGGTGCCGTCGGGCAGAAAAGGGTCGCTCGGCGTGCAGTACTCGTAGTTGAATATCGGACCACCACTGTCTCCGAGCCGCGCCATCCCTGACGCAATGGTCTGGCAGAGCACCGTTATGTTCGTCCCGCTAACGGTTCGGTTGGAGCACAGTTGCTGAACGTAATGAATCGTCCAGCCGCTCGTTCGGCTCATCCGATACACGGGTGAGTTGACTGTAATCGTACTTGCGTAAGGGAAACCCTCGTATGAAATGATCTTAAACCTCGGGTCTGCCGAGTTGATTTTCCGCGAGCCAATCGTGCCGACGGGCCATCCATAGTTCATCGTTTTGTAAATGTACCCGAGCTCATACGGTGGTGTCGGCAGTTCTTGGGCGAACTGGATGAAAGCGGCGTCGCTGTAGCGGCACCTCCGAGAGCCATTTTCGCAAGTCCACCATGTGGGGTCCAGCATTTCCGACCCTAACGTCGGACCCGAGCTGTTTTGTGTGAATCCTGCTAGTCCAGGAAAGTCGGAACCGTAGACGTAGGTGCAATGAGAATTTGTGACGAACCCAATTGCCGTCCCAATCGTTGCGTTGAATCCGTAGGTGCAAGTCCCGAAACCAATCGTCCCCGTCTCAAGGCCGCCGCGAAGGGGACGAACGGTATCGATGAGTGAGTCAGTCGGCGTGTCAGGTGTCTCGATGCCGGTTAACACGGCGTCCGCAGGAACCCCGCGGGCGACCAGCCATTCGGTTGCTTGTTGACCTGCATAGCGCGATACCACGCCGAGCCGAACTTTGTTGGCCAGCTCGTCGGCGTCGGTCGACGTTACTTCGCCGTTACCAAGCAATTGGTCCGCCAGCTGTTGCCACGCCTTGAGATCGGCGAATGTGTAACTCGCGGGGGCTGATTTCCACCGCGCCTCATGTCCTGACCGTCGAGCAGCTTGCTCGATCGCCGCCGCGGAGGGCCATTGCCTAACGATGCTGATTGCCGTCGGCCCGTCGCCTGCGGCCGTCAGCCGGATCACTATGTCGCCCGATGAGTCTGTGTGCAAACCGGCGAACCCCTGTACGCGTTGGCCGAGTTCGAGCAAGTCGTCATCGATAGTCCGCACGACCGGCCGTGAGTCGGTCGTGACCCCCGCATGGAGTCGTGGCGGCACCGGGTCAGTGGGGTGAGGATCAGTGCCACGCGAGTGAGAAAGCTGCGGCGAAGCCCGCACACAGAAGGCCGTGTGGAGACCGTGTCATTGGCGGTTGCGTGGGAAGGAAGCCGATCTGGTTGCGACGTTAGGACGGCGACAGCCGGGCCTGAAAAACCCTTTGAGGAGTTGGTTTGCCGCATCGGTCGAATTGAAGCGCTACCGCGCGTTGCTCCCAAGACGCGTAGCCGGGCTTCCGGACGGTCACGATGTACGTGCCGGGCCGCTGCAGGGCTAGGGCTAGGTCAGTTCGTGTCGTTGCATCAGAGCCCGAGAACGCTCCGACAACGGAGTCAGTGAACGCGCCATCTACCGCGACCAGAGTGGCTCCTTGCGCGGCGGGCCTACCGGTCACCGAATCGGTGACATAAGCCACAATCGAGAAGGGTAGGATACTGGTGCAATCATCCCCGGTGGTGTCCATGGCGCATGCAGCGGCCATTGAAAGAGTGGCCAACAGAGCGCCGACGAACGGGGATGCGAAATACTGCAGCGAAAATGATTTCTTGCTAACATCCACGATCACCTCGCCGGAAAGGGTCAAATAGCCAGACCCCAACCGCAAATCAGCGGTCACGCAAGCATCTATAGCTGAGACCGACCTAGGCCGGCGGCACGATACGTTGACCTACCACGTTGCACAATCAGGGCATGCCCGGGCAGAAGGGGCGTTGTATTCCGGGGTGCGCCGTAACACTGGACCGCGACGTCGAGGCGGATGGCAGCGTTAGGCATCACGTGCGGCTCGCCCTGGCGGCGGAACTGGAAGCCATCACGCGCTTCGCCGAGCGTTCCTTCAAAGTGGACAACGAGCTCGGGCGCCGGTGCACCGCCCGAGAGATCGATGTCCTTCGTGGGCCCGCCCATGCTCGCGGAAGCGGAGCTCTAGCGCGACACCACCCTTGAGCACGTATGTCGTCGGTGCGTGTTCCGCGTGACGAGCCGGGGGGCTACGTTGCAAAACGACGTCCTCCCGAGGCGGCGATCCGTGCGCTCGAGCAGAAGTTGCCGCGTGAGTGCAGGATCGATCAACCGGCTGCTCGTGCCGTTCGGAAGCGCGTTTGTACAGGACGTCCCCCGAAGTGCTCGATATGTCCGCTGCTCGCGTACCGCCGCCAGGTGTGAGTCGTTAGGCATCGCTAAGAAGCTAACGGCGCGATACGCTCGTTCGCGTGGGTGCATGCGGTGAAGTCCGGCAAGGGGCGGCGGTTGGCGGCCACATACGTGCGGCCATGCTCGTTATGCCGCCGACTGGCGGGTGCCCTTGCTGCTGGTGGCCGAGGAACATAGCCGGCGAATGGGCGGCTGAC
>AR_comb_assmDRAFT_10616720_pt1 | contig 11311 bp, 11 predicted proteins | sample ArasoioldDNA_FD_10543 | JGI IMG/M metagenome (IMG submission 10543) | reverse complement strand
TTTATCATCTCGGAAGAAATCCGGCTGTCTCGGGTTCGAATCCCGACGGGCCCGTACTATAACATGTATTTATATGGTTCCGTTCCTAATGATATTTAATTGATAGGTTTAGACACGAGTGCGTACACTAGATTCGAGTATGGCATTAAGTCAGACGCAACGAAACAAAAATACGTGAAAAGACTAGAATTATTTCTTGATTTTTATAGTATAGAAGGAAGTAGTGTAAAAGAGAAGTCAGAAAATTTTCTAAAAGTTATCAAACATGGTAAAAACACACAGAAACTAACAGATCTGATTATGAGGTACATGTCATATCATTTGAACAGAGTACAAAAAAAGGAAATATCAACGTCAACGGTACGTAACTATTATAAACCAATTAAACTTTTTTGCGAAATGAATAATATTGTTCTCAATTGGAAGATCATATCAAAAGGCATTCCGTCTGCGCCCGAGAGTTCCAATGACCGTATTCCCACATTAGATGAAATAATAGAGCTTATAAAATATCCAGATAGAAGAATAAAACCAATAGTTCTTACCATGATGAGTTCTGGAATACGAGTGGGTGCATGGGAATGGCTGAAATGGAAACATATAATTCCTATTTACGGCGAAGAAAAACGGGTTATTGCTGCAAAAATAATAGTTTATGACGGTGAACCTGAACAGTACTTTTCCTTTATTACGCCAGAGGCATATTTTTCATTGAAGGACTGGATGGAATTTCGGGAAAAACAAGGTGAAACAATAACGCGGGAATCATGGCTTATGCGCGATATTTGGAATACTGGAAGAATAATATCTAATATAAAAGAATTAAATCTTAAAGGAACATCTGGATTAATATCGATACCAAAAAAAGCTGATTCCAACGCAATAAGACAAATATTTACAAGGGCATGGAAAGTCCAAAATATTCGCGAGGTAGATTATCAGAGAAGACACGAATTCAAATCAACTCACTGTTTTAGAAAATATTTTGAAACGAACGCATTAAACTCCATGAAACTCCTCAATGTAAAGTTACTTATGGGGCATGATACCGGTTTGGAAAAATCATACTATAAACCCACCGAAAAGGACCTTTTACAGGATTATTTACGTGCTATAGAATTCCTATCTATTAATGGTAACGAAACAAAGCTATCCAAAGAAATCGAGCAGCTGAAAGGAAAAAGCAAGGAGAATGAATATCTTATTAGTGGAAAACTTGAGGAGAAGGACAAACAAATTGAACAGCTGGAAATGAAATATGAAAAGACAAACGAAACATTGCAGACTATACTCTCTGCAATACAAACTGTTGGCCAAAATGACAGAAGAAAATTAGCCACAAAATTAATCGAAACTGGAATATACAAGCATACCGAACTTAATCAGTGAATTTCTTCTATTGAATCTAATGGTATCACAGGTAGGAATGTCATCGCAAAGAAGCTAATTAAAAGTTGGCAAATACACCTTAGAGTGCGAATAGCATTGCTTGTTCAAATTAATGTGGAGCTAATTCTTGTTTCTTGTTTGGTTCAATTCCTTGATCACATTGATTTTGAGCTGTTCCAGACGCTCATAAAGTTCAGGGTAGACTTGCCTGAAGGCATTCTGTAACGTCAAAAAATTCTCATCGGTTAGGTCATGATGTGACCAGTTTTGAGATAGTATGTTTGATTTGGTTTGAAGATCAAACTCTATTTCTGGGCGAGCAAGAAGATTTCTGACCAGTGCAAACTTTTCAAATTCATTCAGAATCTGGCTTGGGGAAAGAGCATTATTTATCCACTTCTGAACTAGAATACCTTTCTTGTCTCGCGGTGGAATTAATCGTACCTTTTTGGAAGTAATACTTGGTTGCAACCGATTTGGATTGATGGCTTCAATCAGAACATAAGTGATATAAGCACCAATCATACTAGCGAAGTCAAATATGCCTAATTTGTAAATGGATTTTCTACTATCTGATTTCAAAGGCTTCTGAATTGAGTTATGTAATATCCTCCTACAATATTTTATTTTACAAAATTCACTGTAGGATGATATCGGTTTACAGGCTTCCAGTGAATGCAACGCCATACTTCCGAATAGAAACGAGGAAAGATCCGGATCCCCAAATGCCTTTGAAGTCAGCTTGTATTTTCCTCGTTTTCCATTCACCTTATTAACCAAACCATCGGCTGATAATTCCTTGCAGAGAACATACACCGTATCACGGCTAAGTTTCAAGGAGTTCGTCAGTTCAGTTGTAGATAGGCCCTCTGGATAAACACTGCCCAATATCTTAATAATTCTCATCTTATTGAGATCCGACATTTCTTATCACTAACTAAACGAATGTAGGAATTTCCTACATTAAATATGTTGGCATACTTGTAAGTATTGTAGATGTGACATGACTACAAAACTCATAACGATAGCAATATCGCAGGAAAACTATACAATACTCAAGTCTTTGGGTAGAACGGGTGATTCATTCAATGACGTAATTTCTCAACTCATAAAAAAATCGCTTAAGTGAGAAGGATTTGGTTAGTAACTCAGAGATATTTCCGGATTTAATTATTTACAAATGTATTCCTGATTGCAAAAGCTGTCCTGGAAAATGGGTTAATCACTATATCAATCACAGTATAATTTGTCATTGCATAAGTTGCAACCATTCACGTACGATCTGGTCGGCGAGAGAAAAATGACCGTTCCTATTGATAATAACATTATACTTGGAGTGACACATCTCTTGTTAGGAGGTCAGCTGGTACCACTTTTAAAATGTCCATTTTGCAGCTTTAAGAATATCCACGAAGAAGAGATCACACATCATATCAGGTACAAGGAAGACTCTAAACATAATGTAGACGTCGACAAAATTGATAAAAAGCAATACATTGTAACCAAGAAAGAGAAAGAGAGTAGGTATCACTACGAAAGTAAGGAAGATTTACCACTTCCCTACATCATATGTCTCTGGTGTGATTATAGAGACAAGGTTGAGAGAGACCTAGAATATCATTTTGTTGAAAAGCACAAAGACCGACTCTATAAAATGAAGGTATCACCGCACGAAAGAAGACAGGACTCGGTTTGGACCAAAGATCCCTTTTCTTGGATGTATGATGACATAGAATACAGATTGTACAAAGCTGTCAAGTTGGCTAAGAGAAAAAGTGGTGTCGGGTCTGGAGAACAGTAGGGTTAGATAGATATAAAATGGAACTTGTACTAGATGATTATCTGATAAAACATGGTATTGTCGATATTAGAACAATTAAAAATAATATTGTCATACTTGCCAATTTAACCAACAAGAAGAGCCAAGAGCAGAAGCAAAAAAGGTTTGAAATAAAGTTCAGCGAGAATCCAACAGAGCAAGAGATTGCAGAGTCTCTAGAAGCCAAGTTGGACAAGGCGTTAGGACGTGACCTATGCCAGTACATCATACAATACATCTGCAAGCCTAAAAATTTTACTACAATTAGTAATTCAGGTTCAAGACAAGAGGCAGAGCAAATACAAACCCAAACAAAGCCAAAATATCAATATGACAGTTTCGAACAGTGGCAGATTAGCCTAGAAACCGCTTACCATGCACTTCATAAAACAGTGGACGATAATGTACCGCAGGCATGGACAGCTATTGAATTTGTTTTATCTGTCAAGGCAATACTGCACATCAAAGAGATAACCTTACCATATTTAGGAATAATACTTGGTCCACCGGCAGGAGTAAAAACAATTGTATTGACACTGCTAAACGGCAGACCTCACACATTCTTCACTGACAAGTTCAACCCTCACGCAATGGTCTCACATGTCGCAACTCTGCCAATGGGAATGAAGGAAGGCGATCAACACATGCTAAACAAGATGAAAAATAAAATCGTATTAGCCCCCGAATTAGCTTCCATACTTTCGGGAAGAGAAGAAGAATTAAGAGAAAGCATCCAGCTGCTTACAAGGGTAGCAGACGGGCAGGGACTAGAAACCGATTCTGGTCTTGGTCACAAAGCCGTAACCGGAAAAGTAATGTTTGTCATGACTGGCGCAGGTGTGGAATTTAGCCCAATGGTTTACAGCATGTTGACAACATTTGGCGCGAAACTGTACTTTTTTCGTCTGCCAATTGTGGAGAAAACACACGATGAATATCTTCAGGACTTGAAGGGAGACCTGTTCATGGTAAAGGTTCAGCGTATGAAGGACGCAATGAATGAGTACCTTGACGTCTTTGAGTCGTGCCCATCAGCTGAACTAGAAGACGGATTGCCAAAAATCTCCTTGGAAAAGTTCAGGTCAAACAATTCTCATGACGCCTTAGACATTATAGTGTACCTAGGGAAGCTTCTGAGACATCTACGGAACGTGACTTGGACCCGTGAATACAGCATCAGCACAAAGAGGACCACACAAGAAGACGATAAGATAGAGATAACCGAAACCGAAGAAAGGGATTTTTCGTTTAACACAAGTTTGTTTGAAGACCAAGGCAGGGCAGACCAGCAGCATTACAACCTTGCACTAGCTCACGCCTTGTCGATGGGAAGGACCTCCATTGCAATGGAAGATATCCCGTTAATAGTAAAGGTCACGCTTTCGACAGCTCCGCAAAACAGACATAGAGTATTTGAATTACTGCTAGACAAAGGCAACACGTTAACGACTCCTGAAATCTGTGATAATTTGAAAATTCATAGAAGTACCGCTAACAGGACAATGACCGAACTCGTGGCAGTTGGACTAGTTCATTGGTACAAAACCGGAGAAGAACACAGCAAGGGAATAGAGCTAAACGATGAGTTTGAGTTCTTTACAGAAGACGAATTTGAGGCAGCCAGACAAGACGATTATCGAAGGTACCGTGAATACTTAGAAAATTTAAAGGGTTCAGGACAGCAACAAGAAGAAAATATTCCCACTGACGGGGAGAAAGAAGGAGTAAGTCAGTAATGTACCGCTGTACACTGAAACGTACCCCGACGGGGCAAAAAAAATTAAATAAAAAAATTATTAAAATAATTAAAAAAATCCTTGCCCTCGGGGTACACTTTGATGTACAGCGGATATTTAAAGGACCGAGGTCAATATCATGAGATTACTCCTTAACGGTAGCCTTGAAGAGCAAGTAAAAACGGGACTTGATTTTATCCTGACTCATTTTACTGCATTTGAATTCCCTAGGACAATAAGTACTAAAACTACACAGGGAAGACAGATTCTAGTCAATAACAAAACCGAAGCTCTAGCTAGATTCAAACAAGCCAATTATCTGGATTGCCGAATCAATGCCTACTCAAAGCATGACGTATTGGAAGACCCCAGCTTCATATTCATAGACATTGATAGTACTGAAAAAGTACTTATTGACAAGCTCTTAAAGGGAAGATTTTCTTCTATCAAGGGGCATCCCACTATATTATTTACGGGAAGCGGATACCACATCTATCAACCCATTCAATCAGTCTGCATTGATGAATTAAGTACCTTTGCCGACTTTGATGATGCTTCAAGGCAATTCCTAAGATTTGCAGAAACGTACTTATCAGACAACAAGTCTGACCCAAATCATAACCCTAGTATTAACTCGTGCATGGTCAGGGTTCCAAACTCAATAAACAGCAAGTACGGTACGTACGTAAAATTAATACAATCTTGGGACGGCAAAAGACCGCATATCAGACTCATGTTAGGGAGCTTTTATGCATGGATGCTAACACGGCAAAAGAGACAACAAGAAATAGCTACTTCATATTCAAAATTTAGTTTCAATAATTCAAATCAGAAACGTAAATGGATTGAAGAAGGTCTCCTACAATCTGGCTTAAACGACTACAGAAAAACCATAGTAAATCTAGTCTTAGCCCCATACCTTCTAAACATATGCAGATTATCGCTAGACGAGGCATCAAGCACTATCCAAAAATGGCTAGAGCTCTGCAAGACTGAAAGACAACTTGATTTTAATGCCAAACATTTTGCAGATGCAGCTTTAACAGCTGTTAGAAAATCAGGCTACAAACCAATGTCATTGAGTACCCTGAAGAAAAAGAATTCTACGCTTTATCAAATGCTGGGAGCGCCATTACCTTGAAAATAAGAATTAAAGTTAATCCTTTGAGTTTGGAGCAAAGAATGGATAGTTACATACAATCATTCCCAAGATACGCCCCTCTTCATATATTCAATAACAGAATTGAGGGTCAATGGATTATAGGTAATAATTATTCAAAAGGTACCAAGTTTTATGGCGCATATCCACACAAACTAAAGGAAAGAATACTGTCACTATTCCCAGACTGCAAAGATGCCTTGCATTTGTTTAGTGGCGAAATTAAAGAAGGTACTACATATGATATCAATGCAGACCTAAATCCCTCAATTTGTGATAATGTTCTTCATATCAAAAATCATTATGATGTCATTGAAAAAATGGATTTAATCATGGCAGACCCGCCTTATGAAAAATCGGACTTTGATAGGTACAATTGCAAACCCTTCAATAAAAGGCAACTAATTAGAGACCTGGGTTTAATTATGAAAACAGGCGCTTTCTTAACTTGGTTAGATACCAGAGTGCCTATCTATTCTAAGGAAACATGGAAAGTTCTAGGACATATCTGCATCATAGTTTCGACCAATAATAGAGTAAGATGTTTAACATTGTTTCAAAAAAGACCAAAGAACACTTTTGAATGCACTAATAGTTATGGCAATGGCACGGCTCAAAAAAACGGATAAAGTTATTTAGAATGACTTTATAAATTAACAATGCAATAAGAAATCAAAGACTACCGATGAAATTTAATACTCTTATTCTCTAATACCTAAAAATAGAAGTGTTCTTATTTTTGCTAAATTGCAAGACGAAGTATTGATTAGAAAGACCTAACTAGAAAAGGTTAAAGCTAACCTCGACTATTATTATTATTTAAACAAATGCAACACTTTTTGAAATTAAGAGGAGGCAAGTGCAACTTTTGAACTCAAGAATGCAACAGGTTGAATGGCGTCGTTCCGAAGTCCTAGAGCTATCCAGTAAGGGTCACAACCAGTCCGAAATTGCAAAAATATTACAGGTGGATAAATCAATTATTAGTAGAGATATTTCTTTTCTGAGAGAACAATCCAAGCATAACATTCAAAACTTTATTGATGAAAAACTGCCGGAAGAATATGAAAAGTGTCTTGTCGGCCTAACTGCAATACTCAAAGAAGCATGGGATACAGCTCGACAATCGTCCGACAAAAGAGAAAGAATACAGGCATTGTCACTCGCTAAAGAATGTTATTCGACGAAACTGGATTTGTTAACCAATGCAACAGTTGTGGAGGACGCTATTAAGTTTGTGTCTTCCAATCTATCCAAAGAAAAAACAGTAATAGAAAAACCTAAACCGAGCAGTAAGACAATAGACAACAGTAAAGATGACGTTCAAGGACCTAAAAAAGAAAATAACCAATCTAGAGACACCTTCACAACAAACAAGACTTTTTGAACTCCTCAAAGACAAACCATTTTGGATTTGGAATATTCAAGAACATAAAATAGAAGATAGAAGGACGAATGGCCGTTGCTGCTTTAATCATATTATTGGTTTACCTAACAAGAACTTGATAGAAAAACCACTTTTTGATTACGAAAAAATAATATATGATGCTCTTAAAGTGAGTAAACATATCTGGATCAAAAAAGCAACCGGACTCGGTATAACAGAATTTATGTTGAGATACATGGCATGGTTATGTGTGAAAGATGAAAAACTAAAGGGTTCTCAGATGTGTATAGTTACTGGACCAAGGATTGATTTGGCTATTACGCTCATAGACAGATTAAAGAAATTATTTTATGATAATGAGAAACTGAAAATCGCCATCGATTTTGATACAAGGGAAACAGAATTAGAATTAAATGGAGTAAAAATTGAAGCCTTCCCATCACACCATCTTGACGCCATGAGGGGGTTAGCCAATGTGTCATTTATTTTATTGGATGAAGCTGACTTTTTTCCGCCAGGAGAACAACAGGACGCAAGAGACGTTTCAGAAAGATACATTGCTAAATCTGATCCTTATATAGTAATGGTATCCACGCCCAATGCGCCTGGTGGCCTATTTGAAAGTATTGAAAGAGAACCTGAGGAAACTTGTTTATACAAGCGCTTAAAAATGGATTACACTTACGGCATTGATAGACTTTACACAAAAGAAGAGATCGCCAATGCAGAAAAGTCTCCATCGTTTGAAAGGGAATATAATCTGAAATATCTGGGCCTTATTGGTAACGTGTTTCATACGAAGGTTATTGAGGATGCAATAACAGAATATTCTATAGACGATGCTAACATCAATTCATACGCGCTTATGTCGATGGGTATTGATTGTGGATTTGGCTCATCCGCCTTCGGCATTGTTATCACCAGGATTGCGGACCAGAAAATCCAAATTCTGTTTGCAGATGAGTTTGAAAGACCTGATTACAATCAAATGCTCGATCGCATACTAAAGCTGCTTCAAAAATATCATGTGCACAAATTTTATGTAGATGGAGCAAATCCAGAATTCATCCGCTCATTGAAATATCAGATTGGTGAAATATCTGACCCGTTGTTATATAATCAGTATATTGAAGACGCGAAAAAACACCACGTTCCCCCGGAACAGATCATGAAAGTAGTTCCTGTCCACTTTTCCACTGAACATAGAACAATGCTTGAGCATTGCAAGATGATCTTGGAGGAAGGGCGGCTGATGATTCATCCAAGTTTCGACAAATTAATTACTTCACTCCGAACCGCGGTGGAAAACGGGGAGGGTAAGCTAGACAAACAAGCAACCTCATATGATGATGTATTCGATGCGTTTAGACTCGCAATGAAATATTATAAATTCATCTAGTATCAATGAGCCTGAAATTACGATTATCCGTTAGAGCCAGTTTTCGAATGAATTAAATAAATCGGATCAAAAAGCCAGCCGCCGCAAGCGAGGCGATGCCACCGCCGATGAGATAGGCAGACTTCTCATCCACGCCCTGCGGCTTGCGGGGACGAATGAATGCTTCGTAGTTACCGTTACTATAGAACAAGTCTATCTTTCTCCCTTATTTCATAATCATTTTGATTCATGTTTAAATATAGGTCAATTCTGCTATTTAGGAATTTTCGTCTCATATTTGCCTACTGAATATTCCAGTGTGCGTATTAGAAATGCAAATGATTCAAAATTTGGTGTGTGGCATTCACTAAGCCTAACAAAATCTCTAAATTCTTGTTGACGTAGATTCACTCTTGATAGTAAGGGCGTTATGATAATTTTTGAAAATTGCCGGAAGCATACCTATGGGTTCACCATCTACTGATACAGTAACATCTCTCTCTTTTGGGAAAAAAGCGACTTCTCGAGATTGATAATAGAGGATATTTCCCTCAAATTTGTACGAGCTTGTTCCCTTTAGTTCAATCAATTTATCAACCACCTTGAAACTTCCCGAATTTGTCAGGATTATAATATCCAACAAACCGTCTGAGAATTTTGCACGGGGTGCCGCTTTGAATCCTCCCCCCAGGAAACGACCATTTGAAACTATAGCCATAGTCATTTTTACGGAGAATTTTTTATGCCCGTCTACCACAACGTCGCATTCATTACTCTTGTACACTGGAAGCGTAGCTAATATACTAGCCATGGTGGATACAAAACGATTTTTTATCTTTCCTCTCACTTTTTTGGATCTATCAATTATTTCAGCTCCAATACCGATCTCTGCCGCATTCATGACAATTCTGGTATGGCCTAGAGAAGGAGTATCTCTATCGGTTATTATGGCTGCTATAGCATCTATCTTACGTTTGTTCATATATCTAATGCGTATTAACGACTCTTCTCCTTGATGTTTTAGTTCAAGAGACCTTGCTAATACATTTCGACTACCAGAAGGGACAATGTGCATAACACCTTTTGGATTTATAGGTTCTAGTCTAGAATCGCTCTTAAATTTGCTATAGTCATTACTTCGTATGTTTTTGAGTTTAAGATTAAAAAAACCATTTGCAACTTCGTTGATAGTACCGTCTCCACCAACAGCGACAATATTCTTGTATCCTTTTTTAAGTAACTTACGGGTAATCAGTATGCCGTCATTGGTTTTTTTGGTAAAAATAATCCTATGCTCTTTCGGGAGAAAATCTTTAACTTTATCATAAGTTTCAATCCAATTTTTTCCTGTGTTACCCCCTTGAGAGTTAGGATTTAATATTAGAATCATTTCGTTTACATTCTTTCTATTCAAGTTTGTTACAATATTCTTGATATTTGAAGGCTTAATTTTAGAATTTTTCAATCATATATCTCCTGAATATAATATAAACATAATTCATCAAAATCATTTAATTCAACTTAAATCAATCTTTTTACAATCTAATTTATTTGTATTTAAATTGAGAGGTCACATTGTCAACTGGTCTTGAATGGGAATTTAAAAATAAAATAATCATCTAGGAATTTATTGGAATAATAACATGTAACTTAGGATGTGATATCTTATTTCAAATATCATAATATTTGGAAGGAACGAAAAATCTAAAGCTCACAAAAAACGTTCAAGAAATCACTGTTTAAATGTCCAAACTAACTTTACGTCGGGCCATGATGATTGGGATCTCCAAACAACAGGCCCGACGGATGAAAAGAACTCTATATTGGTTCTGTCCAATTAATATTCGACAAATTATAAAAAAGTTAAGGTTCACAAAACGCACGATAAGTGCAAAGATAAAAATTGTTTAAAAAAATTTTATGAATAGCGTAGTAGTAGTTACTTTGAACCTTCTTTGAGCTTTTGACTTGCGTTGCCAAGTAAACTCCCTAGACCACCGGCTATCTTCTTGCCCAAGTCTTTAGTCTTATTCAAAATATTCCCTCAGCGGCCGGTGGGATTTGTGCATTGCATTCGTCCTACCCGGCAATTGCTCAAACTATTTTATATTTTGTTGGCCATTATTATTTTCAACGTAACATTTGATGTTACGGTAGCCGGGGGATTATTTTCGTCCGTTATCGCGTACGGCTCTAATCCCCTGGTGTTCTTATATTCGGAAAACTAAGAAACATAAAGTGTACGCGCATGCACCAAGCAGATGTGTCTTATGAAAGTCCCTTTGTATTTGCAGATTAAATAAAGCTACCTTATTGAGAGAAGCGAACCACTATGGCTGGCGAACTACATTTTTAAAACTGTCTTGCTTTTTATGTACTTTTCGAGTAAACCTAATGCGTCATTAGACGAGCTCTTCAAAATAATCCGTAGGGCAAAGATTTA
>AR_comb_assmDRAFT_11320945_pt1 | contig 11314 bp, 16 predicted proteins | sample ArasoioldDNA_FD_10543 | JGI IMG/M metagenome (IMG submission 10543) | reverse complement strand
CAAAGCTACTTCACAGCAGAAGCAGCTTCAGGACGCCCTTGGTGATCTTTCGCCGGCCGAAAGAAAGCTCTTTAAGTCTATCCAGAGAATCAAGAATATTTATAAAGAGAACTTTAGGCCAATTACAGACATTATCATTAGTGCTTTCTCCAGAGCTATAGATACTGTTTCTGTTCTTCTGAAAGACCCAACAATCTTAAGGAACGCAAGAGCGCTTGCGACAGCAATTGGTGGATCAATTGACAAGCTTGCTCATTTTGCGGTGTCTCCGGAATTCAAGAGATTCCTAAATTTCAGTATAGTTGAAGCAGCTAAAAACGTTCCCAAGATAACCGATGGTTTCATTGATCTGGGTCGTATTCTAATTAGAATTGCTAGAGCAGCAACTCCTATTTTTGACAAGCTTATTGATAGATTTGTATCTTTCCTTGATAGGCTTGAGCAAAGAACTAGAGACACAACCGGCATTGAGAAATTCTTTAAGGTTGCTGGTGAACATCTGGATTCTTGGGTTAAGTTTGCCATAGCTTTAGGTAGAGTTCTTGGATTAATAATTAAGCTTTCTGCCCCAGCGGGTAGAGGAATTCTTGATGACTTTACCGGAGCTCTAGATCATATTGCCGATTGGCTTTCTACTCATGGTGAACAAACTAGAAAATTCTTTGCCAATGTAAGAGTGCAAGTTAGAGCATTGGCGATAGCGTTAGGCGGAGTAGCAAAAGTTTTGTTTGCTGCCTTCTCTAGCGATAGCGCAAGTCAGCTTTCTATCTTTATCCTTAATACAGTAATTCCAGCTTTTGCTCTCTTCTTACAGGTTCTTGGTTTTATTGCTACAGCTTTGAATACAATATTCAAAATTCCCCTTGTTGGCGGTTTTGCTCAGGGCGCTTTGAAAGCATTTTTTGCTTTTGTTTTGATTACTAAGCTTTTCAAAACCTTTGCACCATTAGTAATTTCTCTAAAGGACAATCTTCTTGCTTTGAAAGAAGCATTTATTGCACTTAAAAATTCTGCAATAGCAGCAGCAGCTTTAGAAAAACTAGTTGCTGTATTTGGCGCAATTAGAAATGCAATTATAGCTATTGGAGTAGCTTCTAGAGCTGCTCTATTTACCCCACCAATTGGAGTTTTGGCAATTATTGCAGCACTTGTTCTTGCTGTTGTTCTTCTTGATCGCAAGTTCCACTTCTTAAGACCAACTCTTGAATTCTTGCTTAAGACATTTCAGAAGGTATTTAACTGGATCAAAGATCACTGGAAGCTTCTTACCGCAATTCTTCTTGGTCCATTTGGTCTAATCGTTATTGCTGTTATTAAGTGGCATGATAAGATCATTGATCTCATTAAAGGAGTAACTGATTGGGTTAGGGATCACTGGAAGATTCTTTTGGTAGCTATTCTGCTTGCTCCATTCGCGCTTGGCGGGGTAATAATTCTTGGAATTATTAAGTTTAGAGCAAGATTGCTTGAGCTTATCAGAGCAATTCCTAACCTAATTGTTAAAGCTTTTGAGAAGCTTCCGGGCCTACTTCTAGAAATTTTTAAGAAGATTCCTGGATTGCTTGCAGGAGTATTAAAGGGTCTTGGCGATGTAGTCCACAAGGCTTTAAAGAGACTACCTATTGTTGGTAGATTTTTTGGCGGAGGCCAATCGCCAGAAGACAAGGCTAAAGCCGAAGCTAGAGATAATAAAATTATTGCTGCTCTTCCAAAGAAAGCCAGAGCAAAGGCTAATAAATTAAGAAAGGGTGGTCAATCCCTTAGATCGGTACTTCAGCAACTCGTTGATGAAGGATTAATTGATCAGGGAGATGTTACCGATCTGGCAGGAAGATTTGGAGCAGAAGGAATTCTTTTCCAAGAAGGAGGAAAGGTTCCTGGCGCAGCAGGGCAAGCTGTTCCGATTATTGCCCACGCTGGAGAATGGGTTCTTAACAAGATGCAACAAACTAAGGTCGCTAGAAATCTTGGTATGACTGTGGAACAGCTTCAAATGAATCTTTTCGGTACAGGAGGCAAGAAGGGTTCTCCAAATACAAAGCCTACCAATAAGGCTAAGCCTTATAGCGTTCCAGGCAAATTTAATCTTGTCCCTAAAGAAGACCCTGATGGTATAGTTGTTTGGTTCATTGAAATGGCTGATGGTGCCTTCGGTCAGGTTTCTGCGAGAGATGCTCGAAAGATAATTGATACCCAAGGAGCGTTTATTCCGGGCTATGTCAGAAGAAGTTCACATGGGTTCAATGCTAGATTTAAGTCTACCGCTGGTGGGTTTGAGAAAGCTCGCGGTAAGGTTAGAAAGCAATTTGTCAGTGGAGTTAGAGATAGAGGCTGGCAGGGATTCGCCAAGGGTGGAGTTGTTCACAACTATGCTATGCCTATGCTTCAGTCATTTGCTGAAGGTGGAACTGTTCTTAATCAGGCAGGGTTTGGCGCTCCATCAGGTAATACCAGCACCAAGAGTATTGAGCAGAACTTTAACGTCACAACTCAGGGCGAAACTGATTGGAACTATGTCATGCGTATTGGAGCTCTTCATGCTGAAGGTTCTTATACTTAGGAGATAATATGAAAAGGGCAAATAGATCAACAACAATAGACATGCAAAAAGAAAGAAAGACTAACAAAAGAAAGTGTACTTCTTGCAATAAAGTTAAATCTTTATCACAATATGGTTCTTGTAGCAATGGGGCGAATGGAAAAAGAAGACAATGTAAAGAGTGTAGAAATAATTATAGAAAAAAGAGATATAAAACTAATCCAGAATATTATAAAAAATTAAAAGAGCAAAGAAGAAGTGGTATGCTGAAAATAAGATATGGAATAACTTCTAAAGAATATGATTCTATGTTAAAACAACAAAACAATAAATGTGCTATTTGCCACAAAGATAGCAACTATATGAGCAAGCGTTTGGCTGTTGATCATTGCCATAAAACTGGCAAGATTAGAGCTTTGCTTTGCGATTCATGCAACAATATATTGGGTAGAGCTAAAGATGATCCTGATTTGTTATTAAGATGTTCAGAATATCTACTTGAATATCAAGGGAGTTATACATAATGTTAGGTCATATAATTGATTATAGAACAGTTGGTGGGTCTAGTAGTTTTATCTTCAACGATAGAACTCCTATACTGACTGGCAATTGGACAAGCCCGTATTACTATATAAAAGTTGATTCCGTAGATGGTCATTTTGGCGCTGATCTTTCATACGAATCTCATCCTATTCCTAATGCTATTGGAGAAAAATCTGGAGATGTATTCAGACGAGGAAAGACCTTAACATTTTCTGGAACTATTTATGGAAGAGGGCTATCTGAAATTTATAGCGGAGTCGACTTTCTACAGCAAATGCTTGCTGATACCAATATAAGACCTCTTGTTTTTATTCCGTGGAATCATGGTATTCAGCTTTATTACAATGCTAGACCTTATCAAGATTTGTCTGTTACAGAAAACTTTGATTCACAGGTATTTAAATTTGGATATGTTTTCGCTTTGAGAGCCGATGATCCGCGAACATACAAAGTTTCTGATGGCAGTCTATTCCCAGATTGGCAGCAATAAATGTCTAGCCTATCAATAACTTCTGCTCCTACTGTACTTATTGAATCAAGCAGTACAGGCGGTGGTGGCGGTGGTTCCGGCGGTCCTTCTGGTGGTCCAGGTGGAAGCGGAGGCGGTGGGGGAAGTAGTTTCTCTGCTGTTAACTCCGCAGCAAACTGGAACATTCGTCTTTACGATAGATTTGGATCACCAATAAACGCTGATTATAACGGGTATTCAGATTTTGGTATAACCAATGAAATTGTCCATGCTACAGAAAGAAATCTAAGTCTCTATCTAAACGGACTAGATAGTTGTAGCTTTGCTGTTTATCTAGATGATCCTATGGCATTCAATATAAATAGATTAACTAGTTTTGTAAAAGTTTGGAGAAGTGTTCCCGGTTATTCTGATCCTGCTAATGAACCAACTTTTGCTGGCATAGTTACAAGCCACCAAAAAGATGGTGCTGCAAATATAATGAGAGTTCAAGCTTATAGTCCTTTGTGGATTCTTCAACTTAGATTCCATATCCTAAACCACTATTTGAAAACCAATCCTGATACAGCAGCAGATTATAAACAGTCTGAACTTATATGGAGATTAATTTACTTTATTAGTAATGCTTTCGGACCAACAGTTTCATTCACAGGGATTGATAAAGGAACATTTTATGATGTTGCTAGTGAAATAACTATGGCACCATATTTCCAGCCGAAGGGTTCTAATGTGTGGACAGAAATATTTGATGGTATTTTAGCTAAAGCTGCATCTGTTGATATAATACCTAGATATAATCATACTTCTGGAAACGGTAGACTAATGTACCTTGACACAGCTTTGAAAAGAGGAGCAGATAAAAGTAATTCAATTCAGTTCACATATAGAACTGAGTCCCCTTCAAATTGTGACAATGTTACAGAACTAGAACAAGTTAGCCCTGGAGAATTTGGAAACTATGTTTGGGCAGTTGGTCAAGGTGGACCAAACTCAGGCAAGGTGGCTGTAGCTTTAGATTCTGGTGTAACGGGGGAAGGTTATGGGGCAATAGGAATTTATATGGTTAGAAAAGATTATCAAGATGTTAAGAGCCTAGGAATTTTAGGATCAAATCCTCCAGCAACAGCAACTCATCTTAGAGCTAACGCTCTAAATGATTTGGATAGAGCAATAGTTCCTAATTTGAACTATGAGGTGGATATGTCGCCGGCAGCAGATATTTATTATGGTAAAGATTATGTCATTGGTGATGTTATATCATTGAATGCAGAAAAAGGAGCTCTTTCTGTTTCAGGATTAAAGCAGAGAATTTATGAATGTATCTTAAATATATCTGATAACAATGTTGAAACTACACAGCCTAGAATTTCTAATGACTTCACCGGTAAGGTTTCAGGAGAATAAAATGGGTAAGAGTAGAGATTTAAATATTGATAAGAATTTCATAGAGACAATTAGATCACTTCGTAAACCTAGTCTTGAGCCGGAAACAGGATGGTGGAAAATAGGTCCAGCGGGAGGGTCAGCAGAACAAGCTAGAGATGTGCAATTTGAAAATTCTTGGGCTCATTCAGATGAAGATGCTTGGCCTGTTAAATGGCATCAATCTCATCATGGGGAAGTAAGAATAAAAGGAAAAGTTATTGGTGATGTAGAAGGAACAACTATATTTACATTGCCTGAAGAAGATAGACCTCAGCATGAACAGGAGTTTGTAGTTTCTGTGGATGACGATGGTAATATTGATTTGTCATCTATAAGATTTAGAGCCTTTAGCGCAGGAGATTTGGAGTAATAATGGGTTCAACAGCAAGAGTTAAAGTAACGCCAGCGGGGGAGGTTATTTTAAATGAAGTAATTTCTGGAAGTATGGTTCGCTGGGCACGTCTGGGTACGGATGGTATCGGCTGGGAGAATGTTACTGGAGCAGAAAACACAGTTGAGTGGTATGCTGCCGATTTCGATGGCTACGACCCACCGGGAACGATGGAAAATGACCTTTGGGAACTCCAGATCGACGCGGGAGCTGGTGTCTTTGGCGATGATGTTTACCACCTTTTCGCGAAGAAGAGCGGCATCTACACATTCACACAGCAGCTCCTTACGAGCGATCTTGACGCCACACCACCCAAGGCATTTGAGTACCAGACGCGTCTTCAGGTACTTAATCAGGCATTCTCATTCGCCGGTCAGATCGGATCGTCAAGCTATCTACAGGACAAGGAGCAGTTTTGGATCGATGATGACAGCGGAGACGATCTCTGGCTAAATCGCTCGTGGACGATCCCTGTTCAGCATGACAACGAGGGCGTTTCGCATGAGATGGGACAGATGCATCTCCTTCACTCAAACATTGATCTGTTCTGGTCAATCCGCTTGTGGATTACCTACCACGGAGAACGTCTGCCATGAGACTAACGACGAAGCAGCGTATTCGAATTGCGCTTAAGGATGGCTCATTAACGAGTGCGGAGATACTCGAACGCGTTGGTATCGACTGTATCGCCGCTCTACGTCAAATGCAGAAAGACGGACAAGTTGTTCAGGAAAAAGATACCTTCAGGCTTGTTTCATAGAATTCAAAAATACAAAGAACACAAAGGTAAACTTTTATAAATGCTATAATAATATAATGAATAAGTTATATATTGGTGAAGTTGCTGATGAATTAGATCGTGTTCCGCATACAATACGTATATGGATTTATCAGAACAAGCTTCCCGCAGAACTTTTGCCCCACAGAGATGAAAGAAACTGGCGCTACTGGACACCAGACCAAGTTGAAGGTTTGAAAAAGTGGATAGTGGAGAATGACATGCGCCCAGGCAAAGGTCTTGCTACCGTAAACAACAAGGAGAATAATGCGTAAAGCACTTATAGCATTAGCGACATTTTGCTCAATGTTTGCTTTAGCTAAACCAGCTCATTCGCAAACAAGACCCAAGATGTTAACTATCAAGTATGCAATCAATTTGAATTGGTGTGGAAATATAAGAAAGAGTTGTAGAGCTGGCCATCAAGCCTATGAAGTAGCAGGCTGCGAGACTGGCAATACCTATGATATTTGGGCTTCCAATGGACAATACAAAGGTTTGTGGCAAATGGGAGCTCACGAAAGAAAACTATTCGGTCATGGTTGGAATGCTTGGGATCAAGCAAAAGCAGCGCATAAATACTATATTGCATCGGGACGCGATTGGAGTCCCTGGTCCTGCCGGTGGGCAGCTTATTAATGAGAAGCGAAGACTACATTAGAGACATATATCGTTCATATATTGAACTCTGGGCCTGTTCTAATAAGACAGGAAGATCAGATAGAGATATATTGTATGGAGCAATACTGGCTTACGGAAGGGTATTAGAATTTACCGGCAAGAAGATTGAAAGAGATATGGAAATGGCGAAGAACAAATACGCTACGACCATTTTTCGTTAAAGACCTTTTCGTTTATATCAAACCAGCGTTGTTCTCCCATTTGTTTCATAGTTGTACCACCTCCGTTGAGGTGGTTTACAACTATAGATGGAACTTTATGAACTTTAATATCTGTTGTTCTTTTATGAAGATCATCATCTTCAAAGTAGCCTGTTTCAAACCTGGGATCATAAAAGAATCCGTCACGCTCTAATATCTTTTCATATACAGAACGCGGCATACCAAATATAGGTCTGGGCATGTCATCCTTAGCTGGTGGCTCAATTTTTGGCACACCAAATACATAAGGCATAGCTAACATTCGTATACTGCCCTTGATTAAAGTTATGTCATTGTTTGAAACAACCATATAATCGCCGGTAGCATATTTAAGGCCAAGATTAACAGCAGGACCATAGCCCATACCCTCATTTGAAATAAGTATAAGTTCATCATAGTGCCCCTTAAATGATTCAATGCATTTATCTAGGATACTGTCTGTATATACAGAAGGCATATGTGGAATAATTAAAGAGATTTTGTCGCCCATAAGCTACTCCAATGTCTCCAATTCCAAGTTACATTATATCCTTTGTCTTCTAAACTCTTCTTTATATTATCAATTGGGTATTCGTCATGCACTTCAACTAATAATCTTTTAATTTTAAAAGGCCACTCGCAGTTAGCATCATTAATTATTTTAATTTCTTCGCCTTCTATATCCATTTTACAAAAATCTAATTTATCTAAATCAAATAGATATAAAAGATAGTCTAATGTAACACAGTAAATTTCGGCATCCCCTTTATAGCCAAGTTTATAACAGTCCGCTTCTTCTTTACTTCTATACCATCTTGTACCTGAAATATCTGAAACACCTATACGTTGAATAATAGACTTTAATGTATTACGAGCACTTATAAAACAATTCTTTCTATCTATATCAATACCAAAGGTTTTAGCTTTAGGCCACATTGCTTCGTAGTAAGCCAAAGTTAATCCGATATTACATCCCAAATCCAGAACAGTTTTGGGATCAAAGTCTTCAGGGGGAAGATGATATCTATATCTAAATACATCTTCAAAAGTATCTTTGTCTGTTTCAGTATCTCTAAGAACAATATTTCTTTGTAAGTCCTTTGAATATTTTTCTATGAGTTCCAATTTATTAGCTCACTTATTACTTTAGGCGCAGGGTTATAAACTGCCTGCTGAAATATAGGCGGCACAACTGGATGCAACGACCTAGCATCAGGATTCCACCATAGCCATGTATCTTCATACCAGCGATCTGTATCAAACTCATGAGAATGTTCAAAAGTTTTGATTTTCTTTTTCATTTGATCATCGGTTCTTACATAAGACATATGGTGCAGAGTTATATCCCCATGAGTATTGGTTGTTGTAACATCTGATTCCACATGCCTTTTGTCTTTAAAACGTTTATTGGTTTTAATAGCTATTACCGGGTAGTCGTACTGATCTGGTATAACTTTATATTCAGGAGATTTCCAATAAACGTCCATATTATTGGCAAGAATGGCATCGTATTCTGTTGTTCTAATTTGACCAATAAGCCGGCCAATATCTTCTGGAGTATAGAATTCATCGGCGTCAACTATGAGCGCCCAGTCTACTCCTTCTTCATGTAGAAGATGTAGTCCAAAGTTAAACTGTGCCGCCTGATTTGGCCATTCATCAATAATGACATTGCCTTTATCTTGTAAGTGCATTTTAGCTGTAGCCCAAGTATGATCCATTTCATACTGACCGCGCCAAGGTTTCTTTGAAACTAAAACAAGATGCGGGAAATTAAAACCATCAAACTGCTTAATACATGGCCCAATTAAATCTGGCTCATTAAAAGCTACTGTAATTACTCCTATATTCATTAACAACCCCTTTGCCCAGCGCCAGGAATATTGTCATATGAAAGCGCCTCTTCGAGAGCAGCGAGGGACTCCTGTAGCTGCGCCTTGTAGCCGTAGTGCGCGAAGCCCGTCGCCGCGCATCCAGTTGCCGCCTCCACCACCGCCACGATCTGCGGGAGGGCGCGGAGCACACGAGTCGCAGCCACGCATGCGTCGGCCGACTCCTTGCTAACGGCCGTCCTGGCGTTCGGCCCAAAGTAGTAGTGCATAGAAGAGATCACCCGCTGCGTCGTTTCGGCGTCCAGCGCCTTCAGCCGCTCACTCGCGGACATCGCTCGCCTCCCCCTCGATCTCAGCGAGATCGCGCTGCAACAGTTCAGCGGTGCGCTTCCACTCGTCCCTCTCAGCCTTCACCCGCTCTAGCTCAGCCTCGGCTGTCTTAGCGCGATCTTCCCAGTCAATCATCGGAATCATTGCGGTTTTCCCCACCAATCTTCATACATATATCTATTTGTGTACCTTTCTAATTGTTTTTTCTCTTCCGGCCAAATTTCTCTATGCGGGACTCCCAAGGCGTGGTTCCTCTTATCAAGTACGCACGGAGTTCCGAGGACCAATTCACACCTCTTAGCAAAGTCCATATTCTCATAAGCAACGCCTTCGTCATATCTCAAATCCCACCTAATAGGGTGCTTTAATATACTAACAGGAATTGCTGCCCAGTTTGCCTCCCAGTGTTCTGGCGCACAAGCAACAACGTCTTCGTCAGTAGGATAGAGAGACAATCTGGCATCTTCCCAACTCAAGCCCTCTGGACGCTCTGTAAGCGGTTCAGGAAAAATACTGAACAACCCATATGGATATGCAATTGTGTGGTCATACGGGACGTCTGAGAGCGATACAAGCCCTGTTATGAGGGCATTTGGATAGTTCTGGTGATCTTCCACAAACATTTCAATGCCATTATCTGGAATCCAGATATAGTCCTGAAGACTAATCATAAGATCAAATTCAAGATCAACCGCTAAATCTGCGGCATTATTATAAGCTTGAGCTAGAGCTCTAACATTCCCAGGCTGCTTTATACATTCAACAAAGATTGTATTGTCAACCAAGTTATGCTCTTCATAAACATGGGAGCGCTGATTTATTAGCTCATCAGCCATGCAAAGTGTGTAAGGATAACTCTGTCTCCCCAAAGAGGAGAAGAGCATATCCAGTCCCCCATAATGAATTGTTGGTACAAAAACTAATACTTTAGTCAAGCCGCATTCCTTTTAGATTAAAGAGCAAGTTCTACTGCTGTCCACATTTCTCCACCGTTCTTCATAAGTTTAGCAAGGTCCGCTGACTTCATGAAGAAGTGGCCGTTGTCACCCCACGATGCGCCCCATGAATTCAAAAATTCAAAGGAGTCTGGGCTTGGGTGATATCCAAGAAGTAGATAGCAATGTCCTCCCTGATAGCTGCCGGTAGCGGTAATGTAGTTATCGGCATTAGGGTAAAACATATCGTAATACCAATCGGAACCAACAACGATAGGTCCTTTGGTGGCGAGCCAAGACTTAGCTGTATCAAGGGAGGTAGTTAAAGCATAGCTTGCTATTCTTCCTCGATTCTTCATAGCCTTTTCGCCTGAAAGAACCGTAGCTCCCTGCTGTCCTCCGCCCTTGGCATCAGGATCATCCGGGGAACCATCTAGAATTGTTGCTTCGTAGTAAATAGCGCGAGCATCAGTCTCATCAAACTTGTCGTCAAATGGAAGGGTATTTCCAAACTGTGCCTCTCCATTCCCTACACAAGTTCCATAATCGCCCTGATCTAGAGTAGGCTCGGAATTAGTCCAAATACTATCCGCTGGTGCTGGCGCTGGTGCTAAAACCTGCTTAGCCGTTGCAAAATAATTTAATGCCTGCCACCAATGAGTGACGGTAGGGTCTTTATAAACCGTTGCTGCCCATTTCTTATAGGAAACTGTAGTTTTCTGAAGCTCTGCAAGTCCGGCATCAATGAGATCAATAGCGTCTGCCGCTGGGTCCAATGTTGCTTCGCCCAAGCCTACAAAATTTTCAAGTCTATAGTTTCTATCGTCGGGTTTAGACGGGATTCTACCTAGAAGATGTGGTCCAATTTTTTCTGGCATATAAACTCCTTAGACTAGATTGTTCTTAAATTGTAGCAACAGCGTATTCTTCTTCGCCATTGTCTTCGTCAAAGAAATCGTCCAAGTCTATATCTTCATCTTCATCTGAGGCGTAATCATTCCAATAATCTGGATCGAGATAGAATTCTTCATCATCATCTATGTCGTATTCAGTCTCGTCGCCATAATCTCTATACATCAACGTCTCCATTGCTTCTCGTTACCTTTTCAAATTCTAGCAAACGTTTCTTATTTTCGTAGTGTAATTCAAAATTTATTATCTTGTTTTTGCTGTTCCAAGCTAAGGCCCAGCCTCTAACGGAAAAAGGGTTAT
>AR_comb_assmDRAFT_10531022_pt1 | contig 11317 bp, 7 predicted proteins | sample ArasoioldDNA_FD_10543 | JGI IMG/M metagenome (IMG submission 10543) | reverse complement strand
TAAAAATTAGTTCGGGGTCTGCAAATATCTTCTTTTTTAAATGTGAGGCCAAAATGGCTATATCGCCCCCGGTTAAAAGGGCGTTAAAGTTGCCGTATCTTTCTTCATAAGTGTTTACAAATCCATCAATTTCTTTTGCCATTCCAATTACCACTCCCGAGAGAATGTTAGTATTCGTGTCGTAACCAATCAGCGGAACATTCCAATCAGGTGTTAATAAAGGCAGTTTTGCCGTATAATGATTCAACGATTTAAGTCTCATTTCCATGCCTGGTGAGATAGCTCCTCCAAGAAATTCGTGAGACTTATTAATGAAATTATAAGTGATGCAGGTGCCAAGACCAACAACAAGGTTATTCTTTTCAGGATGAAAATGGACAGCCGCTGCGGCAAGAGCAAGCCTGTCTGCACCAATTGTTTCAGGTTTAGCAACTGGCGTAGTAAAAGGAAGCTTAGATAGGTATGTCAGCTTGTGGAATCTTGTCTTTGACGAAAGAATATTCTCAATTTCCTCGTCATGATTAATCACTGAAGATAATATGGTTTTTTCCGGTTGAAGCTCGTGAAGCAATGCCTCCACCGTGTCGCCAGATCCATCTTTCAAGACAACAATCTTTTCCAATAATGAATCTATAAACAATGCGGCCTTTAATCTCGTGTTGCCCAGGTCAAAACACAGTGTTGACGACGCCAATTGAAAGCAATTTAGGCGGCAAAAGTAGTAAATGAACGACTATTGGAGACTGGCTTTTCGATGCTTTACTCAAAGCCAAGGCCGGAGAGGTTCCTGAAATGGCCATTGAGTTTTATTTTTTCTCTCAATTGCTCCATTTCTGCGACAAGAGGAATTACTTTCGTAAGGTGTCGTTTTAAATACTCCTGTCTCTGGCGCTCCTGTAAAAGATGAAGCATTTCATATTCTTCTTCCAAAGAAAGTCCAACGTGGTGTGCTACATCAAACGCTTTTAGTTCCTCATCTTTTTTCTTGAACTCCTTATCTACTCGAAGTAGCTTATGCAACTCGCGTATACTATTCATTACTTTTTTCATCAGTTCTCTGTTGCCTTCTTCATTTGTCTCAGGATAGTTGACAATCGCGCCGCTGTACAACTTGTCCGGCACATCTTTGATCACTTCCAGTATGCGAAAAACTCGGGAACCAACCGTTTTTATATCTATTTCACCATTTTCGTGAACCTTAGTTACTTCGACCAGTTCAACCAGGGAACCATAGTCCTGCAATCGGTTGTCAATTACCGTCGGGATGCCAAAAGCTTTTTTTTGAGAGTGACATTCGTTAATTAGTTGTTTGTAGCGCGGTTCAAATATGTGAAGATTTAAGTTTTCACCCGGGTAGACGACAATACCGAGAGGGAATATTGGAATGAAGTTCGTCATAACTCAAAGTTTGCCTTCAGTGAACAATGAAAGGATATTGTAAAATTAATCATCGGCCCGCTTCGTGAAATCTCCTTTCTCCTTGTTTAATTCCAACAATCGTGCATATTTTATAAACGTATAATACGAAGTCATCCTTGCACAAACCCAACCGGCCCAACCATCTAAAAAGCCCAACTTAAAAATATAATACTTAAGAAACGAAAATAGCGGCGCAGCATATATACTAAGCTTGGAGGGTTTTTTTCCCGACTCTGCATACTTTTCTGCATTTAGTAATGCATAGAGAAGCATCTTATCAGCAAATTCAGCAACATTTTTTACCGTGTAGTGCAGAACGAATCCCTTAAGGTTTTTCACCTTGATACCCGGTGGGAATAATAGACCTTCATGCACTCTTGCCTCGTTCCAGCTCACCCTATTTCGATTGAACAACCGAATGTGCTTGTCGCCACCCCATTCACCAAACCGTAAGTATTTATCTCCGAGAAAATTTTTAAATCTCAACTCATAAACCTCTTCATCACTATCCAACTCTAAGCCAGCTAACGCCTGCTTTAACACCCCATCAATTGATTCGTCGGCATCAAGATTCAACACCCAATTATATTTTGCCAGTTTGGTCGCTTTATTTTTAGTTTTTCCAAATCCTTCCCAGCTTTCCTCAATCAAGCGTGCACCTGTATTGCGAACAATATTCTTTGTGTTATCGATACTCCCATTGTCGAGCACAACAACGTCATCTGTCAACCCTTGAATGCTTTGTAAACACCGGCCTATCTCTTCCTCCTCATTTTTGCAAATAATGACAACGGAAATTTTTTGCATTACCGAAAGTAGAATTTTTATCCATTTTACCGTAACGGTTGTGCTGCGGTTGAGATCAAGTGTGAACAAATACATCACGAACTTGAAGCGTTCACGTTATTTTTGTCGCCGTAATCATTTGCCGAGATGCACGAGCTATTGCACGAAATAAAAGGTGGGAACGTAAAGGCGCTAGCCCGTGCAATCTCTTTTGTTGAAAATGATCACGGCGGTTACGAATCTTTACTTCGCTCATTAAACGTGAAAACCGCCGCGCCCATCATTGGCATCACAGGACCGCCGGGAGCTGGCAAAAGCACGTTGACGGATGGCTTGATTGGTGAATTAGTTAAAGACGGGAAGCGGGTAGCGGTGCTTTGCGTCGATCCATCTTCACCATTTAATCTTGGTGCCCTACTTGGGGACAGAATTAGGATGAGTGAATGGTACAACCACCCAAATGTTTTTATCCGGTCACTGGCAACGAGAGGGTCAATGGGTGGCTTGTCTCCGAAGATCATTGAGATTACAGACCTGCTGAAAGCAGCCGGTTTTGAAAGCATTATCGTGGAGACCGTTGGCGTCGGACAAAGTGAAATCGAAATAGCAGGTCTCGCCGACATAACTGCTGTTGTAATGGTTCCTGAGAGTGGAGATGAAGTACAAACAATGAAGGCTGGTTTGATGGAAATTGCCGACATCTTCGTGATAAACAAGAGTGACAGACCTGACGCGGAGCTCTTCGAGAAAAATCTTCGGCTGATAATGCCCCCAGGTAATCCAGGAGAACAGAAACCGATTATTAAAACCATTGCGACAGAAAAAAAAGGGATTCATGAATTAATGCAATCAATAACAACGGGACTACGCCACGAAAAAAATAATGAAAGACAACTAGCATTACTGGTGGAAAAAGCGTGGCAGCTGTTGATCCACAAAAAAATGAAAAATGTCAATAAGTTCGAGCTTAAAGAGCGGTTACGAGCAGCGTATACGGCAACGGACTTCAACCTTTATCGCTTTGTTGATATCTCCTTTTGATCGGAAAAACCGAAACTGCGACATCGAATATTTACTAGTGGTTTCCATATCGTTGTCGTAATTCTTCCTATTCAAGAAAATAATTCTTAGTTTAACGGCCCTATCATTACCTATGAAATTAGGCCTTCATCATATTTCGACCCTTAGAAGTAAGACTATTCGCTTTTTGAGTTTCAGTTCCCTGCTCAATTTTTGTTTCATCAGCGGGTTTTCCCAGACAAATATTAGTGGTGTTGTTAACAGTTATTATCGCGTGGTGGAAGTAATTCCCGCAAAAGCCTGTGTGAGGTTAAATACTGTTTCTGGCTTAGCGCGGCTACAAAAAGCATTGCTGGTGCAAATGAAAGGAGCTTCTGTAAATCCAGCGAGCGGTAGCACCTTCGGTGACACCACTTCTCTCAATGAAGCCGGCAATTATGAAGTTGCTGTCATTTGTGCCATTAATGGTGATTCCGTCTTTATGTTTCATAATTTCCTAAACAATTATACAGTTGGAGGCAAGGTGCAACTGGTAAAATTTGCGGAATACTATTCAGCAACCGTTATTGATACGGTAAAGGCTTCTGCATGGAACAATGCAGCAGGAGTGGGCGGCGTGATCGCCCTGAGTATTTTTCAGGACCTGACATTAAACGCTCCAATTTATGCGGATGCTGCGGGTTTTAGGGGGGGTACTTACGTTATGGGTGGAGGCACTTGCGGCGATTTTTTATGGCCATGTCCCGCATATATTTATGATGCATCTTCGATTTCTCCAATACAACGAGGAGCATATAAAGGTGAGGGCGTTTACGATATTACTGCTGCCGGCTTAACGGGCGGACGAGGAGCACCAGCGAATGCTGGCGGTGGCGGAAACAGTCACAACAATGGGGGCGGTGGCGGTGCTAATTTAAGTGCGGGTGGAAATGGAGGCGGAAATTCAAGTAGTTCAGGCTGCACCCTGGAGTTCCATGGTTTTGCGGGTAAGGCACTAAAGAATTGGGGCGGGAAGAAAATCTTTTTTGGAGGTGGCGGCGGTGCCGGCCATTCTGACGGCACACCAGCTGCAGTCATGGGCGGAGGCAGTGGAGGCGGTATTGTAATTATAATTGCAGGAAACCTCATCGCGAATGGACGCAAGATTTCGGCGAATGGTGCTAGAGGTGGAGATGCCCTTTCAGATGGTGCTTCGGGAGCTGGTGCGGGAGGTACTGTAATCATGAGTGTGGCCGCTTATACTGGTGCGGCTGCGATTGAAGCTAAGGGCGGCGCAGGCGGCGACGAAAACGATCTGGGTACATCAAAAAGATGTTATGGTGCAGGTGGGGGCGGCAGTGGGGGCGCCATTTACTTTACCGGCGCCGTTCCTGCTGGGTCAATATTCGTAACCGGTGGGGGTGGCGGTTTGGAATTTGGTGGTGATCCATTGTGCAATTCAGCGGTACTGCCAACAAGTGGTGCAAATGGAAGCACTATTGCTTCTTACACCATTCGTCAATCAACCGACTCTGCTTCATATTGTCTTTCTATCGCGCCGTTGCCCGTCAGATTGATATATTTCAAGGCCACTGCAACAACATCAGCTGTTGAATTGAAATGGCGTGTAGCAAATCCGGAAGTGCTAAAAGAATTTATTGCTGAAAAATTCAATGGCAATGACTGGGTTCCTATAAATAAAATCCCGGCCACCAACACCAGCGAAATCTATGGCTGCACAGAGACACAGCCATCAGCTGGCGTTAATCTATATCGCATCAAACTCACTGAAAAAAATACCTCCTTTTCATATTCGCCAGTTCAGCAGGTGATGATAAACGACAAGAGGGAACGATTTATACTTTATCCAAACCCCGCCAGCAACCAGGTTTCGATCATTGGCAAAATTTATCCAACTACGGAAATAAAATTATTTCAAAGTAGCGGCAAATTGATCTGGCGAAAAATACAACGAGAGACAATTGATAAATTGGTCATTGACTTGTCTTCGTTCGCGCCGGGAGTCTATTTTTTAAAATTGAATGAGGAAGTCAGGAAACTAATTGTACGATAACCGGGGTATCGATCAGAATATTATTAGAGATCCCGATTATTCTTCCACCAGCGATATCCCACGTAGGCTGCAATAGCAAATGGTGTAAACGCGAGATAAAGAATGGCGCTGTTTAATCCCTGGGCAGGTTTTTCACCCAATTGCTGAGTTGTTTTTGTGCAAATAGAACATTGCGCTTGTGCATTGTTGCAGAACAGAAATATGCTCAGCGCTGCTACGCATAATGACACTATCCACTTCTTCACGCCCGGTTATTTTTTGCAAAGATAATGAAGGCGTACTGCACCTCTGGAAATAAAGGATCGCCCATCAACAAGGCAGCTCCGCTACGAAATGCCGTTTTGCCTTCCTCGGTTAAATAGTCCATTGTTTATTCAAGGCTTCATAATGCTTCCGCACCTAGCCTCCTCGCCTGTTTTTTTCTTTCCTCTTCATCGAGTATCACTTTGCGCATGCGGACAAAATTTGGGGTCACTTCAATGCATTCGTCCTGTTGGATGTATTCCATGCATTCCTCCAATGTCATTAAGAGCTTCGGAGCAATGTTAGTTGCGGCGTCGCTGCCGCTTGCGCGCATATTAGTAAGTTTTTTGCCTTCATTCGGTTGCACGACTAAATCGCCAGGTTTATTATTTTCCCCAATGACCATTCCCTTGTATACTTCTTCTCCTGGGTCAACAAAGAAAATTCCACGATCCTGTAATTTATCGAGCGAATAAGCAGTGGTAGTCCCAGCTTCCTTTGCGATCAGCACTCCATTATTTCTACCTGGTATGGCTCCTTTCCACGGTTTAAATTCACTGAAACGGTGATTCATCACTGCTTCACCAGCGGTATTTGTGAGCATTTGTGTGCGCAAACCTACCAATCCTCTTGAGGGGATTTCGAATTCCAAATGCTGCATCTCTCCCTTTGTTTCCATCACATGCAATTCACCCTTTCGTCGCGTAACAAGGTCAATTACCTTGCTGGCATACTCTTGCGGAACATCCACTACCAGTATTTCATACGGTTCACACTTTTTACCAGCAATGTCTTTTATCAGTACTTGTGGTTGGCCGACAGTTAATTCATATCCTTCCCGACGCATGGTCTCAATTAGAATTCCCAAATGCAGGATGCCGCGACCGTAGACTAAAAAACTGTCCGCATTTTCAGAATCCTCGACTCTCAACGCAAGATTCTTTTCTGTCTCTTTCATTAAGCGGTCGCGAATATGCCGCGAAGTCACAAACTTTCCATCCTTTCCATAAAATGGAGAGTTGTTGATCCCAAACATCATGCTCATCGTTGGTTCATCGACACTGATCGTCGGAAGCCCTTCCGGAGTTTCAAAATCAGCTATCGTATCCCCAATATTAAAATCCTCAATTCCTACAACAGCGCAGAGATCGCCCGCCAGCACTTCATTGACCTTCTTCTTCCCCATCCCTTCAAAGACATACAATTCTTTTACTCGTGTTTTTTTGATCGTTCCATCGGCCTGTACCAAAGAAGCCGGCTGGCCCTCTTTAATTGAGCCCCGGCTCACTTTTCCGATCGCAATACGCCCGAGAAATGAAGAATAATCCAGCGAAGTGATTTGCAGTTGCAGCGTTCCTCCGGTCACTCTTGGAGCAGGAACATATTTTAGAATTCCGTCCAGCAGTGGAGTGATATCCTCAGAAGGCGTTAGCGAATCATTGAACCACCCATTTTTTCCCGAACCATAGTAAGTTGGAAAATTCAACTGCTCTTCTGTGGCGTCCAGGTTGAAAAACAATTCGAATACGGCATCATGCACTTCGTCCGGCCGGCAATTCGGCTTATCCACTTTATTAATGATAACGAGTGGATGAAGGTTCAGGTGCAGCGCCTTTTGCAACACAAATCTCGTTTGCGGCATGGGTCCTTCAAAAGCATCCACCAGCAACAATACTCCGTCAGCCATTTTTAATACCCTCTCTACCTCACCTCCAAAATCGGCGTGACCAGGTGTGTCGATTACATTTATCTTAACATCTTTATATACAACAGCTGCATTCTTGCTAAAAATGGTAATGCCCCGCTCACGTTCAAGCTCATTGCTGTCCATGATCAGCTCACCGGTTTCCTGGTTATCGCGAAACACGTGTGTTTGATGTAAAATCCTGTCTACCAGGGTAGTTTTTCCATGGTCAACGTGAGCAATAATTGCAATATTCCTAATTCCACTCCTATCCGTCACCGACATCTTTTCAGTGCTCATATAAAAAATAAAAGCCCTTTTTTAATCCCGTCTAAGAGAGAGGCTTAAACAAGCGGCGAAGGTACGCTATTATGACGAGGGCGTGAAGAAAGGCGAGTGAATCTTATGTTACCTGTTTGAAAATTTTTAGACTCGCACGTAAATCCTTCTCTTATCCAACACGTAACCAATCAACCAACAGAACAACATAAAGGTCAGGGCAAAAAGAAAGGATCCAAAATACATTCCCGCATGTCTAAAAACATTTTGAAATAGCCAGCGATGAAAAGGCTGGCGCTCAGGCCCAACACGAATAAACCAGAGCATAGTGGCCCCTAGTTCAGATAGCAGGTAAATGAACAAGGGGTTTTTTCCAAACACTTCAAAGAAATACGTCCACCTGCGACGCTGTAAGAAGTCAATTATATAAATTAACCCGGCAAGAAGAATGCAATCAATTCCAACGGTCAATAACACAAAGCTTCCGGTCCACAGCTTTTTGTTAATCGGAAAAAACCAATCCCAGCTTAATGCGAGCACGACCGATACGGCCCCGGCCAAAAGCAACTTTGTTAGCCCTTCAAAACTTTTACCTTTCTCCTGTACCCATTTGCCGGCCGCATAGCCGAAAGTAACGTTCGCAATGGCAGGTAATGTGCTTAACAGCCCTTCTGGTTCAAATGCAACCCCCTCACCATGATACAAGTGATCCCGGCCAAACACCCACAGGTCCAATCTTGTTCCTGCATTTGTGAGCATGTTGTAAGGATCAGTCGCATCGCCCAACAATAAAAGAATCAACCAATACAAAAACAAAAAAATAACTGACAACCGATAAACGGTTGATGGCTTCAAAAAGCGGATCATTAATCCTGCAAAGAAATAGCCGAGTGCGATGCGCTGCAAGACACCCATTACTCTTGTATGGAAAAAGGAGTTGAATTCAAGTTGATGCTCATGAGTCCAATGCACAAAAGGAAACCAATACATCAGGAATCCAATCAAAAAAATAATCAACGCCCTTTTGAAAATTTTCCATACCACAGTTGAATCAGATAGACTCGCCCATTTCTTCATGGCAAAACTCATTGCATTCCCAACGACAAACATGAAAGTTGGGAAGACAAGATCAGTGGGGGTAAATCCACTCCAGGTTGCATGCAGGAGCGGCGGGTAAGTAGTAGCTGAGTTACCGGGAGTGTTTACGATAATCATAAAACAGACCGTCATTCCCCGCAATACGTCGAGAGCAATGAATCGTTGGGAAGAGTTCATAAGCAGTTATTATGTCGAAATATTTCTACTCGTTCTTGGTTGGTAACGTTACCCAATGATGGCCATCTTTTGCTACCAGAGCTTCCGCATCTTCCGGACCCCAACTGCCAGGCGCATAGTTTGGAAAGTCGACTGGTTTGCGGTGGTGCCACGTTTCCATGATTGGGGTAATCACCCTCCACGCTGCTTCCACCTGGTCCGCACGCATGAACAAAGTGGCATCACCCTCCATAACATCTTCCAACAAAGTTTCATACGCTTCGGGCTCTTCATCTCCATAAGCCTCCGCATAACTGAACACCATATCAACCGGGCTTAAAATCATCTTCGGTCCGGGGCGCTTTGCCTGGAATCGCAGACGAATATCCATGTCCGGTTGAATGCTAATCGTTAAGCGATTGGGCCGCCAAGTGTCGGCCGATTCTTCGGGAAAAGCAAAGTCTGGTGCCGGCTTGAACTCCACAGTAATGAGTGTAACTTTATCATGCAGGTATTTGCCTGTTCGCACATAGAAAGGGACGTTTTGCCAACGCCAGTTATCAATAAAGAATTTTACCGCAGCAAAAGTTTCCACCGGAGAATTTTTATCGACGTCTTTCTCCTGCCTGTAGCCCTGCACTTTTTCACCTTTCATCCACCCTCCTGAATATTGTCCACGCACCGCATGGGCATGGACATCCTCCGGATTAAATTTTCGTATCGCGTTGAGCACGTCGACTTTTTTATTCCTTATTTCATTTGCATCAAATGAAACGGGCGCTTCCATAGCCATCATGCATAGCAGCTGGAGCATATGATTCTGCACCATGTCTCTCAATCCCCCCGCTTGCTCATAGTACCCTCCCCGGTCCTCCACCCCTACAGTTTCGGCTGCCGTGATTTGAACATGTTCAATATAGTTGCTGTTCCAGATCGGCTCAAACATCGCGTTCGCAAAGCGCAACGCCAAAATATTCTGCACGGTCTCTTTGCCAAGGTAGTGGTCAATTCGATAGATCTGGTCTTCTTCAAACATGCCGCCAAGCAATTGATTTAACTCTCTTGCACTTTCAAGGTCGTGGCCGAAAGGCTTTTCAAAAACCATCCTCGTACATTTGGGGTCAGCACAAAGGTTTTGCTTAGCTAATTTCTTAGCAATATCGGGTGCAAGTTGTGGCGCCACTGCCATGTAATAAATTATGATCGGATGTACACTCCATGCTTTGCTTTTTTCCGCAAGCCAATTCGCAATCTCCTGGAAGGCCGCGTCCTGTGTAACATCCAGGCACAAGTAAAATACTTTTTCAGAAAACTGCTTCCATGCTTCGTCATGATCTTTTCGCCGGGAAAATTCTTTAACGCCCTGTAATAAATGTTCACGATATTTTTCATCACCTCCATAATCAGTGCGGCCAATTCCTGCTACAAAAAACTCCTCCGGAAGATATTCGTCAATAAAAAGATTAAACAGGGCAGGCACCAATTTGCGACTGGTAAGGTCCCCACTGCCACCAAAAATGATCATGATTACTGGAGGAAGCTTTATCTGAGATTTCATGAAACAGCTGTTTATTATGAAGCCGCATTGTGAATGGTGAATGTTGATAATTCACTATTGACTATTTACTACGGCTTGTGTTCGAGCTCTTCTTTTTTGGCATGTTCGGGCATTGGTTGCCACTCATTATGAAACACTCCGTCTTTATCGATACGCTGGTACATATGTGCCCCAAAAAAATCACGCTGGGCCTGGATAAGATTCGTGGGTAATTGTTTACTGCAATACGCATCAAAATAAGATAATGCAGAACAAAGTCCTGCGATTGGGATTTTCATTGCCGCCACCTGTCTTACTACCGTTCTCAATTTTTTTTCTTTGCTCTTTATAAGTTTCGCGACTTTCTTGCTCAATAACAAGTTCGGCAGTTCCGGATTTTTTTTATACACTGCATAAAAATCGTCCAATAACCCTGAACGTATGATGCAGCCGCCGCGCCAGATTTTCACCACATCGGGTATCGGAATATCCATGTCTAACTCCTGTGATCCTTTATGCAGCAAAGCAAATCCCTGTGCATAAGAAATAATTGTAGCGAAATAAAGGGCGTCGTGCAATTGGGAGATGAACTTTTCTCTATCACCAGCGCTTCTTTTCAAACTGTTCCCGTATAATTCCGCGGCGGTTATTCGCTGATCCCTGTAAACAGAAATATCTCTCATGGCTACAGCCATATCAATCGTGGGGATTGGCAACGCAAGATCCATGGCATTTTGAGACGTCCATTTTCCGGTCCCCTTGGCGCCAGCCTGATCCAGAATTATATCAACCATGCCCTGGTTTGTATCAGGGTCTTTATGGGTGAAGATGTCCGCTGTTATTTCCAAAAGGAAAGAGGCCATTTCGCCTTCATTCCAACCTTTAAAAACTTCATGCAATTCTCCATTGTTTAACCCTGCTCCTTTTCTTAAGATGTCGTAAACCTCACTAATAAGCTGCATAATCGCATACTCAATTCCATTGTGCACCATCTTCACATAATGGCCGGCTGCCCATTTACCCATATATGCAACGCATGGTT
>AR_comb_assmDRAFT_10477100_pt1 | contig 11319 bp, 7 predicted proteins | sample ArasoioldDNA_FD_10543 | JGI IMG/M metagenome (IMG submission 10543) | reverse complement strand
AAGACGCGCGTGCCGGCCATGAGCAAGAATACCAGAGGCCAGGGGCTGCCGCTCATATGCAGCAGCACGCCAAAGACAGCCGATTGCAGGCCGGCATAGAAATAGCCATGCGCATCGAGGAGGCCAGAGGCCGTACCGGCCATGTGGCGTCCAGCAATGTCCACCGCCACAGCTGCCATGGGCGAGAGGCTCATGGCAAAGCTGCCGATGAAGAGCAGCACGGCCCCCACATACACCTGCGTTGGGGGCAGCAGGGCAATGCCGAGCAGGGCCAGCGCACTCACCACCGCGGAGAGCAATACCATGGGACGGCGCGCGCTGCGCAAGAGACGGTCCGAAATGACGCCAGCGCAGAGGGGGGCAAGCACATAACCGATGGGTAGGGCCAGAGTGAACAGGATAGTGGACTGAAGCTGCAAGCCGGCTGCTTCAAAGTAGTAGAGCGGTATCCAGGTCACCAGCCCGTAGCGTACGACATTTTCCAACCCCTTCACCTGGCAAGCGAGCACGAACTGCGGATTGGCGAGCAGGCGTTTATAAGGGCCCAAGCCGTGCAGATGATCAGCTCCGGTGGCTTCAGCAGTACGCGACAGGTGGTCATCTTCGACATACTCCGGCAGCCCAACGTCGCTGGGACGGTCCCGCACCAGGGCGTAATAGATTACCCCGGTGAGGGCAATAAGGAGGGGGGGATACCGAAACGCCGCACGCCAGCCAAACTGCTCTCCCACCCAGCCACTGCCTAACCACATCACCAGCATCGCCGCACCAGCCGCCATGCCGACGACCCCGAGTGCCTGACCGCGCTCACGCCGCGGCCACCACTGTGCCAGCAGACTAATACCAGGACTCCAACAGGCTGCGTTGACAAAACCATTGAGACACCACAAGATAGCCAGCGTGACGGCTGAGACACTCAGACTCGCCAGCCAGTTACACGCGGTGGTGAGCAGAGCTCCCAGCAGCACCCAAAGGCGCAGGCCGTAGATCTCGCCCAGACGCCCATGTACCAGGTCGCCGGCCATGAAGCCCCAGTACAGCAGGGCCGTGATCCACCCCAGGGTGTGATGATCGATGGCCAGATCCTGCATCACCAGGGCAGCGACCTGGGAGAGGTGAAAACGTCCCAGGTATTGGAACAGATAAAAGCTGGCAAAGGCCACTAAAATCCGCCACTTCCACCGATGATAGAGGGCTGGAAGCTGGGTCCCAGGCACAGCTCCCTGGGTGACCTGTGGCTGACGGTGCATCATAGATCCCTATCCCTTCTGGTTGTTCCCTCTCCCTGCGACTGCGTCGGCCGAGGGCGCCCAGCTTAACGGGCGCCCTTTCCCCGCGACTGCGTCGGCCGAGGGGGCACAGTTTAACGGGCCCCCTTTCCTCCGGGAGAGGGAGCTATACGCCGTCAAGGCCAGCGTTGCGGTTCTGAGTTATAATCAGGCGATGGTAGGAGCATGCGTAAATATAAATCCTACTGGGCTGCGATGACAAAAGAGTATTTTTCGCATGGTGTGTGAGAGAAATTCACATGAGAGGGACACGGCATCGTCTGCCGCCGTTAGTGGCTTTACGTGCCTTTGAGGCTGCCGCCCGGCACTTGAGCTTCACGCGCGCTGCGCAAGAGCTAGGCGTAACGCACGGCGCTATTAGTCACCAGGTCAGAGGGCTGGAAGCGTATCTTGGCTTTGCCCTGTTTCGGCGTCTGCCGCGACGCCTGGGGCTCACTGAGGCAGGTGAGGCGTTGTTCACGCAGGTACGCACGGCATTTGACCTCTTAGAAATGACGACGGTGCAAGTCATAGCCGCGTACACAAAGCGGCCCTTAGTCGTCTCGTGCATTGCGACCTTCAGCATGCGCTGGCTCATGCCCCGCCTGCATCAATTCAAGGCACGCCATCCTGACATTGACATCCACCTCTGCGCACCGGATTCGCCGGTCGAATTCCCGCGCGATGATATTACGATATCCATTCGGACTGGTCACTCTGATTGGCCTGCGGATATTGTACAGGAGGCATTTCTTGACGAGGAGTTTGGACCAGTGTGCAGCCCTGATCTGGTGCAGCGCTGCCCACTCGTACGTCCCGAGGACTTACGCCGTCACACTTTGCTACACACCGACACCCGTAAACACGCCTGGCATGACTGGCTGCGCCTGACAGGCGTGACGGGCGTTGATCCCACAGCTGGGCAACATTTCGAGACCTTTTACTTTCTCCTGCAGGCAGCCGTCTCAGGTTTCGGAGTGGCGATCGGTCCCCGTCCGCTTGTAGCCGATGACGTTGCGGCGGGACGACTCGTAGCGCCCTTTGGCTTTGTGCCAAATGGTCTGTCGATGTATGTCTCCTATCCCACAGGTCGCGCCACGGATCCACAGGTTGTGGCGTTCCGGGACTGGTTGCTGGAAACCGGGAGACGGTAGCCAGGTGTAGGTACCTGGTATGCGCGCAGAGCCTCATTGATCAGTGTGGAGGCGTACGGTGTTCTGGGGCGATATACGTGGCTCCTCGTGGAGTTTCGCCTGGATCAACTCAGGCCTATAGAAGCGCTCGCGCAGTTGCTCCCCTGGGACGTAAGGCGCCGTCTTATCGAAACCTTGATTTATACTGGCGCCAATCAGGCGTATGCCACGCGCTGAGGCGCTAAAATACCCCTCGGGTGTCCAGGCCACCCATTCGCCATCCTGCGCTGGAAAGAGGGTCAAGGTGGGCTTGAGTTCGCTGGGGCTCGCTGGCATCACGGACGGGAGGGACCACAGGCACAGGGTTTGATCGTTGGCGCCTGACAATGCCCAGCGACCATCTGCAGAGACGGCCACAGCTTTAATTTCTCCAGTATGCCCGACGAGAGTGACGCGGAGAGTACCGTCGAGCGCATAGAGCCGCAACACCCCATTGAGGCCACCGGACAGCACACCCTGCCCGTCAGGGGTAAACGTGTAGGCGCTGTGGCGGTAGCCATCGGTATGGCTACGCTCAATGGTGCTGAGTCGGCGTGCGCCGTCTTGCACATGCAGACGAGCGTTGTGCTTATAAGCCCCCCCCTGCTCGAGCGCAAAAGAGAGCGTCCCAATGCGTTCGAATGCCTGCACTGGTGCGGCATCTGAGAGTCCTCCAGGCAGGCGCGTGAACTGAGTCAGGTCAAAACGGTGTTCGAGAGGTCCCTGACGATTGGCAGAGGTATAGGCTGCGGTATGTCCCCAGCTGAGGTAACGGCTATCCGACGAAAAACCCACAGCATAAATGGTGCGGCCTGTGCCTTCGAGGCGGGCTAACACCTCGCCTGTGTGTGCCTGCCAGAGCAGAATCTCTTTGTGTTCGCCGCCACCAGTAGCCACCCACTGGCCACTGGGGTGAAACGCCGTCGCCAGGACCACGTTCTGATGGCCAGTAAACACGTGCTCGGTTTTGCCACTCGGATATGCCAAGAGCGTGAGCCGATCCGGCTGCGGCGGCGAAAAATTGCCCACCAGCAACCGTCTACCGTCTGGCGCAAACGACAGCGCCGAGACCTTGTGTTGGGGTCGGGCCAACACCCCGAGGGTAGCACCGTCACGGGCCTGCCAGAGACGCACGGTTTGATCTTTACCACCTGAGGCCAGAACAGTGCCGCTGGGGTGGAAGACCACCGTTTGCACCTGATCTTCATGGCCATGTATGCGGGTCACCAGCGTGATTTGATGTTGCGCCAGTTGCGCCGTGTTCCATAAGCCTACCGTGCGGTCATAAGAGGCAGACGCCAAGCGATCACCCGTAGCCGACCAGGCCAGATCATAGATATGGTCGGTATGCCCGGTGAGTACCAGGGGGGCTTGGGTGAGAGTCTGACCCTGGAATGCCGAGAGGTCCCAGAGGCGTATAGTGCCGTCTTTGCCTGCCGAGGCGAGCCAACGACCAGCAGGCGAAAAGGCTAGGGCCAGGATTGCGTCGGTATGTCCGCACAACAGCGCCACCACCTCGCCACTCGCATAGTCGTGGAGACGGATAGCATAGCTCTCACTTGGAGTGCCGGCCAAGAGACCGCCTACGGCTAGCCAGCGCTGCTGTCCATCGGCCTCTGGGGGGGAGAGGGCCGCCGCGGCGAGCATACCTTCACGCCCCTCACCCATGTACCCGCGGATCGTGCGCGCCAGGGTAGCCTGCCGTCCGGCCGGCGAGACCGCCCAGACTCGGATCGTTTTATCGTCGCTCACCGAGACCAGTTCGCGGCCGTCCGCCGTAAAAAGCAGCTTGCGGATCATGGCGACGTGTCCGCCAGCTTCGACGACCATACGGGGTGTGCCTTCCGGCCAGAGAGCGTCTGGACTTCCAGCGCGCGAGACCGCTACCGCTCTCTGCGCACTGTCTTGGGAAGCGATGCTGTCCCTCGCTGGCTGGGTAGCTCGGCGTTCTTTCTGGACCGCGCGCGGGTTGAAGCGTTCTGGGGCGCGTGCCGTTTTGGGAGGCACGGCAGGCGGCGGGCTCTCGTGCAGGGCCATAGAGCGCTCAGGTGCTACAGCTGGGGCACGATCTTCTGATGGTGCTGCGCCAGAAAGAGCCCCGTCCCCCTGGTCAGCACGAGCCGGCAGTGGCGTACGCGGCAAGGCAGGGACAGCTGCCTCTCGCGTCGTGCCTCTGCGGGGTTGGCTTTTCTGCGGGCGTTCCGCAACCCGCACGGTCTTGGATGGCACTGCGGGCATCGGCGGCTCTGGCAGCGCCGCAGGTTGCTCAGGTCCCACAGCCGTGGACTGCCCTGTCTCTAATGGCGGTGACACGTCCTGAGCGGCAACCTGAGGTGCATTCAGGTCCCCTCCCGCGCGCTGCTCACCTCCATCCCCACCTTCTCCCGCCAGGGGGGAAGACACCACATTCCTCTCCTGCACATCTCGTGGAGAGAATGGCCCTTCTGCTTGGAATGGCGGAGCAGACAGCGCCGTCAGGGGCGGAGACGCCCCTAGATCAACGGGCTGTGGTGCTATATCCGCGCTGGATACGTCTTGGAGGCGACGGGTAAGTTGCGTCAGGTTGTAACTGCCACGCGCAGAGACAGCCAGATATTCGTATGGGAACGTACTAAGCAGACCTGCAGCCACGAGAACTCCCGCAGCGTATGCCACACCTCGCCGCCACAGTATCGAGGCGTTTTTGCCTCTATAGTCAGCAATAACGTCGCGCGCTATGGGAGCAGGGATAGGCTTTTGCTCGGCCCAAAAGCCTGTGATCAACAGCTTCGTACAGAGTACATTCATGATGCGCGGATTCCCGCGCGCGTATCTCGCGATTTTCCCCATTGCCTCTGCAGTGAAAACCGTATCTGTCCAGGCACCAACCTGCAGCAAGCGATGACGGATATAGGCCAGGCTCTCCGTATAGGTGAGAGGAGCCAGGGTCACACGCGTCGCCAGGCCCTGCTTGAAAGCTCGTAAGAGGGCACCATTGCCATGCTGCCAGGATGCCGGAAGACCCGCCAAGACGATCTGGATGAGCGGCTTTCCTGTCGCAGCCCTGAGTTTAGCCAGCCACAAGAGGCGCTCTAACGTCTCACGCGGGACGGTGTCGGCTTCATCAATAACGAGTACCACTTGCCGACCCTGTTCGTACTCTGTGAGCAAGGCATGACAGAAGGAGGCGATCAGCTTCTCGGCGTCCTGCGTGACGTCATCGCATCCCAATTCCCAGCAGATCATCTGCAAGATATCATACGCTGAGAGATGCGGATAAAAGATATGAATCACTTTGAGGTGCTGCAGATCACTACGAGCGAGAGCGGCGTGGAGCAAGAACGTTTTCCCCAGCCCTGGCTCTCCCAGCAGGGTGATAAATTCCTGCCCACCGTTGAGACCATCAATAATAGCCCGCAAAGCAGCCCGGTGGGTCCCGCTCAGAAAGAGCATGTCTGGAGCTGCCGTGTTTGAGAAAGGATCCTGTTGCAGGTCATAAAAATCGAGATACATGAGGACACGCTTTCAGCCTGAAAAATCACTCATATGCCGAGGAGATACGGCAAGCCTATCTCACATACAACGTCTCATGGTGCCGGGACGGTGACCGGGACATCGCAAGTGGCGATTGGGACAAAGGGCGCTTGCACCTGCCCGAGCAGCCTAGCGCCATCCAGTTGAGTCGTATCACCGCCGCTGCTGCCCCATCACCTATACCATTGCAGGGGGACACTAGCAACGAGAGAAAAACTAAAAATAGAAAAACATGCCATTTTGAAATGTTTCATAGGTAATATTTACAATTAACATTACTTTATATTGTAAGTACAAGATAGTAATCAAACAAGTTTGAACCATTGAAAGTACGTATAATTATGTTTTTATACCTTATAAATTGCAAGATAAAATTTATTTTTTCCTAGTTTATATTATCTTAACAACTTTTTGGATCTATATGGCTTTCTCGCTTTCAACAGTGCAGCGCGAGTAGGCGGCCATAAGGAGAGAGGGTACTTGCTATGTGATAATAGAATGAGGTGGACTATAAAAGACAATGATGAACAACAACGATCCAGTTGTGCGCCCCTGCGGCCTTGGCGCGTCGTAGGGCCTCGACCTTGTCGACCGTCTCCAACGAGTCGCCTGCCAGAACCTGTGTCACATAGTGACTGTAGAAAATGGCCCTTTCATTTCTCTAAAAAATGGTCCTTTCAAAGAGCCACTTCTCTCGGTACACTTTGCCTGTGTCCTGGGCCTGAGGTGTCCCTGGGCCATGTCTCTTCTGCAGGAGCGCGAGGGAGCAACACACTATGAAACTGCGAACGGGTGATCCCTGGATGCCAGGCTCCGTCTATGGGCGTTCACTGCGTGGTCTCACGCTGAATCTGCTCGTACGGTATATCGACGCCGCCTTACCCTTCCATCGTGAAGTCCTGGGGGCTGAGGTGGTGTACAGCGATCCAGATTTTGCCGTTCTACGCTATGGCGAGGTGGAGTGGATGCTGCACGCTGACCACACCTACCTGGAGCACCCCCTCCACCCCAGTCTGGCCGAGGCTGGGCCGCGCGGCGTTGGTGCTGAGTTACGCTTGCATGGCCGTAATCCCGACGCGGCGGAGGCCGCGGCGCGACGGCTCGGTTTTACGGTCCTGGCCAGAGCGACCGACAAGCCGCACGGCCTGCGTGAAGTGTATCTCCTTGATAACGATGGCTATCTCTGGGTGCCAGACGTGCCGCGGACCGCATGAAGGGAAGATGGAGAGGAGGAGACATGGTGGCGACAACGAGTGCAAACACCGTGCTGCGTACAGTATGCGCGCACGACTGCCCGGATGCGTGTGCCGTGCTCGTAACAGTCGAAGCAGGGCGGGTGGTACGCACAGTGGGAGATCCGCAGCACCCATTCACGCGCGGATTTCTCTGCGGCAAAGTGAACCGCTACGCCGAGCGCGTGCATTCGCCTGAGCGCCTACTTACCCCACTGCGACGCGTTGGCGCCAAGGGCGAGGGCCAATTTGCTACGATCACGTGGGATGAAGCCCTGGAGGAGATTGTGAGCCGTTGGCGGGCGATTATAGCCCGCTACGGCAGTGAAGCCATTGCTGGCTATGCGTATAGCTCGCATCAGGGCCTGGTGAACCGCAATTTCACGCCGGCGCTGTTTCACGCCCTGGGTGCGACGCGGGTGAACGCTGGCGCCGTGTGCGACACATGCTGTGGCGAAGCCTGGGAGCTGACCGTCGGGCCAGCGGGAGGTACGGCACCTGAGCGCGTCCAGGACTCCGATTTCATAATCGCCTGGGGGGCGAATCTGGACAGCACCAACGTGCATCAGATTCCCTTCATTGATATGGCCAGGCGCCAGGGCGCGCAACTAGTGGTGATCGATGTCTGGCGCACTCGCGCCGCACGCCGGGCTGATTGGTTCATCCCTATCCGCGTGGGCACAGATGCGGCCCTGGCTCTGGGTATAGCGCATGTTCTGCACCGCGACAACTTGATCGATCACGACTATATCCAACGTCTGGTGTTAGGCTCCGAGCGTTGGGGGCAGGAGGTGTTGCCACGCTACACTCCGGCGGCTGTGGGGGCCATTACTGGTGTGCCAGCCAACGATGTCGAAACACTGGCCCGGGCGTATGGCCAGGCCAAAGCGCCCTTCATCCGACTCGGCCAGGGATTATCACGCCATGCCAATGGTGGCGCGGCCACGCGGGCCATCATCTGCCTCTCCGGGCTGGTGGGGGCCTGGCAGCGTCCTGGCGGTGGCGCCCTACTAGCCACCGCCGACAGCTACAAGTTTAATTTCTCTACCGTGCGCCGTCCTGATCTGCAGCCAGGACCGCGCCGCGTCCTCAATATGGTGCGCTTTGGTCGAGCCCTGACCGAGTGGCAGCATCCGCCGCTTATGGCCCTGTTTATCCAGAGCAATAACCCGGCAACCACGTGCCCTGAGCAAGCCCTGGTACGGCGCGGGCTGGCACGTGAGGATTTGTTTACCGTGGTGCACGACACATTCCTGAGCGAGACCGCGCGCTACGCCGACCTGGTGCTGCCGGCGTGTACGTCTTTTGAGTCAGAGGACCTCTATCGTGGCTACGGTACGTACTATGTGCAGTACGGGCCACAAGTGTTAGCACCGCAGGGGGAGGCGTGGCCGAACTACCGCCTGGTGGCTGCCCTGGCGCACCGTCTGGGCCTGCACGATCCGGTGTTCAGCCGGACGCCGCGTGAGCACATGGCCGCCTTGTTGGACGTGCACGACGGCCCAGTGGCCGGCCTGCGTCTCGATGACCTGCTCGATGGCATGCCGCGCCGTCTGAACGTGCCGGCCCTCGGCCACACTTTTGATGACACGTTCCCCACCTCGAGTGGGAAGTTACAAATCGCCTGTCCAGAGCTGGCTGCCCGTGGGCTCCCGGACCTCCCAGATTATGTCCCTACCGCACCGTCTGCCTATCCTCTACGCCTGGTGACGGCCCCTGGGCATCATCTGCACCACTCCGCTTTTCTGGGGGTCGCTTCCCTACGACGTGCCGAGGGCGGCCCCTGGGTACGCTTGCATCCAGACGAGGCTACACCGCGCGGCATCAGTCAGGGCCAGGCCGTTGAACTCTTTAATGACAGCGGTGTGGTGGGGCTATACGCGCGCCTTACCACGGATGTCTTGCCTGGTATAGCGGTGGTGGAAGGGCATCGCCCCCAGGCGCAGTATCTCTCGGGCGGCCCGCTCAACGTCCTCTGCTCTGACCGCTATGCAGACCTAGGCGAGGGCGCCACGTATCAGGATACCTGGCTGGACGTGCGGCCACTTGCGTAAAGGACTGTTGCAGCTATGTACATGCCAAAACTCTATCAAGAAGACGACCTCGCGACTCTGCACGGGCTCATGCGGGATTACAGCTTTGCGACCCTGGTCACGCAGCATGATGGGGCCCCCTTTGCGACGCACTTGCCACTTGTCCTCGAGGCTGACGAGGGGCCGTATGGTACCCTATACGGCCATATCGCCCGGGCCAATCCGCAGTGGCAGGATTTCGATGCGACGCAGGAGGTGCTGGTGATCTTTCAGGGGCCACACACCTATGTGTCGCCGTCCTGGTATGCAGCTGAACTCAGCGTGCCCACCTGGAATTACACGGCGGTGCACGCCTATGGCACACCGCACCTGGTCACGGACGACGATGCCTTTTATGCCCTCCTCGATACCCTGGTGCGCACCCACGAGTCGCAGTTTGCCAAGCCCTGGCGCTTCCAGTTACCTGAGGACTACGTGCGCAAGATGATGCAAGGCATCGTGGGCTTTACTATCCGCATCACGCGTCTGCAGGGCAAATGGAAATTAAGTCAAAACCGTTCCGTCACAGACCAGCAGAACGTGGCCGCGACCTTGCAGCAGAGCCCTGATCCGTTGAGCCGAGATGTCGGTATCTTGATGCAGCAGCGGCAAGCCATGAGGAGGACCTGATGCAGATCGGACCTGTGACCCTGGAGGGGCGACACGTGCGCCTGGAGCCGGTGAGCCTGGCCCATGTGCCAGCCCTGTGGCGTGTCGGTGCCTACGAAGAAATCTGGCGCTACATCCCATATGCTGTGCACTCTGAAGATGAGATGCGGGCCTATGTCAAGTCAGAGCTGGCCAAACAGCAGGCTGGCCTCGTGGTACGTTTCACCACAATCGCCAAAGCTCTTGCAGAACCCGTAGGCTCGACCAGTTACCTCAACATCGACCGGCAGCACCACCGCCTCGAGATTGGCGGCACCTGGATCACACCGGCCTGGCAACGCTCGCCCATCAATACTGAAGCCAAATACCTGCAACTGCGGCACGCCTTTGAGACGCTGGCCTGCATCCGCGTGGAGTTCAAGACCGACTCGCTCAACACGAAGTCACGTCAGGCCCTCGCCCGTATTGGGGCAGTTGAGGAAGGGACATTTCGCAACCATATGGTGATGCCTGGCGGACGCATTCGTCACAGTGTCTATTTCAGCATCACGAGTGAGGACTGGCCGGCAGTCAAGGCACATCTCGAAGAGCGCATGGCCGCCTATCCTCCCTCCGAGAGAGCAGGGGTAAGAGAGTCCTGAACCTTGCCAGAGCCCCTCTCCCCCTTCGTACGCGCAATTTATCGCGCGCGCTGCCCTCGATCTTCCACCTCGACCGTCTGCTTGTCCAGATCGAAGCGCAACGTTTTTTGCTTTTCTACATCACCGCCGGTAACGCGGATGAAGAAGGTGTCATCCCCGTAAGCGATCGAATGAATATCGCCTTTCGCAAAAGCCGCTGCCTCACCCGCATTGAGGCGGAACTGCTTTTGCACGGTCAGCTCCGCATGCCCCGCACCATTACCGCTGTCCAGCCGTTTCCAGCGCGTCATATCGGTATAATGCCGGTACTGGCCATACACCACCCAGCACGGGCCATGGTCGTGGGGCGCGGACTTGCCGCCCTTGTCCCGGCCATGCACGAGCACATGCACGTCCGTTTCGGTATCGTACCCAATGGTGGTACGCTCGCGATACGGCACAGGGTCGCCCAAGTGGTCTTGTAACAACGTCCGATTCGCCAATAAGCGTTCCACATGCTGGCGAATTTCCTCCAGCCCTGAGGGGAGCCCTTTCGCTTTGATGGTGGCACGTGTATCGGCCAGGAACTGCTCCACGGTATATGTGGTGGTCACTGCCATAATATCTCCTCCTTAGATGGCTCCTGTCGGAGCCAGTACGGCACAGCGGCCTCGGTAGTCCAAGTCTTGGATCATAAGTACCAACGGTACAAAAAGCAAGCCTCGCTTACCACGCAAGCCCACGCTCACGGCGTCTGCACAATATTGTCGTAGCCGCCTGTAACTTTGCACGCATAGTGGCGGTGATTTTTGCACTTTATGTGGCGTAGTGGC
>AR_comb_assmDRAFT_10161328_pt1 | contig 11319 bp, 15 predicted proteins | sample ArasoioldDNA_FD_10543 | JGI IMG/M metagenome (IMG submission 10543) | reverse complement strand
CTCGAGGCGATGTCCATCTCGGGATTCGACAGGCGGATGAAGGACGCCGAGCCACGCTCGTCCTGCGCGGTCAGACGAATGTCGTTCGCCGCGTTGGACGTGATGAGCGTGATGGTCGCCGGCGAGGCGAAGACGACCCGGATCCGACCGCTCAGGATCGAGCGGGCTTCATACCAGTCGTCCCAGAAGAGCGAGGCCGAACCACCGTAGCCGGAGGTACCGGTGCGCTGCGGGAACAGGTTCCCCGACGGCACGCCGTAGGAGACCTGCAGCCGCTTGCTGTTGAACGTCCAGTCGATCGCGCCACGCGAGAGCACGCGACCGCGGAGGTACTCGAGCGTGTCGAGCAGCGGCTGGCGGAGGAACTTGGCGAAGTTGAGGATCGTGTTGGCGATCGCTCGGGTGTCATCGCCACCGCCCGCGCGCACGCGGAGCGACTGCTGCTGGAGGTGACGGAGCATCTGCTCCGGGAGGTTGAAGTAACCTCCGATCTTGGCCGTCTCCTGGATCCAGGTACGGTTCATCGCGGCCCCGACCGGGGGCAGCGGCGAGTCCATACCGACCAAGCCAGCCATCGTGGACATGATCGTGATCGCGGCGTTCGATGCCATGTAGTCATCGACGGTCCGCTCGGGCAGAACTCGTTCGAACAGATAGTTCGAATCCGGTCGCTCCGCATTCGCGATATCGACCTCGAAATTCGGCCCGCTTGTGCGGCGCAGATAGTCGAGCGCCGCCGTGAAATTGAGATTCATACTCAGGCGCTCCGTTAGGAAGGGAAGGGAAGGTCCAAAATCCGAGAATCAGAGAGGATCGAAGACTTCCGCGTCCTAGCGGGTGTCCTGGTACGTGTAGAACTTGAACCGGCACCCTGCAGCTGCGAGCTCGGTCTTGAGCGCGGACGCGAGCGCCCGCGGCGGACCGCCGGTCGAATCCGGCAGCAGGTTTTCGTACAGGTTCCCCCCGTCGATACAGCCGTAGCCCGTCGCCGCAGCCGACATGTCGTTCTCCTTCGCGTCGGTCTCCAGAATGAGCGTGGCGGGGTTGGTCGTGAGCACACGGGGCGAGATCTTCCCGCTTCCCAGGAGCTCACCGACGACGGTACCAGCTTTGAGGAGCTTGTATCCGTCGGCCTCCTTATAGCTCGCATTCACGTTCGCCCAATCGATCTGTCGCCCGCCGTTCGATCGTGTGATCGAGTGCGGATCGACAAAATACGCGGGCGTACCGAATGTGCCTTCCGTGATCGTTGACATTCGTAAGCCTCGATTGTGAAGGCCGGTTAGGGATTACTGGCGATTGTCGGTGACTCGAGCGGCACTGGCGCCACCGCGGCCACGACTGAACGAGAGCGCGTCGTAGGAATTCTTCGACCGCTCCTTGTCCTTCTCCAGCATCTCCTTCACCGGATCACTGCCCGACGTCGTCCCATCCCGGGGCGCGGGCGAGGAATCGATGACCGTCGTCGTCCCAGACGTCGATCCGTTCTGCTTGGTGCCCGCGGGCTTCAAGGCACCCCACATGTAGTTCTGGTTCGCAGTGACGTAGCCGTCGAACTGCGACCATGCCGCTTTGTCGTCGCCTTTGGCGCGAACCCACGGCAGCTTTTTCGTCACCTTCTTGCCCCGCTCGGCACCGGTGCCATCGACTTCGGTATCCCGAAGCTCGGCCACCATGTTGCCGTTCCGAAGGACCGTGTCGATCGCCTCTCGAGTGTATCCCGTGGCCTCCGCGATGCGCGAAGAGAGAAGGTCAGCGGAATTCTTGAGATTCGTCGTGCGCTCGGTCGCAAGGTCGTTCTCCAGCTGGCCGATCAGACTGACCAGCTTCTTCGGGTCGAGCTTTCGCCCGTCCAGGAGTTGGCGGAGCGCATCCGCCTCTTCTCCGACGAAGGTGAGGTGCCCTTCCGGGAATTCCTCACGGAGCTCCTCATACGCCCGCTGCCACCGGTTCTTCACTCGTCGGATGCGGCGGATGTCGCGCAGGTAGGTGAGTCCGAGTTGCTGTGCGTTGTTTCCAACCCGCCCGAGAGCGGCGTTGACGTGCGTAATGAGCTCGGAATCGTCCATCTCTGGCGATTCATCCTCGTCGTCATCGTCGTCCACGACCGATTGACGACTGGCGGTCCGGCTCCCTGTCCGGCGTCCGCTATTCCGCTGTGCCATGAGTCAAAACCTGTGGAAACAGTGTGGAAAAGTGGGAAGAAGTGTGGCGTAGATGCAACACTATGCCATGATGACTCTTCGCGCCAGACGGGCAGATGCGAAAACGGATGTGAAAAACCCTCCCAGAGGCCAGCCTGGGAGGGTTCTCTCGCCTTGTTAGGGCGCCGTTCACTACTCGCACACCTAATCTATACGATCACGCCGGTCCGCCGCCAGTCACGCCGCCTGGGCGCCGTTTCTTTCGGTCACGGGGCTTCGTCTGCTGCTTCCGTGCCAGCTTGTCCTGCTGCTGACCCGGGTTGCGCTCCGTGGTCCCGCTCGGACGTCCGGGACGCTGTCCGGTCCCGAGTTGCGCGCCGCTCGCGCGGGCCTCGGCCAACTTCGCTGCTGTCTCGAGCGCCTTCTTCTTGTCGGCGTTCGCTTGCCACCGTTTGGCCTTATCGACCGGGATCCCGACTTCCTGCGCGACGTCCTCGATCGCCAAGCCCGCCTCGACGCCGAGCTTGACGGCGTTCATCTGCCGAATCACGACATCGATCGCCGCCCCCGGCTGGCTCGCGATCCGGTCGTTCTCGGCATCGACGTCCTCGACCTGGAACGCGGTCTCCTGCACGCTCTCTCGCGCGAGGACCGCCTTCTCAAAGGCCGCGATCATGGCCGTTTTCTCGTCCGCGCTCACCGGACCGATGTTCACGAACGCGGACACGACGGGGCGGAGTACCTCGGTGTAGCGTCCGACTTCACCGCGGAGCGCCTCGGCGAACGCGAGACCGGCGGAGATGATCCACGACGTGGCGTCGATGACCGGGATCGCGGAGTCGAGCAGCGCGAGCCCCGCCTCCTGCCGCGCGAGCTCCGGCGGCATCCCCGAGTCCTCGATCATGTGCGGCTGATGCCCCTCAAAGTGCATCGATGTCCGCCAGTGCTTGGCAGAATCGATCACGCCGCTCGGGGTGATCGGCTCCTGAATGTGGACGCCTGGCGTAGCCTGTTTGACCGTGCCGTCCTCGTCCTCGATCACCTGACCCGAGATGTAGTTCGTGATGCCGGCGCCGTAGACGGGTTCCTGGCTCGGGTCCGGCGTGAAGGTGAGGGCGCCCGTATTGGGATCCTTGGCCCACGTCCCCTGCAGCTGTGCGTTGGTGATGATCCGCTGCAGGAAGCCCGCGGTCTCGTTCGTCCGCGGGATCACGGACTCGGCGAAGTTCATCGCCTTCTGCATCTGCAGGAACTGCGTCGTGACGAGCGGATCGCGTCGGCCTTGGAACATGAGCAACCGGCCACCCATCTCGTAGCTCACTCCCGTCGAGCCTCCCTCGTTCCCCACCGTCCGGACGAAGGTCTTCTGTCCCTGCTGGTCGAGGAAGGTGAGCCACGCGCGGTCCGGTTTCGACATGAGGCGGATCCCGACCTGGCGTTGCGTGTCCGGGTCCGTGACCACCGCGCACTCATCGACCTTGGGCTTCTCGAGATAGATCCGCTGGAGCGCCTCACTGACGGAATCGCCGACGTTGAGTTGCCGGATGGTGGTCGAACCGGCGAGCTCAGTGGCGAGTCCAGGCGGGACGAAGAAGCGGAAGCAGCTGCGGCCCGTCGGCATGAGCAGATCCTGCAGGTAGAGCTTGAGTTGCTGGTGCGTGTTGCGCGCGGCCAGCCAGTCCCGGATGAACGCCGTCGCCTCGGCGATCAGCTTCTTCGTGGCCTCGGGCATCTCGTCTTCGCCCGTGGTGCCGTCGATCGGCATGAGCGTCCACTTCGGGAAGCGACCGAGGACGCCATTGATGTGCCGGTTGACGATCTCGCGGATGACGTTCCGACTGACGAAGGTGCGCGAGATGAGCGCCCACATCGTCTGGTATCCCGCGTCGTCCGGCGACAGCATCGGACCGGCCCATCCCCACCCGCCTTGCCAGTGGTCGCCGTCGTACATCAACTGCGCGTTGTAGTACCACCAGGGAATCGTTTGGGCGACGTAGCTCCGAGCGGTCGTGAAGTTCATCCCGCGGATCGGGACCGGCGTCGGGAGCGGTGGGGCGTAGACCGAGCGGAAGGACGATCCGATCAACTGTGTCTGGATGATCCGGAGCGTTGCTTCGTTCATGGGTGCGTATCCAAAGAGGGTACGCGCCGCGGGCTACCTGCCCAACCGGCGCCGTGACATGACGCGAGGTACGAACTTGGTCTCGTCGCGCATCGGGAAGTCGAAGAAGGATAAGACGACCGCCACGCCCACGTCAGGACTCCGGCCAATGCGGTCTCTGATGTCATCGCTCGATTCGACCTTGATCGTCTTGTTCGTGATCGTGTAGCGCGGTGCGGTGAGATCTTTGACGAGACTCGGGTGCTTGGCGCGGATCGCGATCTCTTTCTTCTCGAGCTTTTCCTTGAATTCCCACCACGCCTGACTCCAGAGATCAGCGAACTTATAGAAACTGCGCTGTTTGAGCAAAATCCCGCCCGCCTGACGGAAGCCGACGATCCGGCGCACGGGCCGAGCTCCGGCCACGAACTCGTTCACCGTCACGTCATTGGACCGCATGGTGTCGGCCACGCCGGCGCCCAAGCCCACGACATCGACCGTGACGTCCGAGCCCGATATCTCGCGCTCCACGACGCGCTCGAGGAGGTGCGTGGCGGAGATGTCGAGCCCCTGCTGGTAGAATTCCTCGATATCGACCAGGCAATTCCCATCGACCCCCGCGTGCACCGTCGCGTCTTTCCCGTACCGTGCGACGTCCATGCCTTCTCGCCGGCGCCCCGGGATCGCGGGGATGTTCCGCGCCTGTGCGATGAGATCGGAGGTGATCAGCTGGTTCGGCGCGCGAATCACGCCCCACTTCCCCTTCACGAACCGCATGTACTGGTCGTAGTCCTTGATGCGGAGCTCTTCCAGGGACTGCTTGTATTCCTCGGAGATGTAGGGGTTGTCTTCCAGCGTCGTCGGCAGGTAGTACCAAGGTGGCTCCAGCGTGCCCGCCTCGTAGGGCTCGTAGATCTCTTCCCGGACCCAATTGTCGGCAGGGTTGAAGGTCAGGAAGATGAACGGTAGCGGTTGCTTGGGACCGTACTCGCGGATGGCCTCGACGCGTGACATGCCGTCGCGCTCGGCCTTGGCGATCGCGATCTGCTGTTCCTCGTCCGGCGGGATCACCCACGCGCCCGCGCGCTGGATGCACTTGTTCTTGGTCCGGACCGAGAGCTCGTTGGCTTCCTCCAGGATGAACCCGTTGACCTCGAGCCCATTGAACCGCTCCAATTCCGAGTCTTCCTCGATCGATTCCGGGAAGATGATCAGCTTGGATCCGTTGACCGCCGTGTACTCCCAGGCGGTCATGTTGAGCGGACCGAGGAAGTCGCCGACGTAGTCCCGCATCTTGTTGATCGAGGGGACCGTATTGCGGCGGAGCGTCGGGAGATCCATGCGGACGATCGCCCACCGCGAGCGTGGGAAGACGCGCATGAGGATCAAGACCGTGGCGAGCACCGTGAAGGTCTTCCCGCCGCGAATCGCGCCGCCGGTCGCCATGAAGCGGTACTTCCCGCTCCGGACGGCTTTGAGCCATTCGTGCTGCTTCTCGGTAAAGACAAAGGAGACGCCCGGGGGAGTCTCCTTTTGCTGGATGGCGACTACCCCTTCGGGTAGCGCCTCATCTTCGTCGTCGTGGTGCCGCTTGTGACTCATAACCTCATGGACTGACAGTCTCGGACAGGTTCGCTCGAGGCGGGCGCGCGAGCACCGTAATGCCCCGGGCTTCGTTGAACAGGATCCGAACGTAGCCCTTCCGCTGCAGGTTCTGCAAATGTTCGTGCACCGTGGCGCCCGATCGGTAGCCGAGTCCGTGCGCGATTTCCTCGTAATTCGGCGCGTACCCGTGGAGATCGAGATAGTCGGCGACGTAATCGAGCAGTTTCGCTTGATGCAGCGTGAGCGGCTCCAATGCACGCTTCCGGCGGAACATCGCGGCCAATCTGCGATAGATCGCCTCGCGATCTCGGTTCGGATCGCCGTCGGCGACCTCAGTGAGCGTGGCTGCGATGAATTCGCACTCCGAATCGGATAGCAGGATGGACGGCATGGCTATTTTTTCCCCGGGAAGTCGAAAAACTCGTCTCCGGCCTGGAAATACCGAACGTTGGTGATGTGCACGTCGCCACCGGCGTTGATGGACGGTGCTGGTGCCGGATTCTCGCCCGCTTCCACCTTTTTCGTGACTTCGCGCCACCGTGCCGGCGCCCGATTGATCGAAAAGAACTTCCGGAGCGTGGCCGAGTCGAGTTTCCCTTCGTGGATGATCTTGAACAGGTCATCCTCGGCCAGCTGCGATCGCGTGGCGTCGATGATGATCTGGAGCGTGTCCCAGGTGCGCGCGAAGGCCCGATCGGTGAGGCGCCAGAGGTGCGGCTGCGCGGTCCGGATCTCGAGCGCCGTACAGACGTCCTCCAGGTACGCCGGTTGGTGCATCATCCGGTCGAGGAATTCGGCCTTGAGGTTCGCGATCTTGTCGAGTTTCTCGTCCGAATGCTGGAAGCACTTGATGGCCGAGATCCCGTAGGTCGCGTTCAGGACGCCGAACCCGGACGGGCGCTGGCAGGGCCGGTTGTTGCTCGCGTCCCACCCGCCGTACTTGCCGCAGGTGTCGAGCGCGGCCATGTCCTCGTCGGACTTGTTGCCGAAGGGACCGCCGAGGGAGTGCGGATGCTTGGCGTCGGCCTCCGAGACGGGTCCGGAGACCGGGACGAGACTCTTGGCTTCGCTCGGGCCAAGAGTCTCTTCCACGATCGCTTGGAGCCGCTCGCGTCCGCTGGTTTCCGCTTCGCTCTCGTCGCTCATCGATGCTACCTGACCTCTGCGAACGATACGACGTCGCCGCCGGTCTGGAAGCAGACGTAGTTGAAGATGTCTTCCGGCATTCGGCAGATGCCGCCTTTCGCCCACGACGCGCCCCACGAATTCTGGATCTCCCACAGTCCGGTCTTCTTGTTGAACCAGAGCACGCAAAGCGCGTGACCGCCGAGGATCTGTCCTGTGACCTCCTCGATGACGCCGGTCTTGGGATTCGGTCGGTCGAACGAGCTCCACCAGTCGATCCCGATCTGGAGTGGCGCGGATCCCTGCCGGGAGATGTAGTCCTTCGCCACGTCAGCGTTCCGTGCCCAAAAGTACGCGCTCGAGAGATCGACACGGACGGCGTACTCCTGGGTGGCGCGGACCGACGTCCCGAGATCTTCCCCGTGGTTGTTGTCGGAGAATTCGTCGTGGTTGCACGACCACCGGTACATGTCGGGATCGCCGTCCACCGGGATCGAGACGCGCGCGATCGCCGCAGCTGCGTCCTTGGCACCTTTCGGGTATGCCCCGAGGCACGCCGCCATCGAGAACATGGTGCAGCGGTTGGTGTTCCCCTGGTCGAGGATCGGCCCGTGCCGCGGTGCTCGGACTCGCCGCTTGAGCTCTGCGCCGCGCATGGCGCGGAGGCGGTCCTCGAGCGGGAAGTCCATGTCCGCGGGATCCGGGGCGCGGAGTCGCCCGAAGCGGCGTTCCGTCGGCAGGTCGATCCGATCGGCGACCGTGTAGACGTTAGTCAGCATGGACGACTCCTTTCGAGTACAGGGGAACCCGCTTGTTCTGCGGGAGCTCTTTGTCGCCGCGGGTGACGAAGGGGCCGATGACTTCGGACTCGCGGTCCTCGGCGTCGAGCTTCCGGGAGACCTCGAGCGCCATCGCGTGCGCGCTCCACCATTCCGTCTTGCAGTGTTCGCACGTCACGCCGGCGTGGAGATGGGCTTTCTGGCCTTCGTCGCGACGGAAGGTGCGGCGGAGCATGTTCTGGCGCCGGGAGATGCGGATCGTGGTCGATCCGCAGTTCCGGCACCGGAGCGGGACGCGGGGAGGCTGTCTGGTGGCGGTGGTCATTCCTCTGGTCCGTAATCGGGGGATCCTGGCTCGGCGCTCTGGTCGTCGCCGCGCTCGCGGTGCATGGCGTCGAGGCCGTTCATGATGTTGGACGCGAATTTATTGTCCGCCTCCGCCTCGGCCTTCTTCGCCGCCTCCGCCGCAGCGGCGCGTGCCTCGTATCGTTCCTGGTGCACCTTCACGACCTCGGCGAAGTAGTTCGCGATCTCGTTGGCTCGGGTGAAGCGGCGCCGGTTCTCTTCCTCGATCGCGTCCTCGTCATACGTGATGTCGATCGCCTTGAAGTGCTTGGTCTCGATCGGGAGGGCGCCGTGCTCGTCGGCGGACTTGGCCGTGAGACCCGTCAGCCGGACGATCGTGCCCGTGACGCCGTCTACGACGATGACGCCGCTCGGGGTGACGAATTCCTTCGCCTCGCCGGTGAAGCACTGGACGTGGACGAACCGCGCGAGCGGGTGCGTGGCCTGAAGGACGCCGGGGCGCTCGTCCGGGATCGGGAGCAGATCTTCAGGGATCTCGAGCGGCTTACCGAACCGTTCGGAGATGGAACCATCGGGCTCGATCGAGTGGCGTTCCGAGTACGAGATGCCGGAGCTTGGGGCGGGATGACCGATCATGGGAGGTGCTCCGCTAGGGGAAGCGTGGTGTTGTGGATGAACGTGTAATTCGGATGGCCGTACTGGTGGAAGTCCATGTGGCCCTTCAGGTAGTCGAGAATCGTCTCGAGCGCCGTCTCGGCCAGCTGCGTCTCACTCTCGTTCCGGATGGTGACGATCGCGTTCCCGCACGCGGCGAGCAATGGAAACCGCGCCTTCTGCGCGTCATTCGGGTAGCTCTTGGCTTTTAGCTCGAGATAGAGCGATCCGTAGACGCGACCGGCGATGTACTTCGGGACCGGGACATGGTTGTCCGGTGAACCGGCCTTCATGCCTTCGGCCTTGAGGCGGGCGCCGGTGATCTGTGCCTTCCGCTGCAGCGCCTCGTCGCCGTAGTTGGCGTTGAACACCGGGATCGCGTAGACGGCGCCGAGGAATGTGGATAAGTCGGGGAAGCGTGTGATGGCGGTCGGGATCAAGTCCTGGTAGAGCTTCTTCTGCGCGCGGTGCTCGACGTTCGCCATCTCGCGGCGCGATTTCGGGCCTTTGCCGGAGACGATGTTCTGCATCTCGGCGCGCTGCTTGGCGAGATGCGCCTCCAACTGCTCGGCGGAGAGCGGCGACATGAGCGGACCCGATCGAGTGGCCTGTGCGATTTCTCGACGGGACATGGTGATGGTGTGAACGGACTTACGAGGCACTAGACCTCCGGCATGTTGCCGTGCTGTGCACCGAGGCGCAGGAGTGCCTCGAGCGTCCTGGCAGCGGCGTCGAACTTCGTGGGTTGGCGGTATTCGAATGCTTCAGCGAGCTTGGTCAGGAGATGTGTTCTCTGGCTCGAGTCGGCCTGACGGATATAGCTGGCACCCAAGCGGATGATGCTATCAGAGTCCGGGTAATAGGCGAGGCCGGACTGGTGGTAGGGCTTCTCCGTCGGGCCGAGGTAGTTGGCGGGCGGCGTGCCCTGCTCGGCCAACCGCAGGAGGAGCTCCAAGGTCGATTGGTCGATCGATTCCTGCTCGACCTCGATCCGTCGCTCGGTGACGCGGTCGCCCTCTTCTGACCGGAATGTGATGTCGATCCGCACTAGTCGTCCTCTGCCTGTGGCATGGTGGTGCGCGTTTTCATCCAGTAGGTCGGTCCGATCGGTGTCGGGCGCTGGAATTCCACGAATTCGCGTTCCCGAGGCCTGTTCCGCCACGCGCGCCGGGACGTGGCCCATTTGATCTTCCACTTGTACCGGACGTCGGCGCGGCGCGCGAGCTTCCGGAGATCTCGGATCATGGCCCGCGCACCCGCGGCGTTCGCGTCGATCAGCACCCGCAGCCCGACGTGCTCGCTCACGACGTGGTCACCAGGAGCGCGATCGCGGTGATGAGCCCCAAGACGTAGCCACAGACGACCAACCACGCCCCTTTCGAGAGACGCAACCGGTGTGGCCGGTGGATGTCAGCGCGCCGGCGGAGCTCGGCGGTCACGTTGCGGCTGGTGACCGGTTCAACGAGATAGGGATTTGACATCGCTTCTGAACCTCGGTGGCGGGTGATTGGTGGTGCGCGGCGGCTCTGGTGCCGTCAGCACGGAGAAAGCGGCTTCGTGCGCGTTGTAGTACGCGCTCGAGAGGACGATCGAGAGGCCGCGGCTCGGGATGTAGAGCTCAATGGCGAGCCCGGACTCCAGCAGCTGCAGCATGGTCAGGCGGTGGACGTGGGCATTGAGCGGTTCGTGGGCGCCGGGGCTTCGGAGCAGGTACCAGGCGCCTTTCTTCTGCCGACCGAAGGCGCGCTGCTCTTCGGCCACCCATCCGGCATTGAGCTTCCCGAGCACGCGCTCGGCTCGACGCGAGATGTGGTGACCTGACGCCTTGTGGTCCTCCGGAATCCAGTTGATACCGCTCATATGTCCAAGACGACGTCCAGGGGGAGTGACGGCACCCAACTGCCGCCGGTGTTCAAGTACGGTTTGGCACGCAGGTGGTCGGCCACCGCGGCTCGGCGGATCTGTTCCTTGTCGCGCCCGAAGAACGCTCGCTTACAGATCCCGCACTCGTTCGGGATGCCGGTGACGTCGAACGCGCCCGCAGCGTTCCCGGCTCGCCGCTCGGAGACGACCACGTCCACCGGCAGCGAGCACTCGTAGACCGGTTGCACCTTCCGGTCGTGCGCCGCTAGCCCCAGGAGCGCGAGATCATACGTCTTCCGGTGCTGCTCTTGGATCGCCTGTGGCGTGAAGTGGTGGACCACGACGCGGTGCGTGGTGACATAGGCGCCCGCTCGCTGCCAGTCCTGCTCCTCCGGATCCTCCGGCCCGTCCGACATGCCACCATACCCCGCGCTCCAGGATGCCCACAGTCGGTGAATCTCGTCCAGGATCCGGTCCGCTTCCCCCGGCTTGCCGGTCGGACCCCCCCAGATCCCGCCACCCTGCCAGGTGTCGTCGTCCGGACCCCCGCCGTACCAGATCCCGCCGTCGCCCCGCGAGATATCGCTCATACGATGCAGACTACACCGACGTTGCAGCCACGTCAAGCCACGATGCAGACGCCCCGCAACGATCCCGGCTCCAGATGACTTCCACCCCCTTTCCCACCCTGTCACCCATTACAAACGCCCTTTAGCCGGTTATTCCCCACAATTCCCCCTCT
>AR_comb_assmDRAFT_10098000_pt1 | contig 11322 bp, 4 predicted proteins | sample ArasoioldDNA_FD_10543 | JGI IMG/M metagenome (IMG submission 10543) | reverse complement strand
CTGGTGCTGCTGGTCGGCGCGGGACTGATGATCAGAAGTTTCGCGAAACTCAACGATGTCGATCCGGGATTCAAGCCCGACCAGGTGCTGACGATGGGAGTATCTCTTCTGCGGGCAAAGTATCCCGAGGACCAACAAGTTACCCAGGCGTTTTCGCAGATCCTCGAACGAACTACGAATACACCGGGCGTCGTTTCCGCCGCCGCCGTGTCGTCTTTGCCGTTGACCGGAAGTAACATCACCGACTCGTTCACAATCGAAGGCCGCCCGCCGATCGCCAAAGAGACAGAACCCTCGACTGAGTATCTAATAGTAACGCCCCGATACTTCGAATCGATGGGTATCCCGCTTTTGTCCGGACGCGATTTTGCTCCCACAGACACGCGTCAGTCTCCTAACGTCGCAATAATCAATGATGTCTTCGCGCGCCGTCACTTTGCCGGCGAGAATCCGCTCGGCCACCGCCTGAAACTCCAGGGCCAGGAGCGCGATCCGCTGCTCATAATCGGCGTGGTTGCTAATGTGCGGACGTTGGCGCTGGATGAACCGCCGACGCCGGAACTCTACGTGTCTTTCCTTCAAGACCCCTTGAGCCTTGAGCAGCGGTCGATGACGATTGTGGCGCGGTCTCAATCAGGTCCGGCAGCGATCGCTGGGCCGGTGCGCGCAGCGGTGACTTCGGTCGATAAAAGCATTCCCGTTTACGCACTTAAGACGCTGCCCGAGCATATGCGCGAGTCGCTCGCACGCCGTCGCTTCAATCTGATCTTGCTCACGGTATTCAGTTGCGTCGCGCTCGCGCTGGCGGCAGTCGGCATTTACGGCGTTATCAGTTACGGGGTCACCCAGCGAACTCATGAGATGGGAATTCGCATGGCGCTCGGCGCTAAGCCCCGCGACGTGCTCAAACTCGTGGTACGCCAGGCGATGCTGCTGGCACTGGGAGGAGTCGGATTCGGATTAATAGCCTCGTTCGCATTGACGCGGCTAATGAAGGGCTTGCTTTTCAGCGTCAGCGTCACCGACCCGATAACATTCGTCGCGATCGCGATGTTGATGAGCTTTATTGCGCTGGTCGCGTGCGTAATTCCAGCGCGGCGCGCGACGAAAGTCGATCCGTTGGTGGCGCTGCGGTATGAGTGAAGAAGGGAAGAGCCGATGCTGGCTACGCTGAAACAAAACCTGATTTACGGCATACGAACCCTGTTCAAGAATCCGGGCTTTACGATCGTCGCGGTTTTCACGCTTGCATTAGGTATCGGCGCGACGACCGCGATCTTCAGTGTCGTGTATGCAGTCTTCGAACCGATGCCTTATCCGAACCCCGACCAGCTGGTCATGGTCTGGACAATCAGCCGGGGGAATCAGAATTCGGTCTCAACTGTCGATTATCTTGCGTGGAAACAAAGAAGCTCATCGTTTCAGGGAATCAATGCGTGGACCAGCGGTTCGTTCAATGTGGGTGGTGGTGAGAGGCCGGAACAGGTCGCCGGCACCTGGCGCACACCCGGCTTTTTCACGATGGAGGGTTTGCCCTTCATGGTTGGACGCGACTTCACGGAGGAAGAAGGTCAGCCCGGCCGCGACCACGTCGTCATCCTGAGCCATCGGCTCTGGTCTCGAAGCTTCGCGTCGAACCGCGACATCATCGGTAAAGACATCCGCCTTAACGGTGAACCTTACACGGTGGTGGGCATTCTGCCGGCGGGAATTCATGATCGGTTCAATTCACAACTGTGGGTGCCTCTAGTTATTCAACCTGATCCGACTGGTCAGGCGATCCGATCTGTTTCCGTAATGGCGCGTTTGAAAGACAGCGTCACAATCGCACAGGCGCAGGCCGAGATGAGCGGCATCGAGCAGCAATTGCTGGACGAGCGACCGAAGTCAAATCCGCTTGGCATCAGCGTGCAACCGCTGCATCTGAATTTTCTTACTGCCGCAACGCGCCGCAACCTTTGGTTGTTACTTGGGGCCGTCGGCTTTCTTTTACTAATCGCATGCGTCAACGTCGCTAATTTGCTGTTGGCGCGCGGCACTGCGCGCCAGCGTGAGATGGCTTTACGAGCGGCGCTGGGCGCGTCACGCGGCCGGCTGTTCTCGCAATTGCTTACTGAGAGTTTGGTCCTGGCCGCGTTGGGAGGAGCGCTCGGGCTGCTGCTGGCGACGACGATCATCGATCTGATTCAAGCGGTGATGCCCCCGGTGGGTACGATGCTGCCGTCAGAAGCCGAGATCAGGATTAGCATTCCCGTCCTCCTGTTTACGCTTGCGATTAGTACCCTCGCTGGTCTGCTTTTCGGCTCAATGCCGGCGTGGCAAGCGACGCGACTCGATCTCAACGAAGTTCTGAAACTTGGCGGACGAACCGGCGCCGGCGGCGGCCGCCGGAATCCGCGGCGACTGCTGGTCATCGCGGAATTTGCGTTGGCCCTGATGCTACTGGCATGCGGTGGGTTAGCGCTCCGGAGCTTCTGGAATCTGACTCGAATCGATCTCGGAATTCGCACCGATCATCTCCTCTCGTTTCGACTGACCGTGCCTGAACACCGGTTGAAGAGCCCGGATCAAATCAGGACTTATTACCGCCAGATGCTGGAGAAGATTCAGGCTGTGGCCGGAATCCGAAACGTCGCCGTGATGACGGGCACTCCCGCGGGCGGAACCGGAATGGGCACGCGCTTCGTGATCGCCGGACGGCCGCCAGCGAATCCCGCCGAACGTCCTGGCGCATCATTTCAAACGGTGACTTCGGGTTACGTCGACACGCTGGGAATCCGGATGGTCAAAGGCCGCTCGTTTGATGAACATGACACGGAGACCAGCATGCGGGTCGCCATCGTCAACGAGTTCTTTGTCAGCAGATTTCTCAGCGGTGTCGATCCCATCGGTCAGCGGATCATGATGAATGAGGTGCGGCCGGGTGTGCCGCCGGGCAATCTCGTCGAATGGCAAATCGTCGGCGTGTTTCATAACGTTCGCGGTGCCGGATTTCGCGATGACTCGCCCGAGATAGATGTTCCGTTTTGGCAGAATCCTTTGCCGCGCGCTTCAGTTGTGCTGCGGACTGATGGTGATCCCAAGTCTGTGGTTAATAGCGTTGCCGGAGCAGTGAATTCAGTCGATCCGGATATGCCGCTGGCCGGCGTCAAGACGGTCGATGAAATAGTCGGCGAGTCGTTGGCGATCGATCGCTTCAGCGTCGTGCTGTTTGCAAGCTTCGGCGCCCTCGGACTGTTGCTGGCGGCGGTCGGCATCTACGGTGTCACAGCTTTCGGCGTGGCTCAGCGCACTCACGAGTTTGGTGTGCGGATCGCGTTGGGCGCACAGCGATCACGAGTCATCCGGCTGGTGATGAAGGAAGCGACCGCGCTCGCGGTGATCGGCGGTCTAATCGGATTCGCGGGTGCCTACCTGGTGGGGCGCGCAATGCAAACGACTCTTTACGGAGTTCCGGCGCTGGACGCGCGCGCATTTGGAGCTGTGTTTGTGCTGCTGCTGGTGTCGGCTTGGATTGCGTGTCTGATTCCAGCCTGGCGTGCCAGTCGCATCGAGCCGCTGGACGCGCTGCGACATGAATAAAGTTCTTCGATTCAGCTGTTGGGTCAGCCCTCGTGGCTGCCCGCCGAGCAGGGACTAGACCTGCCCCTACAGAAGGCAATTCGAGTGCGGGGTGACTTATGCATGGTTTGATTCAGGATTTGAGATACGGTCTCCGGATGCTGGTGAAGAGTCCGGCGGTGACCATTGTCGCGATCATTGCTTTGACATTAGGTATCGGCGCGAACACCGCAATCTTCAGCGTGGTGCACGCGGTGCTATTACGCTCGTTGCCTTATGCCGAAGGTGATCGGTTGGCGATCGTATGGGAGCATCGCCACCGCGGCAAGGATAATCCGCAAAACGTCATCAACCTTGGCAACTTCTCTGACTGGAAGGAGCAGAACACCGTCTTCCGTGACATGGCGGCGTTCTTTGATTTGAACGTCAACCTCACAGGTGACGGTGAACCTGAGGAGGTGCCGGGACAACTCGCCACGCCAAATCTTTTCTCTCTGCTTGGCGTGAACGCGATCAAGGGCCGCACGTTTGTGCCGGATGACGGAAAAGATCCGCAGGCGCCCGTGATCGTAATCGGCTACGATCTGTGGCAACGACGTTTTGGTGGCGACGCGAACATCATCGGGCGCAAGGTAATGCTCAACAATCGGCCCAATGAAATCGTGGGCGTGCTTGGACCCGACTCAGGTTGGTTTCTGCAGAAGGGTTCCCAAATAAGCCATCCGCCGGAGATTTGGGTGCCGTGGCAAATCGATGATGAACTGCGGCAGCGGCACGGGCGCTTTGCGCGCTCGGTCGCGCGGCTTAAACCCGGCGTAACGTTTGAGCAGGCGCAGAACGAGATGAACATCATCGGAGCGCGGCTCGAAAAGCAATATCCCGATTTCAATACCAACTGGGGCGTAACGGTCGTGCCGTTGCGAACGCAGTTTACTGGCGAGATTCGCAAGCCGTTGCTGATTCTGCTGGGCGCCGTCGGCTTTGTGCTGCTGATTGCCTGCGCCAACGTCGCGAACCTTTTGCTCGCGCGAGCGGCCTCGCGTAAGCGCGAGATGGCCCTACGTGCGGGTCTCGGTGCGAGCCGCTGGCGGATTGCGCGCCAACTCCTGACTGAGAGTGTGGTGCTCTCGTTCTTTGGCGGCGCGTTCGGGCTGTTGCTCGCTATTTGGGGAACACGCGCGTTGCTTGCGCTTAGTCCGCCGGAACTAATCGACATTCGGGGAACATCGGTTAGCTGGCCGGTCTTGGGATTCACGATTGCGCTCACGCTGATTACCGGCATTGTGTTCGGAGTGGTCCCGGCGATTGAAGCGTCACGGTTCGATTTGAGCGAACCGCTGAAAGAAGGTGGAAAGAGCATCGTCGGTGGCACCCGCGCGCTCCGCATGCGCAATATGTTTGTCGTAGCGCAAGTGGCTCTCGCGCTCGTTTTGTTGGTCGGAGCGGGACTGTTGATTCGCAGCCTTAATCGCCTGCAATCAGTTGACCCCGGGTTTGATCATAAGAATTTGCTGACCATGCGGGTGACGTTGCCGCCGCGCAAATACGACACTGATCCGAAGGTCCTCAACTTCTTCAAACAGGCAACCGATCAAATCCGCGGCCTTCCCGGAGTTGAGTCGGTGACGACGATTAATACGATGCCTTTTGATGGTCCCTACTCAGGTACCAATCTCGATATCGAAGGCCAACCGAAGCTTCCTTCGAGTCAGGGCCTAACCACCGGCGTCGTAGTAACTGACGCGAATTATTTTCAGACCATGCGCATTCCGTTGAAACGCGGCCGACTTTACACACCGCAGGAAGCCATGGAGGAGCGGCATGTCGTGGTCGTCAATGAAGCCTTCGCGGCCCAAAACTTTCCCGGTCAGGATCCGATCGGCAAGCGCGTGGCGATCTATATGAAGGACGAGCCTCCCATGACTGAAATCATCGGTATCGTCAGCAACAACAAACACAAGAGTCTGGATAGCGAAGTCGAACCGATGGCCTTTTGGCCGAACGCCGAATTGGTCTATTCGCGAATGACGATTGTGATTCGGACGCGCGGTGACAGCGCGGGCATTGCCGCGGCCGCCCGGAATGTGATTCGGCAACTCGATCACGATCAACCGATTGGTCAAGTCGCCACGATGGATGCGTTGATGGCCAAGTCCTTCGCGCGAGCGCGGTTCAATTCAACGCTGCTGGGAATCTTTTCAATTGTCGCGCTCATTATGGCGGCGGTCGGAATTTACGGTGTCATGTCTTATTCCGTGTTGCAGCGCACACATGAGATCGGAGTGCGCATGGCGCTCGGCGCACAACGCGCCGACGTGCTTCGCCTGATGTTGAAACAAGGAGTGATCCTGGCAATCGTCGGCGTGGCCGTGGGCGTCGCGGCAGCGTTCGGACTGACTCGAATTATTTCGACATTACTGTTCGAAGTAGCGGCTACGGACAAACTTACGTTTGCCGCGGTCTCATTGGGCTTGTTCGCAGTAACACTGTTCGCGAGCTACATCCCTGCTTGGCGCGCGACAAGAGTCGATCCATTGGTGGCGTTGCGTTACGAGTGAACGAAACGAACTTTGGTCTTTGTCCTTAGGTCTTTGTTCGTCTGCCGGGGAATCGCTCAAGGACCCAACAGTGGGCATCACGGACTTACATCAAAGTACAAAGTACAAAGCACGAAGAACAAATAATATGGAGACAATATTCAACGACATTCGCTACGGCATTCGCAGTTTGATCAAGCGGCCCGGCTTTACGTCGATCGCTATCGTGACGCTGGCGTTGGGAATCGGTGCGAACACGGCGATCTTCAGTGTGGTCAACGCTACGTTGTTGCGACCATTGCCTTTCAAAGACCCTGACAGAATCGTCATGGTCTGGGGTTATCTCCCGAGATTCGCACAGCGCGGCGATAAATTCCCCACATCCGCCGGAAACTACCTCGGCCTCGTCAAGCAAACTCAGACATTCGATCAGCTCGCTGCGTTTCGGCAATGGTCCTGGCAGCTTACGCATGCAGGCGATCCAGAGCAGTTGCAAGGTGTGCGGGTCTCGGCGAATTTCTTCGAAGCACTCGGCGGATCGCCTCTGTTTGGCCAGACCTTTAAGTCTGAACAGGATCAAGAAGGGGCGTCGCCGGTCGCGATCATCAGTCATCGTTTGTGGCACAAAGAGTTTGGCGATGATCGCAATGTCGCGGGTAAGACGCTCACCTTAAACGGACGAACTGTCGCCATCGTTGGCGTGATGCCGCGCGACTTCGAGTTTCCGGGTGGCGCCAACATGATTCCAGGCTTGCAATTTGCCACGAAGAACGACGTCTGGATGCCCCTCGCAATGGACGCACAGGAGCGGAGCAACCAGGGAAGTCTAAACCTGGCGATGATTGGGCGATTAAAAGCGGGCGTCACGATTCCTCAGGCTGAGAACGAACTACGCGCAATCGAAAACAGCCTGCCGCTCGGAACGGTTAACTACTCCGTCAATCTTGTTCCTTTGCAGAAGCAGATGGTCGGCAACATCCAGCGGCTGCTGCTGGTGATCCTGGCGACCGTCACTTTTGTCCTTCTGATTGCGTGCGCGAACGTCGCCAACCTTCTGCTCGCACGCGCGTCCGCGCGACGAAAAGAGATGGCCATCCGCGGTGCTTTGGGCGCCGGACGTTGGCGCATCATCCGGCAATTGCTCACTGAAAGTGTTCTGTTGTCGTCGGCGGGCGGGTTGCTTGGTTTTATGCTCGCTCTGTGGGGAACGCCGCTGCTGGTTTCGTTCATTCCGGAGAAGGTTCCGCGCATCCACGAGGTTAACGTGGATCTTCGAGTGTTCGGTTTCGCGCTGCTGGTCTCGGTCGCCACCGGCATTGTCTTTGGTCTGGCGCCGGCCATCCATGCGGCGCGCGTCGATCTAAACGAATCGCTGAAGGAAGGCGCTCGCGGAACCACCGGCGGTTGGCGGCAAAACCGGCTGCGAGGATTTCTGATCGTCTCGGAAGTTTCGCTTGCGGTTGTGCTCATGATTGGCGCGGCGTTGCTCACGAAAAGTTTCGTCCGCCTGATGGATGTGAAACCGGGCTTCGATCCAAGTCACACACTAACAATGGAAGTCTTACTGCCCACGCTTCCGCCGTCGAAGTACGCGAAGGACGAGGAGCAAGTAGCCTTCTTTCAGCAGGTATTGGATCGCTTGAATCATTCGCCCGGGGTTACGGCGGCGGGAGCGGTTTTGAGTTTGCCGCTAACGGGCGCGGAAGAAAGCACCGATTTGTTTATCGAAGGGCGCCCGACACCCGCGCTGAGTGAACGACCCGAAACCGATTACACCGTCGTCTCGCCAGACTATTTCCGCGCGTTGCAAATCCCCCTTTTGAAAGGACGCCAGCTTTCCGATCGCGACAACAAAGGTGCCCCCGGTGCGGCCATCATCAATGAGGCGCTGGCTCGTCGATACTGGCCTAACGAAGAACCGTTGGGTCACCGGATTAGAATCGGCTTCGAGAAAGACGCGCGCGAGATCGTCGGCGTTGTCGGCAGCATAAAGCAATCCGCCTTGAGCGGAGACGCCCGGCCGGCGCTGTATGTTCCATATGCTCAGCTTGCGTCGGGAGGCCTTTCGATTGTCATTCGCACCACTGGCGATCCGATGTCGCTGGCCGCACTCGCGCGAACGCAAATTCATTCCGTCGATCCGACTATCCCGGTAACGAACATCCGAACTATGGATGAAGTTTTTTCGACGTCTGTGGAGCAGCAGCGTTTCTCGATGATGCTCGTCGGGCTATTCGGCGGGTTGGCGGTCGCCCTGGCGGCGATCGGAATCTACGGTGTGATGGGTTACAGCGTTGCGCAACGCCGTCAGGAGTTGGCTGTGCGCATGGCCCTCGGCGCGAGAACGGGACAAGTTTTGCAGTTAGTACTGAAAGACGGAGTCGTGCTGGCATCACTTGGTGTAATTGTCGGCTTGACTGGAGCGTTTGCGCTGACCCGGCTGCTGCGCAGTTTGTTATTCGAAATCCAGCCGACCGACGTGCAGACATTTGTGAGCGTCGCGGCGCTTTTAGTTTTAGTAGCGCTGCTTGCTTCGTACATACCGGCACGCCGTGCGAGCAAAGTTGATCCGCTGACAGCGTTACGGAGCGAGTAAGCATACAACCGTCGATGAGTGTGAACTTTTCCGGTAGCACAACCAGGAAAGAGAGAACCTGACATGCAGACACTTCTTCGCGACTTACATTACGCCATTCGCATGTTGCTGAAGACGCCCAGCTTTACAGCAGTGGCCGTCTTGTCGATTGCTCTCGGCATCGGCGCCAACACCGCTGTGTTTAGCGTCGTCAACGCGGTGCTGTTGAAGTCTCTGCCTTACAAGGACCCGCAAACTTTGATGTTGGTTTGGGGAAGTGGACTGTCAGACGGAATCCACAATCGCGATCAGGTCTCAGCAACCGACGTTGCCGATTTCCGCCACCAGACCACCTTGTTCGAAGAGGTGACGACTTATACCGGATGGAATCCCATCATGTCCGGAAATGGGGCCAGCGCCGAGCGCATTCCGGCTATCCAAGTCGGCGACGGTTATTTCAAGGTCATGAAAGCAGAACCAATGCTGGGCCGCGTCTTCACCGCAGACGAACAGCAGGAGGGGAAAGACTTCGTTATCGTCCTTGGCTACGGCTTATGGCGGCGTCGCTTCGGAAGTGATCCCGCAATCGTTGGCAAAAAGGTCCTTCTCAACAGTCGTCCTTACACGGTTGTCGGCGTCATGGGTCCAGACTTTCGCGCGCTACCTTCCACGCTGGTCATGCCCGAAGGCCAGTTCTATCGGCCAGTCGCCGAAGCTTACGATGATTCGAAGCGCTCCGAGCGTCACTTACGAGCTATTGCCCGCCTAAAACCCGGCGTGACCACCCAACAAGCGCAAACGGAACTGACGATGATTGCGCAACGCCTCGAGCAGCAGCATCCGGAAACGAATAAAGGTCGTGGCGTTCATGTCACCTCGATTACCGAGGACACGGTCGGCGGCGCAAGCCGCGCGCTTTGGATGATCTTTGGCGCGGTGGGATTTGTGCTGCTCGTCGCGTGCGCCAACGTCGCCAACTTGTTGTTGGCGCGCGCCAGTGCTCGTCAAAAGGAGATCACCATTCGATCTGCAATTGGCGCGGGCAGAGGCCGGCTGATCCGGCAATTGCTGACTGAGAGTTTGCTGCTTTCAATCGTCGGGGGAACGCTCGGACTGTTCATTGCGATTTGGGGCATTGGCATGATCGAACGGATTGGTTCGCAGATCAATCCGGTCTTCAACGGCTTTCACATCGACCTTCGCGTGCTCGCCTTCACCTTCGGGCTGACATTAGTAACCGGTTTGCTTTTCGGTATTGCCCCGGCACTGCAGATGTCTCGCCCCAATCTGTCGGAATCGCTCAAAGATGTGGGACGCGGGCTGGGCGGGTCCGTCAAGGGCAATCGTCTGCGCGGTGCACTGGTAATCGCGGAAGTTGCAATGACTCTGGTGCTTCTGGTCGCTGCCGGCCTTCTGGTTCGAACGATCATACGGCTCGGCAATGTCGACAAAGGTTTCAATTCGCGTAACGTGCTGACGATGAATATCGGTCTGCCGGGTATGAAGTATCCGAAGCCGGAAAACTGGATCGCATTTTACAAACAAGCAACTGACCGAATAGCCGGCATGCCTGGTGTGTCGGCCGCCGGAATAACCAGTGTCCTTCCGCTCAGCGACAATTTTGATGGTCGCGGCCTGGTGGTTGAGGACTATCCAAAACCACGTGGCGAAGAAATCAGTGCCGACCTTTACGTCGTGACACCCGGCTATTTGCGGGCGATGGAGATTCCTGTCCTCAAAGGTCGCGCGATTACCGAGCAGGATAATGTCGATGCGATGAAGATCGCGCTGATCAATCAGACGATGGCCGATCAACTTTGGCCCAGGCAGGATCCGATCGGTAAGCGCATACGCTTTCCCGACAGCGATCAAAATCCGCTGCGGTGGCGCACGATCGTCGGGGTGGTCAGCGACGTCTCCCAGTATGCGCTCGATCAAAAGCCGCCGATGCAGATGTATCTGCCATACGAACAATTTCCAACTTCGTTCAATACCATCGTGGTAAAGACCGCGAGTAAGCCGGAAGAGATGTTCGGCGCCGTGCGAAGCGCAATCTTGTCAGTTGACGGCGAACAGGCGGTTTACAACGTGGCCACTCTCGAGCAGTTGCAATCGAAATCCATACTGCTGCGATCGTTTTTCATGTTGCTCCTGATTACGTTTGCGGTGTTGGCCTTGATGCTCGCCGTCGTCGGCATTTATGGCGTCATGTCTTATGCAGTGACGCAGCGAACACAGGAGATCGGTATTCGCATGGCCTTGGGCGCGGGCGCCGGTGACGTGCTGAAACTTATTTTGCGAAATGGCCTGGCGCTGACTGCCGGCGGTGTAGTTATCGGGCTTGCCGGGGCGTTTGTGCTGACGCGTTTGCTCGCTGTGTTGTTGTTCGGGGTTCAGCCAACTGACGCACTCACATTTACAACTGTGTCACTGGCCCTAGTTACGGCAGCGCTCGTGGCCTGTTATCTGCCGGCGCGCCGCGCGGCGAAGGTCGATCCGCTGGTGGCGTTGAGGTACGAGTGAGTCAGAACACGGAGCCGTGGCGACACTGGTTCGAGGGCAATCGCAATTGGAGATGAATGCATGGACTCATTAATCAAAGACATTCGTTTCGCAATTAGAAACCTCCTGAAACGTCCGAGCTTCACC
>AR_comb_assmDRAFT_10340471_pt1 | contig 11323 bp, 6 predicted proteins | sample ArasoioldDNA_FD_10543 | JGI IMG/M metagenome (IMG submission 10543) | reverse complement strand
TCAGGGGTCAGGGGTCAGGGGTCAGGGGTCAGGTAAATAAAGAACACCTGTCAACCCATGTCAAGACGAAACTGTAATCGGGAAGATTGTTGGTGGGCTCCTGAGCCCTGACCTCTGGCCCCTGACCCTAGAAGGTGAAGGCTACGCCGCCGCGGACCGAGCGGGCGGAATCGACCAGATAGACGGTCTGGCCATCCTGGCCAAGAACCGGGACATATCCCTGCGCGAGCAGGTTGCGAAGGTCGATGATGGCCTCGATGCGACCGCCCAACGTCGGGATCGGCTGGCGAATAAAGACGTTCAGGTAGGGATCAGCCTGTCCGGGTGAGGCGTTGAACATATCCACCGGAGTGACTCCGGAGCCGTTCACCCAACGGTAGGAAGCGATCCACTTGGTGTGGGTGCGGTCGACGGTTCCACTCAACTTGGCGGCGATCGCATGACGATGCTCGGTGGTGAGGAATTGCCGAGCCTGCTGTAGAGGTACATCGGTGCGGGAGAGATCGAGCACGCCACCGAAAGCATAGTCGATCGTTGCAGTCAGGTCGGAGGCGAACTTGTGCTGCAGCACGACGCGCATTCCGTTGGTATCGAGAGTGCGCCCGGCGTAGGTGAATGTTCCGGAGGAGAGATCGGGCAACAGGAATCCGCCAGCAGCAGTCACATCGCCAACACCGGTCAATGCTGGATCGGTGACGTGATCAGAGAACGCTGCAACCTGAAAGTTGGTCTTGCCGATCCGCTGCGAAATGCTGACTTCCTGATGATGCGCGCTCTCGATCTGAGGAGTGTAGCCCCAGAGGCTCACGCGTGGGTTGGTTTCGCTGAGATCCGTAGGAGTGGAGTCAAAACCTTTTTCGGCGCGGGTGTCAGGACGAGAGGTGGTGTAGTCGTACCCGACTACGGTGTTCGGCGTGACATGAAAGTCCGCCGATGCAAAGGGACGAAACGCATTGAGATGACCGAGGAACTGAATGGTCTGAAGCTCACTGCCAAACTTCAACTCAAGGACATCGCCGAGCACAAGATCATCAGCGGCGGAAAGCGCGAGCGCCTGGAGAGCCGCGTTATGCAGATTGGGATCGGTGGGAGAGAAACGGCTTATCGTCAGGGCCATGGTCGGCTCTGAGCCGTTCGGCAGACGATGAGAATAGCGCGTGCGTACCACAGCTGCAGGCAGCGAAGGTCCGTAACCGACATTGCCACTGAAAGCCAGACGTCCCTCAGAGAAAACGGAGCGCTCCAGCGTGAAGCTGGTGCTCATGTCGGAGCCGCTGCCGTAACCGCTGGCCGCGGAACCTGCTACGAAGGAAACCGATCCGCGGAGTTCGTGATCCTGTTTCTCGGCAGGGATGGGATCGTCAAAGACGCGCAGAATGGGGCGATTCGCCACCGAGCGGAGAGTCCACTTCCAGTCATCATCATCCGGCAGGCTGCGCACGGGGCCGAGTTGCATCACGTTGAGCAACGTACCGAGCGTGATGTTGACCTTCGTGCTTCCGCCCGAACGAATGCCGACTTTCTCCCGCAGTGCGGGCAGGAATGAAGGGGCTGTGACCTTGACGGTGTAGAAGCCGGGAATCAGTCCGGCGGCGGTGTAGTACCCGGTATCGTCGGTGAAGACGGTGAGGGTGCGATTCGCCGTGCCGAGGATCTGCACGACCGCGCCCATTTGGGGAGCGCCAGTATTGTTGCGGACAAATCCAGAGATCGCTCCCGGCCGCTCTACGGCCCAAACAGGAAGCGATAGCCCGAATATGAACGCCCAAGTTGCGAGCTTGTTCAGCTTCAACCCTTCCCCACCCCCTGGGGGAATGCAGGGAGTTACTCTACTGCAAACGTTGCTGGCGTTTCAATTGTCTGCTTTGAAACGTTGTCGTTCACTTTAATCTGGATTCGATAAACCCCGGGCTGCAGATTGGCAGATACGATCGACTTCTGCAGCGTCACCTGGTCTCCGAGGTTACCCATGGTATCGGTGCTTTCGACCTTCTGAATGATCTGTTTGTTCGTGGCTACGTTGGTGATGTCGTATTCAAAAGTGGCGGAAGGCTTGTGGGTCTTCTCGTCCACGCCAAGATTATAAACCTGCATCCAAAAATTGAGCTTCTGATCGCGATCGCGCTTGAAGAGGGCTGGCTTGCCGTCGGCAGCTGCAACACGAGGCCGGATCTTCATGGTGCCGATGACGAAGCTGCCGGTTCCAATTTGAGTTGTGGGAACCTTCTCCATCTGGTCGGCGATGATCAGAGTCGAAGTTGCGAGCTTGTCTTCAATATATTCAGGGACATTGACGCTGCGATTGAATACGCCCTTGCGGTCGCCATTGACGTCTTTTACAGCGATGTACATCTTGTAGTGCCCGGGACGCAGCGGGAGCGCCTTCCAGTAGACGGAGGCGTTCTCTGCGGTGCGGGGGAGCAGTTCAGCAGGAACGTCAACCTGCACGGTGTCTTCGAAGGTTTGCACGATCTTGCCGGTCAGAGTGGAGAGCTTCGCGTAGATATTCACTGTGCCGCGCTGCACACCTTCTTTATTGACGAAGGTGATGTCGCGGTTCTTCATCTGGAGAGTCACGGGAACCAGAACGGTGTCGCTGGTGACTTTCACGAAGTCCCAGCGGACATCGAACGGCATGGGATTCAGGATGACCTTGCTGGTGACTTCTTCCGCGAGATCGGTGAACTTGATCTTCGGAGCTTGCTGGAGCTTGAAGAAAGTTTCGAGACGATCAAACTGCTTGCTCTGCAACTGAGCGGTGCCGCCCGGTCCGACGCCGAGGCGCTCGATTCCGTTGTTGAAGCGGGAGGCCTTGCTGGCCATTCCGTTCTGCTCCCACCAGGTGAGGCCGGCATTGGGCGTCATCAGGAGGGCGTCTTTTTCGGAGCGGTCCATCGTCATGTGATACTCGCCGCACATGCAGGTGTCGACGAATTCAACAATGACTTCCTGGCCGATGCCATCGATGTAGCGATAGCGCCAGTCTTCAAATGGGAAGGTAGAAGTTGTGCCGCCGCCTTCGTCGATGGGACGCTCGTAGGTGCCGCCGGACGGGTGCGACTCGATTTCGTCGGGCTTGCCGAAGACGATGTAGATTCGGCCGCGGTCTGTCTTCCAGCCGGGGACGCCCGCTGCGAAATGTTCGTTAGCGTAAGCGATGCGCTGGTAGTGCTCTTCTTTGAATTCGTTCTCTTCGGTGTCGGGCGTGGGATCGCGGCGCTGCCAGAAGGCCTCAATAAAGTTGTCGCGCTCTTCGTCGTTGGAGAGCTGCTTGAAAGCGGCGCGCTCTTCGTCGGTGATGATGTAAGAGACGTCCTCGTCGAGCCACTTCCTGTAGGGCTTGCTTAATTCCTGTTTGAGGGCGCGCTGATTCTTCTTTCTCTGCTTCTCATTCTGAGGACGCTGCAGAGGGTCGACGGCGTCGGCGGGCTGCTGCGGAGTAGCCGCGGCATCTTTGGCCGGGTTCGCGGCGTCTTTGGCTGCGTTCTCGGTAGCCTGCTGATTTGGCTGGGGTTCGTCTTTGGGCTGGTCTTTATCCTGGGCCACGGCGTTTGAGGCCATGAAGCCCATAACGGATAAAACTAAAAGCTGCAATGCGATTCGATAAGAAGCAACCCGGAACATGAGAGGGACTCCTGCCAGACAACGGTCGTCTGCTTATTTTAGGCCCTTTAAGACTGTGAAAGCAAGGATAAGTCGTGCCCGGAGAACCGTCTGCAACGCGTGCTACCTCATGTGCTAGGAAGCCTCGATTTGCTGCCGAGTTGCCTGGGGTTACTAACGAAATCAGAGGCTACAATCTGTTGAGTGACAGGCTATAATGATCGGTTCCGGGGGCAAAAGCACGACTTCCCCACCGTAACAGGTCTCGGCACTCCTTCTTACTTCGATCGGGAACTTTCTGAGGGACAGGATCGTACCAGAGAGTGTGTGTCCGTCACCTGAACGGCCAGGAGGAGTTTTCCGTCGCTAGATAAACGATATTTCTGGGATATCTGGCCGACGAAGTACTCACCCGGATGTGACGGAAACTATGAAAGCTTGGAAAAAAATCGCAATCGGTGTCGGAATACTGTTGGTGCTTGCGATTCTGGTCGGTTTCACGGTGCATCAGAGTCGTAAGAACGTAGTCACCGTTCAAACTGCGAAGGCGGCGCGCCAGGATCTGTCAACGATCGTAAGTGCTTCGGGTGAGATCAAGCCGAAGACTTACGTGAACGTGGGCGCAAATGCTTTTGGCAAGATCACCCACCTGTACGTAAAAGAGGGTGATCACGTGAAGAAGGGTCAATTGCTGGCACAGATCGAAAACGTGCAGCCCGAGGCGGACGTGAACGCGAATCAGGCGTCGTTGCAGGCGGCGAGGACCGATGCGATTGCCGCAGACGCCGCCGTGAAAACGGCAGAGGCTGATCTGGAGCGGGCGAAAGCCGACCACGAACGGAACAACCAGGATTGGGCTCGCGCGCAGAGTCTGTACAAGGATGGCCTGATCTCGAAGTCGGACTTCGACAGCCGCAAGAATGCCTGGGCCACCGCGGATTCGGGTTTGTCGCAAGCACAAGCAAGGCTCGCGCAAGCCAAAGCGCAGAAGGATTCGTCGGACCGGCACATCACGCAGGCTACGGCGATGCTGGCGCGCTATGCGGACGCGCTGAATAAGACCACGTATATGGCGCCGTTCGATGGTGTAGTGACCAATCTCCCGGTGCGCGCGGGTGAGACGGTGGTCATTGGGATCCAGAATGCGCAAGGCAGCACGTTGATGACTGTGGCGGATATGTCGATCATTACTGCTGAAGTGAAGGTTGACGAGACAGACATTGTCAATGTTCGTTTGGGACAAGCCGCGGAGGTCACGATTGACGCGATTCCGAAGAAGATCTTCCACGGAGCGGTGTCGGAAATAGGAAACAACGCGATTGTCCGCTCCAGTGGAGTGTCGACGTCGCAACAGAATGTGGCCAGCGAGGAAGCGAAAGACTTCAAGGTCGTGGTGACGTTGACCGATGCGCCTGAGGGTTTGCGTCCTGGTTTGTCAACAACGGCCAAGATTACGACTGCAACACGAGCCAATGTGCTGTCGGTTCCGATCCAGGCTCTGACGATGCGGACCAAGGATCAGATGGACGCGCAAAACAATGCGCCGGGCTCGGTGCATGCAGCTTCGCCGGCGACCAAGGATGCTGGCGCCAAGGCGAAAACCGATGCGGAACTGCAGGGTGTTTTCGTCATCCGGACCAAGAAAGCCGTGTTCGTACCGGTTACAACCGGAATCACAGGCAGGACTGATATTGAAGTACTCGACGGGCTGAAAGAAGGGGACGAAGTGATTACAGGCAGCTACAAAGTCCTTCGGACCCTGCGCCCTGGCAGCAGCGTAAAGATCGACAATACAACGCCGAAGAAAGAAGAAGAGGAAACATAACCTTGGGCGGATTAAAACGTCCAAAGGGAAACCGACCAGAGGTCTCAGAAATCGGAGCCCAAAACAGAAGGAACTGAAGCCAAGAGATCGGAGAGGTCAGTGGCATCGGACCAGGAGAAAAACATGGCAACCGCAGAAGTACTAAGTATGCCTAATACGTCTACTCTAGCTCCCCCGGAATCATGCATGATTGCGGCCGAAGATCTTTGGAAGACGTACGACATGGGCTCGGAGCAACAGGTTCACGCGCTGCGCGGCGTCAACTTGCGGATTCAACGCAACGAGTACGTGGCGATCATGGGCCCCTCAGGCTCGGGCAAGTCGACATTGATGAACCTGATCGGATGCCTGGACACGCCTTCGCAAGGCAAGTACTGGCTGAACAGCCAACTGGTCAGCGAACTCGACGATGACGAACTGGCACGCATCCGAAATAAGGAAATCGGGTTCGTATTTCAGACCTTCAACCTGCTGGCGCGCGCCACGGCATTACACAACGTGGAGCTTCCATTGATCTACGCAGGCGTTCCCACGCAGGAGCGACTGGAGCGGGCGAAGGGGGCGTTAAGCGCCGTCGGCATGGATGCACGCATGCATCACAAGCCGAACGAGCTCTCTGGCGGTCAGAGGCAGCGTGTGGCGATTGCTCGCGCACTCGTAAACAAGCCCTCGATTATTCTTGCCGACGAACCGACCGGAAACCTCGACTCTCAAACCGGCGTCGAAATCATGGCACTGTTTGACCGCCTGCAATCGGAAGGCAATACCATCATCCTGGTGACCCACGAGCACGACATCGCAGAGTACGCGCATCGCGTGATTCACATCAAGGACGGCGTGATCGCCAGCGATCGAAAGAGCAACGGCCGCGGCAACTGACACAAACACAAATCGAAACGCCCAGCCGCGTGGCTGGGCGTTTTCATTTTGCACTTTGACGTTCGTTAATGTGAGCCGAGGCTCGCGCCACGACCGGGGGTAGGACTGGGTTCCACTTCAGCCTTGTTGTCCCTCGAAAACCGGAATGGCCGAGGCCTGTAGCCGTCGCGAGTGCGGACCTTGTACTTCTTGTTCTGCTCGCCGACCAATTTCACGGCAATCGAGCGCCAACCAGTGTTGGCATTCGCCTTGGGATAGTAGCTCAGCGAATACAAATGCGAGAGGTCGTCACGGATTGAGGCGAATGCGCGCTGCTCATCTTTCCAGTTCTTAGCGAAGTATGCTTTTCCTCCCGTCGCTGCCGTCATACGCTCAAACACTGCGGTCGAAACCGGCTCCAGCCGTGCTTCGCGCGTGCTGATCATATAAATCGAGACTCCCGCCGACTGAGCAAATTCGGAAACGTCTTCCGGCGGCACCACGCTGGAATTGTCCGGGCCATTGGAAAAGACGACCACGATCTTACGGCCGGTGTTGCGCGCTGCGTCCTTCAGAGTCAGAAGCAGAGCATTGTAGAGAGCAGCTTGATCACCGGCGACGGTCGAGCGCACCGCACGCAGGACCTGGGAGCGGTCCGCGGTGAGGATCGCAGCTCGGGAAAGATCGCGGCTGTAAGAGTAAAACGCGATCTTGTCGGCAGTACCCAGCGAGCGAATGAATTCGCTGATGGCGTCTTGCGCAAAGACGAAGCCCCGATACATGTAATCGCTGGTGTCAAAGAGAACAAACACATTCGCGCCGCTCATGAGTGCATCAAACGTCGGAGGCGCCCCATCTATGCCACCGGACTGAGACAAGGCATTCAGGTCCTGATCAGCCCCCTCCATGAGATTGCGTGCAGGCGCATCGCCTTCGGCAAAAGTGGCCGTCTTTTCCAGGATGCCATCTTCCATGATGGCGAAATCGCTGGGCTTCAGCCCGGTCACATAGTTCCCTTTTTTGTCGGTAACAGCCACGTTGAGTTGCACCATGTTGACCACAACATGAATGTTGGGTTCATCTTGCGCGTGGCTGGCGGTTTGACCTCCCGGCAGGAATACCAAAGAGGCGACGATTAACGGAAACAGTTTCTTCAACATGGCGTCAACGTTCCTTCCTGGATCTCGAACACGCTCACTGCTGCACTGCACTAATTCGCGCGGGATTGTTCAACTTGCCTTCCCGGAATTCGGTGCCGGTTTCGTGCATGGCCCTCAAAATGGCGGGCCAATCCTCAAAGTCAGTCGCAAAAATCTTTTCGATCATCCGCCGAGTCAACTCGGGAACGAGATGGTTGAGCATCACGGGCGCATAGCCGCCTTCATCGGCGAGGCGCGCCCAATAAAGGTTTGGAGAATCCAGCGTCTCCGCCAGGAAACGGCTGGAGTAGCCGGAGAAGGCCGGCATCGGAGCCACGTTCAGCAGCTCGAGGCCGTAGTTCTGAGCCATGCTCGGATGCGGCGTACCGAAGTCGTGCGACAGCCGATTCCAGGCGGTGAATTCGGGATGCTGACGAGTCAACTCACGCAGTTCCTGCGTTGCCGTTCCCACGGCGACCGGTTGCTCGGGATGTTCATGGGAGAATTCGGCCGCGAGGTAGAAAGTGTCGGCAGGCATGACTTGCGCTATTACGTCCTCCGGGCGGTTCGCGCTTAGCAAATCCTCGATCTGCTTTAGCCGATGTGGAATCGCCCGATTGGCGAGGATGGACAAGACCTGTTTCCTCAACGCATCATCTTTCGCGGATTCGGAGATCAGTTCCTCTCCCATCCGCTGATAAAGAGCAATGGCGTGAAGTTCCAGCGGACTCACCTTCCACCAGCGGGGAACGACGGCACTGGTCAACAGCTGCGGGGTCATCTCCTCCCATATAAGGGCCTGCACGTTGTCGGGAGCAATGAAATCCTGCTCGAGCACCGCGAGGATGAAGGGCAAATCGGCGAGTGAGCCGACCAGGTGTGCGCCACCCCCGGCAGGCGACCCTTGACCGATCAGACGCGGCGCTTGCCAGAGGGTTTCTATCCCGGTAATGGTTTCACCCGCAAAGTCGTGCGAGCGCACGAAGAGCGGATTGTTGTGCAGGGCCTGGGCGCCCGGCGGTTCGTAGTAGGCGTAGTTCAAACCGACGAGAGTATCGCGCAGGAACGAAGCGAGTTGCCCACGGGCTTCTTCAATCTGCGCGTGGGAAAGCGATGTCGATTTAAGAGCCTTCGGCAAATCGGTCCGCATCTGTAGATCGGTGTGATGGTTGTTGTAGACGCCGGACGCCCACTCCTCGCGTTCTCCATTGGAAAAGATCGGCCGCGGCATCTCAAATTCCCGCGTCTGACCGGCGAGAAGAATTACGTATTCTTCCGGCTGCTTGCCATGGTCTTTGTCCATGAGTGCGTCGCCGACGATCTGCAGTGTGTCGAGAGAAACAAGGCGCTGGTCGTCCAGCACAGAGCGGATTCGAGCGACCATCTCGCGATGCATCTGATTCGCTTCCGCTGAATCCGGGCGAGGGCCCGCGAGGAGATCGATAATCTCGTCCTGCGAGCCTTTGGGCTTGCCGGTCGAAAACTTAAAAATAGCCGCGAGCGAGGTGCGGCCCGCATCGAAGACCTGCGGTGCACTCTTCACAGAGGTGAAGGGCTTGATCACCTGCTGCCACGACTCATTCAAATTGGAGTTCTGGATCTGGCCCTGGCGCGCAAGAATCTGCCAGATTCCAATGTTCGCCTGGAACATGCCGAATCCGTTGCCACGCACCCAATTGGGAAGTCCGTTGAGTCCTTGCGCGACCTTAATAAACTGAGCGATCGACTGGTCATCGAGTTCAGGAAATTCAGAGTAGATGCGATATTGATCGCTGAATTGTTCAAAGTTTCGGGCGAGCAGTCGAACGGTGTCGGGCTGCAAGCGGTGACCGGCAGGCCTGCGGCTGTCGAGTTCGCTGAGGGTCATGTAGATTTGCAGCGGACCGGTGTCGGTCTGAGCACGAGAAAGAGCGAAGAGAATCTGAAGGAGTTGCTCGGGACTGTTAAGTTCCTTAGGATGCTTGCCCCACTTACGTACCAGGCTGGAGTCGCGTCCGTGGAAAAGGATGTCCTTCCAGACGTCCAAGCCCCCGGGCACAATCGGTTCTCCGTTCTCCAGTTGAAGACGAGTGCTCAGCAGCAGCATGCCGGGGGCGGGTCGGAACGCACCTCTGGTGGCGCGTTCTGAGCTGTCGACGGCACGAAGTCCAGAATAGAACCGCTTCAGCCGCTCTCGGTCGATGAGATAGGCAAGCTGCGGACCGCTGGTACGCGAAAGCACATCGAAATATGCCGCCAGCCATCCCTTGTCCTTGGAGACCAGCTTGAAAACGAAGTTGTCCGGAGAAGCAGGGCTGGCTCCCACGAGATCCTTCCACGCCTCGTCGGCCGAAGTCCCACCAGGAACATTCACGCGGCCATCGCGAATGCAGATTTCTCTGCCATAGAAGTCGAGCACCGCCGCGTACGGCAGCAATTTTGCGAGTCCGATCGAGTCGTGCATGTATCGACGGGTATCTGAGTCGAGCCACGAGAACGCCCAGTACAGGCGCGCGACAGAAGAATCATTCAGGATGGTGTCGAGCAAGTCGCGGCTGTCTTCTTTGTTGTTCTTCGCGCTGGAACGGGTCCAGTCACTCTCCGAGAAAAGGACGGGAACGGGGGCGGACGAATAGGAATACTCGAAGGGCTTGCCTCCCTGCAGCGTCTGTTCGAGTGCCGGCAGAGGAAATCCCGAATCGATCGCGAGAAATGCACGCTGCGGATCTACTGTCTGCAATGAGAGCTGATGATCGCCACAATTCCCGATAGTGCGGTAGCCCAGGATCTGGAGGAGCGGGCGGGCGTCTTCGCAATTCGTCACGCGAAGCACCATGCTGTTTTTCGCCGCTAATTCCGACAGTTCGCGGGCCTGCACCACGTATCGCCGCAAGAGCACCAGGAATTCGGTGGGCCGGGAATCCTGGTAACCCTCAGTGATCACGTTTCGACTCAGCAACGGCAACAGTTGCTCGGGCGTGATCTTCTGACTGATACCCGCCATGCGTAAGAATGAGCGCTGAGGGCCGGGGATCACGAACTCGGCTGGATTTCCCGGCGTTCGTTGCGGAGAAGATTTGTCGCCAACATCAGTTGCGTGGGAAACAGCCGGAGCAGGTTTTGCAGTTCCAGCCAACGCCGCGTGCCCCAGAAATGACAACGCGAGGACCAACGACACTCCAACAGGGGATCTCACGGTTGGGTCCGTACCTTTCAGGCCGGCTCGAGATCACTGCCTTGAATCCATCGTGGAAGCAGGGGGAACTTCCGTTGTACACACGAGACCGAGATGTCGGCAGTTCTAGGCTGAGGTGAAAACCGAGCCTACCCCAGATTTGTTGTCGGCCAAAATACTCCAAACCGGGCCGCTCGCCAAGCTTTTTCTTGCAAGAAAGCCTGACTTTCTTCAAAACGCGAAAAGTAAGTATTTAGCTGTAGTGATCCCGAGGACCAAGCCGTTGGTGATGCACCGCTTTTCTCGGAGGCTCTGCGATAAGTGACAGATCTGAATTCCAAATTGTGAACGATACGTTAAAACGGAGTTTTTCCGGGAGGAGAAGGCTCGACGGGATGTGGGTTGGCGGTCGCAGGGCCAGAAGCATCCGCGACGACGACACGGTCCCGACCCTGGTTCTTGGCACGATAGAGGGCGGCGTCGGCTATCTCAATTAATGATTTGGGCGAAGTGCCATGATCGGGCAGTGTGGCCACTCCGATGGAGGCGGTGATCGTACCCAAGGTGCGTCCTTGGTGAAGAACGGTTAATTCGCGCAACTTGGAGCGAATGCGTTCTGCACGGGCGCGGGTCGCCTTGAGATCGGCCATGGGAAGAATCACGACGAACTCTTCGCCGCCGAAGCGACACACGATATCTTCGGCGCGAACGGATTTCACCAGAAGTGAAGAAGTCTCGCGCAGA
>AR_comb_assmDRAFT_10606946_pt1 | contig 11327 bp, 9 predicted proteins | sample ArasoioldDNA_FD_10543 | JGI IMG/M metagenome (IMG submission 10543) | reverse complement strand
CCGCCACTCCCGCTGGCCGTAGTGATTCCACGTGTTACGGCGGCGCAAGACCCGCAGCAAACTTACGCGCTCTACCTTCCAAAGCGCTATTCGCCCGAAACGCGCTGGCCCGTCGTCTATATCTTCGATCCTCTCGCCCGCGGTGAACTGGCTCTTCACCAATTCGAACACGCAGCAGAACTTCATGGCTTCATCGTCGCCGCCTCCAACAATTCGCGCAACGGCCCAGGGGCGCCGCAAATCACTGCCGCGCAAGCCATGGTCGACGACACACAGCAGCGATTCTCCGTTGACGCCAAGCGCATCTACTTTGCCGGCTTCTCCGGCGGCGCCCGCGTTTCCTCGCAATTGGCCATGCTTTGTAAATGCGCCGCAGGCGTCGTATTAAGCGGAGCGGGCTTCCCGATCGGTCTGCGGCCTTCGCCGGACGTCAAGTTCGCCGTCTTTTCGGCAGTTGGCAACGCCGATTTCAACTACGGCGAAGTGGTCCTTCTCGGGGAGCAATTGGAGAAAGTCGCGCTGCCTTCTTGGCTGCGCGCTTTCGACGGTCCGCACGAGTGGGCACCCGCCGAGGTTATGGACGAAGCGCTCGCCTGGTTCCGGGTGCAAGCCATGAAATCGAAGCTCGAGCCGCGCGACAATGATTTCATCGCTGCGCAGTTCACCGCCGCATACCAAGCCGCCGCCTCGCATGAGAAATCCGGCGAACTCCTCTCCGCCTGGCGCGAATATCGCCAAGTCGCAGCGACTTTCGATTCGCTGATAGACGTGGCCGCGGACCGCGCAAAAGCGGAATCCCTGGCCGAGGATAAAATCGTTCGCGATGCCCTGAAACGTGAGCGCGCAGCCTTTGAGGAACAAGCTCGCCTAAGTGACGACGTGCTTACCGCCGCCTCTCTCCGCGCGGACCCTGGGACCAACTCTAATCCATTCGCGCCGCCACAATCCGCGCCGCAGTTGGCCCGCGACCTTCGGCAGCGTTCGCTCGCCGAGAAGAAACCCGACCGCGCTCTAATTTTCAAACGAGCTCTCGGCGGCGTTTTCGTTGGTTCCATTGAATCCGGCAATACCGCGCTTGAGAAAAAAGATTACGTTCTCGCTGCGCAATATTTTGCCTGCGCTGCCGAAGCCGATCCCGAATCCGAAGGCGTACACCGCCAGTTGGCCATAGCCCGCGCGCTTGCCGGCGACCGCCAGGCAGCCATCGAAGCGCTGCTGAAAGCTAGACGGTTAACCAAGGATGCCAACGCCTTCGCAAAATGGGTTCAGGAGCAGCCTTCCTTGCTCCGATTCCTACCAGACGTAAACCGGGCACTTTCTCGCGGCAAACCGTAGTCGCGGTCAGCTGGCAACCTTGACCCTCCTTCTCGCCGCCGATAAGCTACTACGGAGCGCCCAGTTTCAGACAATGGACACCATCCACATCACTTTGCCGGACGGCAGCGTCAAAGATGTCCCCAAAGGAACCACAGCTGCCGACATCGCTCAAGGCATCTCGCCGCGCCTCGCCGACGCGGCGTTTGTCGCCAAGGCCTATTCCAACAATGGCCCGCTCCAGAATTTCGGCGAACCGGTCGACGACGGCGGCTACCTCATCGATCTGCGCCGCCCGCTCGAACAAGATCTCAGGCTCAAAATCCTTACCGCCAAGGATCCCGACGCGCTCTTCGTCTTTCGTCACTCCGCGGCACATCTTCTGGCCGCTGCCGTAATGGAGCTGTACCCCGATGTCAAGCTCGGCATCGGCCCGCCGGTGGACAACGGTTTCTTCTACGAATTCCTTCGCGGTCAGCCGTTCACCCCCGACGATCTCGCCAAAATCGAGAAGAAGATGCATGACCTTGCCGCTGAAGACTTGCCCAATGAGCGCAAGTACATGCCCAAGGCCGAAGCGCTAGAGTTCTACAAGAACTCCAACCAGATTTTTAAGTGCGAACTGGTCGAGGAAAAGGTCACTGATCCGATGGTTTCGTTTTACACCACCGGCAAGTTCATTGATTTCTGCCGCGGCCCGCACATTCCTTCCACCAAACGCATCCAGGCGTTCAAATTGATGTCCGTCGCCGGCGCCTACTGGAAGGGCCAGGAGGGCAATGCCCAGCTGCAGCGCATCTACGCCGCCGCCTTTTTCACGCAAAAAGAGCTCGACGAATATCTCCACCGCCTCGAAGAGGCCAAGCGCCGCGATCATCGCAAGCTCGGCCCTGAACTCGACCTCTTCAGTATTCAGGAGGAAGCCGGCCCCGGCCTGATTTTCTGGCATCCCAAGGGCGGCTTCATTCGCAACATCATTGAAAACTGGCTGCGCGACGAGCTCATCAAGCGCGGCTACGATCTCGTTTACACGCCGCACATCATGCTCCGCGAATTGTGGAAGACCTCCGGTCATGCCGGCTTCTACAAAGAAAACATGTTCGGCCCCATCGAAGTCGAAAAGGCCGACTACCAGCTCAAGCCCATGAACTGCCCGGGCCACATCCTCATTTATAAGTCCAAATTGCGCAGCTACCGTGATCTTCCGGTCCGCCTCGCTGAACTCGGCACGGTGTATCGCTACGAGCGCAGCGGCGTCCTGCACGGCCTGCTGCGCGTACGCGGCTTCACGCAGGACGACGCGCATATTTTCTGTATGCCATCGCAAATCGAATCAGAAGTCGAAGCCTGCATAGACTTCGCCTACGCCGTCATGAAAAATTTCGGCTTCGATAAATTTGAAGTCGAGCTTTCCGTGTGGGACGCCAAGCATCCGGAAAACTACGCCGGCAAAGCCGAAGACTGGGAACGCGCGGCAGCGGCCCTGGCCAACACCATGGATCGCCTGAAAATTCCCTACCAAAAAATCGAAGGCGAAGCTGCCTTCTACGGTCCCAAAATCGATGTCAAATTGATTGACGCCATCGGCCGCTCCTGGCAGCTCACCACCGTTCAATTCGATTTCAACCTGCCCGCGCGTTTCGACCTCGAATACGTCGGCGACGACGGTGCCCGCCACCAGCCACTCATGGTTCATCGCGCGCTGCTCGGCTCCGTCGAACGCTTCTTCGGCATCCTTATCGAACATTACGCCGGGGCCTTCCCGCTCTGGCTCGCGCCCGTGCAGGTCGAAATCTGCCCGGTCAGCGAAAAGGTAATCGAGTACGCCAAGCACGTTCTGGAAACGCTGAAGAACCACGGCATCCGCGTCCATCTCGACGATCGCAACGAAAAGCTGCCCGCCAAAATCCGCGACGCGCAACTCCAGAAAATTCCCTACATGCTGGTCGTTGGCCCCAAAGAAGCGGAAGCCGGCACCGTCAGCCTCCGCCACCGCAGCAAAGGCGACCAGGGCCCCAAGCCCCTCGCCGACCTGGCCGCTTTCCTGCGCGCCGAATCCGACTCCCGTGCCATGGCTTAGACCTCTTCCATAGCACCGCGCAGCGGCCACAATACGGGCAAGAGACGGCCGGATGGCCCGGAACCCGTGATGGCGGGCCTGGAGCCGTTTGCGCTTCCGTATTTTCTTAGGCTTGTCCCGGTTCTCCCTGCCCTGTGCGCCAGCGCCCCTTTTTCTCTGCCTTAAATCTTTTTTCTTTCTCTTGATCAAAGTAAGCTTCTCCCAATGTTTTCGAGTCGCCGATCCTTTCTGCAGCTTGGCGCGGCCGCGGTTGCGGCTCCGGCGCTCTTGTTGGAACAGCAGCAAAAATCTGACGTGCCTCTGGTCGACCAGGTGCCGCCTATGCTCGACCACCTCCTTCTCGGCTGCAACGATCTCCGGCGCGGCATTGACTTTGCCGGCTACCCTACCGGCGTGCGCGCCCTATTCGGCGGAGTACATCCTGGCCGCGGCACACAGAACGCTCTGCTTTCCCTTGGTGCTTCCAACGCCAAGGAAAAAGGCCGGTATCTCGAAATCATCGCGCCCGATCCACAACAACCCGGCGGAACGTCTCCTCTGCTGCAAGTGCTCAAGAGACTCGCCGAACCGCGCCTGGTAGGCTGGGCCGCGCATCCCAGAAACATCGTAGCTCTCGCTGCGCAGCTGAGACGCTACGGCATCGCCGCCGATGGGCCCACGCCCGGTTCCCGCAAGCGCCCCGACGGCAAGGAGCTTCACTGGCAAACTCTCAACCTGCAAGACGATGCGGGCGGTCTTCTACCGTTCTTCATCCAGTGGAGCGCCGACTCCCTCCACCCGTCCGTCGACGCGCCCTCCGGCTGCCAGCTCCTCCGCTTCGAACTCCTCACTCCCGACCCTGCCGCCCTAGCCAAACTCACCACTCAACTCGCTCTCGAAGCACCCATCGCTAAAGCTGCAACCCCTCAGCTCCATGCTGTCATCCAGGGCCCCGGCGGCACTCTTTCCATGACGTCCTAAACGGTTGATAACTGTTTGCACGCTCGTAGTACTGACGCACTAGTTTCCAGCCACGTTCCCCCTGTGATACTGTCCGCTCGCGACGGAGGCCCAATGTCCAGCCCTGGCACCCCTCAATTCGGCACCGCCGAATACAAAAACACCGGCGCAGAAGTCTGCGTCGGATGCAAAAAGCCGCTCACCGGCAGCTATTACCGTGTCAACGGCAAACTCGCCTGCGACGCCTGCGTGCAACAGGTCAAAATGCATTCGCCGCAGGACTCACACTCCGCCTTCGTCCGCGCCATCCTTTTCGGACTTGGTGGAGCGATCCTTGGACTAATCATCTACTCCGCTTTTGCCATCCTTACCGGAATCATGATCGGCTACGTCGCCTTGGCTGTTGGCTGGCTCGTCGCTACCGCAATGAAAAAAGGCTCGCAAGGAGTCGGCGGCCGCCGCTACCAGATCGCCGCAGTCGCCCTTACCTACGCCGCTGTCTCTTTTTCCGCCATTCCAATCGGCATTTCGTTTTATCTGAAGGAGAAAAAACCGGTGGCTCACGCCACGGCCACTCCCAATGCTTCGTCTGCGAATTCTCCCGACGGCGCGGGTCCATCTTCAAGCAATCCTGAGTTGGCCGCGTCGCCGCAACCAAAAGCCAAACGAGCCGCCGGCGCCATCATCGCTTCACTTCTCTTCGCTGGTCTGGCTTCACCGTTTCTTGAGTTGCAAGGCGGATTTTCCGGAATCATTGGCCTGGTAATTCTCTTTGTCGGCATTCGCATCGCCTGGAGAATCACTTCTGCGCCGGCGCTGGAAATTCTCGGACCTTTTCAGGCTACGGCGACTCCCACGCCGCCTCCGAGCGGCACATAAGATATCCTTTACAGCGGACAACCGCGTGTCCTGGCCACCACTGAACCTCGAGCTCCGGCAATGCAAAACGTGCGGGCTCGAACTCCACCCCGGCGATCTTGTCTGCTCCAGCTGTCACGCGCTCATTTATTCCGAGCAGCTGGCCATAATTTCAGCGCGCGCAACGCGCTTCGAGGAAAACGGCGAGCAGGTTCAAGCTCTGGCCGAATGGAGGAAGGCTTTACCCCTGCTTCCCGCGCACGTCACGCAAGCGGATTGGGTGCTCGAACGCATTCGCAAGTTGGAGCTTGCCGAACACGCCGCTCCGGCGGCGCCAAAAAACGCGTGGGCCAAGAAGCTTGGTCCGTTCGCGCCCATCGCGATCTTCCTGGCCAAGGCCAAATGGCTCTTGGCAATTTTCAAGTTCAAATTCCTGTTCAGTCTCGGCGCTTTCTTCGCTGTTTATTGGGCGCTTTGGGGCTGGAAGTTCGGCGTCGGCTTCGGCGTCCTGATTCTCATTCACGAGCTCGGCCACTACATTGACATCCGCCGCCGCGGACTTCCCGCGGACATGCCCGTTTTTCTTCCCGGCTTTGGTGCATATGTCCGCTGGCACGCGATGGGAATTTCCCTGGAGACTCGCGCCGCGGTAAGTTTGGCCGGACCCCTGGCTGGCCTGCTCGCCGCGGTCGCGTGTCTCCTTTTGTGGTGGAGGACAGGCGATCCGCTCTGGGCCGCACTCACCCGTGCCGGCGCGTGGCTCAATCTCGTGAACCTGATTCCCATCTGGGTCCTCGACGGCGGACAAGCGACCAATGCTCTCGATCGCAACGGCCGTTGGGCGCTCCTGGTGAGCGCGGTGCTGTTCGCATTGTTCTTCGAGGAGAGTGCTTTCTGGCTTGTAGCAGCCGGCGCCGCCTGGCGCCTCTTCAGCAAAGACTTGCCGCCGCTAGCGAGCTTTCGCACCGCTACTCTTTACGTCGGAATCATGGGGTTGCTGGGAATCGTTCTCCGCTTCGTACCCGGGCAAGGATTCTCTCCTCGATAATCGTCTCCTGTCCTCATGCTCCTTGCCAAAATGAAACGCTTTCGCCTCCCTGGCCACTATTTGCCAGCACCAACAACTCAGGGGCAGAGCCTGGTGGGTCTAGCCGAGTTGAAGGCGCCTGGGGGCACTGCCAGGGGTGAGCGGTCACCTCCTGGCCGGTGCCCTCTTCTGCCTATAGCCATTCCGCATCATATGCCGCGCCGTCACGATTTATCCGAGCCCTGCTAGGCCCGCGCGTCCTTTGCGATCTTCACTCTTCCGGTGCAGCGCACGCCGCCCTTCACGGAAGGTCTGGCGAAGGCGGCAAAGGTGTAGTGCATGAATGAAGGCGACCGAGTGCCCCAATTTCATCGCACCGTTTTTTGTGTTAAGCGGAATCGCTTTGGCGTGCTTCGCTCGCCAGCGGTTTAGCTATTAAACATCTCCCGCGTCTCCCTGGCCACTCCCGGAACGGAGGCCTGCGACGCCGGCGAACATCGCCGCCTCGGCCATTTAGATTACTTGCGACTTGGACTTGCCCGTGATCCGACCGTGGATCGTGGACCACGAGTTATTCGTACCTCAGCGCCACCATCGGGTCCACGCGCATCGCCCGTCGTGCAGGGATGTAGCTGGCCAGGGCCGCCACGCCGATCAGCAGCGTCGCGACACTGAGAAGGGTCGTGGGGTCGTTGGCGCCAACTCCATACAGCATGCTGGAAAGGGAGCGTGTCAACAGCAACGCTCCGACTGTTCCTAGCGCCACTCCGACGATCGCTAGCATCATTCCGTGTCGCATCACGAGATGCAGGATTTCCCGACGTTTTGCGCCCAGTGCCATACGGATGCCAATCTCGTGCGTGCGCTGGTTGACCGTATAGGACATGAGCCCGTAAATGCCAATCGCCGCCAGCCCCAAGGCAATCGTGGCAAAAACAGCCAGCAGTGACATCTGGAATCGCCGACCCGCTACCGAATCCTCCACCACCTGTTCCATGGTTTTAATCCCAGACAAAGGCTGATCTTTGTCGACCGCCATCACCGCCTGCCGCACCGCCACTGTGAGCGCCGTCGGTCCTGCCCGTGTCCGCACGGCCAGGGCCAAGTAGGGCACGGGCACCTGCAGCAGCGGAGCGTAGACTTCGGGGCGCGCTAGTGCAACGGCGCTGTCCTGCCGCACATCCCCTACTATGCCGATTACTTGCCTCCAGACCGGCGCACTACCGTCTTCGAGCTTCACCCGCTTCCCCATGGCGTCTTCGTCCGGCCAGTACTGCCTTGCCGCTGACTCGTTGACAATGGCCACCGGTAGCGAGCCTTCGCTGTCCGCCCACGTGAAGGTCCGCCCGCGCAACAAACGGATTCCCATCGCACGGAAGTAGTCAGGGGTGATCTTCGGTCGCTCTGCTTGAATCTCCGGTTCCATGGGGTGGCCCTCGATGGAAACTGGGCCAGTGTCATTGGTCAGCATCGGCGCCGAGTCTGCTCCTCCTGCACACTCCACTCCGGGAAGCGACGCTATGCGGTCCATCACTTCGTGAAAGAATAGGGCTTGGCGCCGGGGCTCCGGATATTTCGAAGGCGGCAGCATCACAAAGGCTGTCAGAAGGTTCCTCGGATTGAACCCAAGGTCAATCTGCTGTACGCGCATGAAACTCCGGACCAACAGACCGGCTCCAGCCAGCAGCATCAGCGCCAATGCCATCTCCGCTACGACCAGAACGCTACGCGCTCCGGCGCGCGTAGAGCCAATCGTCAAACGGCTGCCGGATTCCTTGAGCGAATCTTGCAAATCCGTGCTGGACCCATGTAGCGCCGGTGCGATGCCGAAGATCAGTGCCGTTCCTAGCGTCAGCACAACGCTGAAGATAAGCACGTGCGGATCAATGGTTGTCTCGTTGAGTCGTGGAATATCGGGGGCCAGCCGGATGAAAAGGTCCACGCCCTGGTAGGCCAGGAGCAGCCCGACGGCTCCGCCGAAGACAGCCAGCAACAAGCTCTCGGTCAGGAATTGCCGGATCAAGCGCGCGCGTCCGGCCCCCAGCGCCTGCCGCAATGCCGCTTCCCGCTGCCGCATGGCGCCACGGGCGAGCAGAAGATTCGCCACGTTGGCGCAGGCGATCAACAGCACCAGGCTGATCGCACCCACAAGGATCAGCAGCGCCGGACGGACCTCGCTCCCCACTTGTCGTCGCCAACCGACAACCTTCACACCCAGCTCGCGATCCTCGGGATGCTTCTCGGCCAGTCCATCATGGATGGCATCCATCTCGGCTTGAGCCTGCGCCAATGTGACGCCGGGTTTTAGGCGCGCGAATGTGTAATAGTTATTGCTGACACGCTCATTACGGCTTGGATCGGGTGCTGGCGGGAGCCAGGCGTCTACTCGGTACGACGCGGGAAGTTCGGGAGGAAATCGAAAATCAGAGGGCATCACACCGATTACGGTGTAGCTCTGTTGATCGACATCCACTGTGCGCCCGATCACGTCGCGGTCGGACCCGAACCGTCTTTGCCAGAGTCCGTAACTCAAAATGATCACATGATCGTGGCCGGGCTGATCTTCTTCCGGCAGAAATCCCCGCCCCAGCATCGGCTGCACCCGCAGCAGTTGGAAGATCTGCGACGAGGTTATTACTCCAAACAGCGACTCAGGATGATCACCGCCCTTGATGCTGATCAACCAGGTCCGCGCGGTGGCCATCTCTTCGAACACAGTGTTTTCGCGCCGCCAGTCTTCAAATCTCGGGTATGCCGTCCACATGCCCCAGCGGTTAGCTTTCGGATTCGTCGACCACATCTGTACCAGCCGATCCGAATCGGGATATGGGAGGGGCCGCAGCAGCACAGCATTTACCACACTGAACACCGCCGTGTTTGCTCCAATCCCCAGGGCCAGGGTCAGCACGGCTGTCGTCGCGAATGCGGGGCTGCGCCGCATCATCCGCGCTGCGTAGTGAACATCGCAGCCAAGCATTTCGAGCAGATGGCCGGCGCGAATCTCGCGGACTTGCTCTTTCACTTGTTCAACCCCGCCGAGCTCCAGGCGAGCTTGTCGCCTCGCTTGTTCGGGGTTCATGCCCGCGCGGATGTTTTCGTCCGCAAGCAGCAGCTCGTGCGCGCGCACTTCCTTATCCAACTCGCGCTCCTCGCGTTGTCTGTGCAGCAAGTTGCGCAACAAGCTTTTCATGCGAGCAAAAGTCATAAGGTTTCTCTTCACGACGCTTCGAGCGTCCGCGTAATCGCCAGCGCAATGCGCCCCCAGCGCTTGGTTTCCGCTTCCAGTTGCCGCCGTCCCGCGCCGGTCAGCTTGTAATACTTGGCGCGCCGATTGTTTTCTGACTCTCCCCAGTGGGACTCCAGCCAGCCTTCTTCTTCCATGCGATGTAGAGCGGGAAACAGCGAACCCGGCTTGACCTGGAATGTGCCCTTGGTGATTTGCTCGATGCGACGGGAAACGCCCAGGCCGTGCAGTTCGCCAAGCGCCAGCGCCTTCAGGATCATCATGTGCAGTGTGCCTTGCAGCAGATTGGTTTGATCGGGTGCCAAATGCCTCTCCTATAGACGCCCTGCAGGAAGATAGGCGCGTTGCTATAGAATGTCAATAGGAGGTGAGCGATTTGATCTCTGGTGGCCGCCACAAAACGGGGTTCTGAGTTTAAGAGCTCGGGGGAGTCAATTGACCCACGCCCCTCTTGCCGTATCCGCTGGCTGCCATGCTATACTTTGAAGTCCGTCCTCGTGTGGCATTTCGCCATGAGAGAGCGCTCGCACGTTTGGTAGTGCAATCGGGCCCCGGAGCCGGCTAGCCGTGTCTTTCGGCGCTTTTATCATCTTGAGGGGGAATTATCGCAGATAGGAATTTCCGGCCGCAGAGCGACCGTGTCCGCATCAATGAAAGGATCCGAGCTCGCGAAGTCCGGGTGATTGACGAAGACGGCGGTCAGCTCGGAGTCATGCAGCCTTTTGAAGCCCTTCGCGTGGCCCGCGAACGTGGATTGGATCTGGTGGAGATTTCGCCCACAGCGGATCCTCCGGTTTGCAAGATCACCGACTACGGCAAGTTTCTGTATCAGGCGAGCAAGCGCGCGCACGAGCAGCGTAAAAGCAGCCGTGGCTCGGCGTTAAAGGAAGTCAAGTTCCGGCCGAACACCGCGGAGCACGATTTTCAGGTTCGCAAGAATCAGATCATCCGTTTCCTCGGTGAAGGCCACAAGGTCCGGGCCATGATTTTTCATCGTGGCCGCGAAATGGCGCACCAGGAAGTCGGCCGCGCTAAGATGACTCGCCTGCTCGGTGAACTCGGCGATCAAGGTCAGGTCGAAACCCCGCCGCGCATGGAAGGCAACGTCCTGGTCGCGCTGCTCGCTCCCAAAAAAGGCGGCGGTGTGGCGCTGGCGGCTTCCAGACCGGCGAATTAGAGATGCGTCTGTAGATCGCTCATTTTAGAAAGTTCGTCGGATTTAACCGTTTTGAGCGGGTATCCGCAGCAAAAGGAAAGGTTTCGCAATGCCTCGCAACGCTTCAAAGCCCAAAAGAAAGCTCAAGACCCATCGCGGTGCCGCCAAGCGTTTCAAGCTGACCGCCACCGGGAAGCTGCTTCGCATGCACTCCGGCAAGCGCCACCTGCTCGGCACCAAGGCCGCCAAGCGTATGCGCAAACTTAAGAAGCTCACGCAGGTCAATCACGCCGACAGAGCCAAGACCCTGCAGATGCTTCCCTACGGCTTGTAGCAAAGTTTTGCGAAGCGAATTTAGGAAGCTTCGCGGAAAAAACGGATACAAATTCCGTCGCCGCTCTAGAACTTCAGAGCAGCGTTCGTGCCAGGCAGCGCTTCACGGGTGCCTGCCGGCCGAAAGCGCCGCGGATTGATTCGCGGCGCGCAGCACCGGAAACAAACCCGTTGCAGCGCGCGAATTCGCGTTCCGCGCATTTCGTGCGCCTGCAACCTGCCTTGTTTCCCAAAAAATTGAACCGCCGTTGCTTTCGCTTATGGAGCGCTGGGCTTTGGCCCGGCTCCTTCAGTTAGCTGGGGCCCGGCACAAGGAGACCAACCCATGGCACGCGTAAAACGCGGCACAAAACGCCGGGCACGGCGCAAGAAGTAC
>AR_comb_assmDRAFT_10372041_pt1 | contig 11329 bp, 8 predicted proteins | sample ArasoioldDNA_FD_10543 | JGI IMG/M metagenome (IMG submission 10543) | reverse complement strand
GATAACCCCGGTTCGGATCCCGCAATGGACCGATTTCCTTTGCTCCACAATGCGGCGACCCAAATTTTTTTGGTGATGGGATCAAACAGGACTGCAGGATCACCTATCCCGTTGTTTGCGTGTGGCTCGCCCATATCCATAATGATCTTCATCGGCTCCCAGGTTTTGCCACCATCGGTGCTGCGACTCATGCCTACGTCAATATCCTCTGGAAGATCTCTTGTATTATTATAACGCGCATCATAAACGGCAATCAAGCTTCCTTTGTTGGTAGTAATGATTCCTGGGATTCGGTATGTATGAACGCTATCATCCCATATCTTCCTGACGGCAACGCCCATTCTAAAATTGTAATTGGGCGCTTGCCCCGGAATACTTGAGAGACTGGAAACGTTTTGAATAACTCCTTTGTCGGTTGTGAGAGTTTTCATTTGCAATACTAACTTCCTATCAATATTCGCTCCTTCTTTCAACACAGGACTGATCCAAACATAATTGATGCCGGGTTTGCAGGTGAGATTTACCTGGATGCTCTGATTAGTAGACGAAGGACTAGCAGATCCAATTACATCAGCCGTTGGAACAAATACCTGTTCACCATCAGCGCGCATCAGCACATTTAGTTTTTCGATGGATTCAAGAACCTCCTTATTTGTTAAGAGTTGAATACTCCGGTATTTTCGTTCCGCAGAGCCATCTACATAGATCCTTAGTCGAATAACAGGATTATAGGATAGTCCTTTAAAGATCGGCGCCTGGATATACATTGCTGATACTTTCGGCGAAGTATTGGTCTGCCCCCGCAACAAAGTGTTGGAAAAAGTAATTAACGACAGCATCAATAAAAGTCGAAGCATGATCAAATCAATTGAGATGAATAAATTTATCCGTCGGCCAATTTGTTAACCTTTGGACGGAGGAATGAAAGTTGAATAATTACTGCAGCTACAATAATTGCAGATAACATTGCAAAACTCTTTCCCAGGTTTCCTTCGTCAGTTGATTTTCCTAATAAGTTTGTGATGAAGGCCCCAGCGAAGACTCCGGTCATATTCATCAATCCATAACCGGTTGCCCTGAGTTTAGCTGGAACAAACTGGCAAAGTATGGGCATATTATTGGCGTCGAACATACCATACCCAAAACCAAAACAAAATGCTGCGCCGAGCACGTGAAACAAAGTATGGCCAAATCCAATAAGCAAAAGAGAAGGCACCATAAGCACAAGGCCAATCGCACTGGTATACAATCTTCCCCTGATATTACGCTGCACCCATCTGTCTGATAGCACACCGCCGAATATCACTCCTAAAAACGAGGACGCTGCAATGGTAATGGTGGAAAGTGGACCAGCTTTGGCCATATCAATATTGAGGTTCTCAGAGAATAATGTAGGAAGCCAATTCTTAGTAGCCCATCCCGGTAAACTGGGAATAGCAAAATAGAATAGAATTATCCAAAACGAAATGTTGGTGATCAATAACCCGACTCCTTTGAAAATTCCAGAAAAAGATTTATCACGAATCTGGTCACTGTCTGTTTCCCTGAGAGCAATTGGATCCCTCAAGAAAAATATGAGCACCGTTGAATATATTATTCCAATGATACCAAATGCGTGAAACGTAGTTTGCCAGGAATAAGCTGAGGCGATGGTTGCGCCAAATCCACCAAGAGCCTGGCCAACGTATAAACCCGTCATGTGAATGCCTATGGCAAGTGATCTTGTTTTGCTGCTGTGAAAATCCGCAATCATAGACAACCCGGCGGGAATATACAATGCCTCGCTCACACCCATGATTGCTCTCAGCCAATAAAGTTGGTTGTAAGTGGTTGCATAGCCCATTTCAAAAGTTACACCCGACCAAACAAAAAGACTTACAACAATCAACCATTTCCTGCTCACCTTATCAGCAATAACTCCGGCTATTGGACTCATGAATCCATAGATCCAGAGAAAGATGGCCATCAAGTATCCAAAGTTTGTTGCCGATTGTAATTCTGGAATATCAGCTTGCATGGAAGGCTTCATGGTTGATAGCATTTGCCTATCCATATAATTCAATAAAGCAACCACCCACAACAAGGCAACCACTACCCAGGGATATTTATTTTTGGCAATCATTTACGTTTATTTATATTCTTCACCTCACCGATTAAAATATTTGCCGACCGTACGCCAGCTTTTATTTCGCCTCCCGGTACAACAATAGAATTATCCCATTTCAATGCCGTAGTTGTAACAGGAACTGGCATTGTTACAGAATCTAACGATATCCATTTATCAGAGATGGAATTATACAATAAGACCTGTCTACTGAAACCGGGATGTGAAGATTGCAATTTTGTCTTGTCGTTAATCATTTGCTTTTTTTGTTCTTCATTCGATTCTTTACTGATTGCCAAAATCAATTCTTCCGTATGTTGAAATGTTTTTCCCTGGTCGCCTCCAATCAACAATATATATTTGGAGTCCCAGGCGATACCTGTTCCCGCGGAAACTGCATATGGTAGGGGATTTTGCTTCGACCATTTTTTCTTTTTTAAGTCGAATTTGAAATTGGTGGAATAGAATTGACTTACACTATCAGTTCTTTTCTTTCTGCCGCCGATAAGATAGATATATTCAGTTTTACTGTCTGATAGGATACTGATCACGGCATGCGAAAGTGGCACTGGTACAGGAGGCAGCTCTACCCACCCCTTGGCAATGTCATTGAGGTCTAGCACAAAGAATTTGTCTGATACGAGGCTCGCAGATTCGCCGCCGGCGAAGTACACTTTATTCTTAATTGACGCAATTGAGCCGTTGGTTAATGGCGAAGGAAGATCGGGAAGCGATTCAATTTTGATATTGCGGATGGTTTCTTCCCATTGAAGAAGATATGCCTTTTGATTAATGCCATTTTCATTTTCACCTCCTGCGAATACGATTCCATTAGGGGTAGTGCATGATGATGCATAAGCAATATTAAAGGGCAATTGAGTTGTGGTGTGTAGTTGAAAATTATCGTCGCTGCTTTTTACAAACACAAAAGCATCGCTGTAGTATCTCTTTTTTCCTCCTAGCCATGGCATGCTGTCTGGAAAATTACAACCACCTGCTACAATGAGGAAGCGATTCGATTTTCCAACAACTGCACCAGCAAGACCCAGTTGCTTCGACTCCCCTGAGGCTGCAGGAATGGATCCGCCAATTCGCCACTTTATGGAATAAACCATTCCTTCCTGTGCTATCAACACACTGGTTTGCATAAACATCAAAATGATTGAGGCAGTTCGGATCATCTACTTTCCAGGTAATACCGATGCTGGTTTTTGTGAACAAAAACTATAGAAGCCCAGTTGATTTACTTCTTTTTTAAAAAGGTCAAATTGATCATTCGTCATGTTTTTCACCGGCAACCTGAATTCTCCACAATCCACGCCAACAAGCTTCATATAACTTTTACCGGTAGCAATGCCGCCATATTTTCCGAGAAGATTGATCATATCAACCGACTGCTGTTGCTTGAACCTTGCGAGTTCAAGGTCGCCTTTTTCAAACGCTTCCATCAGATCTTGATAAAGTGGAGCGGCATAGTTGAAAGTACTTCCAACCGCTCCTTTCGCCCCTAGTACAAGCGCCGATAAAAAGCTTTCATCCCTTCCCCAAAGCATATCATATTTACCACTCTTAAAATTGAGGCAACTAAGGAAATCCATAAAGTCTTCATCGGTATATTTTATTCCAGCAAAGTTGGGGAGCTTTCCATCGATTTCTCTTAGAAGATCAATCATAGGAAACCCTACGCCGGTCAATACAGGAATATGATAATAGTAAAATGGGATCTCGGGTTCGGCTTCCGCTATTTCTATGCAGCACCTGGCAAGTGTCTTGACATCAGCAGGCTTGAAATAATATGGGGCGGTAAAGGAGATACCATAAATTCCAATTTTTTTCATGTTTCGCGCCAGCTCTTTACAATCAGCGATACTGGTACCTCCCAGAAACATCATCACTTTGAAGTCCTTGTCATTCCTCGTACAATCTGCCCAGGCCTCGGCCACCGCAATTTTTTCCTGTGCCGAAAGTGAAACGCCTTCTCCCGTAGAACCACAGATAAAAGCACCGGTAATTTCATTTGCACTTAGAAACTCATAATAAGGCTGAATCAAGGAAAGATTGATAGACCCATCAATATTCATTGGAGTAAAGGGTGCTGCCACCAATCCTTTTAGATGCTCAATTTTCATGTGAATTAGTTGAGAAATTTTTAGTTGAATTGTAATTCCTTTTTCCCACGACTTTCCTAAAACCGGGGATCGAACATCCCCGGTCACCATTCATCCTTCCAAACAAAACTATTCGATTGCCTATTTTTCGCGCTACTTAGAATTTTGGATAACCCGGATTTTGTTCCAAGGCTCGGTTATTGGTTAGAGAGTTTCGATCGATGGGCCATAATAATTTATACGCATCCGACGCAGGAAGGGTGGTATGCGAATAAACATAGCTGTCTCCCATTCTCCTCAAGTCATACCATCTTTTTCCTTCAAAAATGAATTCATAAAACCTTTCCTGGAGTAAAGCTTCTTTAGGATTTGCATCAATAGGTTGGTTCGGAAATGCGTGTAATGTTGCATTGTAGTTTGTTCCAAATGCACGCGCCCGCACGGCGTTGATTTCTGTCTTTGGATCCTCGCCTAATAGAATCTTGGCTTCTGCCAATAACAACAGCAGGTCGGCATAGCGATAGATTGGATAGTCGTTAGTGTACTGCCTGGTTCCTGCGCTTTGTTCTCCCTCAAATTTTTTCACAAATGTTCCTGCAATTTTATAGCTTCCTGAAACCAGGTTGTATGCTGGTTGAATACTAGCCCATTTGCGGCTATCCTTGTCATCAAATTTTCGGAAAGTGGCAACTTGTACAGGAGCTCTTAACAAACCGCCCCAATTATCAGTAGTCACGTTAAATTTCCTGTTGCCAACCGAATCATAAAAATTTGCGATCAAGCCAGTTTGCGGAACGAAACTGGCAGAAACAAATGCCATCGTGGCCTCGTTAAGCTGATAACGAGAAACAAAAATCATTTCATTGTTACCTTTATTAGTTGTCGCAAATACATTTGCAAACGATGGCAGTAAAGAAAGAGAAGGAACATTCGTTTGTATGTCTGTTAAGGCATTTTTAGCAGTTGTTGCGTCTGCGGCTCCGCCACCCCTGTTGCTGGTCCATAAATAAACCTCTGCTTTGAGCATGAGTGAGGCAGCCTTTGACCAAATGGATTTGTTGCTCCTGAAACTGTAGTTGGTTCCAAAACTTGCAACGGATTTGTCAATATCACTTTTGATTAATTCCAAAACTTCTGCCTCTGGAGATGCGGGCTTTGACAAATTGGATATATCAATTGACGTGATGGGTTCAGTTTGTATGACAACTTTACCCCATGTACGATACATCTGGAAATAATAATAAGCGCGCATCCCGTAAGCCAAACCCAGGTAGTAATCTTTGTTTACAGTTGTAACTACACTTGTTTTATTGAGTTGGTCGATGAGTAAATTCAATTGATTAATGTTGGAATAGAACCCACCAAAATTGCTTACCCCTGGATTGTCCATATCCAGCGTATGCTGCCACATCCGCTCAATTCCCTGCGTTGCCTCACCGGTAAAACTTGCAGTTGATCCAGGTTCAGTACCATATATGTCAGACCGCAATTCACCCAGGTATAAAAAACTTACGTTGTGAGATCTGAACCGGCTATGGAGGCCGGTTACAAACGCGTCAAATTGATCCGGTGTTTGCCAATAACTGTCGTTACTTAAATTACTCACAGGCACCAGGTCCAGTTTCTTTGAGCAGGAGCTGAATAGTAAAATAATAGCGGAGAACGATACAAGAGAAATTATATGTTTACGCATAAGTTGCATGATTAATTTTTTTTAGAATGATACCTGCACACCTAATACAAAAGTTTTTGGTGTAGGATAAGTCCCCAAATAAACACCCGATATCACTCCACCCGAAGAAGGTGGCTCCGGACTTGGTCCGGTGAACTGCGTCACGTAAAAAAGATTGAGTGCACTTAAATAGATTCGGGCTTGCGATAAATATTTGGTTTGTTTGAGTATATTTTTTGCAACGTCATATGAAAGAGTTATTTCCCTGCAGGCCAGGTAATCACCTTTCTCATAAAACCTGGAGTTGTTCCCGTTTAAAACAGCATTGGCATTGTTCGCCCTGGTGTAATTCTGTTTTGATCCCGCAACCTGGTCGGCAAAGTATACTTTAGGAATATCTGTGTTGGTATTAGTGGGTGACCACGCATTCTTCTGCCAATCGATATAGTTAAAGGTTCCCTGGTAATTGCCCAGTGTTCGTGATACTAGATCATTGTAAATGGTATGACCAACGGCAAATTCAAAACGACTATATAATGCGAGTCCCTGGTATGAAAGTGTTGCGTTAAAACCGCCGGTCCATTTTGGATAGATGTTACCGAGATAAACCTGGTCTCTTGAATCAATAGTGTCGTTACGATCAACATCAAGCCAGTTTACATCTCCTGCAGTGATGCGGCCATTTGTTCCAGCCGGAAGTGATGGACCAGTAATTCGCGCAACGGCATCGTACCTGTTAGGTACAAGTTTTGTGATTTCTTGAGTTGAAGAAAATATTGATAGCTGTTGGTATCCGTAAATATTTCCCAGTGATTGTCCTTCCTGTAATCCTCCAACCCATATCACTTTTCCTGAAGCAGGGTCATAGATCTGCAATCCGCCTTGCCTGTTGTTCTCATTTCCGTTAAAAGGCAGTTGCAAGATTTTGTTCTTAATGTAAGAAGCGTTTGCCCCTACATTCAGATTAAGACCTGTGGGAGAACTGATCACTCTTGCATCAACAGTAAATTCGTAACCTTTGTTCTGATAAGTTCCCAGGTTTGTTTTTACAGAACCAAATCCAATGTAACTCGGAAGCGTTAGGTCAGTTAACAGGTCACTTGTCTTTCTGTTGAAATAATCAAACAAGATCGTGATACGGTTATTGAACAATCCAAGATCAAGACCCACATCAGTTGTCTTACTTTTTTCCCAGCGCAGATCTTCATTTGGAACGGCAGTGTTCAGGAACCCTGCGGATCCGCCGTAATTGGTTTGAAGGCCATAAACGCCTTGCACTTCGTATCTACCCAAACCAGCAACGTTACCATTAACGCCATAACTTACTCTTGGTTTCAGCGTAGAGACATACCTGTCGAGACCCAGTTTTTCAAAGAAGGCTTCGCGATGAATATTCCATCCGGCAGACATACCTGGGAAGAAACCGTTCCTGTTCTTCTCGGCAAGACTTGAAACAGCGTCTTCTCTGAATACAGCAGTCAACAAAAACCTCTGATCAAAATCATAATTAAATCTTCCAAATGCAGATATGATCCTGAACTCTGATTTTGAACTTGTGTTAGCTCCTGCTGCGAAAGTGGTGGATGCATTAACAGTTGTAATATCATCAGTAGGCGCATTCTGTCCGGCCACTTGCATGGCGTATGACTTCACCCCATAATATTCTGCACCTACCATTGCATTGATGTTATGTTTATCGCGGATGGTCTTGGTATAATTCAATATTCCATTATACTGCGTTTGAAAATCGCGCGCATAGGAGTTGATCGCATCTCTGCTGGTGCTGCTGAAAGATGGAGGCGTTGCAAACACGTTTGCATAAGTTTGAGTAGATCGCTGGAATGATTGATTCAGGACCTCGAAAACATATGCATTAGCCGTTCCTTTGATATAGAGTCCGGGTAGAAGATCCCATTTGACTGAACCATTCACCACAATCCTATTCACTTCATTACTTCTATCCAACCGGCTCAACCAATACAATGGATTGCCATCGTTAAGACCATTGCCGGGATTTGGTTTCGTTTTAGCGGAATCAATCCATGGATTAAACGTTGGCCAAATTGCTAGGTTCCTGTACATGTTGTTCACTTCGGATCCATTCACACCCAGTTGAGTGGAGGTAGAAAGTGTGACGCCACTACTTACCTCAACATTTGGTTTCACTTTATACGAACCACTGAGATCTCCTGAATAACGACGATAGCTTGAACCAACTATCACACCGTCTTCATTATAATAATCGAAACTTGCGAAGTATTTTCCTTTGTCGTTCCCACCCATTACATTCACGTAATGATCTTGCGTATGTGTGTTTCGGAAAACCAGGTCCTCCACCTCTCCGCCATGATCTTTGAATATAATGGTGCCGCCATATGGATCAGAAACAGTGTCCCATCCTTGCGTCAAGAGAGGAGCAGTGGCGGGCGTGTATGCACGAATATCAAAAGTGGCCAGGTCAGCCGCATTAGTAGAAAGCCCAAGTCCCCTGGATGAATTTACCTGGGCCAGCGTTCTACCGGCATTCAGATATCCGAGCCTGGTATAGTAGATATAGTCCTTCGCGTTCATATATTGATATCCTTCTCTTGCCTTGTTATACCCACCGGTAAACTTGTAAGAAATTTGAGCGGATCCAGACTTACCTTGTTTGCTTGTTATGAGGATAACACCATTGTTTGCGCGGGCACCATAAATAGCAGTGGCTGCGGCGTCTTTCAAAAGTTCAATTGAAGCAATATCCTCTGCAGCAATATCATTAAAAGCTCTTATCACGCCGTCTACTATCACCAATGGTGAACCGGGATTATTGATGGAGGCACCGCCACGTAATAATATTGTAGGAGATGCACCAGGTTGGCCAGTAGTGGTTACCACTTGCAATCCTGAAATGGTTCCCTGCAATGCACTCCCAATGTTTGAGCGAGGAGCATTAGCCAAAACTTCTTTATCCAATTTTGCAATGGCACTCGTGATGTTTTTGCGACTTTGTGTTCCATAACCTACTACTACCACCTCGCCCATTTTGGTGGCATCGGGTTTAAGCGTAAGGTCGATTGAAGAGGAATTTCCTACTATTAATTCATGTCTTGCAAAACCAGTGTAGGTGAACAGCAGAACATCGTTTGGATTAGCCTCAACTGAAAACTCACCGTCGGCGTTGGTTTGTGTGATGGTGGTTTTACCCTTCACCGTAACCGTAACTCCTTGCAGAGGTTTTCCATCTTCTTCTGATAGAATTCTTCCGGTAATTTTTTTAGCTTGGGACAGAGCTGAGAGTGAAATCAATAAGGGAACAATCAGTACCCACATTCTTAAAACGGAGCATTTCATAATAAAGCAAGTTTTACAAGATCGTGTATTATGTATGACTTAATAAAGGTAAAGTAATCGGCAGTCGATTTCCAAATATTTTTTTTCACCTCATTCTAAACATTTGGTTTTATATGGCTTAGAATGGAAAAAAAACTATTTGAATATGTAATTCCTTTCCTACTTTTGTAAATTAAGTCTAACATATTATGGCTTTACCAGCATTCAAGAGCGATTTAAAGGCAGTAGATACCAGTTCCCTGGTTGATAAAGTAGAAGCCAACCTGGTGGAACTCCTGCAAGAGAAAAAGTTGAAAGTAGGCGACGTCATTCCAAAAGAAATTGAATTAGCGGAAACATTGGGCGTAAGTAGAACAGTGATCAGGGAGGCGCTCTCAAGATTAAGGATGATGGGCATGATTGAATCGAAAAAGAAAAAGGGCGCGGTCATTACCAGTCCTGATTTGTTTGGAATCATCAGCAAAAGCATGAACCCAAATATCCTGGACCAGGAAACCCTGAAAGAAATTTTCGAGATCAGGCTAGTGCTTGAAATTGGAATGGCTGATTTTATTTTTCAGCGTATAACAAAGGAAGACATCCAGGAACTAAAACAAATTGTGAGTAATGAACCTCCAACCACACAATATCATCTTTTCAATATCGAACATGAAATTGCATTTCATGGAAAATTGTATGAGATCACTGGAAATGAAACATTGAAAAAATTTCAGCGTATGTTGCTTCCTGTCTTCGATTATGTTCACAACAGTGGTCTCTTAAAAAAACCCGCAAGCATTAGAAAATTTGTTTCTCACAAGGGGCTTGTCGATATTATTGAAAACGGATCTCCCGAACTTTTTCGAAATGCCATGCGCAATCATCTGGAGAACCACTTTGCAAGGTTGTTTGAATAAAATATGCTTTCCCTTCTGCTGCGCATATGTGAAAACACCATTAATAAGAATATCTTGATTCGTTTCAGATGGATGTACATGGCGTACCCATCTCTATAAAATGCCCGGAGATTATTATTACAGTAACAATTTGGATGGTGCGCGTGTCGAAATGAGCGTGGATGAATTAGCGTCAACATTTTCCCCTATCATTTTATGCATCATGGAAAATGATATTTCTCGCGACAAACCACTCGCGGAAATCTGCTCCTGGATTTCCCCCGTAGTTGATGCAGATTTCGCTGTCTTTCTCGATATCTTCCAGCGCATAAATGGTGAGGGACTTTTTTTCCATGTCTATCCAATAATGTGCGTTCGGAAATTGTTTATGATTATACAAAGAGCCGAAACCTAAGGCAAACGCCTGTGTATGCTCAGCCTTATTGAATGAGAATAAATAGTCGGCCAGCTTCGTTGGTTCCAAAGTATCATAGTCAGCTGCAGGAATGATCAGCAAAGGGCATTCTTCAATGACTGCATCCTTTAAGATAGGATGTTCGCAATAAACTCCCCTGCCTTTTCCTTTCGTCGATTTTATATATAGGGCTGCAGCGCTCATTCAATTCGTGGTGAAGTATACGGGCGAAAGATCATCGGGTTTACCATTATAATTGATAGTAATCTCCTCGCCAGCTGATATTGTTTTACAAGCCCTGATAGAGATAGTTGAATACAAAAGGTTAATACTGTAAACAGCGTTAGCGTTGCCTGCATGATTGTACAACGAACTATATCCAAGCCCCATCACCACGCAGGTTTTCGAATTGTTTACAACGAAATAATAGGAACGCAACGAGCAATTTCGCAAAAGCTCCATTTCTCTATTGTCCATTTCAATGACAGGGGCTTCTTCAATCAAGTCCCCGGGCTTGAAATTTATTTTTGCAATAACGCCCATTCCTTCAATACGGCTCGAACCAACTTCCACCTGGAGAGCTTTGTAGTTTTTCTTTCGACGAAATAAACTGGACAACATGTTAGGCACAAGCATACTCATTTAATATCTATTACTTTGAAGGAGTCTCAATTTTTTTTGGTTTCGCCGCGGGATTGTCTTTTGAAGGAAGTGTTTTTGCATCAGCAGGATTAAGCTTTTTTATATGCCAGGAGCTCTTCTCGGAAGGCGAGGATTTGGTTTTCAGACTATCCTTTGCAGTTTCCTTCACTGCAGGTGTGG
>AR_comb_assmDRAFT_10926937_pt1 | contig 11330 bp, 8 predicted proteins | sample ArasoioldDNA_FD_10543 | JGI IMG/M metagenome (IMG submission 10543) | reverse complement strand
AACACTTCAGGTTGGGCGCTAACACCGGGGGTTGTTGAGCTTTCCCCTCCATAGGCATAGGCCAAACGTTTCAAACGAAAAGTATCATTGCTGGCGATTAATGTGTTGAAGAGATAAGTGGTAGGACGCGGATAGCGACCCAGAGCGCGAACAGCTCCGTTGGGATCATAGCCCCACGTGTCATAAAAGGGATTCGTTTGATTTGTTGCAGCAACATATCCTGGGTTGCACCCTGCATCCTGACCGACGCCTAAGAATCCTTCTGTAACAGCAGCCGCCTTATTGACTTCAGCAATGATATAACTGCTGCGCCCGTTCACACGACTTTGGCGAATGAGTATTCGCAGCTTCAAACTGTTTGCAAAACGAACCCAGTTTGCAGTACTTCCTTTAAATACAATGTCCGCAGCTGCACTGGTGGGATCGAAAGCATTTGCTTTCAAATCTGCGATCGCCTCATCCAGCATTTTGATCAGGTTGTCGTACACTGTTTTCTGGTCATCGAATTTAGGTGCGAGACTACCAGCACCTTTAAGCGCGTCGGAGAAAGGAATATTTCCATAGCAGTCAACCAATTCCTGGAAAACATAAGCCTTCATCACTTTAGCCGGCCCTTTCAATGCGGGCAGGTTATTTCCATCTGCATTACTGATCGCATACTGTAGATCTTCTAGTATGTCGTACCATCCATCCCAATAGTTGAAATTGGTGTTGTTGAAGTTGTAAGTAAAAATGGTAGAACTCAAGATGTAGGTGCTCGATTGCGTCCATTGTGCAGACCAATACGAGCCGAGTTCATTAGCGCCTGTCACCGCACCATTTCGAGCAATGGCTGAAGTGAGTACATAGTCAGGCCTGGGAGGCGGAAGCGAGTTGGGATTCGTGTTTATATTAAGCCACGTCTTCTTGCAACCTGCCAACATCATCACACTTGCGCAGGCAAGTGGTATCGTAATTTTTGATTTTATATCGATAAGTTTCATGACAAATAAATTTTTTACTGATTAAAAAGTAAGGTTAATATTAAATCCAAGCTGGCGCACGGGTGGTGTCTGGGCTGTGTTGTTTACGCCCTGGCCGTTGCCCGTGCTGAAACTGTACTCTGGATCAGTATAATAATTGGTTTTGTCAATAATCGTGATCAGGTTTCTTCCATAAACCGCAATGCTGGCTGCTGAAAAGAATTTTGTCTTTGCAACAAGGGACGCAGGCACCGTGTAAGAGAGATTGACGTCGCGCAGTTTGACAAACCAACCCGGCGTTACAAAGTTTTCAGCAATTACCCTGTAGTAAGTATCCCATAATGCATATTCTGACTCGGCGACATTTACACTGGTATTTGGAACATATTTACCGGTGCCGTCATCATAGGCTGAATTCGGGAAGATATGAGGGGTGCGATTCTCGGTCCATTTACCGGCTCCTGTGAAAGTCATTTGGCGGCCCAAATCACTGTAGACAAAATTACCTCCACGATACTCCCAATTAGTGGTCAACGTAAAGTCGGTGTATCTCAAACGTGTACCCCAACCAACCATGTGTTTGGGAATCGTGCGCCCAAAGTTTTTCAATGGCCCGTTGTTCAGTGGATAGCCCGTGGTTTTGTTAACAATCACGCGGCCTGTTGCCGGATCACGCACATAACTAACAGCCTTCATCATCGGGAAGGGATTCCCCTTAATAATATAGTTTGCCGCGTAAGAATATCCTGCCAGGAAGAACTCGTCAACACCGGGATAAAGGTTAATAACCTTGTTGTCATTGAATGAATAGCGGGCATTGAAATCCAGATTGAATTTCAGGGATCGAATAATCTGCGCTTTCACATCAACCTCGTATCCCCAGTTTTTCGTTTCACCTACATTAAATCGATACGTTGTGTAGCCTGTAGTAGCAGGAACGGTGACGTCCACCACGGTTCCTTTACTGGTTTGTTTATAGTAGCTCACATCAAGATTGATCCGGTTATTAAACAGCTGAAATTCGCCACCAACTTCCCATGAAGTAACCTGTTCAGGTTTTAGAGAAGAGTCTGGTAAAGTATTGCCCACAGTTACTCCCACAACATTGCCATAAGGAAAACCTGTCGGGGGAGAATAGCTTGGATCAAGACCGTAAATAGTGCTGGCACTTCCAAGATTGTCATTTCCGTTTTTGTTTATACCTGCACGAAGTTTGGCGTATGACAATATTTTACTTTTAATACTTGGAGCTAATTCCGTAACGATAAATGAAATGTCGGCGCCCGGATAGAAATAGCTGTACATGTCGGAAGACCTGTATGGCTTATAAAATTTGGAAGTAAAATCGTAACGCCCGGAACCGTGGAGATAAATCATGTCTTTCCATCCTACAACGGCATCTCCATAATAACCATACTTTCTGTACATGTTGTTCTCTTCGCCTCCACCAAGTACACCCTGGCGGTTGCTAACGTTATAAACATCCGGTACTACAATTGAACTTGAACTTATCTCAACGAGCTTATTGCGGTTTTGAATGACGCTGAAGCCTAAAGTTCCCCTCACAGAAAAATCATTAAAGTTCTTATTCATTTGCGCCTGCAACTCATTGTTGTATCTGTTATCCGTTACCGTATTGTCGTACACGCTGCCGGGGATATCAGTTCCAGTACGTGTTATACCAGTTCCATCTCCGGAAACACCCCATGGCGCGGGCACAAATGCTTTCGTTTTTGCCCAGCTGCTGTAGAAGAATTTACCTACCGTGTTTTTGCGAGTACGAGTGTTATTTGCGAGGTTGAATTTGTCATATAAAGTGAGCCAGTTTGTGACTTTGTAGCTCAGCTCGATATTCCCGGAGAAATTAGCATCTCTGTAGTTTGCACGTTCATTGTCGAGTTTAAAATATGGATTCGTATAGTAGTCATTATAGTACGCGTTTGGCGTGGCGAATTTATTGTTATGCCAGTCACGCATAGTTGAGAGAGGAATATGTGCCGCCTGGTTAAGTGATTCATTGTAGAAGTCAAATGTAGAACGATCAAAATCCTGCTGCGCATAGGAAATCGCATAAGCAGCACGAATGCGTGCCGTCTCTGTTGCACCTGCAAAACGAGCACTGTTACGCTTGGCGACATCACCAGGCACCACACCCTTTGTATAATTATTTTCTAATGACAGGTAGAACGTGGTCAGATCGTTTCCGCCGCTTAAAGAAAGCTGGTTGTTTGTAGTAAAACCTTTGTCCCATATGCGTCTTCTCTCACCCGAAATGGGAGCGTATGGTAAGGTCAAAACGCTACCATCTTCCAATGTGCGGCCTACTGGACGCATTTCACCATTATACGCGTCGCCAAACTGTTGATTTTCGTAAGACTTCCAGTTATCCCGCATTCTATCCAGGTAGTTCGGCTTCCAGTTGGCGGTCCCAAAGCTGGCAGCATAATGAGAACCGCTTCCATACTTGTCCTGGTATTCTGGAAGGAAACTAATTACTTCGATATTTGTTGAGTTGCTGTACGTAACCCTTGCTTTTCCCTTGGTTCCTCTTTTTGTGGTGATGACGATTGCGCCGTTAACACCGTCCGAACCATATAAAGTAGCTGCCTGTCCGCCTTTCAAGACAGTGATGCTTTCGATATCGTTTGGATTAAGCAGACTGAGCGGATGTGGAGACGCTGTCCTGCTGGTGGGGTCAGTTGACGTCGGCGGCGAATAAGGCATTCCATCAATGACAATCAATGCATCATTACTTCCGGTAATTGAGCGATACCCCCTCAAATTGAATTTAAAGGAAGGGTCTACTGAATTGTTCACGTTAAATACAGCAAGGCCTGCGACTTTACCGGATAGGCTTTGGGCCAACTGTGGCGAGCGGCCAACCATAATATCGTCGTTGGACAATTTCGATAGCGCGAATCCCAACTCACGTGGGCGCCGACGAATGCCCTGGGCAGTAACAACAACTTCCTGCAGTTGGGTGTTTGACTTCAGGACCACACTTACTGCTTCCTGGTCAACACCAATGGTTGTTTCCTGACCCTCGTATCCGGCCGCAGAAATGACAAGAGTGCCTCTTGTAGAAATGGGTATTTGAAATGCTCCGCTTTGATCGGCCGCTACACCATTGTTTGTGCCTTTGATTTTAATAGTGGCAAAGGGGATGGGACTTCCTTTTTCGTCGAGCACCTTACCCGAAATCTTTCGGGTTTGTGCGTGTGCCAGCAAGCAAAGGCTTGCCAGCACTGTTAGCAGTGTTAGAAATTTTCTCATGTGCGTAGTTTTTAGTTTACTAAGTCAAAAACAGGTCTAATTCAAGGAGAAGGTGTTAATAGGGATTGTCTCAAAGGAAGGTCATGGTCAGAGACGAGTATGTCTTGCTGATAAAAATAGAGGTTTTTTATAATAAACCAGCACATACCCGGAAAAAATAATGCACAAAGCCGCAAGTCTATTCTGCCGTTTTTCTACTTATTTTGCGAATGCAATCCTTTGAACTGCTGTCACAAAAATTTGCCCTCACATTCGAACAACGTCATTTCCCATCTGAACCAGCATCTTTGTATGAACCCAATGAGTATTTTCTGCAACTGGGCGGAAAGCGCATACGGCCTGTCCTGTGTTTAATGGGCAATGAATTATTTGACGAGATCAATCCTGACGCCTGGCAGGTAGCGAACGCGATCGAGCTTTTTCACAACTTCACCCTAATTCATGATGACATTATGGACGAAGCGCCTTTGCGCAGAGGAAAAGAAACCGTGCATATGAAATTTGGAGAAAGTACCGCGCTGCTTGCTGGCGACGTCATGCTTGTCGCAGCCTACGACTACTTAAATAAGATCAGCGTTTCGTACATCCACTCAGTCATCAGTTTGTTTAATCAAACAGCGAGAGAGGTTTGTGAAGGCCAGCAGTTAGACATGGATTTTGAGAAGCGAGAGGAGGTAAGTTTGGATGACTACCTGCACATGATAGAATTAAAAACTTCAGTGTTACTCGCCGCGAGCCTGAAGCTCGGTTCAATCCTCGGAGGGGCGTCACAAAGAAACCAGAGTCTTTTATACGAGTTTGGAAAGAAACTGGGTATTGCATTTCAGATACAAGACGACTATCTCGACGCTTTTGGTGATCCGAAAAAATTTGGTAAACAACCGGGAGGGGATATCAGATCCAATAAAAAGACATTTCTTCTTATCCAGGCGCTCGCAACTGCTGATTCCTCGCAAAAAAAAGAATTAAAAAAACTGTTGGCTGGCAACGGCTCGGACAAGACCGAAAAGATCCTTCGACTGTTTCATGAATGTAAAGTCAATGAGTGGGCCCTGCAACTTAAAAATAAATATCTTGACGAGGCGCTTTTCCACTTGGAAGATGTTGCCGTAATTTCAAAAAGGAAGGAACCACTCAAAGACCTGGCGCAATTCTTAATTCTGCGCGAACACTAGGCAATATTGATGTACTGTACAATGCACGTAGTAACGATTGCAACGTCAATTAACACTGACAGTATAAATGTTGGAATTGTAATTTTTGTAGGCATAGCTGCAAGGTTAACAATGAGTGTGATGCCCATCGCTGCCATTGCTGCCATCCACAGAACCAAATTATTACCGGTAAAGCCAACCACTGCTACAACCAGCGGAGTGATGATACAGCCGTGAGCTGCTAATGATAACGCCAGCCATCCAAGACGATTTTTTTCCTGTGCTGCACACCATGCAAGAAATTTTCTGACAACGTTGAATTGAATTGACCCCTCGTAGCTTGGGGCGTAAGATGTTTGTGTAATGGTCTTCATTTCCATAGTTTTTGTGATCGCAAAAGTCAGGTCGGCGGGGTCGGTTTAAGATGATCTGCATTTGTTTGTCGGCTGATTTTAGTCAGTTCGTCTATTCTGTCGCAGTAAAATATTATTACCGAAAAATATATCGATAGATTTTTTTGACTATTTTGAAAATCAAACTCCTGCCGATGGCAAACCAGCTCTTCCGTAAAAAAACCATTAATAACATCCTGCGTGAAGCTGAAAGCGGCCTTGGCGATAGTCATGACCACGCGATGGGATTGAAAAAGGTGCTTGGAGTTCGGGACCTCACCTTTTTTGGTATTGCTGCGGTGATTGGTGCTGGTATCTTCAGCGGTATCGGCACGGCCGCATCGAATGGAGGTCCTGGAGTAGTGTTCCTCTTTGTTTTTACGGCCATCGCCTGCGGATTTGCGGCGTTGTGTTACGCTGAGTTTGCTTCAACTGTGCCGGTGTCGGGTAGTGCCTACACGTACTCGTATGTGGCCTTTGGTGAACTGATCGCATGGATCATTGGTTGGGACCTGCTGATGGAGTATGCCATCGGTAATATCGCGGTGGCAATTTCCTGGAGTGATTATTTCACCAACCTGATGGATAAGGCACATCTTCATATTCCAGAGTGGCTGACGATGGATTATATGTCTGCCAAGCGCGGATTCGCCGAGGGCACAGCGGCGCAAGTGACCGCCTGGACAAATGCGCCCCAGCTTTTTGGATTTAGAATCGTTATGGACCTACCGGCACTGGTGATAGTAGCTATCATAACTTATATTATCTACATCGGAATTAAGGAGTCAAGATCAGCCAGCAATATCATGGTTATCCTTAAGTTGGCAGTTATCTTTTTTGTAATTGTGATCGGTGCATGCTATGTGAATACGGATAATTGGTCACCCTTTACACCGACAGGTTTTTCAGGAATCATGAAAGGTGTGTCAGCAGTTTTCTTTGCTTACATTGGCTTCGATGCTATTTCCACCACTGCGGAGGAATGTAAAAATCCACAGCGTGATTTGCCGAGAGGGATGATCTATTCGCTGATCATCTGCACCGTGATCTATGTTACACTTGCCTTGGTCTTAACCGGCATGGTGCATTATTCGGAATTAAATGTAGGGGATCCGATGGCAATGGTTTTTGACGCTCACGGCCTCAGATTTATTTCTGCTGTTGTAGCAGTAAGCGCAATCGTTGCAACAGCCAGTGTCTTACTTGTGTTCCAGCTGGGGCAACCCAGGATATGGATGAGCATGAGCAGGGATGGTTTACTGCCAAAAATATTTTCGCGGGTTCATCCAAAATATAAAACGCCTTCTTTCTCTACAATTCTTACAGGTTTTGTGGTGGCCATACCGGCTTTGTTCCTTAATCTCAGCCAGGTACTATCGCTGACGAGCATTGGAACTTTGTTTGCATTTGTACTCGTGTGCGGTGGAGTATTGGTTTTGCAAAATCAAAAAGACAGGCCAGAGAGTAAATTCAAAGTGCCCTACGTAAACGCTCAATTCATATTTCCTGCATTACTCGTTGCTGCTGTCATCTTAATTGCGGTAAAAATTCCTTCACATTTTACAACGGATATTTGGACGAAGAATACATGGCCGATGGCGATCTTTTGGTTAATAACCCTAATTGTTGCAATCTTATCTTTTCTTAAAAAATTTTCGTTGCTTCCCATATTAGGCATGATCAGCTGCTTCTACCTTATGGCACAGGAGACGCACATTGTATGGATGCGCTTTCTGATCTGGCTTGTCGTTGGGTTGACAATTTATTTTTTTTATAGCTTTAGTCACAGCAAGCTTGCAAAACCGCAACCTAAAGAAGGACTGGGTTAGTTTGGTTTAACCAGGGTTTTTAGATTTTTAACTTAGTACCTTTGGTATGTATTTGCGATGCTTCAAAATCTCCATTGACGGAATTGGATATGAAATTCCAAATTGGTGATAGAGTTTTAGTCCTTCACTCGAATGAGGAGGGTGAGGTGATTGATATCATCAACAACAAAATGGTGATGATAGACGTGAGAGGAGTAAAGTTCCCCGCCTATATTGATCAACTTGACTTCCCCTATTTCAAGCAGTTTTCTGAAAAGAAATTGTTCCCTAAAAAAAAGGAGAAACAATACATTGATGACATCAAAAAAGAGAAAAAGCAGGAACAAAAGGTGCCAGATGGTATGTGGATCGTTTTTTTACCGGTAACAGATGTTGATGAATTTGGAGATGAAATAGTGGAGGAACTAAAAATCCATCTGATCAATCGAACCGAAACCAGTTATAAGTTTACATATAAGTTGAACTATTTTGGCGACCCCGATTTTGAATTAAAGAATGAAATCCTGCCCTTCCAGGACTTTTATCTTCATGATATCCCATTTGAAGACTTAAACGACAGTCCAACTTTTGAATTTGAGTTTTCGCTCATGCAGCCTCAGCAGTATAAGGCTGACCACTATGACGCGTCCCTGCGATTAAAGGCGAAGCAACTTTTCGCCAAAATTGAACAGATAAGATTGAAAGGAGAAGCAAGCTTTTCCCACCGGTTGTTTGAAAAATATCCCGAAAAAGCTGTTGACGACAGAGTGGAGTTGGGCGATCTAGCCTTCAAAAGCTATAAACTGTCGGAAGCTCGCCAGCATTTAGCACCGCCACAATCCGTCGTTGATCTTCACATTGAAAAGATTACCGACGATTGGAAAAGCTTAAACAATTATGAGATTGTTTCGGTGCAGCTGAAGACATTTGAGAAATATTATGACCTGGCGGTGGCTCACATGCAACCGTCGTTGACGGTAATACATGGCGTGGGGACCGGTAGATTAAGGGAAGAAATCCACGAACAACTAAAGCATCGCCGGGAAGTAAAGACCTTCGTCAATCAATACCATCCCGCGTTCGGATATGGTGCCACCGAAATCTTTTTCGATTACTGAAATATTTGCAATATTTAGAGATCGGCAACCTGCCCAACTTGCCAAATTTAGTTGCTGACCGGTACATATCAAGGCTGGCGATCTTTTTCTGACATGAAATTTGCATGACACCCTCCAGCCTCAACAAAACCACTATGCCTCGTTTACTCGCGAAGTCCAGGACCGGAATCAATGGCCTTGATGAAATAACTGTGGGGGGAATTCCCCAGGGCAGAACCACGCTTATCTGTGGAGGGCCGGGGTGCGGCAAAACCCTTTTTTCTATGGAGTTTCTTGTCAGGGGAGCTATTGAATTTGGTGAACCCGGTGTTTTTATTGCCTTTGAAGAGAAAACTGATGAGCTCGCTACAAACGTCGCTTCTTTAGGCTTTAATCTCGAAAAGCTACAGAAGGAAAAAAAGCTGCGGCTCGACCATGTACACATGGAAAGGAGTGAAATAGAGGAAACGGGTGAATATGACCTTAATGGGCTGTTCATCAGATTAGAACATGCCATTAATAGCATTGGGGCAAAAAGGGTGGTGCTGGACACTGTTGAAAACCTATTCGCCAGCCTGACAAATGAGGGCATTCTCCGTGCAGAATTAAGAAGACTTTTTCACTGGCTGAAGGAAAAAAAGGTGACAGCTATTATCACCGGTGAGCAGGGTGAGGGAAATTTGACTCGCCATGGGCTCGAGGAATATGTTTCCGATTGTGTGATCTTATTGGACCATCGGGTAATTAATCAAGTATCCACACGCAGGTTGCGCATCATAAAATACCGTGGCTCGGTCCACGGTACTAATGAGTATCCTTTTTTGATTGATGAAAATGGAATTACGGTATTACCCGTTACGTCCTTAAAGCTTGATAGAGAGGTTTCCTTAGAGAGAATAAGCACGGGCATGCCCTCGCTCGATGAAATGTTTGGCGGTAAGGGTTACTATCGCGGCAGCAGCATTCTTATCTCCGGTACTGCTGGTACCGGTAAAACAAGCATCGCGGCTTGTTTTGTAAACGAAACATGTAAGCGAAGAGAAAGGGCAGTGTTTTTTGCCTTTGAGGAATCTCCTGCCCAGATTGTCCGAAACATGAAGTCCATTGGACTAAATCTTGCACATCATGTCAAGAGAGGTCTTTTGCAATTTCATTCGGCGAGGCCCGCTTTGTACGGCCTGGAAATGCACCTTTCGACTATCTACAAGATCGTAAAGATGGTGAAGCCTACAACGGTGGTTTTGGATCCGATCACTAACCTTGCCTCGGTAGGCTTGAACGTTGAGGTTGGCTCGATGCTGCTCCGGCTTATTGATCATTTGCAAGGTGAAGGAATAACGGTTCTGGTAACTGCATTGATGAAGACCTTGGATGAGCAAATGGATGAAGGGATGTCATCGCTCGTGGATACATGGATTTCGATAAAAGATATAGAAGCCAATGGCGAACGAAACAAGATGTTGTATGTAATGAAGTCAAGAGGAATGAAACACTCCAATCAGGTGCGGGAATTTATGATCTCCAATGATGGATTGAAACTTGTTGAAATTTACCTTGGGCCTGGCGGAATTCTTGTGGGTTCCGAAAGAGAGGAACAGAAATTGCAGAAACTAACTGGGAAGGATTTGCAGGACCAGCAGCAAAGAGGGTTGATGGCACGGAGGAGACAGGAAAATGCAATGCCCAAAAACCAAAACTGAAAACGTCCAAATAGTATGGGAAAAAAGCAGCAAACGTGGGAGTTGCGGCTATATGTGGCGGGAAAAACGCCGAAATCACTAACCGCCCTGCAGAATCTTAAAAAATACTGTGAGACGCATTTGCAGGGCCAGTATAAAATTGAGGTAATCGATTTGCTCGTACACCCTCAACTGGCGGAAGGCGATCAGATTTTTGCGATTCCGACGCTGGTGAGGAAAGTTCCTGAGCCGATACGTAAAATCATAGGCGATCTGTCAAATGAGGAAAAAGTTTTGGTTGGTTTAAATATCCGCCCGGTGAAACAATTGAGAGTCGAATGAGCAGGCAGAGAACAAATCGCGCAGGAAAGGGCGCAAATGACGATCGGTATGTGTTTCGTCTTTACGTGACGGGCGCTTCTCCGAATTCTTTGCGCGCTATCGTCAATACAAAAAATATTTGCGAAGAATATTTTTCCCATAATTATGACCTGGAGATAATTGATGTGTATCAGCGGCCGGCCGTTGCGAGGGAAGAAAACATTATTGCATTGCCTTTGCTTGTGAAAAAATACCCGTTGCCTCAAAAGAGGTTAATCGGGGATATGTCGGATATGGAAAAGGTAGTTAACAGCATTGGGTAGACAAACGGAATGGTGCATGAAAGAAACAAAAACCTACCAAGAACTCGTGGGAGAAATAGAAGAGCTTAGCCTGCAACTCCAGGAAGCCAATGAGACGATTCAGGCCATCCGCACCGGCCAGGTGGACGCCCTCGTAGTTCAAACTGAGAATGGGGCACAGCTATATACTTTAAAGACTGCCGACCATACCTATCGCGTATTTATCGAAAAGATGAAGGAAGGAGCCGTGACCCTCGACAGCAATGGTATAATTCTGTACAGCAATTCGCAGTTCGCGGCCATCGTCAATTTACCATTGACAAGGGTCGTCGGTTTTCCGAT
>AR_comb_assmDRAFT_10343280_pt1 | contig 11330 bp, 11 predicted proteins | sample ArasoioldDNA_FD_10543 | JGI IMG/M metagenome (IMG submission 10543) | reverse complement strand
ATGAAGACGGATTTGTATTCGATCACGCTGAGCCCGAAAGTTTTTCTATTCAACTGAATAAAATTTTGCAGCTCCCTAGTGAAAAACGGGCATCAGTAGCTGAAAAGGCCATTGCAAAAGTGACCACCATTTACGATCCCAACGCGATTTATGCGAGCAAGAATAAGGCGATTGAGACAATCCTCTCTTGGTCGCACACTTCTTCCAGTTTTCCTTTTATTCGCAAACGAGAAAATGTGACAATTCGCAACAACCATGCATCGTCAAAGAAAGATCTGCTATCTGTTGTGGTTCCATATTATAATATGGGAGCTTTTCTCCGCGAAGCCGTTCAATCCATAAGGGAATCTGTTTTTGAGGATAAAGAAATTATTATCGTTAATGATGGCAGTACCGATAAGAATAGTATTGAACAATTGAACGTATACCGCCAAAAAGAGCATTTCAAAATAATTGACACAACAAACAAGGGACTTGGTTATGCCCGGAATATTGGAGCTGAACTAGCCCAGGGAGAATTTTTAGCTTTTTTGGATGCTGACGATAAAGTAGATGCAACATATTATTCAAAAGCAATTGAAGCCTTAAAACAATATGACAATGTACAGTTTGCAGGATGCTGGGTAAAATACTTTCACAGTTCCGAGAGATTGTGGCCCGCCTTTACACCTGAACCGCCAATCATCTTATGCCATAATACCATCAATTCAAGCTCGCTGGTATATAAACGAAATGCATTTCTACAATTTGGCAGAAATGATACCACTATGATTTTTCAGGGCCTCGAAGATTATGATAGTGTGATCAGTCTTTTGGCAAATGGGTGCAATGGTGTAGTACTGCCAGAGTTCCTGTTTCACTACCGCGTGAGAAATGATTCAATGATCAGGGACATCTCAAAAACAAAAAAACTTTTACTCCATCAACATGTGATTGATAAGCATAAGGAGTTTTACGCTAGTTTTGCGGCCGAAGTTTTTGGACTGTTGAATGCAAACGGACCGGGAATTGTTCTTGATAATCCTTCCCTCGATTATCACCTGGCAGAGAAAATTCCGCTTGCAGGAAGCTTGTCGCGTAAGTTAGTGTACCTGGTGAAAAGTAACCAGGTCACCAGGAAAATGGCATACAAAATTTACAGGTTACTTAACAAGTAGATAATGATTCTGAAAATTGTGAACGAATGGCTCAGGCAATCGAATAAGCTTGAACGGCTTTGGCTTTTGGCTAAGATAGAATTTAAACTTCGTTACTATGAAAACAAGCTGGGGCTGTTGTGGGCTTTAATCAAGCCTTTGATGGATATCCTGATATATTATGTGGTCTTCCAAATTATTTTGAAACAAAATGTCCCTGCTTTTGCTTCCTATCTTTTTATTGGACTGATACTTTGGAATTTTTTCGTGGAATCAACGACTGGAACTATACAAATATTGAGTGTGAAAAAATATTTGTATGAATATAGCAATATGAATAAGCTGGAAATTTATATTTCCACCCTTATCAGCAATTCCATAGGCTTTTTTTTCAACTTCATTATGTTTCTTGTATTTTACAATTTTTTAGAAAAGGAATCAACTGGCCTTTCTGTTCAAAATATTTGGATCGTTGTCATGTTTGTTAACTTGTTTATTTTATCTCTTGGCATGTCGCTTATTCTTTCTTCTCTCTATATTGTAGCAAAGGATATTTCTCAAGTCTGGGTGGTCTTTACGTCTTTTTTATTTTTTCTTTCACCTATATTCTATAAGCTTTCCACGTTTAAACAAGCTTTGCCTTCATTTGACTACGGAAATCCTATCGCCGGCATAATTATTAATACCCGGAGAGTCATGATGGAACAGTCTCCCCCTGATTTTCGGTTACTCGGATTCGACTATGGATATGCGATTGTTTTAATGATAATTGGACTAATTTTTTTAAACAAACTGGGTTCTAGGGCAGCCGAAAAGTTGTGATTATGAAAAATGAAATAGCGATCATCGCAAAAGATATCAGCAAGACATTCCATATTTCCGAGGATAGCCATAATACCGTAAAGCATCGCTTGTTTAATTTATTTAACCCACGAAGACGGAAGGACGTCGCAGCGCTAAGACTCACATCACTCGAAATTAAAAGAGGCGAATGTATAGGGTTAATAGGAAGAAACGGGTGCGGAAAAACTACGCTGACAAAAGTACTGGCCGGTGTGTATCCAACGGATACGGGGCAGGTAAAAATAAATGGTTCTACGATGTTGATGAACCTTGGCGTAGGCATGAGTCATGAATTGACGGCGAGAGAAAATATTTACGTGTCGGGATCCGTGCTGGGTTTAAAAATAAAGGAAGTAGATCAGCTATTTGACAAGATCATTGACTTTGCAGAAGTACGCGATTTTGTCGATACCAAAATAAAGTTCTTTTCTTCCGGCATGATGGCAAGACTTGCATTTTCCATTGCCGTAAATGCCGGAGCTGATATAATGTTCCTGGATGAGATTTTCTCTGTTGGCGATATGAAATTCCAGGAAAAAGCAATTAAAGTATTTGAAAGTTCCTGGATTGAAGGAAAAACGGTTGTGCTGGTAAGTCACGGAATGGATGTCGTCAGCAAATATTGTAATCGTGCCGCTTTTATGAAGGATGGACGAGTGGAATTTTTTGGTGAAACAGAAAAGGCGATTCAACTCTATACCCAGGATAATCAATAGGATTTGTCAGGTGTGTGATTGATAATGATTCCATTCTTTTAAAAGATTATTAGTGAATCAAGAACATTATTCCTTTAAATTGTGGTAAATAATTTTAATGAAGCTTGCTGATTATAAAGAAAGCTACAATAAGCTAACTACAGATCTTTTAAAAGAAAAGAGCGAAGAGGAAGCGATGTCCCTTGCAGTAGGCGGAGATTTTGATGCAGTTGGTGCCCTTGAATATTATTTACTCATGCAAAATCAACTTCAACCTAATGACACCGTAATAGATGTTGGCTGTGGCAGTGGTAGATTAGCCTATCAATTAAGAAATTTTCTCTCCGGTCGGTACATAGGGATTGATATTGTTCCCGAGCTTTACAAATATGCTGAGAAAATTTGCGGACGGACAGACTGGGAGTTTTTGTCAGCTCCGGGGCTTAGCATTCCACAAGAAAATAATTCAGCCGATTTTATCTGTTTTTTTTCAGTATTTACTCATCTTTTGCACGAAGAAAGTTATAAATATCTTGCAGATGCGAGACGCGTAATTAAACCGGGGGGAAAAATAATATTTTCATTCCTGGAATTTGCTTTGCCAGGCCATTGGCCCATTTTTGAAGGAACTGTTGCCAATTCAGATCCTGACAGAGTATTAAATCAATTTATTGACCGGTATGCGATAAGGGCTTGGGCCGAGCACTTGAATCTTCAAATCTTAGAAATTAACGACGGTGATAAGCCTCACATCACTCTAGAAAAAGTGGTCCGCTGGGATAACGGCGTTGAAATGAAAGAAAAGGGTAATTTGGGCCAATCTGTATGCATTTTAAGTAAATAAACTCTCATTTGTATTCGGCCATTTTTAATTTTTATCTGTAAATAAAAAAGGAATAAAGAAACCAGTCAACATTCCCCCCAGGCTTCGGTCAAAATAAATTTCAGAGATCCATGCAGCTGCAAATGTCAGGATAATCAATACACTTAACCAGTCCTGGTGATGCCTTGCGTAGATTAGAGGAAGCAGAATCCAGCCAATGAGAAAAAGGCTAAATCCGATTATTCCCATGCTGTATAAAATATCGAGGTAATTACTGTGTACATTCTTTCCTGTTTCCAGGGCAAACCGAAATTTTTTTTCTCTATATTTTTCCATTAATTCATCCTTCTTATCACCGATATCGGTTCCCTTTATGGGGTTCGCCAGGAAGAGTTCCCACCCGCATCGCCATACAGCCATGCGAAGATTAACACCATTCCATTGACTTTCTTCAACCTGCATGTTATAATGACTTTCACCTCCCATACCCTGGTAATTAAATTGTGGGTATTCAAGTTCCTTGAAACGGTTAAACGTTTTTGGAAAGAATTTAAAAATGATAAACAGGCCCAGGAATAGCCCTACTAAAAGAGCGATACCTTCTAAATATTTCTGTCGTTTAAGAATGTAATAAAAGGCAAATGCAATGGTAGTTGCATACAGCACAACCATCATGACTCGACTTGCAAGTAAATAACTCATCGCAAATAAGAACAATACTGCACCAGTCATCCACCATCTGTACTTGCTTTGTTTATAAAGGATATAGTAGCTGAAAACATAAATTGAGAGATTCACCAGCAGAGAAATATAAATGGATTGCTGACCCAACACTTCCGTCAATGAATCATTATACAAGAATTCCGGTTTATGGAAAAAATGAGAACGATTTACCGCCCAGCAAAAGCAGAAAAACACGATGGCTGTTGTGAGCCAGGCGAAACTCAGCAAAACCTTTTCCTTGAATTCTTTTCTCAATTCCAACAGTCCAACGCCTATTGGAAAATATAAAAGCGGTAGTCGTGGATCTAAATAGCGCAACGCTTTGTGAAAGTTGGACGAAAGCAGAACACTTACCGCTATCATCATAAAAAAGAATAACATCCATTGCAGCCATTTTCGTTTCTGCAACAATTGCCAGTTCTGCCTGAATAAATCCCAAAAGTTGGTTTTCCATGACACAAGAAAATCTCCTTTCCAGGAATTAAAAAAGAAGGCACATAGCCCCAGTGATATGGCGGCAAGAATATTTACCAATTTAAACCAGGGAATAAATAGAGTAGTTAGGAAAATAAGAATAAGGATAAGAAGGACTTTCTCTTTTCGAGTCATTTTAAACACATCGGTTACTTATTACATGTGGAGGCCGCCATCAGCATTTATTACCTGTCCGGTAACATAAGAGCTCAGGTCAGATGCGAGAAACAAAGTTACGTTGGCCACATCTTCAGCACTGCCGAATTTGCCCAGCGGAATTCCTGCCCTGTATTTATCAGCCTGTTCGCCCTCTTTCAAATAGCCGGTCATATCTGTTTCGATAAAACCTGGCGCGATGGCATTGCAACGGATGTTTCTGCTTCCTAGTTCTTTCGCAACTGATTTCGTAAAGGCGATGATGCCGGCTTTGGAAGCTGCATAGCTGCTCTGTCCCGCGTTGCCCATCAGGCCAATTATCGAACTCATATTAATAATACTTCCGCTTTTCGCTTTCATCATGGGCCGAATGACTTGCTTCGTCATGTTAAATACACTTTTTAAATTCACCTGCATTACTTCATCCCATTGTTCAGGAGTCATTCGCAACAATAAATTATCTTTCGAAATGCCCGCATTATTCACACAAACATCTACCTTGCCAAATTCTTTCATAACATCATTTACCAACTCGTCGCATTGAGCAAAATCGCTGGCATTGCTTTTATAAGCTTTTGCTTTTACCCCCAACGATTTCAATTTTACTTCTAATGTTTTTGCTTTTTCAGCGCTGCCATCACTTACGTAGGTAAATGCAACATGAGAGCCATGTTCTGCCAATTTTAACGCAATACCTTCTCCAATTCCACGAGCTCCACCCGTCACTATGGAAACTTTTCCCTCAAGTAGTTTCATAATTGTTTTTTAGCCAGCAAAACTAATTCTATTGGACTTCGGTTGCGACGCTCCTTTCATGTTTCTTTTTACTATTTGGCAGGCGAGGTTTTACATTCTTTTTTGCTACATCAACAATTTTATTTCTTCAATAAACTTTCTGTCATTGCTCAGCCGTGGTACTTTATGCTGGCCACCCAGCTTACCCTTTTCTTTCAACCATTTATTAAAAATTCCTTTTCTCAAGCTATGCAGGATAGGTTTTCGCAGCGCGATATCCTTATGTCGTTTCGCTTCGTAGTCACTATTTATTTGTTTTAGCGCATCGTCCAACTCAGTGGTAAACCGGTTAAGATCACGGGGTTCTTTGTCAAATTCAATCAGCCACTCATGTGCTCCATTGGAGGCCTCGGAGAAATAAACAGGCGCCGCGGTATAATCGTTCACAACGGCAGCCGTTTTTTCACTGGCAATTGCGATCGCTTTGTCGGCATTATCCACAATCACCTCTTCGCCAAAGGCATTTATAAAATGTTTCAATCTTCCCGAAACTCTTACCCGGTACGGCCTCAAGGCAGTGAATTGAATCGTGTCTCCCAATAAATACCGCCAAAGACCCCCGTTGGTGGTGATGACGGGCGCATAATTTTTGCCAACCTCCACGTCCTGCAAGCCCAGCGTTTGCGGTTCCTGTTTTTCATATTCGCTTACAGGCATGAACTCCATAAAGATTCCATGATCCACAAACAAGAGCATTTCGTCGTCGCCTGGTCTTTCCTCAGCGCCGATAAATCCCTCGCTGGCATTGTACATTTCAAGATAGTTGATTTCTTTGCCAATTATTTTTCGAAATTGATCCTTATAAGGAGTAAATGAAACGCCACCGTGCATATACAATTCCAACGCCGGCCACACCTCGCTAATGGTTTGTTTGCCCGTTACCTCCAGAATTCTCTTGAACAAAACTAATGTCCAGGTTGGTACGCCCGATATAGAAGTTACATTTTCTTTGATCGTAGTTTCAGCCAGCTTTTCAATTTTGTTTTCCCACTCATCCATTAATGCGATACTAAGATCTGGTGTTCTCAACCAGTGTGCCCAGAATGGTGAATTCTGCAAAAGCACCGCACTCAAATCGCCATATTGTACTTCCTGATTTACCTTATGAATCGTGTGGCTGCCACCAATTACCAATCCTTTACCCGTCAATAATTCTGATTCAGGATTAAAATTGTAATACATGGTCAGCACATCTTTCGCTGCCTTATAATGCGATTCCTCCAGGCTTTCTGCGCTCACGGGGATAAATTTGCTTTTTTCACTTGTCGTACCGCTGCTTTTTGCAAACCAATAGATTGGCGTATTCCAGAGTACGTTTTGCTCGCCACTCATGATTCGCTGGATGTAAGGTTTAATGTCATCATACTCGTGAATGGGGACAGCTTGCTTGTAAGATTTGATATTAAAAAGTTTTGAAAAATTATATTTACGACCAAATTCAGTGTATTGCGCCGAAGTTACCAGGTCTTGCAAAACTTCACGTTGCGCATCAATGGGATTATTCTTCCATCCCTCAATGCGCCAGAGCCGCATGCGTGCAAGCGACGATATGGCCGGACTTAGCAGCTTCATACTGTAGCCAAAGTAAGAAATTTGCAAAACTATATCGCAAAATTGTTTGACCGCTTATATTGCATAGGCTAAAAGTTGAAAATGGACGAAAGGCTTATACCGATTTTACAGCGGCACAGATTTCATTCTGTTGTCTCATTTGATAGGCAGAAAGATAAATTATTGCGTTTTGATTTTACAAGTAATAACCGCGAATTGTCTGCAAGCATTCTGGATGATACGCAAAGGTTCACGAGGTATATAAATGATAAATTGAACGCCAGCCACGCGAAGTTTGGAGTTGGCGGTTATAATGAGTATCGTGAGCTCTATAGTCGAAGCAGAGTTTTTGATTCTGCTCACAATGATGAAGAGCCAAGAAGATTGCACCTGGGAATTGATATTTGGGGAAAGGCATATAACCGCGTAATGTCGCCATTGGATGCCATCGTCCACAGCTTTGGGTTCAATAATAAATACGGAGACTACGGCGCTACTCTCCTTCTTACTCATAATTTAGAGGGATGCAGCTTTCACACATTGTATGGTCATCTGAGTCTAAACTCAATAAAGAACTTACGCGAAGGAGGCAATATTAAAAGTGGCGACGTGATTGGTGAATTTGGAATCCCTATGGAGAATGGACAGTGGCCTCCGCATTTGCATTTTCAAATCATAAAGGAATTAGGTGAATGGAAAGGAGACTATCCTGGAGTTTGTAAATATTCAGAAGGAGACATTTATTTGAATAATTGTCCTGATCCCGATTTGATTTTGGGAATGATGGATTATGCAAGGCAGTTATTGCCATGAACTATCGTACACCGCCAATCACTAAAGATGTTTCTAAGGGGGTCAATAACACCATTTCGATTTTTCCCCGCCTAATATTCCGCTTCTTTCGGTACTTTGTTTCCATTATGCAGGTCAGATTATTTTTAGTAATGTTATTTATATCATCTTTTATAACCACCATTGGTCAGCAAATAAAACCACTGCGGATTGGTATTGCTGGGCTTACTCATGACCATGTGCACGGAGTTTTGTCACGAGCACATGATGGAGATATTGAAATTGTCGGCATTGCTGAAACTAATCGCGAACTGGCTAAACGTTATTTAAAGCAATATAATTTAACAGCCACATTATTGTATTCTTCTCTTGATGAAATGCTTGATAAATGTAAGCCTGAAGCAGTTTGTGCTTTCAATAGTATATATGACCATTTGGAGGTAGTAAAAGCTTGTGCTCCAAGAAAGATTCATGTAATGGTTGAAAAGCCACTGGCGGTAAGTTTAGATCATGCAAAACAAATGCAGGCACTGGTAACGAAATATGGTATTCATTTACTCACCAATTATGAAACCACATGGTATGGAAGTAATCGTAAAGCCTTCGAAATGCTCGATTCAGTCGGAGATATTCGAAAACTTGTTGTGCATGACGGTCACCAGGGTCCGAAGGAAATTGGTGTAAGCAAAGAATTTCTTGATTGGCTCACTGATCCTGTGAAAAATGGTGGCGGAGCGATAATTGATTTTGGATGCTACGGCGCCAATTTGATCACCTGGTTGATGATGGGACAGAAGCCACTGAGTGTATTTGCCGTAACTCAACAAATCAAGCCGGATATTTATCCGAAAGTAGATGATGAGGCTACAATAGTTGTTAGGTATCCAAAAGCACAGGGAATTATACAGGCGTCATGGAATTGGCCATTTGGCCGAAAAGATATCGAGGTCTATGGGCAACATGGGTATATGATTGCAGATCGTAATGGTCTCAGAACAAAATTTTCTGAGGAGGCAAAGGAAGAATATCAATCGGTTCCTTTTCCTGCGTCCCCTTTCAATGATCCGTTTGCCTATTTAGCTGCTGTTGTGCATGGAGAGATTACGGTAAAGCCGACCGATCTCTCCTCCCTTGAAAATAATATGATAGTTATAGAAATACTGGATGCTGCGAAAAGGTCTGCTAAAGAAGGTAAGATAGTCTATCTGAAAAAATAAATCCTTCCTCAATATTGCAACAGCTTACAGAAGCGCCTTCACAATATTATTCCATTCATCCTGCAGCGAAATCGCCGGTCTTGTCTTACTCGCTCTTCGATACCAGTAATCTGCATTTCCAATATCACCTTCTTTGCGATGGAGATAGGCTTGTATCCATGCAGCCGTTTTGTCTTCTATATCTTGAATAATTGAGTGGGCTTCGTTCCAGTCACCCTTGGCATCATACCATAAAGACTGCAGGTATGAGGATAATCCATTGGGTGGGGTTGAATCAGATAAAGTTGTTTGAAAATCCTGAAAATCCATCAGCCTTACATTTTCAAAAGCTTAAAAGCATGCGTCCACTGATTTCTGATAAAACCCGGAATGCACCAGAGAATACACAGCGGTTCAATAGCTCGTGCCGCTTCCATCTTACCCATATCTTCTGTTTCATGACCAAATGCTGTAAGAATATCCGTCACTGTTTTCTTTGCGCCATCATCGTTGCCACAAATGAACATGGTGGGTTTGCCACCGGGAAATTTCGGTTTATACATAAAAGTATTGCCAACGCTATTAAAAGCTTTTACCAATTTTGCGGTGGGTAATAATTGTTGTAAGTCTTCCATCAACGATCTGTCCAGGCTGGTAAAAAATTTTAGAACACCATTTTCAGGTGGTGCCTTGGCGATGGGATTAGTAGTATCGATGACCACCTTATTCGAAAAATTTTCTTTACCTGCCTGCTTCACTACATTATCCGCAGCGTCACCACTAACTGCAAGTACCAGCAATTCACCAAATTTTGCAGTATCTGCAAACGAGCCAATTTTGCCCGAAGAATTTTCTTTCTGCCATTTCACCAATTCTTCCTTTGATGTATTGCGCGTGCCGAGCATCACCTCATGACCTTCGGCAAGAAATGCTTTGCCCAAAGTTTGCCCTACTACTGCAGAACCAAGAATACCGACCTTCATAATAATTGTTTTGGTTAGTTTTACAATTACAAATATTACAGAAAAAAGTTCATGCCCGATCCAAATTTAAATACCGGCAAAGAGAGTATCAATGCAGTTGATAAGGAGTTTGAAAACAATATTCGGCCCGCCCATATTGCAGAGTTTTCAGGACAGCCCCAGATCATTGAGAACCTGAAAATCTTTATCAAGGCAGCAAAGATGCGATCCGAGGCGCTGGATCATATTCTTTTTCATGGCCCGCCTGGTTTAGGGAAGACAACATTGTCACGAATTGTAGCGAATGAATTGGGAGTGCAGATCAAGGAGACGTCGGGCCCCGTAATTGAGAAACCTGGCGATCTTGCCGGGCTCCTTACCAACCTGGAGCCACATGATGTTTTATTTATAGATGAGATACACCGTTTAAGCTCTGTGGTAGAAGAATATTTATATGCTGCCATGGAAGATTATCGCATTGATATAATGATTGACAGTGGGCCAAGCGCCAGGAGTATTCAGCTAAACCTCAATCCTTTTACTTTAATTGGTGCTACCACGAGGAGCGGGTTACTCACTGCTCCTTTACTTTCAAGGTTTGGCATAAAATCACGACTGGAATACTATTCTGCTGACATCCTTCAAAAAATCATTGATCGGTCTGCGAACATTCTAAATGTGAGGATCACGTCGGACGCCGCAAAGGAAATTGCAGGCAGAAGTCGCGGGACTCCAAGAATTGCAAATAGCTTATTACGACGAGTGCGGGATTTCGCTCAGGTTTTAGGAAATGGAATTGTTGACCGTTCGATTACTGAGCATGCACTTAAAGCATTGAACGTAGACGAATTTGGACTGGATGATATGGACAATAAAATCCTTCTGACCATCATTGAAAAATTCAAAGGGGGACCAGTTGGAATTACCACGATTGCCACAGCCGTGGGTGAAGAAGCTGGCACTCTCGAAGAAGTGTATGAGCCATTTTTAATCCAGGAAGGCTTTTTGCAACGCACACCGCGAGGAAGAGAAGTGACAGCTAAGGCTTATGAACATTTAGGCAAAACGAATCCAAACTTAGGTTTGTCGGGAACGTTATTTTCATAAAGAACCCCGAGTGGTCAATGGTGAATAACGACATCTAGATTCATTCACAATTCTACCCATTCACAAATCGCCTGATT
>AR_comb_assmDRAFT_11315393_pt1 | contig 11332 bp, 10 predicted proteins | sample ArasoioldDNA_FD_10543 | JGI IMG/M metagenome (IMG submission 10543) | reverse complement strand
CCGGCCTTGATGGCAGCGATGGTGAGCTTGCCCGGGCAGTCCGTCGATGGATCGGCAGCGGTTCCACCGGGCCGGATCGCTCCGTGCCAGGTTGGACGGCGAGGGACACGAGAGAAGCGCACGCGGTAGTCACCCATGACCGCACGAGCCGTCGCCATCATCGCGGCTGACGGAGCTTCGTTGTTGCCCAGGATCAGTAGAACAGCACCGTAGTTGAGGTTCACCTGGGCACCGCCGTTCGCAGCCGACCGGATGTTGATGCCTCGCAGGGTGTACGCGCGTCCAACCTGGTCAATGCCCAAGCAGTAGGCGATGTCGCTCCAGCCGCGCGTCTTCATGTGGTACGTCTGCCAACCGCGCAGCGCCGACTTCACCCGCGCCAGTCCGGCATCCCCAACAGCGTTGATGGGTTTGGCCATACCAGGGTAGTGGAACGCGGTGTTGAGGACCTGCGACGGGACCAGGGCGTGTGAGCCGTTCGGCGGCACAAGGCCGATCGCAGCCCTTGAGATGTATGTGACCATCAGTCCTCCTGGAATGGGTCTTCGTCATACGCGATGTCGGCGCCACCGACTCCGGCGTCAACGTCCTGGTTGGGCTCGTCATCCGAACCCTCGATGGGCAGTTGCGTTCCGTCCGGCGTGTTGTCGTCGGTCGGCTCGGGAACTTCGGCCATGTTCTCACTCATGATGCACTCCGCTCCGCACACGTTGCTGGTGTGCTTGGGTTTTCGATGTGACAATCATACGTACGACTTGGGTTGAGAGGAGTCCCGTCACCGGGTATAACGAAGATGAAGTCAAACGGATAGGCCGGAGCACCCGGAGCACCCGGATCTCCCTTCTCACCTTGGATTCCTTGTGGCCCGCGACACTCAGGGATCGTTGGCGCACACGGTGCTCCGGTATCTCCCTTCAAGCCCTGATCGCCGGTATCTCCTTTTGCACCTTGGTCCCCGGTGTCTCCCTTCACCCCTTGATCCCCAGTGTCGCCTTTGTCTCCCTTGAGACCGGTCTTGCCGGCTGGACCAATGGGGCCCACGGCCCCAATTGCTCCGGTAGCTCCGACGCAACGGTTGGCCTGGAGCAAGCATGGTGGTGATTGCCCATCCCGGCCAGGTGGACCTGGTGGGCCTGGAGGACCGACATCACCGGTGTCGCCGGTATCACCCTTCGGCCCTTGCTCAACGATCTCCTTGGTCTGTCCGCAGAGCCCTGCCGCGTTGAGCTTCGCTGCCGGTTGTCCTCCGGCGCGACATATCGTCTGGACCTGTGCCGCGAGGTCCACGGTCTCAGCTTGCGCTTGAGACTTGCCAGCGTTCGCTTGATCCTTGCCTTTGGATTCCCCAGATCCCCATATTGCAAGGTAAATCACAATGGCTGCGGCCGCCACGATGGCGAAGGCAAACCCACCCCAAGCAATCCTCACCATGCGCGGCGTTGGCGGCCGAACGTGATCGGTCATGCCAACTCCTTCTTGTAGAACTCTGTCGGGTTGTCGATCGATGATTGGTGGCTATCCAACTCCTCGCGTATGCCGTCTGGCTCCGGTACGTTGTGCCTGCCCAAGAGCGCAAGCAGGGCCCAGATCGTTCGTATCGCCCAGATCCAGGCCTCTCTATATGCTCGCAACTCCAAGGCGTCGGCCGTCGCGTTGATCCTCTTTGCATGACGAAGCGAAACCAAGCCGGTGAACACTGCGGTCACGAGAGCGGTCAGCGCCGCAAAGGCTCCAATGATGGCTTCGCTACTCAACTCTCACCTCTTGTCTGTGACGAGCGATCTCATCTCCCAGATAGATGGCACATGCAACATGTAGGACGGATTGGGTGAAGTACAGGCCCAAGTTGGACCATGAGTACCCGTACCAGATCGATGCTGCAGCTATCGACAAAGCAAAGGTCCCGTAGGCGAACAGCGAGACAAGGTGTGAGAGTAAACCCACTACTGCAAGCCTTTTCCACACATACCCAATCACTATCCCAACGGCCGTCAACAGGAGGATGATGCCCCATGCACGGTAGTTGATGAAAGCTTCAATCGCTCCGGATGCCACCGTTGCTGAGGTTGGTGGTCTCTCGATGAATGCGGTGCCGCGAGAGAAAGATGCGGCGGCCAGCACACCCGACCAGAACTTGCCATCGGCCAGGAGTGCTCTCACATGCACTATCGTCACTTTCCCCAGCATAGTGAGCAAATCAAGTGGTCGGCGGCGTCGGAGCCGGAGCGTAGTTGTTGCCGTCGTGACCGTTCGCCTCTGCTTGCTCCCGATTGCTGTGCTCATTGAGGCGTCCAATCAACGCCTCGTTGACAGCAGTCAGACGGGCGATCTCCTGTTGTAGTTGAACGTTCTGGTTTGCCAGGTTACCAACCAAGATGTCGTTGATGCGCTCCTTGGACACCTGGATCCCTTGCTCCGCCACTTGCATGCCCTTCCTGTCAGGGTACGTAGATGATGCCCAATCCTACCGACCCCTCAGGGTTCACAGGCTCGCCGGACCGCATCTGCCCACGTTCGCTTTGGGTCATAGCGTCGATGAACTCCGCAGCAAGCTCATCCTCTTGCCGGCGCTGCTGGTCCGCAATGATGGACTCTTGGATCCTCCGTTGCTCCGTCCACTGCGCAGAGAGCTCAGGGTGCGAGTCCCGAGTCACGTACATTTGCGACAAGCATTCGCCCATATCTACTGACCAAACTAGCTTGCCACGGCTCTCCATGAGCTTGTCGATCTGCTCACGCATGCCCGGCGCATCGTACGGCGGAATGTCAACCGTGTCGTCATGCGCATCGAGGAGAAGCATGATGAGGGTGTCCTCCGGAGGCATCTGGTAGCACTCCATGTACATCTCAAGAAATCCATCACGAATCATGTGGACACGACCAACGCTCAACGTCTCGCCGTCTTCCTCCATCTCGTTGGATCCGTCCATGACAAGCTCAAACACCGAAGCCGATCCGGTGCGATAGAAGCTCACAACATCAAGTGTCTCCATCGGTCCTCACCCACAAGTGGCTAATAGCAATCGGAGTGTTTGTGAAGGTTGGAAGGTCAACCCCACCTGAAACAGCACAGTATAGTGAGACGTTACAACTGCTAGTGGACTCCGCAGTGATCTGGTGCGTGAATCGCTGCCCAGCGTTGCGCCGAATCGAGTAGATCAACAACCACTGCCCGGATGCCGGGGCAGCAGGCTTCGTCATCGTGATCACGTAGCTGTTCGCCGCAGACGGCGTCAAGCCGGAGAATCGCCATGCGCCGATCCCCTCATAGGAAGTGCCGTTTGCACCGTTGAACTTCCCATAGATGTGCATACCTCCGGAGATACCGTTGCCAGTTCCCCAGAATCCTGGACCTTCGGGCACCGCAGTTGACTTGTTGATCTCGGCAAGCTGGAAGCCAGTGTCGTACAGGATGAGTGCGTAGGAAGCTGCGCCGGTATCCGGAGCGTTGACGCCGATGAACGGGACTCCACCGCCAACGCTGTCGACGGCGTTGATGTAGGCATATTGCTCACTAGCACTGGGATAGAACCGGATCTCTGGCAGGTATGTGGCAGTTGGGTTGATGATTGTGCGCTTACCGGTCACGCCGGAGACGATCTGCCCGCGCGCAATGATGTCGCCGGTAGCGAAGTTCACGAACAGCGTCTGCTGGTCCGAACCATCATATGCATAAAGGCCTGTCGGGTCAAGGAGACCTCGACTGCCCGCATACTGCGTCGTGCCGACTCCGCCACGTACCTCCAGGTCATCGATGGCGATGTCACCGGACACCATGTCGATTGCCTGTATGTAGAACCTAACCTTGACCCAATCCAGGTTGTTGATGACGAACTGGTAACCGAACTTCTGCCATGATCCTGTGGGATCGAAGTCCACCCAAGTCGGTGTGACCGAACCATCCTTGGACGTGACCTCAACGCCCAGCCGGATGCGAGCCTCCACGTTCGGAGCGAACTGCCCGTTGCGCGCATAGATCCCGGCATAGTACGTCTCGCCGACTTGTGTGTAAATGTAGTCGGTGATGTACATCCTTCCGCCACCCTCGTTGGGCGAGGAGAGCGCTTGAAGGTAGTACCCATTCCGGTCGATGAAGCCGGTGGTGAAGAACCACATAGATGGCTTCTCTGCCCATTCGGTGCTGTCCCTGCGGGCACGCCAGTCCGGATCGTTGAAGCTCGGATCCACAACCAGGTTGACGGTCTGGCCAATGTTGATCTTCTGTGACGTGATCGCTCCGGCCGCAATTGCCTGTGCGGTAACGGCTCCGGCCGCAATGTTGTTGGCGACGATGGAGTTGGCCGCGATGTCCGGGCCGGAGATTCCGACGATGACTTCAGGGTTCTCCACGGAAGCCGGAGACTTGTTGCCAGTCCGGTCCACGGCCACGAACTTGATGTAGGCTGTGGTTCCGATGGGGTAGGCGAAGCTCGTGAGGTAGAACTGCCCAGCCTTCGTGAGAGTTCCGTTGCGCGCCGATCCCGCATCGCCAGGAGTGAAACCGGAGGATGCGCTGGTCCAGATCTCGATGTGCGAGAAGTCCGGAGGCATCGGTTGGCCGGCAACGTCCAAGCCGTCCCACTCAATGATCAGCTGCTTCATGATAGAACTGGCCAACGGAGTGGACGTTTGTGGCGGAGGGATCGTGTCCGTGCCAAGGTCCAGCATGAACGGAGTCGGCTGGTTGATTGACCAGTTGCCAACTTGATCGATCGCCCGAACGTAGAACATCAACGTACGGCCAGGGTCCAAAGGAGAGATGGCCATCGTTGTGACGGCACCATCAGTGTCACGCCACTGCCACGGACGGGCCGGAGGGTCATCAGTGTAGCGCCAAGCTGCACGATAGTGATCAATATCGCTGACCGGCGATCCGTCCGTGTTGAGCAACGGAGCGGCCCAAGTGAACGTCCCAACGACCTTCGTGATGCCGTTGGCATCGATGTACTGCGCTGCGTTGCCGGTCACTCCTGTTGGAGCGGTGGGGATTCCGGTGTCTCTCGTCTCGCTGTCCGTCGTCTGCGCAGAACCGGTGATGGTCGCACCACCGATGATACCATCGACCTTCTTGGTGAGACGGATCTCGTTCTCGATGAACTTGTCATTGAGTACAAGGGAACCGGTCCATCGTCCGTTGTCCTGCTTCATGGTGATCTGCTTGACGCGGTAGCTCGCAACGGCTTCGTCGCCGTGCTGTACGCGCACCCAGTCGCCAACGACATAGTCTCGAACTGGCAGGAATGGACGCTCCTGGGTGATGACGAGTTCGTATGTACGCTGGACCCTAGGGCCATCTCCGGCGCTCAACGCCACGTCTCCGAAGATCGACAGCGTGCCTATGTCCTTCGTTCCACCTTGGCTGATGCCGTCTTCCTCGCGCCAGAAGGTGACGGAGGTCAGGGGATTCGATCGGACCACGCTCACGCTGTCATCGCCAAGCACGATCACATCCGAGACGATGTTGTCCGCCGATGACTGTTGCGGAGCGTCCGTCACATCCTCGCCGACGACCAGAAGCGCAGGTGTGGTTCGTCCGGTCGTGTCCGGTACGAATGCCTGGATTTGATCACCTAGCAAGTGGATTTCGATGACACCTTTGTCCACAAGGTTGCTGATGACATCGCTGTACTTCGCTGTCGGCAAGTACTCCAATGATCCAAGCGAAGTTGGCCAAGCTCGTCCGGCGCTGTCCACGGTCGCGTTGAACGTCCAAGTGAAGTTATCCCAGTAGCCCACATCGCGCAGCTGTGCCGTGAGAAAGAGATCATTGAGGATGTAGCCGGGTGTCTTCGCCGCATACAAGTACCGGCGATCATTCCAGATCCTCGTGTGCTCCAGACGATCCCAGAGCAAGTGCCGAGCCGTGAAACTCTTGACTTGGGATTTGAGACCAGCGTTCCAGTTCTGTCCACGTACAAGCCAACGCCCGTCTTGTACCGGCGCACCGTTCATCGTGAGCTCGAAGATGCTGTAATCGCCAACGAGAGATGCGCCTACGGTGCCGCTCGGGACCTTCACCGAGATGGCGCTGACAGAGGAGTCCTCGAAGGCCATCGAGTCAATCTGCGCCTCAGGGAGAGGGGACACCGCACCGGTCTTGCTTCGGACCTTCAAGGCCAGCGTCGGAAGGATCTTGGCCGTGACGATCGGCGCGCTGCCGTTGTAGTTGAGCGCGCTGTTGTACGGGATCGGGTCATTGTAGGCTGTGGTCATCAGTGAACCGGCTTCACAGTCACGCGACGGTTGAAGATGTCGCCGTTGCTACTGGTGATCATGTGCAACGTCCTTGCGTTATACACCGTGCCCGGAGTCAGGCCTGTCACCAACCACTCATCCCCGCAAAGGATTCTGGTGGTGTTTCCGTTGGCGATCGTCTTGTCAGAATCAAACGCAACGACCGACGATCCACCGCCGGCAACAGAGCCGGTTCGAACCTCAAACCCAATGTAGACAATGGCCCCAACCAGATTGGACTCGAAGTTGCCATGCACGCCGACCCAGACCTGCCCGGACTGCGGACCGTTGAAGGCTTGGAAGCAGTTGGCGGTGCCCGGAGTCGGCGTGGTGGATGTGAATGCAACCTGGTCTGTTGCCTCTGTGAACTCAAGGTCCGGCTCATCGAGATATCCCGGTGCGCCGGTCTGCTTCCACGCACCTGTGTCCGTTCGCCACGTCCACTGGGTGAGAGGCGACAAGACGGTCACGATCAGACCGTTCACCCTCTCGCCGGAAGGAATCGCGTCACGGCCTGCTATGTCCGCGACGACACGACTGTTCGCGTTCGCCGTCACGCTCGATGGCAGACGGGCCGGATCGATTGTGCCGGTGGTGATCTTGGACGCATCGAGGTTCGGGATGCGAGCGGTGGCAAAGGTGCCGCTAGTGATCTGCGAGGTCGGAAGAGACGGCACGGCGTCAACTGGGATCGCCGCACCTCCGGAGCCGGTGCCGTTGATCTTGGCGCCAGAGAGGTTCGGGATGCGAGCAACGTTGATGGATCCGGTGGTGATCTTGCCCGCATCGACATTCTCCACCAACATGGAGCTTCCGTCCAGCGTCGCAACACCAAACGCGGCATGGAAGAAGGTGCTGCTGATCTTGCCGTTGATTGCCGAGTCGATGGCCGACAGTCGTGCTGCGACAGAGAGCGCCGCACCCTTTGGGTTGACGCCCAACTCCGTCTCGATGGCGTTGATGGCATCGTTGACGTTCGTGTGAAGGCTACTGTGAAGAACAGCAGCGGTGTTGAGGTTGTCGGTCGGAGCCGGATCGGTGAAGTTGTCGATGGCGGCTGGGTATCCGGTGGGCATCTTGTCTCCTTACAGGTACTTGAGCTTGCCACGGACACGAAGCCGTGTATTGGCGCCGAACGAGGAACCTTCAATGCGAATCTGCGGGCCCAGCGGATCGGCCGTGATCCCAAACATCTTGGGTGCATGACCTCCCGCAAACACGGTGTTGTCATACACATCAGTTCCGGAGTTGGTGAAGGCGATGCCGGAACCGGTCTTGGAGGTCCACTGCGTCGTATCGACCACCCACTGTAGCGTGTTGCCTACGGTCCCGTTGTACTGGACATAATGGCCATTCCGGTTGTCGATGACCTTCGGGTTGGTCGCTGGTCCGTCAACAACAACCCAGAGATCCCGCATGGGAGCCGTCGCCGGAGCGAAGGCCGACAGGTTGATATCTGTGTTCGCAGCAAGGCCGATATTGCTGTCATAGTTGGTGTCCGCAGCATCCTGCCAGAACCCGCCGATGATGATGAGCTCAACGGTCATCTTGGCGGTGTAGGGGAAGTTGCTGATCATCGACGGATCAATCACCGCGCCGACCTCGCACAACGCCTGCCGCTTCGTGCCAATCGTGTCAAGCTGTATGCGCACATCGAGGAGACGATGCGTCACGCCGAACACACGCCGGAGGAAGTCCAGGTTGTCACGGTATTGCTTGTAGTTGTCGGTGGGCACGAAGCCTTCGGCGTCAGCACCGGTAACCCACATCTGCAAGACAATTCGTCCTTGCCCGACCTTCTTGTTGGGCGTCCAGATCACACCATCTCGCATACCGGTGTCGATGTTCTCTCCGGCGAGCGCCGCACCAAGGTCCCGTCCATCCTTGGTCTCGATGTTGTAGGCGTGTGAATCGAGGCGCACGCCGTCGATAGTGACCGGATAGGCACTTGTCGTCGCCATCACAAAACTCCCAACGATGCAAGGCGAGTCGCCTGTTCACTGAGTTCCTCGACAGCGGGCTTGCCGACGGGGTTGTACGTGGTGAGGTTGATAGTCGGTCCAGTCGCTACCGGAGGTGTGGCCGGAGCAGCGCTCACGAGACTCGCAGCCGCGCTCAGACCGGTCGCAGGCATAACCGTCGCAACCTGCTTGGCGGTGATGGTGTCGGGGATCATGTCTGTTGCACTGCTGAGAGTTCGGAGCGCCGCAACGATGCCCTTGTCCAACTCCTTGATGAATCCTTCCATGATCCACTTACCTGCCGGCTGAAGCAGCTTCTTGTCTCGCTGCTCCGGTCCCTTAACCTTCGGGATCTTGTCGGTGAGTGCCTTGAGCTTGGAAGTCACAGAATTGATGAGGGATTCGATGCCATTGAGTAGACCTTGGATGATGTTCCGTCCGGCGTTGTACAACCAGCTACCGGCTCCGGCGAACACACCCTTGATCCGGCTGACGATGCCGCTCACGGTCGAGAGCACCTTGTTGAGTGCGCCGCTAACGACTCCGCTCAACGAGTTCCAGATGCTCGAAGTCACAGACTTCACAGCATTCCAAGCACTAGTGAGCACAGACTTGACGGCGTTGACTGCGGCAGAGACCGGACCCTTGAGCGCGTTGGCAGCCGTGATAACAACAGTCTTTATGGCGTTCCAGACTGTCGATGTCACAGCCTTGATGGCATTCCACACGGAGGTGGTGACGGCCTTGATCGCGTTCCACGCTGTCGTCACGACCGACTTGATCAAGCTCGCCCATGCCTTGAACTGAGCGACAATCGCGTTGGTGACTGCCTTAACAACGGCCTGGATCGCCTTCAACGCGGTGTTGATGATCAATGTCCAGAGAGCCACAGCGAGCTTGATGATCTGGACAATCAGATTGAAGGCAGCAGTGATGATTCCGCCGAAGATCCCCCAGAAGGTCTTCCACCAACCAAGCAGGACACCCAGGACGGCCATGATGATGGTCTTCCAGATGTTCACATAGGTGGTGATAATCGTCTTGATAACATTCACCACTGCGGTGACGACGCCTACGAATCCGTTCCAAACTGAGGCAAAGAAGGATCCAACTGCCTGGAGCCCTGCGACGATACCAGCCCAAACTGCTTGGAATGCTGGGACTACTGTGCCGGTGAAGAAGGTCACGACGGCTTGGACCGCAGTCAAGATCGCGTTCCAGACGCCCAGCACGATGCTGCGGAAGGTCTCCGACTTCTTCCACAGAAGGATGACGATCGCCACGACCGCAGCAATGGCGATGACGATCAGCCCAATCGGCCCGAGCGCAGCCACCCACGTTGAGGCGAAGGCGAGGCGCAGCACCTTCAGGATCTCAACGACCTTCTGGATGGTGAGGATGATCTTGATGAATCCGGCCGCCACAAGTAGTGCAACGCCGACAATCCCAGTAATACCAAGGATCAGCTGCTGCGTCGTCTGATCAAGGTTCAAGAAGACATTGAGCACGGATGTGACGGCGTCAACGATCTGCCGTAGAGCCGGCAAAAGGATCTGGCCGATGACGATCCCAGCCGTCTCCAGCGATCCCTTCATCTGCTCCAGAGAGCCCTTGAAGTTATCAAGTCTCGTCTTCGCTACATCGGCCGCCTTGACCTTGTTCATCGCGGCCGACATGTCATTGAAGCCCTTGGCACCCTCTTGGGTGAAGATCGCCGCAGCCCGGATCGCGTCCGATCCAAAGATGGTCGAGAGTGCTTGCTGCTTCTGGGCAGCCGTCGCTCCCTTGAGGGAAGTCTGGAGGATCTGCGCGATGTCAGCGAAGGACTTCAACTTGCCCTGGGCATCGAAGAATTGGTTGGTACCATCCTTCGTGATGATGCCCAGTTCCTTCATGAGCGTTGCTTGCTTCTTGGTCTGCGGCTGAAGGTTGCTCAGCATCGTCTTCAGCGATGTACCGGCGTCAGAGCCCTTGATGCCCGCGTTGCCCATAAGAGCGATCGCGGCTGCCGTGTCATCGAAGCTCGCGCCGACCAGATGGGCCACGGCTCCGGCCTGGGACAGCGACATCCCGAAGTCTGTGACGTCAATGGCAGAAGCGTTCGCAGCACCGGCGATGAGGTCGGCTACCTTCGGCATGTCCTGGGCCGAAAGCTGGAACTGGTTCATCGCGTTCGATGCGATCTTCGCAGCCTCAGGGAGGGAGACCTCACCAGCTGCGGCGAGTGCGACGGTGGCATCCGCCGCACCATTCATCACATCAGGGACGGAGACACCAGACTTGACCAGTTCCTCAATCGCCTGTGCTGCTTCCGTGGCGCTGAAGGAGGTGTCCTTGCCCAGCTGGAGAGCCTTGGCGCTGAGCTGATCCATCTCCTTCTGGCTCGCGCCGGACACGGCCTTGACGGCGGACATCCGCTGCTCGAAGTCGGCAGCGGACTTGACTGCTAGGCCAATACCCGCAGCAACTGCTGCCCCGGCGACTGCTGAGACTGTGCCGACCTTGCTGAGAGCTTCGGATGAACGGGCACTCCGCTTGCCAAGCTCATCAACGTCCTGCTTGGCCTTGTCGGCACCCTTCCCGTTGTAGTTAAGGACAATTGTGCCTTCAGCAGTCCCCAGGTTATAGGACATTAGGTGATGCCTCCTCGCTGCACGAACTCCTCGACACCTTCGCCCTCACGACGCTTCGTTGCTGCGACGGGCGAGCGGAAGCGCTGCGGGACATCGAGCCACTTGTCCATCAGTCTCCTCCGTTTCCCGTTGATCTCTTGGGCATTCTTGCCCTCCACAGCCTCTAGCTCCGCTTCCAGAGACGATCCGAAGAGTGCGACCGCATTGTCCAGGCAGTACGCTGCCCAGGGGTCGCTAACGCTTGCGAGTTCGCTTGGTCTTGTTCGGTACAGCTTCGCCGTCTGATACAGACCCCACACCGCTGTTGAGTTCTTGACGAAATCGCTCCAGATCAGCGGTGCCTCCGAGAGCGAACTGGAAGATGAATGACTTGTCGGTGATGTCGACGTCATCCGCGTACAGAGTGTCGTCGTCTCGTGCATCCTCCATGAAAACATGGTGGTGCTCGTTGGTCGGATCGGTGTGCCGGTTGTCGACGGTGTCGACATACTCACCGCACGGCTT